>OGCO01000745.1_pt1 | contig 53552 bp, 48 predicted proteins | sample 1570171 | NCBI WGS metagenome assembly OGCO01 (sample SAMEA4370583, study PRJEB24528) | human gut metagenome
CGACAAATGTTCTTTCATCAGGTTTTTATCTTGCTGGGGATTCCCCAAACCCATTCTTTCTATTTATGCCGAGGTTACTGTACACATTAGAGCAAGATCCACCCCGGTAATACCATATCGCTATTTTAGCAATATGGCATTTTCCGGATGTTGAAATCTTGCTGAGGATTGTGCTCCCCAGTTCCTCACATTCAGCATAAATATATACTTAGTTCCCCGAATTTCTTCGGTCACAACACAGGGAGAGAAAATAGGCTAAACAGCCCTATATCCCTGTGAAATCACTATGTGATTAAAAAATAGCAAGGACAGGAAGTGTGTATACACTTCCGCAAAATTGCCAATTTTGGTTCCCTGCCCAAAATTAAAAAATACAAAAAATGGAAAAATCGTATATACCTCATAATTCAAATTTTACATTTTTTACTCATACTAATTATTGCGCTCAAATTATTTTTCTTATTTTTTCAATACTCCAAATAAAGAAAAGGACATCAACGATTAATTGTTGACATCCTTCACTTTCAATTTTCTAAGGAAATTTTACTTTGTCAAATTTTGTCCATCACTACATTCCATAGATAATTCTAAATCGTCCTTTGGAGTAAATGTCCAAATTACCCTTGCCTAATCATTAAGCTACTGTTCAAGAGCTAACTTTACAGCTCTCATTACATACCAAAACATTACTGGTGGTATCGCATTTCCTAATGCTCTATACTGAGCACTTTCACTTTCAATCAACTTGAATGTATCAGGAAAAGATTGTATCCTTGCAACTTCTCTTGGAGTAAAGCGACGATATCGCCCACCTTCCATCAATACTGGATCTGTGCTATTAAGCGATACTTTCGCCAAATGTGCACCAACCGTATTACAAGGTTCCTCGATGTTCTGAGCTCTTCCCTTATTCATTGTAGCCCTATTTCTCATCATTCCATCAACAGCCCTTTGCGAAAAGAAGTACTTCTCATCAACATTTGCTTCAATTACTTCCTTAAGGGGCACATAATCTTCTTCCCGTTTTATGACCGGATTGGGAAAATCAAATTTGATTCCCAATTCTTTTTTGAATCCAACTATGATAACACGTTCTCTTTTTTGTGGAACACCATACTCAACAGCCTTCAAAACATGATATGTTACATTATATCCGCTTTCCTCGAACTCTTTAATAATTAAAGGAAATGCTTCTTTCTTATTAGCTGTAAGTAGCCCTTTTACATTTTCTGCAATAAAGCATTTGGGTTTACGCTCTCTAAGTATTCTACACATTTCAAAGAAAAGCATACCTTTTTCATCTTTGATACCTAATCGTTTCGGGTTCTGTGCAACAATCGAAAAAGACTGACAAGGAAAACCTCCTGTTAAAATATCAAATTCAGGGAGCTCCTCAGTTTTTACAGTTCGAATATCTCGATTATCAGGCTTTAACCCAAAATTCTCTTCAAAAATATTGCACGCTGTCTGTTCAAAGTCGTTTGCATATACAATTTCAATGTCATTGGAAGCATAATGGTTCCCAAGGTAATCAAAATCTCCTTGCATTCCAACATCAGTGCCTCCGCATCCACAAAACAATGATGCCACTTTTAATTTTACACCCATGCTAATAACTCCTCGTAATGCCCCGCAGCTTCTCTGAATGTAATTTCCATTCCTTCTCGTGGCGTAATATCAATTAAGTCTTGTTTAAACAGTTCAACAGGATTCTGAAGGATATAGAGCTTAATTTCTGTCTTACTGACCATTAGGCGATATACAAAGTATCTTTCTTTATAACTCTTGGCTGCCTGCCATTCGTTCGGAGTAAGATGAATTTTATTAAATACGATTGGCTTTGTACTAATGGTTGTTTTAACCTCAATATTTCGTATTGTGTCATCAAGTTCTCTTGAACTAATGTCATACCCAACACCCAGTTCAGTAGGAATTTTAACAACCAAGTGAACAAGATCTTCTCGTCCTCCAATTTTCAGGCGCTGACACTCATGCCCATGAACCAAACTTTCTCCAATATCTCCAATATCCTTTGTTTTCAAAGATTCTAAACTCTTCAACTTCTCCATATATGCTGCGAACAGCTGCATCTTCGACTCCGGCTCTGTCGGGATTTCAGATTCAACAGCAAAGAAGGATGTGATATCAGTTGCAAAATCTGTTTCCCCAGCTTCTCGATTTACATAGCGAAACCAATCGCATCGACAATCATTTACATCCTGAATCGTGCCAGACCTATTGGCAATCATAGTATCATATTCAGAAAACCATTCTGTTGAATTGATATATTTTAGAATCGCTTCGTTTTCGCTGTGATTTATGAAGAATTCCTTGTTATTATAGGAAACTAATAAATTTGCATGTTGCATATAGTCCAAAATATCACCGGCATACCTCGTAACGTCACCATCCGCAACATATTCTATTTCCAAATCTCGGTTTCTTTGAATTCGTTGCCAAGTGATAACAACATCTTCATTATCTCTTGTGCATCGGAGATCATTGAAGATACAGTAGCAAGCCTCCTCTTTCGTGATTCCACATCGTTTTCCAGTGTTCTCCTCGGCAGTCTTGAGTAATTTCAGTATATATTGAGTGGGTTTAAAATGAATGCCTGCTTCAATCTGCTCTAAAACATCTCTAGATTTGATGTGAGCACCAGGATACTGAAAGTAATATAAGAACAACTTAAAAAACTCAACTAAGTCATTATGCTCAGCTAATTCTTTTGCCCTTAGCATTGCATGATTATAGTGATTTTCATCCTCGTAAAATAATCCAAATAAAGATGAAATCTCTGTTCTCCAGTTATTAACCGTTTTTAAGGCAAGGGTAGAATTTCCTGGAAAACACTTAATTGCATTGTTCAAAGAATTGTTAAACTCATCCTTGGGTGCATCACCAATTCTTGTGATCTCAGTAGCTATATAAATCAATACATTTTCAACATTCCCCTTAAAACGAGGTCTACAGTGATGTATTCTGAAGAAATATTCTTCAGGAATTTGATATACGCTCATTAGTTTTTCTCCTCCAACATAGCCATTACCTGCTTCGCAATTGCTTGGGCCATAAGTGGCGGTACAGCATTACCTACCTGACGGAATTGCTGCGTCTTATTTCCTAAAAAAATGAAATCATCTGGAAAAGACTGCAATCTTGCACATTCACGTACCGTTGGCACACGATTATATTGATAATGGAAGTGGTGTCTATGTCCTGTGTCAATTGTTGGTGCCGGTTTGTTGCTAGCAAATCGCGTCCATGCCACATGAAAGTTACGAGATTCACGATACTCTTCAGGAAGGCTCTTATAATTGCAGCCATCAGGAACAAGAGAAATAATCTTTTTTACCTTTTCAGAATGTGCCGCCGCAACATGATTATGTACCTTTTTTGATCTTTCACGCATCAGTTTCTGATAGGAATTCGTTGGCTCAGTTGCGTAATCAGAAATATCCTCACCAAGTTCATCCTCCAAAGGTGGCAAGTCAGAGAGTGCCATTTTGCAAGTTACCTGTTCTGAAATCTTTTCGGGATACTCAAATTCTACATCTTCTCGAGTTCCAACAAAAACAACTCTCTTTCTATTCTGAGGAACACCATAATCAGACGCACAAAGAATCTGATATTTTACTTTATAACCCATTGCAGTAAATTTCTCGATAATACTGTCCTTTATTTGGCCATTGAACAAACTTACAAGCCCTGGGACATTTTCAATAACAAACGCTCGTGGTTTTATCTCATCAACTAATCTAATATACGAAAGATACAACTTGTTTCTTGGATCATCAAACTTTCTCGGTCCAGAAAGCGACATACCTTGGCAAGGAGGACCGCCAATAATAATGTCAATTCTCTTATCACCAATTTTTTCCTTTATCTGCTCGTAATCTATTTGAGTAATATCTCCGCAAATACTTTTAGCACCCTTATGGTTTCTCTCAAATACTTCAAGCGCCTTCTGGTCATTATCAATTCCCAGCAATATATTAAAGCCAGCGCATTCAAAACCATATGAAAGACCACCAGCTCCACAGAAAAGGTCTATGGCATTATACTGATTCATTTTTATCAACCGCCTTTTTTCTTTTATCTTCGGGCTTCTCCATTTCAGATGGTATTGCCCAATTTTCTCCAAGTTTGAATGCGCCAGGAATCCGATCTTCTGAGCACAGTATTTGAACACGTCTTTGTGATATATTCCACTTTTTGGCTGCTTGACTTGCTGTCATATATTCCATCGAATTATCTCCTTCCTCGTTTTCCGCTTATAGACATTAGTTATATTATATTCGAGGGGACGAATAAAAGCAATCATTTATTCCACGGGACGAATAAACGATTACTGCAAATGTTCAAAGCAGCAACTTTTCAATCGTTCTTTGACCTATATGCAAATAAAATCATTTTTTTCAGATTATCACTTCTTTGGATAAATCATAAGAATATTGATACACAATCATATTATTCTTTATTTCAATGTATACACTATGTGCTTCTTTCAATAGGGTATTCCATGTATCAACCCATTCAGGTGGTGTGGTATCCAAAAACCACATATTTTCAAAGGCAAATTCAATAGTCCCCCATAAATCATCCTCTTTGCGCTCAGTTTTTATATTCATACTCATATGTTCTGCAATCTCCAATGCCGCCTTTTGTAAAAACGTAAACTCAACAATTTTCTTAGAATCAGGAATCTTCTTATGTTTCTTCATCTGTTCTTCCGCTTTACGAATGATTTCCTTCACCTCTACTTCACGCTGTTTTTTTTCTTCCAATTTTTCTTCTTCTGTCATTTTTGCTTTTTCAGCTTCCAGTTCTCTTTTTATTTCTTCATCTTCACTTTTTGCACTATCAAAAAATCTCTTTTCAATCAACATATTCTCCACCTACCCATAAAAAAAGAAACAGTCAACATTTTCGTTACAACTGTTTCCTTTATTTCTGAAGTCCTCGGAGCATAGCCATTACTACCGCTTGTTCTTTTTCATCAAGACCATCCCAAATCTTTAAGACCTCTTGTTGTGACTCAGATAAATTTACCGGAACGTCCATCCCTGCAAAAAACTGAGCCATTGTTACTCCCAGTGCATCACATATTTTTTCCACAGTAGGCATTGTTGGTAGACTTTCTTTAGCAATGATCTTTCCAATCGAAGATTGAGATATACCTGTCAGCTGTGACAACCGATATTTACTCATATCACGTTTTTTGCACAAAGCTACAATATTGTCTGCAATATAATCCTCTGTACGCAAGTAAATACACCTCTTTTCCGATAGTAGTTACTTTAATTGTACCTACAAATCGGCAAAAATATTAGAGATGTATCTTGAAAGTATTTACTAAGGGAAACAGAAGTATTTGTTCAAAAAAAATAGCACTATATGATATTGTACTCCATTGCTGTCAATCCACTGTCTAAGCGCTCATATTCTCTTTGTACCTTCTCAATTTTATCATATAGTTCTAGTACTGTCGAACCCTTTATCATTTTATTTAAATATCAAACTCCTTAGATTACAATACTCTGGCAAGCCAATGAATATCTCTAATAAAAGATAATAAATATATGTATACTGTAACCCATGAGTACCGTATACATATAATCCAATTGAAGTTTTCTTTAGATACTGATAATATAGAAGATATAAAAACAAACCAAATATTTTATACCATATAGTATTTTCATCTTCCAAAAATAAGAGGAGGTAACCAATGAAAAAACTAATTTTTTGTAATCTGGATTTATTGAAGTCAAATCTTGATCCTACAGATTATCAAGAACTGGATTTATCCAATTTTAATCTTGAGCGCATGAGGAAAAAACGTGACAAATTTAAGGAAAAGTTCAAACAGCTTTCAGAAAATACAGATAATACCATCTACTTCTACAGCAGAAAAACTGATGTTTTAACTAAATATGAAAAAGCATTTCGTGAACATGGATATAGTAATTTCCACTTTCGTGATAGAAGTACTTTAAAAGATTTTGTATCGTCAAACAAAAATAGAAATAATTATTTTGTATTTATTGGCGGAAAAAATACGGATTTTCAACTAGCAGTTAATACACGTTCACTCTATATTGTTCCGACTTGGTTACCGCTAGAAGATAAACCACAAAAATACGGTGTACATGTAGATACTGTAAAACAATTATATAAATTTATTCTTACGCTGAATAATCAAAATGTATGGTACTCCAAACTCACTATAGATGATAAAACAACTTGCTATTCTCTTATGGACGCAAGGTATGGTTACTATGCTAAAACACCTGAAGAAAAAGAAATGATGCAGCATTTTCAAGAATTACTGAAAGAAGGAAAAAGCAGAAATTACTATAAAATTCTTTTATATCACTTCTTAGCAGGCATGACAAATTCCACAGAATTTGATGACATTGAATTATTCGGTATGGTTCCATCCTCTAATTGCGAAGTTAACGAAGATTTATATTCTTTTATGACTTCAATCAGGTGTTTAAAAGGAAAACGTCTTCCTAAAAATTATGCTGCAACAGTGCCAAGGAGAGAGACTAATTTGTTAATTCGACATACCACCAAAAAGCAGGCACACATCAATCGAACTTCTCAACAACGTGCATCGTTAGGTGGAAATGACGAATTTGCTACTCTTTGTATTAATCCTGATTACAAAAAAAAGATTGATAAATTAAGAGACGAGGGCCGATTTAATGTATGCATATTTGATGACTATATGACACATGGAAATACCTTTAACTCCGTCAGATGTTTATTAGAATCTCTAGGAGCAAACAAAATTATTTTTATTTCTATGGGCGTATTCAAAAAACCATTTCAAAAAAAAGAATATACTATTACCGGCTCTGTATATAAAAAGGATTACTCTTACCAACTAACAGAAAGCTCTACTTTAGTTGATTTTAGAGTAAATGATAATGCAAAACAGGAAGTATCTGATTTATATGATATTTTCAATTCATAATGAATAGAGGAATCACTTGTGACAAGATATATTATTGCCTTATCCGAACTTGGGCTTAAAAATAATAATTTAATATCGCTTTTAAGAGAACACTCTTATGATATCGTGGATATGTTTGAAAATAAAAATCAAAGTATATTTGAAAAGAATCTGGACTTGATGCCGCTCCATGACATATTTTCAGATTCATCAGCAGTTGATTTAGCTTTATCTAAGGCAGATTATATTCTTACTCGTAATAAAGAGCTTGGAATTAAAACAACTTACTTCACTGCTTCATCATATCCAAAAGAGTTGGCTTTAATAAGTAATCCTCCAGCTATCATATATTATAAAGGAGCTGAATTCTCTGATATATCTTTAAAAACAATTGCTTGTGTTGGAACTCGAAAACCCACAAGACTTTCATATAATGCTGTAAACTATTTAGTTCCTCAATGGGTGCATGAAGACTGCTCAATCATTTCAGGTCTCGCTTGTGGCGTAGATAAATTATCACATCAAGCTTGTATTTCTGCTAATGGTAAGACTGTTGCTGTTTTAGCCCATGGACTTGATACAATTTATCCAAAAGAGAATACAGCTCTGGCAGAAAGAATTCTGGAAACTGGTGGTATTTTAATGTCAGAATATGCCGTAGGAACTAAACCTGATAAATTTAGATTTGTAAATAGAAATCGCCTGATTGTAGGTTTATCAAAAGTTATTGTGATCTATGAATGTGACGAAAAAGGTGGAACCATGCATAACGTTGAACATGCCAGAAGGCAAAAAAAGCCTATTTTCTGTCCCGCAATCGGAGAGGTCGTAGAAGAAATTCAAACAGGAACAAAAAAATTAATAGATGAAGGTACTGCTTGTGTCATACAACAAGGTCGTGATATAGCTGGTGTTCTTTCTGCTCTTGGCTCAGAAATAAAAAAGCCACGATTAAATAATAGAGTGATTAAACTTAATTACTTACATGCAGTGCTTTCAATTTTAAATAACCCTGTTGTTCTGGAATCCACATTAAGAACACTGAATATTAGTATCCCTGCTACACAGGATGTATACACTACTCTTGTTCATCTGATAAACGACAACTCGCTAGACATAGACAGGATACTTAATCTCCTAGTAGAAAATAATATCGCCAGCATCAACAAAACTTTAATATTCAATGACTAGTAGTAGCAAAACTGATTAATTTTTCAAGTAATATTCAAGGGAAATCCTCCAAAAAAATAACTTGATATATCATTTATCACATGCATTTTCTGAACACAAGAAGGATGCCCTATTTCAGGGCTCCCTCTTACTTATCTTTGCCCCCAAACATTTTCCACTCTCCAGCGAAGATACGAATATGCATTCCATATATTTGCCACTAAAGAGTATTCCTTTCTATAAACAAATACCGTTTGGTATTCTATAGAATGCAATCTACACCACTCATGTATGTCTTTCATATACATCCTTTTTATTCCATTGCTTAACTGTTCCATACACCATATATCTTTATCTGTCATTAACTCCATTATGAACAGTACATTATAGTATTGAATGACACCTACTCTCTTTCGTTCTTGCCTTAACCTCTTACACAATAATCTATACTTAATGTTCATGATGTATTTCTTCTCCTCTCCTAAGTATCCATTCTAATCTTTATAAACGTCATATATATAATTATAATATAGTCCATATAATAGCCTGCAGCATATCCAGTGCCTCTGCTCCGCGGACTTCTCCCACAATAATGCGGTCCGGCCGCATACGCAGAGCCGTGCGGATCAGATCCCGGATACTAATTTCCTGTGCACCCTGTCCATTTGCCGGACGCGTCTCAAGCCGCACCAGATTTTTTATATTGTTCAACTGAAGTTCTGCAGAATCTTCTATGGTAATGACACGCTCCCCCTCTGGTATATATTCCGAAAGTGCATTGAGAAATGTCGTCTTTCCGGAACCTGTCCCTCCTGAAATAAAAATATTGTATCCCGCCTTTACCAGCAGTTTCAGCAGCTCCGCCGCTTCCTCTGATATAGCTTCTGACTGCACCAGATACGCAAGATTCATTGGTATTCCACAAAATTTTCGGATTGAAATACAGGAACCATCCAACGATACCGGTTGCAAAACAATATTGACACGGGAGCCATCCGGAAGTCTCGTATCCACAATTGGCTGTGCCTCATTGACAATGCGGTCTGCAGCACCCACCATCTGCTGTATCATATCCCGCAGCCGTTCTTCCGAAAGCTGCCCTTTTTCCCATGGATAAAGCACACCTTGTTTTTCATAAAAAATATGTGCTGCACCATTAACCATAATCTCAGTAACCTCCGGATCATCCAGCAGTTCCTGTAAGATATCCAGCTTCCGAAAAGAATTGAAAATCTGTTCTTCACAAGTTTCGCGCGCATGCAAGGACAGTAAGTGTACTTTGCCAAACTGCCGCACTTCCTCCGCGATCATCCGTTTCAGCTCTTTGTCCGATATTTCTCCGGACAGATCCATATTTTGAAAAACCCGATTTCGAATCTCCTGCCAGACTGCTTCCTTTTCCTGCATAATTTCCCCCTTTCTTCTGTAATATCACTCCCAGACAATGTACTCCCTCGCTTCAAGTGTATAGAGCACTAAGCGGTGGGTAAGGGGAATGTTTATGTTCCCTTTACTTCAATCCCCGGCTGAAATAAGTTCTGCTGCCAGCCGCCCAGGTTCCGTCTCACGCCATTCATATAACAACGTGACCCCAGTATGTTCACACTTCATCTCAGGAAGAACGATCCGCTTCATAACATCTTCTCTGCCTGGTGCGCATCTGCTGACAAACCGCTTCTTTTCCCGGCCTGCACACTGCTCCATCAGATGCATCCCGCACAAATGAATCCTCGATTCTGCCTGTAAAAAGATCTGTTCACAACCACACACCAGCGTTCCCAGAGTAAACACAACCAACTCATACTGATCTGCCTGTGCAATACTTACAAGTAAGCGGTTCATATCCGCTTCTGTCAGTTCTCTCAAAATCTGCGGATTATCTGCCGGAATCAGATATTCCAGTTCATCGATCCGCCCGGTATAGCATGCCAGGGAAGCTGCGGACTGCCTGCGCAGAGCAAGCAGAAAGTCACTGAAATCTTCCGGCTGTTCCACCAGTTCAAACAATTCCGTCATTTCACTGCATTCTGTAAAATTGACATACAACACTTTCTTTGTCTCTGATAGCATCCAGGCGTAAAACAACGAAAATGCCATAAGTACTCCACTCTGCCCCTCTCCGGTAAATACCATCCACCGCTGTCTACCGCCTTCCTGCTCCACTTTTTGTCTTCCTCCGACATTCATCGGACATTTTGAAACAATCTCACGATACAGACAGTCCCTGGGCTGATATTGATACACAACAGCCTTCTCCGTACCCTTCTCCGTACATTTCTGTGCTGTCACCGTCAAGGTATGATTTACCAGATGCTGTTCTGTCAGATAAGTAATAAATGCCTCTGAACCAATTCCCGTATCCCAGCATTTACTACCCTCCATGGGCCCTCCCACTGATTGTTTTTTCATTTCCCAAACTTCCGGTTGCTCTGGTATTTCCCAGTGTTCCAACAGTTCCACCCGGGCACTTTTCCCCAGTCGTTCATTGAGATACAACACCAGCTTTTGCATATAAGATTTTTCCAGACCACCAATTACAATGGTATAAATTTGCACAGATTCACCCCCAGAACTGCTGCATATCCCAAAAGGATAAATGCAGAAAAATGAATTTGATGTCCGGGCACTTTTCTTCCGTCATAAGAAACAATTTTTCCAAGTGCTGCAATTCGTCGAAAATATTGAATACAGCTTCGCATACTTGTCCGAAACTGCTTTCGATTCAGCAATCTGCCGAATGAGAATCCTGCTGCAAGCAGGAAAGAAATACAGATACAATAGATAATATCCCGACTGCCATTTAAGCAGCCAACTACACATAATAATTTAATATCACCGGCTCCCAAGCCCCGCATTCGAAACGGGATCCAACAGATAAGTACCGGCAATAACAGTCCTCCCAGTAATTCCGGAAAACCTGCCTCTTTCATTCCGGGAATCCAAAGCACCACGCCCAGTAGTATTCCCATCATCAACCATCGATTTCTGATCTTTCCCCGGGCAAAATCCATTTCCACTGCCCGAAGCAGCCAGACCGATGTCACACTAATCTGAATAAGTCTCACATACGTTCCGCCTCCTTTGTGAGACCGATTATAGGATGTTTTTTCCCTACTGTCTACCCCTCTTTTTTATGCCATTTTTCCCTTTGTGCAATATCACAACAATTGTAAAAATAAAATGCCATAAAGTGCTGCCATTCCACTGATACCAAGGGTTCCATATGTCAAAAAGCTGATAAGATTAATCCCTACCGCCACATCCAGCCCCCGTGCCAGAAAGAAGCTGTTCAGAAAGTGGGAACATAGAAAACACACCACCGTCCGAGCCGCGAAATTCAAGAGAACTTCGGCATTTTTCTTCAATACACCAATTAAGATTACCAGAATACAGACACTGGTTATGGCTGCAATTCCATACATTCGCTCCATACTGTCATATCCATGTTTTCTCTTGTTGTAATATATTATTTTTGTGGAATTTTATGCTATTTTTCATACAGTTTTCTTGTCACGCACTTACACTGTAACAAGTAAAACATTCCATGTTTACGATATGTACATTTGAAGAATACTGAACTATTAACAAATAAGAATCTTTTTTCATTTGACAAAAAATACCGCTGACGTATGAGATTTTCCACACGTCAGCGGCACTCTTCCGCTTTCAGGTACTTTTATTTTATTTCTTATACACTATCCTCTGCTGTTATTCAATAGTCAGAGGCTCTTGAGTCTGACTCTGCCCCAACCGCCATACATACAACAGATTATTTCCGATCACAACACCTTTATTTGCATCTGCGCTCTGCACAGCCGCTGCCATATCGTCCGTTGCCAGCACCACTTTTCCCTTTGCATATACATAATAAGCACTGGAAGCATTCAGATTTTTTATTTCCAGCGTATTTGGCTCCTCGTTTTCGATCAATTTTGGAATCAGCGTTTTCGGTGTGCTGCCGGAAGTCTCCTCCAGAAGCTTCAGAACAACTTCCTTCTGTTTTACATCCGATACAACAGTATCGATATTCACCTGATCCTTCTCCTGCAGATCCCGGTTCATGATCGTATCTTCGGTAGTATCCACATAAATGTCACCATTTTTCATGACACGGCTCAGGTAAATACTTCCGTCCTGAATCCGGATACCGGTCACATAAATACCTGGTGTCTCATAAGTCTTCAGCACAGAATGTGCGCTGTCCGATGTATCCACAATAAGCACCTGGCTTAGTGCCAGTGTATCCGTCTGAGTCTGAGTACTGAAAATATCCGTACGGTAACCCCAGCCATAGATGCAGTCACTGCCCAGAAATCCCAGCGGTTTCAGCAATTGGTTCTCATTTGCATGAATATCAAAGGACTCTCCTTTTTCAAGATCTGTCACATGCATCGTTGTACCATCCTCAGACCAGGCGATATACCGTCCATCTTCAGAATTTACCAGCATATCGGATTTCAGACCGTCAATGTACACTTCCGCCTTACGGCTGTCCATCTGGATCCTGTATACCTGATTGGAAACTGTCAGATAAAACACACCGCTGTCAGACACATACATCAACTTTCCAATCTGCTCTTTTACAATCTCATAAGACAGTGTCGTCGGTACAAACAGCATCTCTTCCACCGTGTTAGTTACTCCGTCATAGTGGCAGACACTGACTCCCACCTGTCCTTCATGCTCACCGCAGTTCATATAACCATATACGACAAAATCCAGACTTCCTCCCTCGTCTACCCGAAGGATACGAATATCATGTTCCTGATAATTTTCCCGGATATCCATGCCTTCCTGGCTCCGGAAACTGAAAACTCTCGTCAAATTGTTTTCAATCTGATTGTAGCTCCACAGTTCTCCCTGCTGCACAAAACAGATGACATTTCCTGTCTCATTTGTCTTATATGACACATTTTCAGATCGGATTCCCAGATCAATCATGTCCTTGCTGATCTGATCCCCCTCACCACGGAAAATCTCTTCCATAGTACGCTCAAAACTCAGCAGATAGATTTTTTCCGCGCCGACACGTACCCGGTAATATTCTTCCACATTATAATATTCAGAATTTCCACTGTCACCCACGGAAGACATAATGTATTCCAGCAGAATCACCTGATAATCATCATTCATTTCTTTGATGGAAACCACCGGTGTCGTCACTTCCGTTCCCACAAAATCTCCCCAGCATGCCTGAGACAGACTGTTATTAATTGTCACTTTCTGAAGTGTCGTATTATCTGCTGCGGAAGATGGTTCCATATAGGAACTCAGTTCAGACTGACGTTCCTTATTCATAGTAATGGCATGAAACTCCTCCACAAAATCCACGCATGCGTCAATCTGACTCTTTCCTACTTCCATAATTCTCGTATAGTAATAGCTGGTCTGCTCTCCGGCTGTCACCTGCAGGATCAGCTGATATTCCGTCTGCTCTTCCAACAGATTTTCTACGCTGATGGTTCCGGTCACCGCCGTTTTGTCTCCGGACACCTGGACGTTTCCGTCCTGTACCAGCCGGTCTCCGTTCAGACTCCGGATCTGGAATGATACTTCTTTAATCTTATTATCATAAGGATCGATCCGCAGAGACAGTTTTCCGTTCTCCGGCAACGGTGTAATTGTATCCCGCATGGAAATGACTGACATTTCCTCCACATAACCATGCAGTTCATTCAACGGATGCCCATTATCCTCAAAATAAACCACCGGAAGCGTCGGTGCCGCCAGATCTGTGGTCAGATCCTTTGTCTCATGATTCGTCAGCTTTGAAAAAGTAAACAATGCTACAATAAAAACTGCCAGCAAAATCAAAATTTTCTGTATTCCTCTACGCATCTGCTGCATCCCTTTCTTCTCTCATCAGTGCCGCCAGTGTTGGGGAAACATGCAGTTCCTCCATCATCTTTGTCAGTTCCTCCGCCCGTTTCTGTCTGCCGGATTTCACTGCACGGAGCAGAATATTTTTCGGTGTATGTTCCATATCAATAAACTCCAGAACCTGCACCTGATATCCAGCCTCCTCCAACAAATTTGCCCGGATGGCATCTGTCAGCAGCGCAGACATCCGCTCTTTGATCAGCCCGTATTTCAACACCGGCTGCAGCAACTCATTTTCAATCTGACGATTTACCTCATGCTGACAACATGGTACAGACAAAATGACCTTTGCTCCCCAGCGCACTGCTTTATCCAGAGCATAATCGGTCGCCGTATCACAGGCATGCAGCGTCACCACCATGTCCACATGATCCACGCCGTCATAATCCGCGATATCACCAGTCAAAAATGTCAGCTTCTCATAGCCGTAATCCTCTGCCAGCTGCTGGCAGTGTACGATTACATCTGCCTTGAGATCCAGCCCGATGATCCTTACATCATAGTGTTTCAACTCATGCAGATAATAATACATGGCAAATGTCAGATAGGATTTTCCACATCCGAAATCTATAATAACAGATTCCCTGTCTTTTGGAAGCTCCGGAACAATATCTTCAATAAATTCTAAGAAACGGTTCATCTGGCGAAACTTATCATATCTGGAATGAACAATTTTCCCTTCTTTTGTCTGCACCCCAAGGTCATGCAGAAACGGTACCGGAATATCCGGATCCAAAATATATTTTTTCCGGCGGTTATGCTCCAGTGGGGCAGCAGGCACCGGGCAGCCGCTCTTAAGCTGGCGCACCGTCCGTTTACCTTTTTTACTGACCAGAACCTGCACCTGTTTTTTCGGATGAAGGACTTCCAATTGCCGAAATCCTTCCATCCAGCCCGCCACCTTTTCATACACTTCTTCCTCTGTCAGATTATAGTGCTGCACCTGTTTTTCCGTATAGGCACTTGCCTGAAACACCAACTGCTCCTTCAGCAGCACCGGACGGATTTCAATCTTTCTTACACTATCTTTTTTCCGCGGACCACTGATGATGATTTTTGCCAGATGTTGATCCATACAGTCCGCCAGTATCTCTTTCCATTCATTTATCATAATATATCTCTTTTCTATCGTTATTATCCATGGTATTCGCTACAAGAGTTTCTACTGTGCTAATTATAGGGTATCTTTTTGCGTCATACAAGCCCTAATACCATCTCCGACACCGATAATGCCTGCATCTTCTTCGATACATTTCCTGCATCAGCATCACCTGGATCAGATGAAAATAACGTTCCTCTACCTGAAGCCGTCCCTCCTCGTCTATATGATCCGGATTCAGCTCCCGGTATATTTTCCTGCAGAGCATTTCCAGCATCAGCCGGTCCGGATAACGATCATACATCATGCTGCCTTCATATTCCATCCGGTCACACTCCCGGTCTACCAGACTCTGAATCTGCCGCGCGTCCCTCGGATACAGTTCCTGCATCCGCCTGCAATCCTTCTCATATTCCGTCTCCTCAAATAGCGTATTCTGCATGGGATATGTCATATAAAAGGGCATTTTATCCCCAGTGTACGGATCCTGTTCCATCCATGAATATCTTTCCTGTCCGAAATTCATATTACACTCCAAAAGAAATCTATTTCTTATCACAACATATGCACAAAAAGAAAAATCTGTGTTCTTCCATCGAAAAACACAGACTCTTCATGTTTGTTTCACAAAAGAATTGAAAATAATCAGGCCTCCATACATCTTGGCTTTTTGCGGATCCGTTCTGCGATCAACAGATATTTGTTCATCACATGTGCATATCCTTCTCTGCAATGAGGAAGCGTGCAGTTGGAACAATTTTTAATACCATTTGGCAGATACTCAAAATTGCCTCCGCACTCATCGCCCAGCAGATACAGCGGACAATAACAGAACAGACAGTTAAAATCCTCATCTGCAACCCCTTTGTGACATGGGAAATACTCACATGCACGATTCTGAAAAAAATCAAATCCTTCTTTCTTCATAATAACCTCCTACATGATACTTAATAATGAAACTTATCTATTTTCCCACTCTTTTTCTATCAATTTAAATTCAAGTCAAACGAATCTGCTGCTTATACAAACCAGATCCGTCGCACGTTATTTTACTGCGGTTGCTTTCTGCTGAAATATCTGGGAAAAACTGTCCACATGACGATCCAGAATATCCACCACACTCTCCTTCTCCTCTGCTCCGTCATAAATACTGTAAAGCAGAAAAATCGGCCCGTAAAAGTCCAGTACAAGTTGTCGTGCCTTCTGGCTGTCTTTGGTCAGCTGCTCAAAAATCGGCTCCATATAAGACACCGGCCCTTTTGCCAGATATCTCTGATAGAGATTTGCCATCCGCGGATCGCGGTACTGCTCCAGCGTCAGCACTCTCCGGAAACAACTTGGGAATTCTTCGCTGGTCCAATAAGAAAATTGTTCCTTCGTATATGTCTTGATATCATCATAAGATACCTGTCTTTCACTTAGAAAATCCTCACCCTGTTGTTCCTCCGGCAGACCATACTCGGATGCTTTCTCGACAATGCTGTCCAGAATTTCCTGTTTACTCTTATAATGTTTGTACAATGCAGCTTTTGTCACTCCTAATTTTGCTGCAATGTCATTCATTGAGGTTCCGGTGTACCCATTCTGTGAAAAAAGCTGTAACGCTTCTTCCAGTATTCGTTCTTTCATTGGTTTTTCGTTTCGTTTCATACTTGCCCTCCTGACTAAAAATTCTTCTCCAGGAATTGAATTTTGCAAATAAAAACTGCGGCAAGCCATTTCAGACTGCCGCAGCCGATTTTCTGCAAAACATACATACTAAACCCATTCATTCCAATTCCGAAAATGAATAAGCATTTCCATTTAAGCAGGTCTCCTGACTTACATATCAACAGCGTCTCTGCATTGCCTTCTCAGGATTGTTCCCAATGACTGACTTTCGTCTCATGCAGCGCCTCCATGCATACAGTGGCGGTACCGTTCCGGATTCTGACCGGATTCACTATTCTTCACGTATTTCCGCTTCATTGCTTTGAACTGACTCATACCCACAGTTCTGTATCAATACAAAATACATGACACTTAAATGTTCTATTCAGATGCTTATAGTATACAGAATAGCTCATAAAAAGTCAATCCATGGTTGAAAAAAAGTTTCCGATTGGTTACTGTTACATCTGATGTTTTTCCAAAATACACAAAGAAGCCACCCTGACATGATAGTTGATGATATATTCAGAGTAGCTTCTTTTTAATTTTATTTTGGAGAGGGTTTGAAAGTTTTCACTTATTTTACTGTAATCAATGTTTTACACAAGCTTTTACAGCAGCACTGACAGCTTCTGCCACACGCTCATCGAAAGCTTCCGGCAAAATATTATCCTCGGAAAGATCTTCCTCTGCCACAAGTCCTGCCACCGCATTCGCTGCAATCAGCTTCATCTCATCTGTGATCTTTGTGGCCCGGCTTTCCAATGCACCTTTAAAGATCCCTGGAAAAACCACCACATTGTTTACCTGATTCGGGAAATCACTTCGTCCCGTTCCAACAACTCTTGCACCTGCCGCTTTTGCCACATCCGGCATAATTTCCGGTACCGGATTTGCCATGGCAAAAAGAATGGCATCTTTGTTCATACCTGCAACCATTTCTGCGGTCACAATGTTTGGTGCTGATACACCGACAAAGATATCCGCGCCTTTCAGTGCATCTGCCAGTGTACCCGTCCTATCTTCCAGATTCGTCACCTTCTGCATTTCTTTCTGCATCCAGTTCAGATTCGCAGAATGGCTGTTGATTATACCGTTAATATCACACATGGTGATCTCTGGAAAACCATAGAGCAACAGCAATTTTGTAATGGCAATACCTGCTGAACCTGCTCCGTTTACAACAATTTTACACTTCTCTTTCTGTTTTCCGACCACCTTTAGCGCATTAATGATACCTGCCAGCACCACAATCGCTGTTCCGTGCTGATCGTCATGAAATACCGGAATGTCCAGTTCCTGTTTCAGTCGTTCCTCAATTTCAAAACAACGCGGTGCGGAAATATCTTCCAGATTGATACCGCCAAATCCCGGTGAAAGTGCTTTTACAATACGGATGATTTCCTCTGTATCCTGTGTATCCAGACAGATTGGAATCGCATTTACACCACCAAATTCTTTAAACAATACTGCTTTTCCTTCCATTACCGGCATAGCTGCTTTTGCACCGATATTTCCAAGACCGAGCACCGCACTTCCATCTGATACAACTGCGATCGTATTGCCTTTCATCGTATAGCGGTATACTTCCTCTTCATTTTCTGCTATTTTTTTACAAGGTTCTGCTACACCCGGTGTATATGCAATTGCTAAATCTTCCCGTGTCTTTACCGGGGTTTTTGAACTGATTTCTAGTTTTCCTTTCCACTCTTCATGTAATTTGAGTGCTTTTTCATTGATCGTCATATCTGTGTTCCTTTTTTTACCACCAGCAATCCTACATTATATTCTGCGGTGTTCCATTCAAATATTTCACTACATTGTCAAATACAATTATTGCCCGTTTCACCATAGCTTCCTTACTTGCAAAAGCCACATGTGGTGTCAAAATGGTATGTTTTGCATTCACAAGCGGATGTGTCTTTGCAATTGGCGGTTCTGTCTCAAACACATCAATGCAAGCGCCTGCAATCTTGTCATTATTTAATGCATCTGCCAGTGCCTGACTGTCGAGAACCGGTCCTCTCGCTGTATTGATCAGTACAGCATTGGGTTTCATCAGGGCAATCTTCTCTGCACTGATCAGACCTTTTGTCTCTGCATTTGACGGCACATGTAAGGAGATGATATCACTCTCTGCCATCAGCTCATCCAGTGACACATAGCGGACATTGTCCATCTCCTTCTTTGTCCGGCTGTACGCAAGCACCTCACAGCCAAAAGCTGCCGCAATTCTTGCTACGTTCATTCCAATAGCGCCGGTTCCTACAACACCGAACTTCTTGCCCTCCAGTTCACAGCCGATCAGACCGTCTTTCGTACCTTCCCGTCTGGTTGCAGCATCACAGGCCGCCAAATTACGGTAAAACATAATCAACATGCCAAATACAAGATCCGAAACTGCTGCAGTGGAATATCCTGCACAGTTGCATACAATGACACCATTTGCCTTGCATGCATCCATGGCAATATGATCGATACCGGTAAATGCAACCGATAATAATTTTAATTTTTTACATCCATTGATAACTTCCGCATTCAGGGGATTATTTGCTACCACGATAATCTCCGCATCTTTTCCGCGTTCTATCAGTTCCTGTGTATCTGTTGTTTTTGTATCGTAATAAATAATCTCCACAGAATCCTTTAATGCATTCCGGGCTATAGACAAAAGTTTGTCTTTCTCCACTCCAAGAGGCTCAATAATTACTAATTTCATATCACTTTTCTCGCTTTCCGGCTTTTCTTCTGCCTAATATCTCTGCTTCATATCAATTTCGTTCAACAGCGGTTTTCCTGCCTCATACAATTTCAGGTTTTCACAGAACTGGGCAATGGCTCTGTCAATATATAACTTGCTGTCTGCTGCACAATGCGGTGTGATAATCACATTATCCATATCCCACAACGGACTGTCGCTGCTCAATGGTTCTTCCTCTACTGCATCCAGTGCTGCGCCGCCGATTTCACCAGTCTGAAGAGCCCGAATCAGATCATCTTCCTTTACAACCGGTCCCCTGGCGATATTGATCACCACTGCTGTCTTTTTCATTATACGGAACTTATCCATGTTGAACATGTGTCTCGTCGCATCGGTCAACGGTGTTACAATCACCACAAAATCGCATAACGGCAATACCTTGTCCAAATCATCATCAGAATATACCTCATCAAAATATTCCAGCGGTGTCACGCGGCGCTTTACCCCAAGCACCGTCATTCCCAGAGCCTTAGATAACCGTGCCACTTCACATCCGATTGCACCGGCTCCGATGATTCCCACAGTCATTCCCTCTGCTTCTAACGGCTGGCATTCAAATTTCTTATCCCATACATGTTTTAACTGTCTGCGATACAGCTCGGATGAGTTTCTCATAAAGCTGATCATATAGCCTGCAGTTGTCAGAGCCATCGTTTTTCCATGAATACCTTTTGCATTTGTCAGTCTCACCGGAAGTTCACTGATAGAACCATCCATGATCGGATTCACACCAGCTGAAAAAGAATTGATCCATTTCAGCCTTTTGGACTGTTTACAGTATGTCTCCGGCATTTTCCCGCTGCCACCCCATATAAACAGTATCTCTGCATCGTATCCTTTCTCCAGTGCTTCCTCCTCACTTCCACACCAGTATACCTTACCAGAAATACATTTTTCAATCTCCTCTATATGTTTTTCTGTTACCACCATCGGGATCATATCACTTTTTTTATACATTACCAATACATCTGCCATGACTTTCTCCCCTTATTTTGCAATCCATAGTGTAAGTTGTGGTATAAATGTAATTAACAACAATACCACCAGCATGGATATAATAAATGGTAAAATTGCTTTTACCAGCTTCTGCATGGATACTCCGGATACGGACATTCCGGTAAACAGGCAGGTACCAAATGGCGGCGTTACAAATCCAATACAAACTGCGGTACACATCACAATACCAAACTGCAGTGTACTGATTCCAAGCTGCTGGATCACCGGAAGAAACATCGGAATCGTAATCAGAAGAATCGGTGTTGCATCCATAATGCATCCCATGATCAGTAAGATTACCAGAATAATAAACAAAATGACATATTTATTATCGGAAATACCAAGCAGACCATGTACCAGCATCTGTGGCAGCTGTGCATAAGATACGACGAAAGCAAATAAAGCTGCACCGGCTACAATAAACATGATATTTGCGGTTCCTTTTGCGGAGTTAAATAAAATCTGTGGGATATCTTTAATACTGATTTCTTTATATACAAAGATTCCGATGATCAATGAGTATAACACAGCCAGTACAGCTGATTCTGTCGGTGTACAGATTCCGGAATAAATGGAGCCCAGAATGATAACCGGGGAACCGATAGCCGGAATTGCTTTTAACAATGCTTTCAAAAACGCACCGAGATGAAATTTTTCCTGGGAACCGTTTTCTCCACGCCCCACACCTTTCCAGCCGTTTTTCCTGCAGACAAACCATGCCACGATACCAAGTCCGATTGCCATATAGATTCCTGCCGGAACTCCCATCAGATACAGATCTGTCAGAGATACATTTGTATTTACTGCGTAAATAATCATTGCCGTCGATGGCGGAATGATCGGTCCTAAAACCGCGCCTGCGGAAAATACAGCAGTAGAAAACTCTCTGCTGTAACCGGCTTCCAGCATGTAAGGAAGCATAATGGCACCGATGGTTACACAACAAGCCATTGCGGATCCGGTCATTGCCGCAAAGATTGCACATACTACGATGGTTACAAGAGCAAGTCCGCCGGTCACATTACCGATTGCCATATTACATACATTTACCAGACGCTTTGCAATACCGCCTTTGGCCATCAGATCTCCTGCCAGAATAAAAAATGGAATACACATCAGTGCTGCCACATCGCATCCGGAGAACAGGCGCTGAACAACGGTCATGGCCGGAATGCCTTCCAATACAAAAAACAGAATGGATGAAAGTCCCAGAGTTGCTGCCACCGGTACACCGATCAGCAGCAGCACAATGGCTACAATCAGAAAAATAATTATATGTCCGGTCACTGTCCCTCTCCTCCTTCCGTCTGATCTTTCTTTGTCAGTTTCACAATATCATCCAATGCCCGATAAAAATACGCATAACTTAACAATGCAAAGGCCACCGGAAATACCAGATATGGAAACATCATGCTGAGTCCCGTATTTGCTGATTTTGATAACTTTGCAATTGTCATCTGCATAAATCCATATTTTAATACGATTACTACAAATATAAATCCTGCAATATGCTGTACCAGTTCCAGAATCTGTTTATGTTTCTGTTTTTTCATCAGATCCTCAATAATGGAAACTTTCACATGTTCCAGATTAAGTGCGATATAGGCCGCACCGAGAAAGACGGCCCATATCATGATGTAACGTGCAGTTTCTTCTGTCCACGAAAAACCTTTATGGAACAGATAACGTCCGAATACCTGCAGTGACAGCACTACTGTCATGTAAGTAAAACACGCGATCAAAGCAACTTTCAGGATCTGTGAAATATACTTGTTAATTTTTTGCAAAACCTGCATAATTACACCTCTCACTTCTGACAGTCCTATTTTGCTGTTAATGCTGTGATTGCCTCATAGTATTTTGCACCCTGCTCATTGTTGGAAAGGAACTTATCATAAACACTCTGTGCCGCTTCTTTGAATGCCGCTTTGTCCACGTTATCTGTCTTCTCTGCACCACCTGCAACCATCTCTTCCAGCTGCTCAGCATTTTTCGTTTCAAGTTTCTTTGTACAATCAAGTGCCGCTTTTTTTGCAGCCTTTGTGATTACATCCTGAAGCTCCGGTGTCAGAGATTCAAATTTTTTCTCGTTCATTGTAATGCCGTTAAAGTGTGTTGCATACTCCATCACAGAAATATATTTTGCATACTGCTGATAACCGTCCGCAATACACACGTTATTTACATTATCACAGGCATCAATGGTTCCCTGCTGTAATGCGGTCAATACTTCGTTACCTGGCATCGTCTGTGCACTTGCACCCCATGTGTTCCACGTATTGATATATACATCAGAACCTGTTACACGAACTTTTAACCCTTTCAGATCAGATGGTTTCTCTACAAAACCTTTGGAGGATTCCAGGTTACGGAAACCTACACATTGCAGATTCAGAATTTTTGCACCCGTAGATGAGAAATCATCCAGCATTTCCTGACATACATCAGAATCCAGGAATGTGTAAATATCATCGTAATTTTCAAACAGGTATGGAAGATCCAGTACAGATAATCCGGCGTCATATCCGCTCATGATCGGTGTATTATTTACTGCACAATCCAGTGTTCCCGCAATAACAGAGTCCAGTGATTCCTGATCATTACCGAGTGTTCCCCCACCATATACGGTTACTTTTACGGCTCCACCGGATTCCTGCGATACATAATCTGCAAATGTATTTGCCAGAATTGCCAGCTGATTTTCTTCACTGGCTGCGAAATGGCTTAATTTTAACTCCAACGGATGATCTGCAGAATATTCTCCAAAATCTTTTCCGGATGTATCTGCTTTTGCTTCTGTCCCAACAGATGCATTAGTATCTCCGCCTGCGTTTGCATCTGTTTTCTCATTTCCGCATCCCACCAGCAAAGCAGCTCCCAGACAACCGATCAATAACATGCTTACGACTCTTTTTTTCATGATTTTTCTCCTTCTCTAGTATAAATGTACCCTCAATATTTTCTGATACTAAATTAAATTCTCTTGTAGTACGTTTTGTTTTTATATCACATAAATCTGTCGCGGTGTTGTCTCTACTCTGACTGCACCGTCTTTTGTGACCAGATACTGATCACAATAATTACCAAATGCTTTTCCGGTATTGATTTCAGGATGGATCGCAAAGAACATATTTTCTTTAACTTTCATTGTCTCACCCTTGAAGAAAGCCGGTCTCTCCACCAGATCATAGCCCTGTCCATGTGCAAACAATCGTGTCTCTGGTTGTAATCCATAGGAAACCAGTTTATTGTTATAAATTTCCAGCATTTCTGCACAATCGGAACCAGGCTTTACCAGTTCTGCTGTAAAATCCTGCAGTTCTCTGGACAGATCCCACGCATACTGAAGTTCCTTGGATGGCTGATGTCCGATACAGAACCCCCTTACAATTTCTGCATAATAACCGCCACCACCGTTTGCTTCTATCATAAATACCAGATCATCGCCATCTTCGATACGACGGTTCTGATAAAAACTGTGTAATTTCGGTGTCGGTGTTCCCTGCGGTGCGGAACCCATCATAACCAGATTTTCCTCACTTCCTTTGCTGATCAGGAATTTGTTTACTTCTGCTCTCAGATCATATTCATACATACCCGGATGCAGAATACCCGGCACCATCTGCAGTACCTGATCATGCAGAGCTACCGTTCTTCGGATTGCCTGGATCTCATCTTCACTCTTTACCGCCTTAATTTCATCGATCAACTCTGTCGCATCAATAAATGTCACATCCGGCAACGCCGTTTTGAGATAATTTACCAGTTTATAATTCAGCAAAGAGGGTGCGATCAGTCCGACAGTCTTACATTTATGATCACAGATATATGCCTCCATCAGTTTCGCATCATACAGATCTGTATAACGGAAAGTTCTGAAATACGGTGCACCAAGTCTGTTCCCGATTCCACGCCGGAACCATGCCGGTGGCAGTGGATTATACGGTGAAGAGCTTGTAATTGTCGTCATCTCTCCTTTAGCCGGGAACAAAACACTCATCGGATATGCCTGTTCTGTCGGCAGATCTGTAAAATACCTGAAATATCCGCCCAGATACTGATCTGCATTCTGTGCTATCAGCACATCAATTCCCTGCTCCTGCATAACAGTCTGCACTGTGGACCAGCGGCGCTTCATCTCCCGGTCGCTCATCGGGAAACGAATTCTTGTCTTAAATTCTTCCGGAACCCCTGTTACCCATTCCATCTGTTCTTCCTCCTTCTGACCCTACTTCAGGCTTGCTTTCAGTGCATCTTTTTTCATTACTTCTTCTGCCCGCTCAAGAACGTTTTTCGCATTGATGTAAACCGGAGTATCTACCATCTGTCCGTCTACCGGAACGGATGCTGATCCTTTTGCGATTCCTTCTTCCTCAAACGCTTTTGTTACTTTTCTCGCCCATGCTACACGTTCCGGATCCGGAGAATATACACGCTCTGCGATCGGGATCTGGCTCGGATGAATGATCTGTCTGCCTTCAAAGCCAAGCTGTGCTCCGGTCTTTGTGTTGTATTCAAATGCTGCGTCATCTTTGTAGGATGGGAACGGTGCATCTTCTGCTACCAGACCTGCTGCTCTGGCTGCCACACCGATTTTTGCACGCGCATAAATCTGCTCCTCTGCTGTATCCGTTCTTGTTACACGCATATCTCTTGTATAATCTACGGCACCAAAGATAACGGCTACAAGACGGTCGCTGGCAAATACTGCTTCATCTACATTCATAACACCGATGGCTGTCTCAATGAGAATTGCCAGTTTGATTTTTCCAACCGGAAGTCCTCTTTTTTCCTCCAGATCTGTTACGATAAAGTCCAGACGTTTTACATCATCTGCACCTGAGCATTTCGGAAGTGTGATGCCATCCAGTCCATCGATCACAACTGCATTCAGGTCATCCATAGTAAGTCCTGTATCCCATGCATTGATTCTTACCCATGCCTCAGACCCATGAACACTCATTGCTTTGATATGCTGACGTACCATTTTTCTGGCCGTCTCTTTCTCTGCCGGTGGTACTGCATCTTCCATATCCAATGTGATGACATCTGCCCCGAGTGTTGGTGCCTTCAGGATAAATTTTTCTGAATTTGCCGGTAAATATAAGTCTGTTCTTCTCACTGCCATTTTGCTTCCTCCCAAGTTCATGTTTTATTGTTATAGTTTTTATTGTCAGATATATACATCATCATTGCTGACATTCTGCTTAAAATTTTCAAAACTCCTGTATGGGTTTTTTCACCACATCAATAACGGAACCATCCCGATATTCTACAATTCCTACAATTTTATCTGTAAATTGCGGTTTTACGATTTTTGTTGCTTTCTGATCTCCAATAGCCTTCAGTTCATGAATATTCATAACCGGAAGTTGAGAATGTTTCAGCAGCTTCATCAGATCTGTACGGTTTGGATTAACTGCGATACCATATTCTGTCACCAGTACATCTACGGTTTCTCCCGGTGTCACCACCGTTGTCACCCGTTCCCGCAGAATACACATATCCCGTTTCACCAGGTTTGTGACAACCACTGCAATCTTTGCACCGGCTGCACAGTCATTGTTTCCACCGGAAGAGCTTAAAATCACTCCATTTGATCCGGTTACAACATTGACATTAAAATCCACATCAATTTCTGTCGCTCCAAGGATCATGATATCAAGTTGGTTTACCAGACAGCCCTTTGTATTTGGATTGGCATATTGTGAAGCGCTCATGGGCATATGCCTCGGATTATCCCGGCAGGATTCAATGGCCACAGAATCAAAACACTGTACATCCAGCAGCCCCTGAAACAAATCTTCTTTTAACATTTCAACAAAATAAGAAGTAATTCCGCCGGATGCAAAAGATCCTCTGATCTTCTTTTCTTTCATAATCTGTCCCACTGCGGCTGCTACTGCAATCGAAGTCCCTCCGGCTCCGGTCTGCATCGACATTCCATTTTTAATATATCCTGTCTCATTTAAAAGCTGAGCTGTCATATCCGCGATTTTGAGATTTTCCGGATCCGTGGTCGGCTTGGTTGGTCCGAAAGATATTCCTTCCGGATTTCCGATACTTTCTACCTGTACCACGTAATCAACTTTTTCCTGTGATATCTCAATGGGGCACGCTGGAAATTCCACCAGATTATCCGTCACAGCGACCACCTGATCCGCATACTGTGCATCCGCATATGCATAAGATAAAACTCCACAGGCTGATTTTCCGTATGCACCATTCATGTTGCCATATGCATCACAGCAGGGTGCTGATATAAATGCTACATCAATATGTAATTCTCCTGCCTCGATTGCTCTTGGTCTTCCGCCATGACTCATAAACACAGCCGGATGTTTCAGTTTTCCATTTGTAATCGCCTTTGCCAGAGGCCCTGGTGAAATAGTACTTACGGTGATTCCGGTCACCACATCCTCTTCCATTAGTTTCACCAGTGGCTCATGACATTGAAACAATCCCGATGCCGCGATATGTATATCCTTAATCCCTTTTTTAGCAATAGCTTCCATGACCAGATTCACAACCTCATCACCATTTCTCATATGATGGTGAAAAGAAATTGTCATACCATCTTTAATTCCTGTTTTTTCAATTACATCTTCGATAGAAACAAGCAGTTTTGATTCAGCTGGTTTGCCTTTTTCAATTGCAGCACATCTGCTTTTTGCAGTTGTTCTTATTACCACATCTTTTTTTTGGGAATAGGCTCCTGTAAAAACTGGTTTCTTCATCTTTCGAAGTATTTCATCCGGGATTTCACGCCCGACTGCATTTATCATCTATATCCCTCCTCCCGGTTACTATCACTCACTTGATGTCTCGATGATACCATCCGTATATTTATTTTTCTGTATCATAGGTTACATGTTCCAATTTCTGTATCACCCGATACATTTTTTTATACATTATGACCATTATTTTTTAGTTTTCATTCGTTTTACGTTGTGCTATATTTATAAATAGAGACATGATTTTACGCACAAAATTGGACGATAAATATCGGTTTATCTGATAAAATAACAGACGATATTTATCCTGGTATAAGAGGGAAATATGGGAAAAGAACAATCATTTAACATCACAAACATGAGAAATTTTTTTGCAAAGGAAAATATGGAAAAGCTGTTTGCTGACTGCCCTACGATTACATTAAAGAAAAACGAATGTATCTATGCCACCGAGCAGATATTAACCGATGTTTTCTGGGTTTCGCAGGGAATGGTTGAAGTCTTTATTACGAATGAACAGGGACATAAACAGGTCGTCGCATTTCACTATCCGGACAGTATTGTAGGAGAAATTGAAGCGCTATACGGTGACCCATGCGGTCTGACCTGTATCGCACTAAAGAATAATACTGTTGTACATAAGTGCAACATTGAAGTATTTTTTAACAGAGTGTTAGAACTTGGATTGATGCGCCAGTATGTCAGCATGCTGGCCGGAAAAACTCATACAAATGTACTTCAGCTGGCTACGGTCGCCCTGGATGACTGTGAGGGACGTGTCCGCACTTACTATAACAGTGAACTCACACACCAGCAGATGGCGGAACTGATCGGATGCTCCAGAGTGCAGGTGACGCGGGTTCTGAACAATCCTAATTTTTATAATTCAGAAAAAGATCACTGAGAAAAACATTTAAGATATGGAAAAAGATTTAACAAAAGGACCTATCCTAAAAACACTTCTGCTGTTTGCGCTCCCGATGATGCTCGGAAACCTGCTGCAGCAGATTTATAATATTACAGATACAATTATCGTCGGTCGTGTGCTCGGTTCCGGCGCCCTGGCTGCCGTTGGCAGCACTTACACACTGATGACATTTCTGACTTCCGTCATGATCGGGCTCTGCATGGGATGCGGCGCGTTGTTTTCCATGCATTATGGTGCTGGTCATCAGAACAAAATGAAAGAATGCATGTGGATCTCCTTCTGGCTGATCCTGCTGGTGACCGTCATTATGTACCTGATCGTATTTCCCGGCACAGACGGCATTCTGAATCTCCTGCAGACTCCGGCAGACATTTACCGTCTGATGCGGACATATTCCCGCATTATATTCCTTGGCATTGGCTTTACGTTTTTGTACAATTACTTTGCATTTGTCCTGCGGGCGGTGGGAAATTCCGTCCTTCCACTGATTTTTCTTGCAATCTCCAGTCTTTTAAACATTGCACTGGATCTCTGGTTTGTCATCGGACTGCATTTCGGTGTAGGAGGTGCGGCAGGTGCCACGGTAATTGCCCAGGCGGTATCCGGCATCGGTATTACGATTGCTGTACTCTGGAAAAACCCACAGCTGTTTCCGTCAAAAGAACAGCGTATTTTTCAAAAAAGTACACTTTCTGAAGTAAGCCGTTATGCATTTTTTACCTGCCTGCAGCAATCCGTTATGAACTTTGGAATTTTAATGATCCAGGGACTGGTAAACAGTTTCGGTACTGCTATTATGGCCGCCTTTGCCGCTGCGGTAAAAATCGACACACTGGCTTATATGCCGGTACAGGAATTCGGCAATGCATTTTCGCTGTTTATCTCACAAAATCATGGTGCAAAACACCAGGATCGGGTTAGAGTTGGAATTCACACCGCCGTTCAGGTATCCATTACTTTCTGCATTGTCATTTCTGCCATCATCTGGATTTTTGCCCGCCCGCTGATGCAGATTTTTGTGGATGCAGATGAAACATCCATCATCGCAGAAGGTGTCCATTATCTGCACATTGAAGGCACTTTTTACTGGGGAATCGGCTGTCTGTTTCTGCTGTATGGACTTTATCGTGCCATTGAACGCCCTGCCATGTCACTGGTGCTCACCATCGTGTCACTAGGCACCCGGGTGGCTCTGGCCTATGCTCTGGCACCAACGACTCCGCTGGGTATCACTGCTATCTGGTGGGCAATTCCGATCGGATGGATTCTGGCCGATTTAACAGGATTTCTCTACTATAAAAAGTTGCATATAGCAGACCAATCGTTACATTAACATTATTAAGACTTCCCATATCAAAAATGGGAGCTCTTAGCAACATCATTGGTTCCAAAAAAGCTGTGAGAAATGTGTTATCCACTCTCACAGCTTTTATATTCCTACGTTTCTCTTGCATTACAATCCATTCAAGTCGAACGCACGTGAGACTTGGTGCGTGATTCTGGTCAGCGAAAGCTGACATATTCTTCTCAGAATCACTGCACATCCTCGCGGAGCGTTTATCTCAGTCGGAGATTGTACTCCCACTGAGAAAGACTTGTTATTACTCACCACTTGCAGAAGTGGGAGTCTTCTCGACTGAGATAAATACTAACGTTTTTTCAGATTTTTCTACTTTTCTATATCAGTCATCCAGCAGCATATGATAAAAATCCAGATATTTTGTATCATGATTTTTTGTTGCTGCAATGGCAGTTCTCGGATGCTGATCCGTCAGACCGGTCAGCAGATACGGGATATTATAGCCCCATACTGCACCATCCTCAATAAGCTTCAACATATGTTTCTCAATAAAAGAAAGAACCGGTGCGATCTCATATTTCGGATTTTTCAGGAAACCAAGCAGACCTTCCAGCGAACTATTTCCTGCACCACGCCCCATTCCCATGACGGTTCCGTCCACCATACTTGCACCGATCGACAGCGCCTCAATGGTGTTTGCAAAAGCACACTGCTGATTATTATGTGCATGGATTCCCACCAGTTTTTCACTCTCCGCCATCGCTTTCAGATACATATCCGTGATCTCTCGGATCTGGATCGGATACAGGGAACCATAACTGTCTACCACATAGACACCTTTGACAGAAGATTTTGCCAGCATCTCCAATGCTGTCTGGATATCACGCTCCTGACATTTGGAAATTGCCATAATGTTGCAGGTTGTCTCATAACCTTTCGCCGCTGCATCTTCGATCATTGCGATCGCCTCAGGCATCGTGTTGATATAAGTAGCCACACGGATCAGATCTACCGGGCTGTCCGCACGGTCTCTGATACTGTGTTTGTAATCGCAGCGTCCCACATCCGCCATAATGGAAATCTTCATATCCGTATCATTATCCCCAACGATTGCACGGATATCCTCATCCTCTGCGAATTTCCATTTTCCGAATTTATTTACATCAAACTGCTTTTTGTCCGCACGGTATCCAAACTCCATATAATCCACACCGGCCGCCAGATTTGCTTTATATAAATCGTACACAAAGTCATCCGTAAAATAAAAATCATTCACCAGACCTCCATCACGCAGCGTTGCGTCCAGTACACGGACATCTTCACGTACTGACATCATGTTTCCTTTGATTTCCATCATTGTCTTCTGTCTCCTTTATTTCAAAATCACTTCTGTCATTTTATCCTACTTTATACCAAAAATCAACAAAAATATTTTATCGCTTTAAAGCGTTAATTTGACTTTTTTACAAACAATTCACATATTTTTCATTTTTTTTGTGAAATATCTCTGGATTTTGCCGGGCAAGGTGTTATAATGGAAACAGGCTATGTGGACGTATGACGTTGTCAACAGAGCAAAATTATTATTATGTAATTAATAGGAGGGAAAGAAATGGCTAGAACAAAAGTTATTTCTGCAAAAGAAGCTGCCGCACTGATCAAAGATGGCGATACTGTATTAGTCGGCGGATTCATGACAAATGGAACAGCAAAATCTATCGTAAATGAAGTAACAGCAAAAGACCTTACTGTTGTATGTAACGACGCAGGATTCGAGAATGAAGGAACAGGTCGTTTACTTCACAACGGTCTGATCAAAAGACTGATCGCTACACATGTAGGTCTGAACAAAGAAGTTGCTGCAAAATTCAACGCAGGCGAAATTGAGTTAAAACTTCAGCCACAGGGTACACTTGCTGAGCAGGTACGTGCAGGCGGAGCTGGTCTTGCAGGTTTCCTTACACCAACAGGTATCGGTACTATCGTTGCTGACAGTACTTCACCGACAACTCTGGAAGGCAAACAGGTCATCGAATTAGATGGTAAAGAGTACCTTCTCGAGAAAGCAATCCGCGGTAATGTTGCAATCATCCAGGGATATATTGCTGATGAATCCGGAAATATCCGTTACAAAGGATCTACCCGTAACTTCAACCCAATGATGGCTTCTGCAGCTGATATCGTTATTGCCGAAGTTGAGAAAATCGTTCCGGCTGGCGAAATCGGTCCAAACTATGTGGAAACTCCACACATTTATGTTGATTATTTAGTTGTAAAGGAGGAAGCATAAGATGGAAAGAAGTGAAATCAAACCATATATCGCGAAACGTGTTGCAAAAGAATTACATGATGGTGATGTTGTAAATCTCGGTATCGGACTTCCTACTATGGTTCCGGATTACCTTGATCCATCTGTTAAACTTACATTACAGTCTGAGAACGGATTCATCGGTCTTGCAGCTGTTGATCCGGAAGATCCGGATGCTGCATACATCGTAAATGCAGGCGGACAGCCGGCTGGTATCGAGAAAGACGGTATGTTCTTTGACAGTGCTACATCTTTCTCCATCATCCGTGGTGGACATGTAGATGCTACAATCCTTGGTTCTCTTCAGGTAGATGAGAAAGGTAACATCGCAAACTGGATCATTCCTGGAAAAATGGTTCCTGGAATGGGTGGCGCTATGGACCTTGTAGTAGGTGCTAAACGAGTTATCGTTGCTATGGAGCACACACAGAAAGGTGCACCAAAGATCTTAAAAGAGTGTACTTTACCGCTGACAGCAGAAGCTCAGGTAAACCTGATCGTTACAGAGATGGGTGTTATGGAGGTTACTCCGGAAGGAATCGTATTAAAAGAGTACAACCCGGAATTCACTGTTGAAGAGATCCAGGCTGCTACAGAAGCAAAACTGATCATCGCTGATGATCTGAAACCAATCGAGTAATGTAGCGTGCAGTGATTCTGAGAAGAATATATCAGCTTATGCTGACCAGAATCATGCATCAAATCTCACATATATTCGACTTGAATAAAATAAAAAACAATTTTATATTTTATTTAAAAAGGTGTGCTTTCCGGGAAGGCACACCTTTTATACATTTTCAATTGACTGTCTCAGATCCAGCATTCGCTGATCCATATTCCGCACATCAATGGCACAGGAAAACAGTTCTTTTTTCAACGCTTTTTCCTTTTTATGATGTTTCTTATACTGCAACTGATATTCCAGCACCGACCAGAAATCCATTCCAATCGTCCGCAGCTGAATTTCTACTTTTTTTCCATCTGTAAACTGCACGATTACGTGCAGACTCTGATAGCCACTGTTTTTCGGTTTTTTCACAAAATCCTTTTCTTTCACAATGGAAATCCCAGGTATCTGGTAAATAAAATCCCGCACACGATAAATATCATCGAGAAACAGGCAAATTACCCGAATTCCTGCCAGATCGTTGATGTATGTAAACACATTTTCCTCTGTGAGTTCTCTCTTCTTTTTTACCATTTTTGCAATGATACTTTCCCGGTCTTTTAATCGGTACTTTGTATGACTGATAATGCTCCGTCCGATTTCTTCCTCCTGCTGAAATCCAAAATCTGTAATCTGCGTCAACAGATATTTCATACAATCCAGATATTCATTCCGCAGATTTGGTTCATCCAAAAGTACCAGATCTGCACCTAGCTGAGTGCTATCCTCTTCTGTGGTTTTCTTACCTTTCTCTTTTTTACCGTTCAGTTTATCTACCGTATCTGTTGCGTTTTCTGTCTGGTCTGTTGTATTCTCATTCTTATTTATTTCAGCAGCTATCTTAACTACTGTATCTCCATTTGCATTTTTTAAACTTTCCGCGTTTTGTTTTATCTCTTTCACCTTTTCTTCTTTCAAATATACATCTCTCCTTTCTTTGCACACTCTATAATATATGCACAATCGTTTGATTTATGACCACTTTTTTATATTTTTCCTGTCATTAATTGATGTTGGAATCAAAAGATGCCATACAAATTGTTCCGTACTTTGTACTCCCACAATTCTACCCAATATTCGCATACTTCTTTGCAACATTTTCAGCATATGATCATCTGGTAAAATCCAGAATCAGGTTCTTGTAAATTGTTGGTAAAATTTCAGAACATCATCAGCAGTTCACACACAACGATCGTAACAAATATTCCTTCTCATTCATTTTCAAAACTTATTGGATAATATTGTGACTTTTTTATGCTAAACTACATCTAATGGGTGTAATAGCTATTACAGAAACTATTTACAGTAACTGCTTCGATCATCCATTACAACGATTCCAAAAATGTCGGAGCAATTGAGATCAATCGAACAGGGAAAAGAAAACATAAACGAGGGAAGTTATGACAAAACAAGAATTAGGGGATTTAATCATTGCTTTCACAGATGACTTTTATCGCATTGCAAAGGCAATTCTGAAAGAAGATGCTGATTGTGAAGATGCCATGTCGTCTGCGATTGTAAAAGGGTTTAGCAAAATCTGCACATTAAAACAGAAAGAATATGCAAAAACATGGTTTTCACGCATACTGATCAATGAATGTCAGATGATCCTGCGGAAACGTAAAAGGGAAGTCGCTTATGAGGAACGTGTACTGACTGAAGAAGCCGCACAGCTGGATTACTCCGATCTGTATCAGAATCTGATGCAGCTGGATATCTCCTACCGACTGCCACTGGTCATGTATTATTTTGACGGATTTAAAATACGGGAAATTGCTGATATTCTGGAAATGAGTGAAAGTGCGATAAAAATGCGGTTAAATCGCGGAAAAATCCAACTGCGAACCATGTTTGAAAAGGAGGCTGCCATATGAACCATGATCCGAAATATAATGAGTTTGAATATGAAAAAGAAAATTATCCAAAAACACCGGAACATTTTAAACAATTTGTTGCAGCTCAGGTAACAAAAGAGTTAAGCAAGGCATCTATTGTAAAGCACAGAGCACGCAAAAAATATTTTCCTGCAAAAGTTGCCGCTGCCGTGATTGTCTGCGCTGCCGTAGGCACTACCGGCGCATATGCAGGAGTAAAACAGTATCAGGCAAGATCACAACAGTATTTGCAGGAAACAGGACGTATCACTGCTCCGGAAACTTCTTCCGAAGAAGAAACTCCTGCTATTTCCGACAACACAGATTCCGTATCACCAGCTACCATTGTATCTGAAGAAAACGGACTTATTACTACTTTTTCTGATACCTGGCCGGATGTTATGCTGGAAATGTATGATTATGACAGTGAGTACCAAAAACAGCCAAATCAATATATGAATGTTATGGATGCTTATTATGATGGTGGATTACTTTCCATCTACGGTGAAGCAACCCCATATGGTATCAAAACCTTGGGAGACTGGTTTCTTCCTGATCGTATTGTCATCAATGATACGGTTTATCTGGCTACCTGGAACATCAATGGTATCTATGGTGACGGATGTGACCCACAATATAAACGCGGTGCATTCCATGCTACGGTAGAACTTTCTGATGTAAATCTTCCAGATACATGCAAAGTGCAGGTTCCACTGACGACCGCCAGAGATCCGAAGACCGGATATTTCTATATGCAGACCATCAGTTTTGATATTTCCGGTAATGCTAATATCAAACCTTCCGTCACTGCTTCTTCCAAAAACGGTGCAACGGTAACGGTTGGAGAAAGTAAAGTTTCCGCTTCCGGAACCTATCTCAGTCTGACCTGGAATTTTGGCCAGGACAAAGCCTCCTATGAAAAGTTCCATAAAATCATCTCCGGTAATACGATTCATAACTGGATTTACTGCCGCATTACTGATTCCAATGGAAATACCTTTGATACAAAGACAGATTCAGAGACCTTCTCCTCCATCTACTTTGACTCAAACGACACCGGAGATGATCATTGGAACACTTCCGGAGAAAGTACCTATGTTGATGATGACGGAAATTATTGTTTCCACACGAATATTTTGCTTCCAGCATTAACACAGGACTTCACCGCTTTGGAAGTCACACCATATCTCCATCTCGAGGATGGCACCGAAACTGATCTGGACTTTGCATCCTTCCGGGTGGATTATGAATAGTATAGTTTTAGCATGTTTTTCAGAAAGCCAGCAATTGCCGGCTTTCTGTTTTGAAGTAAAGCGGACATTCGCAATCCGCTTTTGCTACTTGCTCATGAACGCAGTCGCTTTGCTTATTCTGCTTTCATTTTCCACTTTATTGATTTGCTTTTTCCTTTTCCTCTTCAAGCTCACGAATACGCGCTAAAGCCGCCTGTAATTCCTGATTTTTTTCATTCAGTTCCTGATTCTTCTCATCCAATTCCTGATTCTTCTCATCCAATTCTTGATTCTTCTCACCTAATTTCTGATTTATAAGATCCAGTTCTTTTCCTTTTTGTTTCAAATCCTCCTGCATCTCATCAATCATCAACTGCACAGTATTCCGGTCAAGTTCCTGCAATTCTTTCGAAAACATCTCCATCACTCCTTCGATATTTCGACAGATGTCATAGATTTGTTCATAGTATGCTCTGAACTCTGGATACTGCTCAATAATCGCAATAATCATTTCCGGATCATCTATACAACAAAACGCAATCCATGCATCAAGTCGACTGTTTATCAGATACTTATTTTCTTTATTGTGCTGAATATTTTTAAAATTGTCAAGCGCTACAAATACATATTTTTGCAGCAGATTAAATTCCAATCCCGAATCTGATTTTTGCCCGAAAGAGTGAATATATACATCTGGAAATTTCTTAAATTCTGCCGGACTGTTCTCAAACAACACTATTGTATATACGTCTTTGATATCTTTATAGCTGAATTTTTTCTTTCGTTCACTTCTTACCCGCTTATATTGTCGTAACAACAAATCCGCTGAATAACAGGCACTTCTCTCTCCCGGAAACTTATATCCAATCTTTTGAATTTCCAGATTTGCAATACTTCCATCTGAAAGCTGCACTACAATATCCATAATAACAAGTGATGATTCATCTGCCAGTCGTGTTCCATCATTTGGTAAAACTTCCATCACTTCAAGTCGAACGCACGTGAGACTTGGTGCGTGATTCTGGTCAGCGAAAGCTGACATATTCTTCTCAGAATCACTGCACATCCTCGCGGAGCGTTTATCTCAGTCGGAGATTGAACTCCCACTGAGAAAGATTTGTTATTACTCACCACTTGCAGAAGTGGGAGTCTCAACTCAGACTGAGATGAACCTCCTGCTTTAATAACAGAGACAATAACTCATCAATACGCTCTGGTATTGACTCTGGATTCAAAACCTCTTTACTCACAAAATCATACATCACTTTTACTCCCCGCGCTCCAGTGCAAAAATCAAGAAATTCCTCCTGCCGTTCTTCTTCCCACGAATAAAACGTACTCCACATCTTTTCGTTATTGTTAATCTCTTTCAAAATTGCTTCTCTGGTCTGCAGCATAGGAAAATAATCTCGTAACTTTTTTGTCATTACAAACAACCTCCTCCATACGAAATATTTACATATTTCAAGTTTCATTAGCTTTCTTCTTTTTCTATTTTCATAGTTTGACTAATACAATGTATCACTCTGTTTTTCTTGATATTTACCGAATCGGTGCAACAATATTTAGACTGCTCGTAAGCTATCACCCCTCTGATAACTATGCAATTTTATTTGAATCAGATTTGTTTGAAGAACAATAGCATGAATATATACCACTTTCCCTTGACCGTCAACCATAAATTTTTCCGCATTTCTTCCACTATACAAATTGCACAACACGCATTTTTTCCCACAAATCCTTTATTTTCAAGACATGCAAAAAACAGGAGCGGAAAATCTACGGATTTTCCACTCCTGTTTTTTACTCATTTTCGTCTATATTTATAAAATGTTAGGGGCAAAAGATGCCATACGAATTGTTCCGTACTTCGTACTCCCACAATTCTATCTTTATAATTATTCCTCTTCGGTTGTCTCTTCCGGAAGGTTGATGGCAAGTCCAAGTTCTTCTAACTGTTTCTCATCTACAGTGCCCGGTGCCTCTGTCATCAGACAGGAAGCATCTTTTACCTTCGGAAATGCAATGACATCACGGATGGAATCTGCATGTACCATATGCATTACCATACGGTCTAAACCGTAAGCCAGCCCTGCGTGTGGCGGTACACCATACTTGAATGCAGAAAGCAGGAAACCGAACTGATCCCATGCACGCTCTTTTGTAAATCCAAGTACCTCAAACATTTTCTCCTGAATATCATCCTGATGGATACGGACAGAACCACCGCCAAGCTCAGTACCATTTAACACGATATCGTATGCTTTTGCACGGACAGCGCCCGGTTCAGAATCAATCTTATCCCAATCCTCTTCCATTGGCATAGTAAACGGATGATGCATTGCCATATAGCGATTCTCTTCGTCAGACCACTCAAGTAACGGGAACTCTGTTACCCAAAGGAAATTATATTGATTCGGATCAAGCAGGTTCAGCTCTTTTGCCATATGAAGTCTCAATGCACCAAGAACTGCCCATACGACTTTATTTTTATCTGCAGCAAATAACAGCAGATCACCCGGTTTTCCTTCCATAGCTTCTACTAATGCTGCCAGTTCTTCCTCTGTCATGAATTTTGCAAAAGAAGATTTGTATGTGCCATCTTCATTTACGCACAGGTAAGCCAGACCCTTTGCTCCATATGTTTTTGCCAGATCAACCAGTTTGTCGATCTGTTTACGTCCCATGGACGCTTTGCCCGGAACAGCGATACCTCGTACGCTGCCGCCGTTCTCCAATGCACCGGTAAATACACCGAATCCACAGTCTTTTACAACCTCAGATACATCGTGTAATTCCATGCCGAAACGGGTATCCGGTTTGTCGGAACCGTAACGGTTCATCGCATCCTGCCATGTCATACGCGGAAGCGGGATCTGCACATCCACACCGATTGCCTCTTTGAATACATATTTTAACAGACGCTCATTTACGTCTAATACATCATCTACATCTACGAAAGATAACTCCATATCCGCCTGTGTAAACTCCGGTTGACGGTCAGCACGTAAGTCCTCATCACGGAAACATTTGGTAATCTGGAAATAACGGTCATATCCGGAGCACATCAGCAGCTGTTTGAACAGCTGTGGAGACTGCGGAAGTGCATAAAAGCTTCCCGGATGTACACGGCTCGGTACCAGGTAATCTCTTGCTCCCTCTGGAGTAGATTTTGTCAGAACCGGTGTCTCAATCTCGATAAATCCTTCTTTTGCCATAAAATCACGCATCAGATAAGCCACTTTGCTTCTGAGCATCAGGTTACGCTGTAAATCCGGACGACGCAGATCCAGGTAACGGTATTTCAGACGGATCTCATCTTTTGTCTGGGAATTCTCCTCGATATGGAACGGCGGTGTATCGGACTCAGAAAGGATACGAAGACTCTCTGCGATCACTTCAATATCACCGGTTTTTAAGTTTTCATTTACTGCTGCAGAACGTTTCTGGATCTTACCAACAACTGCGATAACATACTCACTTCTGAGTGTCTCTGCTTTTGCAAATCCGTCGCTTCCTACACTGTTTTCATCAAATACGATCTGAAGCAGACCGGAACGGTCTCTCAAATCAATAAAGATCAGGCTGCCCAGATTTCTTCTTCTCTGTACCCATCCCATAACGGTAACGGTACTTCCGATATCTGCGCTGGATACCTCTGTACATCTATGGGATCTTTTCAATCCACGCATGGACTCTGCCATAATTTATTCCTCCTGTAATCACTCATGCACGATGCATTTCTGTTTTTCAAAAATCTGCATCTTACATCAGTTTCATTTCTTATTTAAAAAATTCTACAAAATCCTCATAACCTTCTTTTGAAAGCTGCTCTTTCTGGAATTTTTTATTTTTATTCATGCGGACAACCAGTACCTGCTCGCCGTTTGCACGGGCCTGCTGTGCCTGTCCGATCACTTCGCTGAGTTTGTCTCCCGGATATCCTTTTTCAATCAGATATGCCGTCTTCTTCGGCTGCTCCGGAATCTGAAATCCGTTTTCCATCAGAAGCAGAATAATACGCTCAAATCCGATGGAAAATCCGCAGGCCGGAACATCTTTTCCGGTGAAGTTTCCAACCATCTTGTCGTAACGTCCGCCGCCGCCGCAGCTTCCGCCAAACTCCGGAATCGCAATTTCAAAAATAGTTCCTGTATAGTAAGACATGCCTCGTACCAGAGTCGGGTCAAATACCAGTTCAAAGGATGCTGTTTTTGTCGCATTTACTGCAGATGCGATTTCTTTCATGTTCTGAACGATCTCTGCATCCAGATAGTCACCTAAAGTATCTGCCAGATAGCTGATGCCATCCTCTGCCTGCTCCACACCGGTGAACAGAGACAGATATTTGTCGATTGCTTCCTGTGCGTAGCCTTCTTTTGCAAGTTCCTCTGCAACGCCTTCCAGACCAATCTTGTCCATCTTGTCCAGAATGATAAATACGGTATCGAACTCTTCCTCTGCAAATCCGCTGTAAGCCGCCATTGCTTTTAAGATACGACGCTCGTTGATACGGATTTCAAAATTTTTGAATCCAAGTTTGCCAAGTGTGGTAGTCGTAGCAAGAATCAGCTCGATCTCTGCCAGGTTGGACGGCTCGCCAAGAATATCAATATCGCACTGCATAAACTGACGATAACGACCTCTCTGCGGACGGTCTGCACGCCATACATTTCCCATCTGAAGTGCCTTAAACGGGGACGGCAGATCATTTGCATGGTTCGCATAGTAACGGCAAAGCGGTACGGTCAGATCATATCTCATACCGAAATCAACCAGATCTGCCTCACTCTGTGCTGTCTCTAATTTCAGTTTCTCACCACGTTTCAATACTTTGAAAATCAGTTTCTCATTTTCTCCGCCCTGCTTATTGCTCAGGTTTGCAATGTCTTCCATACACGGAGTCTCAATCGGAGTAAATCCGAATGCACGATACGTCTCCTTGATTACGCTCTGCACATAATCACGGATCTGCATCTCATCCGGCATAATATCTTTCATACCGTTTACCGGTTTTTTCTTTAAAGCCACTGTATATCCTCCATTCCATACAGATTGCTCTGTATTTTATATTACCTTATAAAACAGATTCCGATATCTGCTTTCGTATCCATTGCCAGACACAGACGTCTTTTCCAGTTTCTGTGTTCACATACATAGTTTATTATACGTTTGTGTGTTTGATATAGCAAGTGTTTTATCAGAGCTGACCACAGTTTTTCAGCAATTCCCGCTTCCGCTCTACCATCTCATCCACACGATCCAGGTAATTTATAATATCTTTTACATTTCCCACACGCTCGATACGCTTGCCATCTTCAAAAACAACTTTTGTGGTGGCACCTGCGCCAAGTGCCATAATGGTCTGTTTCTCTTCCATGATCAGAATGTTGTACACACCGGCTTTTCCCGGTTTTGCGTAGCCGACATTTTCAAAATTACCTGCCATGTTTTTCTGACGATACAGATAATATGGCTCCAGTCCCATCTCGTGGCAGCACCCAGCGGTCAGATCAATAGTCTGCGCAGTATTTTCAATGTGCAGGTTCTCATACTGCTCTTTCTGCATCCGCAGTCTGGCCGCACGTTTGATGGCCAGAGAATGAACTGTGATATTATCCGGATCCAGTTCTTCCAGCTGTCGCATCGTCTCACGCACATCCTCGATGGTTTCCTCCGGAAGTCCCACGATCAGATCCATATTGATATTGTCAAAACCAACCTCCCGTGCAAGTTTGAAACTGTCGATGGTCTGCTGCACCGTATGCTGGCGGCCGATGAGACGTAATGTTTCTTCTTTCATCGTCTGAGGATTGATAGAAATTCTGGAAATATTGTGTCTGTGGATGACTTCCAGTTTTTCTCTTGTGATACTGTCCGGTCTGCCGGCTTCTACCGTAAATTCCAGAAGCTGCGTCTGTTTCCGCGCTTTTTCCATTTTATTGTCGGCATCTGTTAAAGCATTTTCAGTTCCAGCTCCATCCATAGGATTCTGCGCTTCATCTATCACATCTATTTCATTCACATGTTCATCTGCATAGATCATTCTGCCCTGCTCATCCGCAATGTCAAAATAGCTTCCGATCATAGTCAGCAGGCGGTCCATCTGCTCTGCGGAAAGTGTTGTCGGTGTACCTCCGCCGATATAAACAGAATTCAATACTTTATGCTTGCATACCTCTGCCGTGAAGGCAATTTCTTTTTCCAGTGCATCCAGATATTCATCCATGCGGTTCGCCCATTTTGCCAGCGGATAGGAGGTAAAAGAGCAATACAGACAGGTGCTCGGACAAAACGGAATGCCCACATACAGACTGTATCCGTTCTCATAATCAATACGGCTCAGCAGTTCCAGCTCCCGCTTTGCAACTGACAGACTCAGATCGATCTTTTCATCAGAAGCAAGATATGTTTCCTTCATATAAGAACGAATCTCATCTTCGCTTTTTCCCTCCTCCAGAAGTTCCATCGGAATCTTCGTCGGGCGGATACCGGTCAGAGTTCCCCACGGAAGTGTCTTTCCTGCATACACAGTCAGCAGGTAATACAATTGCTGCTTTAACTCGTTTTTCGTCTTTTTCCGATCTTCAAAATCAACCTGAACACTACCGTCCAGTGCTATTTTTTCTTTCATTGCACGATTCTCATGATCCTGTGCAACGGTTTCTTCTTTTGCTACATCATCCTCTTCCTGAGTTTCTTTCTGATTATGTTCAAAAAACTTAAAATCAATCATGTGGTTTTTCCGGTCATAATTCACCACAAGATGAAATACACTTTCCGGAAACTCCTCCCGCGGCATGGCTTTTACAAGCACATCATGCTGTGGATAAAATGCTTTTACCAGAGAATGAATATCATATTCAAAATTTGGTTCATTTAATTGTACTGTGATCATCTTTATACCCTTTCGTGATAAAAGGAATTTTCATAATTATGAAAATTCCTTTTAAAATCATTATGCTAAGTACATATTATACTGTTTCTCGTATCCAATCGTAGTACGTGCCTCATGTCCCGGAAGGACAGCCGTATCATTTGGAAGTAAAAACAGTTTTTCTTTCACGGAACGCACCAGTTCCGACATGCTGCCACCTTTGAAATCCGTTCTGCCGACGGAGCCGCAAAACAGCGTATCTCCGCTTGCCAGCACTTTGTTTCCATCAAAATAATAGCAACATCCACCCTCGGTATGCCCCGGTGTAGAAATCACTTTGATCTTAAATCCTGCCAGATCAAGTACATCACCGTCTTTTGCATACACATCAGCATCATATGTCTCCGGGTTGCCAAACATTGCAGATACATTTTTCTGAATGTCGTGCATGGTAGCTTCTTCTTTCTCGCTTGCATACACCGGAACGCCAAAGGCATCTGCCACCATCCGTGCATGATGTGCGTGATCATAATGTCCATGTGTCAGCAATACTGCCTGCAGTTTCAACCCGCGCTCTTTGATGCGGCGGATCAGGTCTGCACCGTCTCCACCCGGATCAATGATCACCATCTCTTTTGTATCTGCGTTTACGATAAAGTAACAGTTTGTTCCGATATCGCCAACATTATATTCTTCAATTCTTAAATCTGCCATATACACTCCTATTTCATTGTATTTATCAGCCTGTGGTACGTTCAATCTCAAATACACTTTCAATCTGGCGCAGCTTTTCGCTCAGCATACTCAGCTCATCTTTTCCTTTGGTATAGAAGGAAACCACGATCGTTGCAATTCCTTTCTTACTGGTCCGTGAATTGATCGAATCAATATCAATGCCACGCTCCGTAAACACTTTTGAAATATCTACCAACAAGCCGGTACGATTGTTTCCAAAAATTTTAAGTTCTGCAAGGTAACGGCCATGTCCGCCGTTTTCTTCGTCTGATGCTCCCTGTTGCCACTCTGCCTCAATGAGACGCTGCCTGTCAAAATCCGGCAGCTGCATGATATTAACACAGTCTGTTCTGTGAATGGACACACCACGGCCTCTGGTCACGAATCCGACGATCTCGTCTCCCGGAACCGGACTGCAGCATTTGGAAAAATGTACTGCCACATCCGTCAGACCTTTGACAATAATACCACTCTTCTTGTGGGTTGTCCGCTCGACTTCCGCATGTTTCTCTTTCTGCTCGGAAGCATTTTCCACTACCTGTGCATCGGTCAGTTGTTGTGCATGCTCCTTACGGTACTCTTCCATCATACGGTTTATGATCTGTGATTCCGTCAGACCACCATGTCCCACAGCAGCCAGCACAGATTCCCAGTCACGGAAACCATATTTCCGCTGTACCTTTGCCTGATAATCCGGCTTATTGATATCACCAAAATTAATGCCTTTCGTTTTACAGTAATTCGTTAATAACTCCTTGCCCTTGATGATATTTTCTTCTTTAAACTGATTACGGAACCACTGATTGATCTTATTCTTCGCCTGGGTACTTTTTACCAGATTTAACCAGTCACGGCTCGGGCCCTTGGAATTTGCCGACGTCAAAATCTCGATCCGGTCACCGTTGCGGATATTATAATCTATGGTTACCAGCCGTCCGTTTACCTTGGCTCCGATCATCTTATTGCCCACGGCCGAATGGATCCCATAGGCAAAATCAATCGGTGTGGAGCCTTTCGGAAGACTCTTAACATCACCGCTTGGCGTAAAACAGAATACACTGTCAGAAAACAGATCCAGATCACTCTTTAACAGGCTCATAAACTCCCGGTTATCGGACATGTCACGCTGCCATTCAAGGATCTGGCGCAGCCAGCTTAACTTTTCTTCCTCACCGTTGATGCTGTTTCCGTTATTTGCTTCTTTGTATTTCCAATGAGCAGCAATACCGTATTCAGAAGTACGATGCATCTCTTCTGTACGGATCTGAATCTCAAATGGCTGACCGGTTGGTCCGATCAGCGTCGTATGCAGAGACTGATACATATTTGGCTTCGGCATTGCGATATAATCTTTGAAACGTCCCGGAATCGGTTTGTATTTCTCATGGATCACACCCAGTGCTGCATAACAGTCCTTGACATCATCCACAATAATACGGATTGCAAACAGATCATAGATCTGATCCAGGGTTTTGTTCTGGTTTACCATTTTCTTGTAAATACTGAAAAAATGTTTTGCCCTTCCCATAACCGTAGCCTTGATACCCGCATCCTTCAGACAGGCCTCCACATCATTCATCAGTCTGTGGACATACGCATCTCTGGCAGATTTCCGGACAGCAATTTTTTCTACCAGATCATAATACGCTTCCGGCTCCAGATACTTTAACGACAGATCCTCCAGCTCGATCTTGATCTTGGAAATACCGAGCCGCTGTGCGATCGGTGCATAGATATCCATGGTCTCACGGGCTTTTTCCTTCTGTTTCTCCGGCTTCATATATTTCAGCGTACGCATATTGTGCAGACGGTCTGCCAGCTTGATAATAATGACACGGATATCCTTTGCCATGGCAAGGAACATTTTTCGCAGATTTTCTGCCTGCACTTCAATCTTATCCGCATCATAGGCAATCTGTCCCAGCTTTGTCACACCATCCACCAACAATGCCACTTCCGGGCCAAATTCTTCTTTGATCTCCTCATCAGTCATGACCGTATCTTCCACTACGTCATGAAGCAGTCCCGCCACGATTGTTTCCTTATCCATCTCAAGCTCCGCCAAAATAATGGCCACATATAATGGATGGATAATATACGGTTCTCCGGATTTACGCACCTGCGTCTTATGTGCTTCCGCAGCAATCTGATATGCCTTTTCCACCATGGAAATATCTGCTGACGGATGATATTTCTGTATAATCTCAATCAGATCCCGATGCAATTCCTCCGGACTGACAAAATCCCTGATTGGAACGATCGCTGAGTCCAGAACGGCTGCCGGCTCAATTGACTGAAGCGCAGCTTCATCAATCTGCATTTTCGTCCGCGGTATGTTATTGTTTTCTGAAATTATCTTTTTTTCTTTTGTTTCCATCTCGATCCCACCTATTCCAACATTATAATGAAATTTATTATAAATTGCAACGCTTTCCAAATGCAGATGCTGCTTGTTACCGCCATCAACGCCATACCGACGGTAACTTAATTGTTACTTTTTAGAGTATCACACGATTTTACAAAAAAATAGCCATTTTTTTGAATTTTCTTGAAAACAAACTACTTTTCAGATACAATGCTTAGTAGAAACGCCAATTTACTATAATTTTTGGCAATGATAAGGAGGCAATTATGGCACAGAATCCAATCGTAACAATTGAAATGGAAAACGGCGATATCATCAAAGCAGAGCTTTATCCGGAAATCGCCCCAAATACAGTAAATAATTTCATCTCTCTGGTAAACAAAGGATTTTATGACGGTGTGATCTTCCACCGTGTCATCAGAGGTTTCATGATCCAGGGCGGAGATCCGGAAGGAACCGGTATCGGCGGACCGGGATACAGCATCCACGGCGAATTCTCCAACAATGGTTTCACAAACAACCTGAAACATACACCGGGTGTTCTTTCCATGGCACGTACTATGATGCCAAACTCCGCCGGAAGCCAGTTCTTCATCATGCATGCAGCTGCTCCGCATCTTGATGGCGAATATGCAGGCTTCGGTAAGGTCATCGAAGGTATGGAAAATGTAAATAAGATCGCAGAAGTTCGCTGCGATTACAGTGACCGCCCAATGGCTCAGCAGAAAATGGCAAAAGTAACCGTTGAGACATTTGGTGTAGATTATCCGGAACCGGAAAAATGCTAATTTGTTTGCATGGCTAAAACTTTAAAATAATGAAAGCGTCCCATTTTATTTTTTCTTGTCAGCTAGCAATCGCTTGCCAAGAAAAAATAAAATGGGACGCATTTACGTTACAATGCAAAAATTTTTACGCCATGCCTCTTAACGTCGCCGTGCCCGCGCCTTATATTTCTTCTCGCCGAAGATCCAGAACAGGATCAGTGCGATCAGTGTTCCGATCACCATGCCCACAATGACATCGCTCGGATAATGCACGCCCACATAGAGTCTGGACAGCGAAATTGCAAAAGCCAGAACCAATGCCGGCACACCGATTCCACGCGGACAGCTTTTATAGATCACAACTGCCGATGCAAAAGAAGCAGATGCATGACCGGAAGGGAATGACCAGTCCGGCTGTGCTGCGATCAGGCACTGCAATCCTGCTACCACTTCATAAGGACGGACCCGTGCCACATAATTCTTCAGCAGGAAGTTCGTCACGCAGAGGGAACCCAATAATGCCAGCAGAGAAAGGAGTCCCGCACGTCTGGTCTTTTTGGGAAACAGCAGAACAATGGATAACACGATCCATACGATTCCCGTGTTGCCAAGATTCGTGATGGCGATCACAATCGGATTCAGTGCTTCCATACGCAGATGTTCCTGAATAAAAAGCAGAATCTGCCCATCCCATATATGTAATTGTTGAATAACGGTATCCAGCGTTATCATTGCTCTCTTTCCTTTCCAGATTGTTTTATCAATAAAAAACGTGTGCTATCACACACTTCACCGTAATTTTCCAGTAAAGAAAGTCCCACTGTACAAAAGCAGGTATCAGTGGGACTCCATAATATTTATCAGAATTTAAAGATTGCCACTCCGTATGGTGGGAGTTCGTATGCGAAGGAATACGGTCTTCCGTCACATTCTGATTTTTCAGACTGATAAACAGTCGGACGTTCTGTGCCCTCGCCACCGAATTTTGCATCATCGCTGTTCAGCAATAACGTATATTTTTTCTTTTTCGGTACACCCACACGATAATCCGGACGTGCCATCGGTGTAAAATTGCATACAAACAACAGGTTGTTTCTGCCGGATTTTCCGTGACGAACAAAACTGAAAATACTGCGATATCCGTCATTCGGATTGATCCATTCAAATCCGTCCGGCTGATCATCCAGTTCATACATTGCCGGATATTTTTTATAAATAGTCAGCAGTTCTTTTACAAATGCCTGTAAATGGCTGTGATTTTCATCGTTTAAAAGTTCCCAGTCAAGTTCCCGTTTTTCGCTCCACTCCCGGAGCTGTCCGAAGTCCTGACCCATGAACAGCAGCTTTTTGCCCGGATGTCCCATCATAAACGCATATCCTGCCATCAGATTGCGGTATTTGTCAATGCCAAGTCCCGGCATTTTATTCAACATGGAACATTTCAGATGAACAACCTCATCGTGAGAAAGTACGAGAATGTATTTCTCACTATAATTGTAACTCATGGCAAATGTCATCTTATTATGATTGTCTTTGCGGAAATATGGATCCAGTTTCATGTAATCCAGAAAATCATGCATCCATCCCATGTTCCATTTATAAGTGAAATCCAGTCCGCCGTCCTCGGCTTTTCCGGTTACCATCGGCCATGCGGTGGATTCCTCTGCGATCATAACTGCTCCCGGATTTCTGCCGCAGACCAGTGTATTCAGATGGCGGAAAAATTCAATCGCTTCCAGGTTTTTATTTTCACCGTATTGATTTGGAACCCATTGTCCGGCTTCTTTACCATAATCCAGATACAGCATGGAAGCAACCGCATCCACACGAAGACCATCAATATGATACTTCTCTACCCACAGTAATGCAGAGTTCAGAAGGAAATTCTTGACCTCAGTCTTACCATAGTCAAAAATCTTGGTTCCCCAGTCCGGATGCTCACCTTTTCTCGGATCCGCGTACTCATAGAGGCAAGTTCCGTCAAACTCAGCCAGTCCGTGGGCATCCCGCGGAAAATGCGCCGGAACCCAGTCCAGGATAACACCGATCTTATGTCTGTGCAGGTAATTGATCATATATGCAAAATCCTCCGGTGTTCCGTAGCGGGACGTCGGTGCAAAATATCCTGTTACCTGATATCCCCAGGAACCGTCAAACGGATACTCGGAAATTCCCATCATTTCTACATGGGTGTAACCCATTTCCTTTACATATTTTGTCAGTTCTACTGCCAGTTCACGGTATGTATAAAAGCCGGTGTCTTCCTCATAGCCTGCATGACGTTTCCAGGAACCCGGATGCACTTCATAAATGGACATTGGCTGACGGTACACCTCGTCATCCTTATGTGCCGCACGTGCTTCCATCCATTTTTCATCGGACCATTTCAGCTTACTGATATCTGCGACTTTTGATGCAGTGCCCGGACGCAGTTCCGCATAGTTTGCATAAGGATCTGCCTTATAAAGTTTTCTGCCATCCTGGGTTTCAATGAGATATTTGTACATATCACCAATCTTTACATTGCTGATAAACAGTTCATAAATTCCATTTGGCTCCAGACGTTTCATTTCATGAGAGGTCTCATTCCAGTCATTGAAAGAACCAATGACCCATACACGTTTTGCATTTGGTGCCCATACCGCAAAGTTGACACCCTGCCATCTGCCCTTTTTACATGGATGCGCCCCCAGTTTCATATACATGTCATAATGTACACCTGCGCCGAACAGATACATATCATACTCAGAAATGTTCCCCATAGTGTTTTCCTCCTTAAAAACCACTCACTTTTATTGCGATTATTCAAAATCTTTTTCATGAAGAATCAGATAATCATTCTCATTATATTTCTTTGAGAAAATAGAACCAAACGCCTTCTTGATTCCGCCGCCTTCTGCATTTTCAATCGCCTCATCCACAATATCCTTGACCTCGGCCAGTGTGGTTGCACGCTCCAGTTTTTGGATATTGTTGATACGATTGTATAAAGCGAGTACCCCCATCTGGTCAATGGTGCACTCCATCTCTTTTGCATAAGATTTTCCGAATTCTACCAGTTCATCGATCGTAAAAATAGGGATGTCCACTTTCTCGGTAAATTTCTTTGCAAAACCAAAATCCAGCTGCATTGCCTTGCGGATTCCAGCTCTCGTATCCTCCAGAAGGATCACCATACCTCTTGTATTCTGTTCCATCAACTGAGACATACGGAGTGCGGTCTCACGGTTCAGTTCTCCTGCTTTATCAATGATCAGATAACCACCGTCGATCTGCGGAATCAGTGCCGCAAAATCTTTTCCATTCAATGATGATGCACTGATCTTACCAATCTTGGCATCTTCATTTCCAACTTCTTTCTCAATAGCTTTGATCAGGCTGGTGGCAAATACGGTCTTACCGCTGCCTTCCTCACCCTGGATCAGAATGTTGCCTGTCAAAGATGTAACCGAATTACCAAGTCTGGATTTTGTTCCCAGTAAAATCTGGCTGATCTGATCTTCCATACCCGGAACCGGAAGGAAATAAGAGAACAGTTCTTTCTGTTCTTCCGTCAGCTCATATGCTTTCTGCTCTTCTTTCAGATCATCCGGCAGTTTGATCTCCGGCAAAACACCGGTATCCTGTGAAACCGCTGCTGCTTCGCCTACCGGTACTTCCACATTGGCATTCTCCACAAACATTTGTGTCGCCTGTGCCAGCATTTTCTCCAGTTCTTCATCCGGCGCAGATTCTACCACATGCAGTTCATCCTCATCTGCTTGATCCTCCATGGATACAGATACTGTTTCTGACGCAGCTTCTGTGTCTGTAGTTTCTGCATCTCCTGCTTCTGTATGTCCAGACTCATCCGGAGTTTCTGCACTCACTCTGTTCTGATATGCAGAAAGGTCGGGCATTTCCCTTGTAACACCGGAAATATCAGCTGATGCAGCTGCTGCAATATCCTCTTCTACTACAGAATCAGATGTATCTGTAGATACCGTATCATCGGCTGTATCATCCGCTTCACTGTTTTCCTGTGCCATTTCTCTTGCAAAATCAGAATCAGCTTCCTCAACAACGGAAGTCTCTGCCTGATCAGCGTTGTTTTCTGCGGATGTAGATTTCATAACTGCATCAACATCAGAATCTGTGGATTCTGCTTTTGCTGTTGCCGTTTCATCTTCAGACGATATATCATCCGATGCTTCAACGTTTTCTGTCTCTTCAGGAGCTGCTGCGCTCTCATTTTCTGCCGCTTCTTCATCGGCTGCCTTCATCGCATCACCAGAAGCAAGTTTTGCAGCTACGGTATCTTCCGGAACCGGAAGATCTTCTCCCGGTGTCGCAGACAGAATCGGGATCAGTGTCTTCAGACGCTCCATGATCTGACCGGCTTCCAACAATGCATTTTCTTTGGACATTTCCAGCTTCTTCTGATCTGCTGCTGCCATGGCAGCTTCCGCCGCACGCTTTGTCTTCTTCCACTCTTCCAGTACTTCCTCAATACTTGCCTGTGCAGAAGCGACTTCCTCGGCATCTGCCTTTTCACCGGCATGTTTGATTTCTTTTATCTCACTTTGTGTATCATCTGCATTTTCTCTTACTTCTTCTTTTGCAATATCCTGCTTTTGAGTCTCCTGCTCTTCTTTTTCCGATTCTTCCTGTTCCTTCATTAAAGCATGGAAATCTTTTTTCAGGGAACGGTCTACCTGGGCGTTGATTTTTTCCTGATCAAAAGCATGCTCTGCCTCTTCTTCATGCTCGCCATTCAGATATGGAATATCACTGACAATCTTTTTGATATTTTCCATCGTATCGGCAACGGTTTCTTTTTCTGTAGCATTCATGATCTGACGCATGCTTTTCGCCAGTTCTTCCTGCAGCTTGGAAGTATTAAATTTACTTGCCGTTACAGTTGTCTCCGATGCTTCTTCGGATGCGCACTCCGCTGTCTTTACCATCTCTTTGATGACATTTTTCCGCTCTGTACTCTGCGGCAGACTGATCTCCACCATGCCTTTTTTCTCACGGAACTGCTTGTATTTATCCTCCTGTGCCGGAGTCAACGGCTGATACAGACGCTTCAGATCCAGTGCTTTCTCCACGTATTCACCATCGCCGAACCAAAGGATCAGTTCATCGCAGGTTTCCACACACTTGTCCCGCAGTTCTGCCTGTCCGTACAGAACTGCCAACTCATAAGCCCATTTTTCTGTATATTCATGTTCTTTGAGTTCTTCCAGGATTGCAATACGGTCTGTCAGTGGCTGATCTTTCAGACAGCTAATCTCATAAGCCAGCACATAACGCATATTATCTTTCGGTGCAATCTCAAGGAATTCGTTGTAATATTCCTCTGCCTCATCCACATGTTTTGCCTTAATGGCTACCTCTGCCAGCTGGCACACGATATTTCTGCCAATCGGAGAATGATCATATGCCTGCAGCAATACTTCACGGCATGCATCGTATTTGCCTGTTTTTTCATAAATCTCGCCAACCATGCACAGCGTTGTGCTGCTGCGGACCTTTTTCCAATTGATGGTATCTGCCATCTCCGCTGCTGTTAGATAATCTCCTGCTGCGAACAGATTCTGAATCTGCTCCAGTTTCAGTTTATACTCATACTTATCCACCGTTATTCACCTCATGTCTGTATTTTATTGATTTTTCAGATGTTATTTTTTCTTTTTAAAATTGATATGCTTTGTTTTTGACTCTTTTTCTTCTGCTTTTTCTGCAAATTCTTTCTCTGGATCTTTCATCTTCACCTGATTAGTCACGGTATCCACCGTATCAAGCTCGATATATTCCTTCGTCTGCTCCGGCAGCTGCCGTTTTCTCAGCACATGTTCTACCACTCGTTTTATGATATAGTACAGTACCGCAAAAATCGGTACACCAAACAGCATTCCTATTACACCGAAACTTCCGCCGAAAAGCAGAATTGCAAAAATAACCCAGAACGGTGACAGTCCCGTCGTGTTGCCAAGGATTTTCGGTCCGATGACATTTCCGTCCACCTGCTGCAAAATGATAATGTAGATAATGAAGTAAATTCCCTTCATCGGATCTACCAGAAAAATCAGGATTGCACTTGGAATAGCTCCGATATACGGTCCGAAAAACGGAATGACATTTGTCACACCGACAATTACACTGACAAGTGCCACATACGGCATCCGCAAAATTGCCAGACTTGCAAAGCAGATACACCCGATGATCAGGGAATCAATGATCTTTCCGATAAAAAATCCACCAAACACCTCGTCTGCTTTCCGGACAACTTCCATCACTACGTTGCCGTAACGTGGACGGAAAATTGCATAAATGATTTTCTTTAACTGCCCGATAAATTTTTCCTTTGTCATCAGGACATATACGGAAACGATAAATCCAATGATCACATTAAATATAGCTTTCACCACGTTATAGACACCGGTCGTAATACTCGCAATAAAATCAGACTGCTGCAGTACACTCTTGCGCAGCCATTCCTCCAGATATTTGGACGCATCTGCGATAAATGTATCCAGCGGACCGGCCAGTGGGCTGTCCTGTTTTAAGAAGCGGTCTACCCACTCGGTCAGGTTCTGCACTTTTTCATTCATGCTCAGGACAATATCCTCGATACATACGATCAGCTGCGGTATGATCAGCCAGATCAGCACTACAATGATTGTCAGAAATACCGCCATGGCAAACGCTACCGATGCAGCTCGTATTTTCTGACACTGCTTATGTGTCAGTTCTTCTGACTTCTGTCTGCTTTTTTTATATAAAAAACGTTCAAACCATTTCATGATCGGATTGAGCAGATATGCCACGATCAATCCCACAATAATAGCCTGAAGACTTTGAAAAATCTCCTGAAAACCGGAAAATAACCCGTCAAATCTCAATACCACAAAAAAGATTGCGATACACACCATTACCACCAGAATGGCCGTCAGACCAATTGCCAGGTAAGGGCGGATATCCAGATTTACTTTCTTTTTCTCCGGTTGTTTCTGAGTTGCAGTATATTCTTTTTTTGTCTCTTCCTGCATGCTAAAACTGCCTTTCTAAAAATCCGGGAATCCGGTTGCAGACTCCACTGAAAATATGAAATAAGTATACCATACTTTTTCTGTACATAACAGAATTGTTCACAAAAAAATCAAAAGAATCCCGTTTCCAGGATTCTTTTTGACTTTATTCATCAGATATTTTTCAAGTCGAACGCACGTGAGACTTGGTGCGTGATTCTGGTCAGCGAAAGCT
>OGCO01000761.1_pt1 | contig 53034 bp, 55 predicted proteins | sample 1570171 | NCBI WGS metagenome assembly OGCO01 (sample SAMEA4370583, study PRJEB24528) | human gut metagenome
AGGCTATTCAGACATCTTTTCTGCATTTCAGCAGCGTATGCCGAAACAGAAATCTTGCAAGCGAGCCTACTAAAATCAGTTGTAACGGCAATGCTATGATAAAATTCTTACAGTAGGTTACAATATAATTGGGAATCACATTTGCAGAAAATCCATGGGCATGAAACAAGCCAATCACACTTGCAAATGCCACCATTAAAATCACGGTAAACGTCTGAATTGCAAAAATGATGCAAATCGGACGATCGCCGGGCTGTACTACCCAAAAAGCAAGCTTTGGCGCAATGGCGCCTGCCACGAAGAACGCCAGCAAAAAGATGATACCGTATTCTACCCACATATGAGTCAGCGCATCCAGAAGGGTACGATTGGTAAATGTGCCATTTGCAAGCACGGTGTTGTAAATGGTCATGCCATATACCATAAAGAAGGCGGTGACGGCAGTGAAAAAGATGCGTTCGAGTTTTGTTTTTGGCATAGAAAAAACCTCCAAATTTGATTTTGAACACAAAAAACGACACGAAACAGCCAACCCCATCAGACAGAAGGATCGGCGATATTTCGTGTCGTTTTTTTCGATTCAATTTTTCTTTATGATAGCACAAATCTCTCAATTTGTCAAGCCGCACGCAAACTTTTTGCGGCATCAAAAGAAAAAGATAGCTTTTTCAGCAGAAATGTGCTATACTAAATACAGAATCATTTCTGTTGTAAAGAAGGAGGCATTCATGAAATTACTTGCAATTGACGGAAACAGCATTTTAAACCGTGCCTACTATGGAATTCGTCCGCTTTCCAATCAAAAAGGAGTCTACACCCATGCAATCTATGGGTTTATGAATATTTATCTCAAGCATGTGCAAGCCATTCAACCGGACTGCATTGCCGTTGCCTTTGACCGCCGGGAACCGACTTTCCGGCACAAAGCCGTGGAAACGTACAAAGCCAATCGAAAAGGCATGCCGGAAGAGCTTGCTATGCAGCTGCCCTACGTCAAGGAATTGCTGACCGATCTTGGCGTCCATGTAGTGGAACAGTCCGGCTATGAAGCCGATGATATTCTAGGCACACTGGCAAAAGCCTGCTGCAAGACCGGACAAGACACCTGTCACATTCTAACCGGAGACCGGGATAGCTTGCAGCTGGTTACGCCCTGCGTTACCGTTTGGCTGGTTACCAACAAGGAAACCATTCCCTACACGCCACAGGTCTTTGAGGAAGAATACGGTTTTCCGCCCATTTCCCTCATCGACTTAAAAGCACTCATGGGCGACAGTTCCGACAACATTTCCGGCGTTGCCGGAATCGGAAAAAAAACAGCTACCACACTCATTCAAAAATGGGGCACAGTAGAAGCACTGTATGAAAACTTAGACCAGGCCGGCTTAACCAAAGGCGTCTATCAGAAATTAACTGCCGGTGCGGAAGCTGCCAAGCAGAGCAAGTGGCTGGCTACCATTGTTACGGATGTGCCCATTGCAACCAACCCTGCTGACTACCAAATTGGAGCAGTGCAAGTACAAAAAGCGCAGGCACTCTTATTGGAACTGGAACTGGTCAAGCTGATGGACAAATTGCATCTCCGAGATGCCATCGACCCAGCAGCAGATTCCGAAATGGAACAGGCATCACCAGAAGCACCTGCCCTTACAACAGAACCAGCAACCGATGCTTTGCTGGAACAGCTTCGCCAAGAGACGGTAGTCTCCTATTTATTTGATGGAGAAACCCTGGAGCTGCTTTTGGAACAAACCATTTATCACACACAAGATCCTGCATGGATTTTTGCATTTCTACAGGATGCCGCTATTGCCAAACAAACCTTTTCTGCCAAGCCGCATTACCGCTGGTTCTTTGCCCATCGGGATTCCCTGCAGCAGCGCATGCAGCTTGCCGGAGACGGCGAAATCAGCGCCTATCTGCTCAATCCAACCACCACCGCTTATACCATTGAGCGGCCTTGTGTCACCTATCACGTCCCGTACTTTGAAGCACTGGGCGAGCATGCAAATCTGGCAGCACTTCCGGCTTTGATGCAGGAAATGAACCGCTTGGTACAGGAGCAGGGCATGGAGCAGCTCTGTCAAGTCGAATTGCAGCTGACAGAAGTCCTGGCTTCCATGGAACATGACGGCATTCTGGTCGATCAAAAAGGTGTTCGGGAATTTGGTCACTATCTTTCCGAGCAAATCGAAGAGGTACAGCAAATTGTCTATGACGAAGCAGGACATGCGTTCAACATTGGTTCTCCCAAGCAGCTGGGACTGGTACTGTTCGAGGAGTTGCAGCTGCCGCACGGCAAAAAAACCAAAACGGGTTACTCCACGAATGCGGAACTGCTGGAATCCCTGCGGGAACAGCACCCAATCGTAGATGCCGTTTTGAAATGGCGGCAATACTCTAAGCTCAAGTCCACTTATGTAGAAGGCCTTTTGAAGCAGGTTGGTTCGGACGGACGAATTCATTCCCTCTTCAAACAAACAGAAACTCGAACCGGACGCATTTCCTCCACAGAGCCCAATCTGCAAAACATTCCCGTCCGCACCGAATTGGGGCGCAACATGCGGAAATTCTTTATTGCAAAGGAAGGCTGCGTGCTGCTGGATGCCGACTACAGCCAGATTGAACTGCGGATTCTTGCCAGTCTCTGCGAGGATACCAATATGCAGGAAGCCTTTCGCAGCGGTGCAGACATCCATGCAGCAACCGCAGCACAGGTGTTTAACATGCCGCCGGAACTGGTAACCAGTGAAATGCGAAGCGCTGCAAAAGCAGTCAATTTCGGTATTATTTACGGAATCGGCGCTTTTTCTCTGTCCAAAGACATTGGCGTCACCGTATACCAAGCCAATCAATATATCAAAAACTATCTGGCACGCTATCCGCATGTAGAACGTTTTATGGAGGATGTAGTAGCAGGCGGAAAAGAAAACGGCTACGTAACCACGCTATTTGGCCGACGCAGACCGGTTCCGGAACTGCTGGCTTCCAACAAAGTCATGCAGGCTGCCGGAAAGCGCATTGCCATGAATACACCCATCCAGGGCACCGCAGCAGACATCATCAAAATGGCAATGGTAAACGTTTACAAGCGACTGGAACGAGAAGTACCGCAGGCACGTCTTATTTTACAAGTACACGATGAGCTGATTGTAGAAGTTCCCACTGCACAGGCGATGGCGGCTGCTAAAATCCTGGGAGAAGAAATGCAGCAGGTCGTACATCTTGCCGTACCGCTGACCGCAGATGTCAGCATGGGAGAAAGCTGGTATGATGCGAAAGGTTAAGATTCAGCCGGCACAGCCGGAACAAATCCCCCTGCTTGCAGCGCTTGCCCGACAATCCTTCCCGGATCCATGGTCGGAGCAATTGTTTGCCGAAGCGCTTGCTTCTCCCTATACCAAAATCTGGACAGCGATGGACGGCACACAATTGACCGGCTATCTGGTTTTGCAGCAGCTTGGAGCGGAACAGAGTGTGGATGATCTGGCCGTTTCGCCCGCATGGCGCGGGCAGCAAATTGCAACCCAGCTGCTGGAAGCTGCCCATCAAGCTTTCCCAAACTGCGATTTCATCTTAGAAGTGCGGGAATCCAATCAAGCGGCACGCAACCTATACCAAAAGCTTGGCTATCTACAAGACGGTTACCGCAAACGTTACTATCAGAATCCACCGGAAGCGGCAATTTTAATGCGGAAAGCCGCCCAATCCCAATCGAACTAGTTATGATACAGATTTTAAAACCTGTTTCCTTTATACACGCAGAAAGGAGATTCATTTAAATATGTTAATTTTAGGAATTGAAAGCTCCTGTGACGAAACCGCAGCCAGTGTAATCGAAGATCACACCACGGTGCGTTCGAACATCGTAGCTTCTCAAATTGCAGAACATCGCCTATATGGCGGAGTCGTTCCGGAAATTGCTTCCCGACGGCATTGTGAAAATGTATTATGGGTGGTGCAGCAAGCCCTAGAGGAAGCCAACGTTACCTTAAAAGACCTGGATGCTGTTGCAGTAACATATGCACCCGGACTGATCGGTGCCTTGCTGGTCGGCGTAAACTTTGCAAAAGGACTGGCGCTGGCAGCGGAAAAGCCGCTGGTTCCCGTTCATCATATCGCTGGGCATATCGCCGCCAATTACATTGCCCATCCAGATCTGAAACCGCCCTATCTCTGCTTGGTTGCAAGCGGCGGACACAGCCATATCGTAGAAGTTCTGTCGCATACCTCCTATCGGGTGATCGGCAGGACACGAGATGATGCCGCTGGAGAATGCTTCGATAAATGTGCCCGTGCCATGGGATTTCCTTATCCAGGCGGCGTGCAGATTGACCGGGCAGCTCAAATCGGAAACGCAGATGCCTTCTCTCTGCCAAAGCCAAAAGTAGCAGGAAATGCATATGATTTCAGCTTTTCCGGCTTAAAAACTTCGGTGGTTAATCTGCTGCACAATGCCCAGCAAAAAGGAACTACACTCAATGTGCAGGATCTTTCCGCAGCCGTTCAGCAGACCATCTCCACCGTTTTGACAGAACATACCATTCAAGCTGCCTTGGATTTGGGCTATGATACCATTGCAGTCGCTGGCGGTGTTTCTGCCAACAGCGACGTGCGCAGCCGCATGCAGGAGGCCTGCTCCAAACGGGGGTTGCGCTGTTTTCTGCCGCCCAAGGAACTCTGCGGCGATAATGGCGCCATGATTGCCTGTGCCGGATCTTATTTGTTTGATGCCGGTGTTCGGGCAGATTGGAACCTGAATGCCTATGCAACCATGCCGCTGGAAGTCATCGACCCGGCAAAGTTGTCCTAAATACTCGAACAGTTGTTTTTCACAGACAAATTAACTCAAAATGAAAAAAGTTGTTTTTCCACGGCGCACGCAAGTGGAAATAACGTGAATTTTAAATGAATATTAATTTTGATTTTGCACAAACTACTTGACAATATCGCCTTTTGCATTTATAATATTAATTGATGGAAAGATTATGTTTCATAATTTCCAGATAATGCAGCATGCTGCAAAATGATTTTTATGGAGGTAATACCAATGGCATTGACAAAAAATAAAAATGTGCTGGCATGGGTAGATGAAATGGTAGCACTGACAAAGCCGGACAAGGTTGTATGGATTGACGGCTCGAAGGAACAGCTGGATGCGCTGACGGATGAAGTCACTTCTCTTCCGGAAGGCAACCGTGATAAGATGTATAGATTGAATGAAGAAAAACTGCCGGGCTGTCTGTACCACAGAACGCTGCCGAATGACGTAGCACGTGTAGAAGACAGAACCTTTATCTGCACCAAGAAGAAGGAAGATGCAGGCCCGACCAACAACTGGATGGATCCGGCTGAAATGAAGGCAAAGCTGATTCCGCTGTATGATGGTGTCATGAAGGGCAGAACCATGTATGTAATCCCATATTCTATGGGTCCGATTGGTTCTCCTCTGGCAAAGGTTGGCGTTGAGCTGACTGACTCCATTTATGTTGTTCTGAACATGAACATCATGACTCGTATGGGCACACAGGCTTTTGAAAACCTGGGCGATACTTCTGATGATTTCGTTCGCGGCCTGCACTCCAAGGCAGATGTAGATCCGGAAAACCGTTATATTGTACAGTTCCCGGAAGAAAACACCATTTGGTCCATCAACTCTGCTTACGGCGGCAACGTTCTGCTGGGTAAGAAGTGCTTCGCTCTGCGTATCGCTTCCTTCCAGGGTAAGAACGAAGGCTGGATGGCAGAACACATGCTGATCCTGGGCGTTCAGAAACCGAACGGTGAAACCACTTATATCACCGCTGCTTTCCCGTCTGCATGCGGAAAGACCAACCTGGCTATGCTGATTCCGCCGGAAGGCTATCTGAAGGATGGCTACAAGGTATTCACCGTTGGTGATGACATCGCTTGGATGAAGCCTGGCAAGGATGGCAGACTGTACGCAATCAATCCGGAAAACGGCTTCTTTGGCGTTGCACCGGGTACCAATGCAAACTCCAACTACAATGCTCTGGCTTGCACCAGATCTGATACAATCTTCACCAACGTTGCACTGAACAATGCAGACAACACCGTTTGGTGGGAAAAACTGGATAAGAATCCGCCGGTTGATGCAACTGAGTGGAAGGGCGAAAAGGTAAATGGTCCGGAATATATCGCTGCTGGCAACAAGCTGGCTCATCCGAACTCCAGATTTACTGCTCCGGCAAAGAACTGCCCGTGCCTGTCTCCAGAATTCAACAATCCGGAAGGTGTTCCGATTTCCGCAATCATCTTTGGCGGTCGTCGTGCATCCACCACTCCGCTGGTATATCAGTCCTTTGACTGGACCCACGGCACTTATATGGGCTCTGCTGTTTCTTCCGAAACAACAGCTGCTGCAACTGGTGCAACTGGCGTTCTGCGTCATGACCCGATGGCTATGAAGCCGTTCATTGGCTACAATGTAGGCGACTACTGGGCACACTGGCTGGAAATGGGCGAAAAGCTGGGCGACAAGGCTCCGAAGATCTTCAACGTTAACTGGTTCAAGACCGACGAAGAAGGCAACTTCCTGTGGCCAGGCTTTGGTGACAATATGCGTGTTCTGGACTGGATCATCAAGAGATGTGAAGGCGAAGTAGACGCTGTTGAAACACCGATCGGTTATGAGCCGAAGCCGGAAGACATCAATGTAGACGGCCTGGTTTACGAGGGCAAGCAGTTCACAACAGAAGATATTGCAAACCTGCTGAAGCTGGATACCAAGCTGTGGAAGAACGAAATCGCTGAAATGCGGAGATATTATAAGGAAGATATCGAAGCAAAGGGCGGCAAGGTTCCTGCTGCATTGTATGCACAGCTGGATGCTCTGGAAGCAAGACTGAACGAAGCAAAGTAAGCTTCTGCACTTGTGCATCAAATCGAGTAACAATTTCAATAGACTGCTGCATCAAATGGTGCAGCAGTCTATTTTTGTGTACGGCACGATTTGACAGAACTTTTATTTCATGCTACAATGAATTGGAAAAATTGATTCGCAAAGGAGGCGCACATCCAATGGCAAAACAGCATTGGAAAGGCAGTGTCTTGCTTGCACCCGTCCCCCCTGCTCTGGTTACCTGCGGCACATTGGAACACCCCAACGTGCTGACCATTGCATGGACAGGCGTACTGGCAACGCACCCGCCCATGACATATATTTCCGTTCGTCCCTCCCGCTATTCCTATGATCTGATTCGGGAATCCGGCGAATTCGTCATCAATCTCCCCACCTCTGCCATGATGAAAGCCACCGACTTCTGCGGTGTCCGCAGCGGCAGGGACGTTGACAAGTTCGCCCAGTGCCACCTGACACCGGAGCCGGCACAGACCGTTAAGGCTCCCCTGATCGCAGAGTGCCCCGTCAGTCTGGAATGCCGCGTCACCGCCACCAAGGAACTGGGCACCCATACGGTATTCGAAGCGGAGATCACCGGTGTCAACGTCGAGGAACAGTACCTCGACAGCAAGGGCAAGCTGAATCTCCAGCAGTGCGGTCTGATGGCATACGCCCACGGCGAATACTTCGCTCTGGGCAGAAAGCTGGGGAACTTCGGGGATTCCGTCCGGAAAAAGAAGAAAAAACGCCCCGAACACAAGAAGCAGAAGCCGCAGAAGTAAACTCTAAAATCTTTAATAATTAGGCTCCCCCGAAAGGGCACCCGAAGGGCGTGCCTTGTGCTGAGCTGGCACCGTAGGTGACTGAGGTTAGGCTCCCCTTTAGGGGAGCTGGCAAGCCGCAGGCTTGACTGAGGGGTTATCTCGTAACTCTTTTACACCAAGAAAAGACTTCACAAAAGAACCCCTCCACCGCCTAACGGCGGTTCCTCTCCCCGCCTTGACTTTTCCACAAAATCTGCTATAATATAGGTGTACAGGGACATCTTGCAGAAGTCCCTGTCTGTTGTCTGCATAACTGCTGCTTCTCTGGGCAAACTAAGGACGCACTGAAAAACGTTTCCGATATTTTAGGAAACACTGAATAAAGCCCGCCTGACGGCTTTTCACGCACAAGCTTTATTCAGTGTTTCCTTTACCCAAAGGAGCAGCACTATGGCTAACACGACACCATCTGACAGCAAGTCCCCCGCAGAGGAACAGCTGGATCAGGCACAGCTGATCGAAGAAACCGGCAGCGTCCGGACACCCAACGCCAAGCACCTGATCCACTGCCTGAACATCATCGGTCAGGTGGAGGGACACAACGTGCTGCCGGAGGACACCAAGACTACCAAATACGAACACGTCCTGCCGGCACTGGTGGCGATCGAACAGGACCGCAGCATTGAAGGGCTGCTGATCCTGCTCAACACCATGGGCGGCGATGTGGAAGCGGGGCTTGCCATTGCGGAAGTCATCGCCGGCATGCAGACCCCCACGGTTTCACTGGTGGTGGGCGGCGGTCACTCCATCGGGATCCCTCTCGCCGTCAGTGCGGACGTTTCCCTCATCGTGCCCTCTGCCTCTATGACTGTGCACCCTGTCCGTACCAGCGGGCTGGTGCTGGGCGTGCCGCAGACAACCATTTACTTTTCAAAAATTCAAGAGCGTATCACAGGCTTCATCACCAGCCACAGCCGCATCTCCAAGGCTCGGCTGGAAAACATGATGCTGAACACACAGGAAATGGCAACCGATATGGGAACGGTCATCTCCGGTGCAGAAGCGGTGGAATGCGGGCTGATCGACCGGCTGGGTTCTCTCCGCGATGCCATTGATACACTCTATCATCGGATAGAAACACAGGAACTGCGACCGTCCGGAAACGCGAAAACCTGAATTTTCAGCATTGCAGTTCTTTTCAGAAAGGCGTAACATTGGCAAAAAAATCTGCGTCTTCGAAAAAGAAGACTTCAAAACCCGCAGCGAAAAAGAAGCCGGCAGCCAGGAAAAAGACTGCCGGCACTTCTGCTGCACAGACCTCCAAGGAGGAGGCTCTGGCAAAGCTGAACCAGCAGCAGAACGGCAACACCAAATTTCAGTCAGTGGTACTTTTCACCAGTGCCATTTTATTTTTTCTGCTGGCATTCGTCCACGGCAATGCCGGCTGGTATCTCATGCACTGCATTATCCGCGGCATTTTCGGCTTTTCCATTCTGCTGGTGCCGATCCTGCTCATGGCGGCTGCCTACTTCACCGAACGCCAGTCCGGCATGAACCTCACCAAACGGCTGCTGCTGAGTCTGGGGCTGACCGTGCTGGTGAGCAGTTTTTTCCAGATCATATTCGTGGGCGACATCGGCAAAAAGGGCTTTTTCCGCTGCTTCAAATATCTGTTTGTGGCAGGCACGGAAAACGCTTTCGCCAGCGGCGGAGCGATCAGTACGTTTCTCGCCTATCCGTTCCTGCGGATCATCGGCACACCCGGAGCACAGATCATCATCATCTGTCTGCTCTTTCTCACCATTATGCGGCTGATGGATCTGAGTATCCGGCAGCTGTGGTGGTACATAGGCTTTCCGTTCCGGAAACTCAGGGAACTGTGGAACCGTGATCCGGAATGGGCAGACGATATTCCCGAAGATGCCGCCGCAGAGGAAGAACCGGAATTCCTGCTGCCGGAACAGCACGCCCCGAAAATTGCAAAGGTACACCGCAAAGGCACTGTCCAGCCACAGCCGGAACCGGCTGCCGCAGAACCGGCTCCGGACGCAGACATTCCGGACTTTGTGGCTGCCGACCAGCCGCTGCCATCGGAACTGGACGACATGATCCGGAACAGCTATTCCCAGCCGCAGGACGATGCCCCCTATACGCCGGCGTATGACATGGACATTGACATTCCCCTTCCGGACAGTGAGCCGGACAACGCCGCGATCGTATCACCGGATGAACTGCTGCAGGACCCGCCGGAACTGGCTGAGCCTGCCGCAGAAACAGAGAGCCCGTCAGAACCGGCTGCTCCGGCAGCACCGACGGTTCCGGCACGTCCCTACCAGATCCCCAGCATCGACTTTTTGCAGAACGGTGTCAGCCGTGCCGGCGACCCTGCGGTAGATCAGGAGATGAAAGAAAAAGCGGGCATTCTGGTGGACACGCTGAAAAGCTTTGGCGTGACTGTCCGCATTACCGGTATTTTCCGCGGTCCTTCCGTCACGCGGTATGAGATACAGCCTGCCGCCGGCATCAAGGTTTCCAAGATCACCGGACTGGCAGATGACATTGCCCTGTCGCTGGCGGCACAGGGTGTCCGCATCGAAGCCCCCATTCCGGGGAAGCCGGCGATCGGCATCGAAGTCCCCAACAGCCACAAGGACACCGTTTCCCTGCGGGAGATTCTGGAGAGCGACAGCTTCCGCAGTTCCAAGAGCAAGCTGGCGTTTGCCGTGGGGCGGGATATTGCCGGCAACGCCGTCATCGGCGACATTGCACGGCTGCCCCATATGATTATCGCCGGAGCCACCGGTTCCGGTAAGTCGGTCTGCACCAACTCCATTATCATGAGTATCCTATACCATGCCACACCGGAAGAAGTCAAGCTGATCCTGATCGACCCGAAGATCGTCGAATTCACCGTCTATGAGGGCATTCCCCACCTGCTGATCCCAGTGGTCACCGACCCGAAAAAGGCTGCCGGTGCGTTGAACTGGGCAGTGCAGGAGATGCAGCGGCGGTATAACCTGTTCGCCGAAAACAGCGTCCGCGATCTGGGCGACTACAACGCCGCGGCTGCCCAGCCGAACAGTCCGCTGGAGCCTATGCCCCAGATCGTAGTCATTATCGACGAGCTTGCCGACCTGATGATGACCACGTCCAAGGAAGTGGAAGATGCGATCTGCCGTCTGGCACAGAAAGCCCGTGCGGCAGGCATGCACCTCATCATTGCGACACAGCGGCCTACCACGGACATCATCACCGGACTTATCAAGGCAAATATCCCCAGCCGTATCGCCCTGTCTGTCATGTCGCAGGTGGACTCCCGCACCATTCTGGACACCGGCGGTGCGGAAAAGCTGCTGGGGCACGGCGATATGCTGTACCTGCCCAACGGCAAGATCAAGCCGGTGCGTGTACAGGGCTGTTTCACCTCCACCAAGGAGATCGAAAAGGTGGTGGACTTTATCAAGTCCCAGACTCAGAGCGAATACAGCAACGAGATCATGGAGCAGGTAGAACAGAACATTCCCGTCACCAAGGCAGAGGGAAAGACAAAGGAACAGCGAAAAGATTCCGGCGAGCCGGAACCGGGCAGCGACGAGGACATTTTCGAACGTGCCATTGAAGTGGTCGTAGAAGCCGGACAGGCCTCCACCTCCTCCCTCCAGCGGCGGCTGAAGCTGGGCTATGCCCGTGCCGCACGCATCATGGACGAACTGGAGGAAAAGGGCATCATCGGCCCCTATGAGGGTGCCAAGCCCCGCAGAGTGCTGATGTCCAAGGAGCAGTTTGCCGAACGGAAAATGCGGCGGCTGCAATAAAAAACCACACCGTAATATTATATTGTAATTTTTAAAGCTTTATAGATTAGGCTCCCTTGAAAAGGGAGCTGGCAGCCGTAGGCTGACTGAGGGATTTTGCCGCGAAATCTGCAATTCAAGAAAAAGATTGCACCAGAATCCCTCCACCAGCTTCGCTGGTCCCCCTCGTACTGAGCGGTCCCCTCTGCCCTGCGGGCATCTCCCCACCCCGTGGGGAGCCACCCTTTTCAAGGGAGGCTTATTCCTATAGTTTTAGCTGTTACACCATTCTGTGTAAAAATTTTTCCTGATGTATTCGATTTCATAGCCTCCTTTTTCAAGAAAGCCGAAACGGAAAAACTCATCTATAAGGAGCAGATACATGACCAATTTTCTCCCTGTCACCATGCAGGAACTTCTGGAAACCGGCGTATCCCAGCCGGATTTCGTCTATATTACCGGTGATGCCTACGTGGATCACCCCAGCTTCGGGGCAGCCATTATCACCCGCCTGTTACAGTCGCAGGGCTACAGCGTCGCCGTTCTCGCCCAGCCGGACTGGCACACGGTAAAAGACTTCACCCGATTCGGCAAGCCCAGACTGGCGTTTCTGGTGACCGGCGGCAACATCGATTCCATGGTTGCCCACTACACTTCCGCCAAGCGGAAACGCAGCACTGACATGTACTCCCCCGGCGGCAGAGCCGGGCTTCGTCCCGACCGTGCCGTTATCACCTACTGCCGGAAAATTCGGGAGGCTTACCCCGATGCCGCCATTGCCATTGGCGGACTGGAAGCTTCTCTGCGGCGGTTCGCCCACTATGACTACTGGGACGACACCGTCCGCCCGTCCATTCTGGCAGACAGCGGAGCAGATCTGCTGATGTACGGCATGGGGGAACACCAGATCACCGAACTGGCACAGCTGCTGGCAGAGGGCGTGCCCATACAGGAGATCACGGACATTCGCGGCACCTGTTATCTCACCTCGCCGGAAAACACCCCGTGGGGCGGTGTGCAGTGTCCGGATTATGCACAGGTCTGCCGCGACAAAAAGGCATACGCCAAGGCAACCCGCCAGCAGTACGACCAGCAGGACGAGATCACCGGAAAGACCGTGCTCCAGCGGCACGGGGACAAGATGCTGGTGCAGAACCCGCCGGCAGTCAGCCTGACACAGGAAGAACTGGACGCAGTATACCGGCTGCCCTATCAGCGGAAGCCCCACCCCATGTACGATGCACAGGGCGGCGTGCCGGGCATTGAGGAGGTACAGTTCTCCATTGCCCACAACCGCGGCTGCTTCGGCTACTGCAACTTCTGCTCCATTGCCCTGCATCAGGGTCGCCGTATCACCTGCCGCAGCGAGGAGTCCATTCTGGAAGAAGCGAAAAAGATCACGGAAATGCCCAACTTCAAAGGCTATATCCATGACGTCGGCGGCCCGACGGCAAACTTCCGGCTGCCCTCCTGCAAAAAGCAGGCGAAATCCGGCATGTGCGTCGGGAAAAAGTGTCTTGCTCCGGAACCCTGCAAGGCGTTGCAGGTGGATCACAGCGAGTATCTCCGCATTCTCCGGAAGCTGCGGAAACTCCCCAAAGTAAAGCGGGTGTTTATCCGTTCCGGTATCCGGTTCGACTATGTCATGGCGGACAAGGACGACACCTTCTTCAAGGAACTGGTGGCAGAGCACGTCAGCGGGCAGCTGAAAGTGGCTCCGGAGCATGTGAGCAACGTGGTGCTGGACAAAATGGGCAAGCCCCATATCGAGTGCTACGAAGCGTTCCAGAAGCGGTTCTATGAGATCACCAAGAGCCTCGGCAAGAAACAGTATCTGGTGCCCTATCTCATGTCCTCTCACCCCGGCAGCACTTTACAGGAAGCCGTAAAGCTTTCCCTGTTCCTGCGGGACAACGGCATGCATCCGGAACAGGTACAGGACTTCTACCCCACGCCGGGGACGATCTCCACCTGCATGTATTACACGGAACTGGACCCCTACACCATGGAGCCGGTCTATGTGCCGAAAACGCCGAAAGAAAAAGCCATGCAGCGGGCTTTGCTGCAATATTACCTGCCCCAGAACCGCCAGCTGGTGCTGTCTGCACTGAAGCAGGCGGGGCGGCAGGATCTCATCGGCACCAAGCCGAACTGTCTGGTGGCTCCGGAACAAAGATCCGACAGCCAACGCAGCCATGCCGACAAAAACCGGAATCCCCACACCAAAGGAGGCGTATCCCCACGAAAACCAAAGCATTCTTCCAAAAAATCGCGGCGATCCTGACTGCGGCAGCCCTGCCCCTGCTGGGCGGCTGTTCGCTGGACGATGCCGAACAATATCTCACCGACACCGTACAGCAGGCGTTCGGCGGTGAGGAAGCCGAAACCGGCGGCGGCTCTGCCACCGGAAGCTGTACCGTCCACTTTCTGGACGTGGGACAGGGCGACAGCGAACTGATCGTCACCGACACCGCCGCTGTGCTCATCGATGCCGGCGAACAGAGTGCCGCGGACGACATTCTCGCCGACTTACAGCAGTACGGCATCACCAAGCTGGACTGGATCATCGGCACCCACCCCCACGCCGACCACATCGGCGGGTTCCCGACGATTTTAAACTACGCAGCACAGAACAGTGACCTGACGATCTGCAATGCCATGAGCCCCCAGCTGCCGGACAGCATGGTGCCGACCACCCGTACATACGAAAAGTTTCTGGACGGCATCGAAGCCAACGGACTGATCCTGACACCTGCCACCTCCATGACCATTGACATGGGAACGGCTTCGCTGGAGATCATACCTTCTCCCGCCGAGGACTACAGTTCTCTGAACGACTATTCCATCTGTGCCTATCTCACCTGCGGGGACACCAGCTTTTTCTTCACCGGTGACGCGTCCAAGCCGGAGGAAAAAGACCTGCTGGAAAAAGGCGAACTGGACGGCATACAGGCGGACGTGCTGAAAGTGGGACACCACGGCAGCCGTGAATCCTCCACAGATGCATTTCTGGCACAGTTACAGCCCAGCTATGCGGTGATCTCCTGCGGAGCAGGCAACAGTTACGGACACCCCCACAGCGAGGCGGTATCCCGCTTGCAGCAATACTGCGGCGAACAGATCTGGCGGACAGACGAAAGCGGCACGGTGACCATTTCGTCCGACGGCTCCAATCTCACCGTGACAACCGAAAAGTGAGGTGCTTCTGATGTGGATCATTGACCGGTTCGAAGAAACCATTGCCGTGATCGAAACCGACGACGGTATGACAGAGATCCCCCGCAGCCAGATTCTGGGCGATGCCAGAGAGGGCGACATTCTCCGGCAGAATCCGGACGGCAGCTATCAGACCGACACCGCCGCCACACAGGCACGGCGGGAAAAGCTTGCCGCACGGACACGGCGGCTCATGGGAAAATAACGGGTGGAACAACAGGTGAATCAACTATGAAAATCGTAATTATTGGGAACGGCAAGATCGGCAGCAATCTGGCTGCCCTGCTGGTGCAGGAGGGACACGACATCACCGTGGTAGACTGTGATGAAACCCACTTGCGAAAGAGCCAGAACACACTGGACGTTATGTGCATCGAGGGCAACGGGGCAACGGCGGAAACCCAGCTGGAAGCCGGAGCAGACAAAGCCACCCTGCTCATCGCGGCAACGCCCTATGACGAAGTGAATGTTCTCTGCTGCCTGATCGGCAAGCGGCTGGGCACGAAAAAGACCATTTCCCGCGTGCGTATGCCGGAGTATTACCAGCAGATGCACCTGATTCGGGAAGATCTGGGGCTGTCGATGGTCATCAATCCGGAACTTTCCACCGCAGACGAGATCATGCGGGTACTGGTGTTCCCCTCCGCGGCAAAGGTGGAGGTCTTTGGCAAGGGCAAGCTGGAGCTGGTGGAATACCGGCTGCCGGACTTCCCGTGGCTGGAAAACATCACGCTGGTGGAACTCTACAAAAAGATCAAGACGAAATTCCTCATCTGTGCCGTACAGCGGGACGAGAAAGTGTTTATCCCCTCCGGCGACTTCGCTCTGCAGGAGGGCGACCGCATTCACGTGGCAGCTTCGCACCGGAACATTGAACGGTTCTTCCGTGCCAGCGGCTTCATGAAAGACAAGGTGCGTACCGTCATGATCGTAGGCGGCGGCAGAGTGGGCTATTACCTGTCGAAGCAGCTGCTGGCGGTGGGCATGAAAGTCAAGCTGATCGAAAAAGATCGGGAACGCTGTGAAAAGCTGTCTGATCTGCTCCCCAAGGCCATCGTCATCTGCGGCGACGGCACCGATCAGGATCTGCTGATCGAGGAGGGCGTACTGGAAGTGGACGGCTTTGTGGCTCTGACCGGCATCGACGAGGAGAACATGATTATCTCCCTGTTCGCCAAGGACAGCACCAACGCCAAGGTAGTCACAAAAGTCAGTCGGGAAAACTACATCGACCTGTCCTCCGAACTGGGGCTGGACTGCGTGGTTTCCCCCAAGTCCCTGACCATGGGCAACGTGCTGAGTTACGTGCGTTCGCTGGAGAGCACCGCCGGCAGCGAGATCGAATCCCTGTATCATCTGGTAGGCGATCAGGTGGAGGCGATCGAGTTCCGCGTCAAGGAACGGATCCCCGATCTGGTAGGCGTACCGCTGAAAGACGTGCAGCTGAAAAAGAATATCCTGATCTGTGCCATTATCCGGAAGCGGGAGATCATCATTCCGGACGGCAGTGCTGTCATCGAACTGGGGGATTCCGTGGTGATCGTTTCCAAGGAACACCACTTCTCCAGCATGAAAGACATTCTGGACTAGGCGGTGAACGAGTATGAATAAAGGCATTGTATTCCACTATCTGTCCAAGGCACTGCTGCTCTCCTCAGCACTGTTTCTGGTGCCGGCTCTGGTGAGCCTGTACTATCGGGAATATTTCTTCATGCTGATCTTTCTGGGCGTAGGCGGCGGCATGGCTCTGGCATCGCTGCCGGGGGTGTTCTACCGTCCCAGGCACAAGTACATGTTTGCACGGGAGGGCATGGTCATTGCTGCCCTGATGTGGATCATTTTTTCCGCAGTGGGAGCACTGCCCTTTTATTGCAGCGGCAGCATTCCCCACTACATAGACGCTCTTTTCGAAAGCGTATCCGGCTTCACCACCACCGGTTCTTCTATTCTGACTGATATAGAGGCTCTGCCGCGGGGGATCCTGTTCTGGCGAAGCTTCACCCACTGGGTCGGCGGCATGGGCGTACTGGTGCTTGCCATTGCCATTCTCCCCTCCTCGGGGAATGCCCTGTATCTGATGCAGGCAGAATGCCCCGGTCCGCAGGTAGGCAAACTGGTGCCCAAGGGCAAAAACTCCGCCCTGTACCTGTACCTCATCTACGGAGCCCTGACATTTATCACCATTGTGCTGCTGTTCACCGGCGGCATGCCCCTGTTTGACAGCGTATGCCACGGCATGGGCATTGCAGGCACCGGCGGCTTCGGCATCAAGAACGACGGATTGTCCTATTACAACTCTCCCTATCTGGATGGCGTGGTGACAGTGACCATGCTTCTGTTCGGGGTGAACTTCACCCTGTACTACTACATGCTGATACGGCGGTTTCGGGAAGTGCGGAAGAACACGGAACTGCGGGTATATTTCAGCATTGTTGCCATTTCGACCGCACTCATTATGCTGAATATCCGCCCCGTTTACCACAGTGTGGGAAAGTGCTTCCGCTATGCCGTTTTTCAGGTGGCTTCCATTATTACTTCCACCGGCTTCGCCACGGCAGACTATAACCAGTGGCCGCTGTTCTCCCAGATGCTGCTGATCCTGCTGATGCTTATCGGTGCCTGCGGCGGCTCTACCGGCGGCGGGTTTAAGGTGCAGCGGTGTGTGATTCTCTGGAAAAGCGGCTCTGCTGCCATGCGGAAAATGGTGCACCCCAACTCCGTGAACCAAGTCAAATCCGACAACAAAATTCTCCGTCCGGAGGCACTCCACCATGTGTGGAGTTACCTCATTCTGTATCTGGGTGTGCTGCTGGCTTCGTTCCTGCTGCTGTCGCTGGACGACATGGACTTCGGCACGGCAATTTCTGCCGTCATCACCTGCACCAACAACATCGGCCCGGGCATCAACAGCGTAGGCCCCATGGAGAATTTCTCGTTCCTGTCGGACTTTTCCAAGGCGGTGCTGTCCGCGGACATGCTTCTGGGACGGCTGGAGATCTTCCCCATTCTGGTACTGCTGGCTCCGTCGGTGTGGAGAAAGAGTTTTTGACGGGAAGAAAACCATGAAGCAAAAAAATCTCCCCTGAAAGGGGAGATGTCACGAAGTGACAGAGGGGTTTTCGCACTTCATTTTACAACATAATTGGGCTCCCTTGAAAAGGCACCCGTAGGGCGTGCCTTGTGCTGAGCTGGCAGCCGCAGGCTGACTGAGGGATTTTTCGTGAAACCTGATACATCAAGGAAAAGATTTTACATGAGCACCCCTCCACCAGCTTCGCTGGTCCCCCTCCCCTTTCAGAGGAGGCTATCATGAAAGTTGATTTTCATGGCTGCCTGTGATTTTCCCTTGCATTTTTCAGCACGATGTGCTATACTATCCATAAGCGTGCAGCAGCCGCTGTATCTGCTTACATGAAATGCATCAAACAAAGTGAGGTAATATGGAAACAGACCATTTATGCATCGGCGGCGGACCGGCAGGTGTCTTTGCGGCACTGACCGCCGCCGAACACGGCAAACGCTGTATCATTCTGGAACACAACAAACAGCTGGGACGCAAGCTTCGCATCACCGGCAAAGGTCGCTGCAATCTCACCAACAACTGTGACCGCGATACCCTGATGGCAAATATCCCCGCCAACGGGAAATTCCTGTACAGTGCGTTTTCCCGCTGCACCCCGCAGGACGTCATGGCTTATTTCGAAAAGCTGGGCGTTCCACTGAAAACCGAACGGGGCAATCGGGTATTTCCCGTCAGCGACCGTGCGGAGGACATCGTACAGGCTCTGCAAAAGGCAGTGCGGCTGGCGGGAATCCCCGTGGTGCACGGCGACGCGGCAGAACTGCTGCTGGAAAACGGCAGATGTACCGGTGTCCGCACCGCAGACGGCAGAGAATATCGGGCAGGGACGACACTGCTCGCCACCGGCGGCATGTCCTACCCCAAGACCGGTTCTGACGGCTCAGGCTATCGTCTGGCAGAAACAGCCGGTCACACCATTGTGCCGCCAATGCCCTCCCTGATCCCGCTGGTCACACAGGAAACATGGTGTCAGGAAGCCATGGGGCTTTCCCTGCGGAACGTGATCCTGCGGCTGTATCGGGGAAACAAGTGCATCTTTGAGGAACTGGGCGAAATGCTGTTCACCCACTTCGGCGTGTCCGGTCCGCTGGTACTCAGTGCCAGTGCCCTGATGCGAAAGGGCAGCCCACAGGACTACCGGCTGGAGATCGACCTGAAATCCGGTCTGACTCCGGAACAGCTGGACAAACGGATCCAGCGGGATCTTGCCGACAGTCCCAACCGCGACCTCGGCAACATTCTCCACGCCCTGCTGCCGGCAAAGCTGATCTTGCCGGTGCTGCGGCTGGCGGGGATCTCACCGGACACCAAAGCCAACGCCCTCACCAAGGCACAGCGGCTGCATCTGGGCAGCTGCATCAAGACGGTTCCCCTGCATGTGCGGGCATTCCGTCCCATTGAAGAAGCCATTGTCACCCGCGGCGGCGTTTCTGTCAAAGAAGTCGATGCCCGCACCATGGCTTCCAGGTGCTGTGAGGGGCTGTATTTCGCCGGAGAGATTCTCGATCTGGACGGATACACCGGCGGTTTCAACTTACAAATTGCCTTTGCAACTGCCTATAGTGCCGGTCTGGCAATGGCAGAACAGGCATGATAATTTCTATGATACATAAAGGAGTTTGTCATTTTTATGAAAAAGATCAACATCGCCATTGACGGGCCTGCGGGAGCCGGCAAAAGCAGTATTGCCAGAGAAGTGGCATCACAGCTGGGATTTGTCTACGTGGACACCGGTGCATTGTATCGTGCGATCGCCCTGTTCTCCACCGAGTACCCGACGAAAAAGGACTTTCTGAAGCATCTGGAGGACGACTGTCATTTGGAACTGAAATACTTCGGCGGCACCCAGTGCATCTTCCTCAACGGCGAAAATGTGACCGAAAGCATTCGCACACCGGAGGTTTCCATGAAAGCTTCCGAGGTTTCTGCCCTGCCGGAAGTGCGGGAGTTCCTGCTGGAAACCCAGAAGGACATCGCACGGGAATACAACGTCATCATGGACGGACGGGACATCGGCACAGTCGTTCTGCCGGACGCAGACCTGAAGATCTATCTCACCGCTTCCGCAGAAGAACGTGCCAGCCGCCGGTATCTGGAAATGGAGGACAAGCCTGACAAGCCTACCTATGACCAGATTCTGGAGGACATCAAGCAGCGGGATTACAACGACATGCACCGTGCCGTTTCGCCCCTGCGGCAGGCAGATGATGCCGTACTGATCGACAGCACCACCATGGGCTTTCACGAAGTCTGCGAGGAGATCATGGATCTGATCGAACAGCGTCTGGACGTGGAATAATTTTTATTTCCAGCAGAATAATTTGTAAGCAAACATTGGTTTCCTCAAAATTAGCCTCCCCTGAAAGGGGAGGGGGACCAGCGAAGCTGGTGGAGGGGTTTCTCATATGAAATCTTTTGCATGTTGTTTCAAGCTTATATAAATTTCTCACTCAAGGAAACTATTTTATGCACACGTCCTACCCTTTGTTGCTGTTGAAAAAGGAGGTCATTTTTTGCCGTATCCCATTGTCTTTTTCTTTTACCGCATCGCCTATTATCTGGTGCGGATCGCATTTTTCTTTTACTACCGCATTTCTTTCGAGGGGCGGGAAAATGTCCCGAAGGGCACTGCCGTCATCTTCGCCTCCAACCACCGCAGCTATCTGGATCCGGTGCTGGTAGCAATGGCTGCCCCGCACCCGTTCAACTTTATCGCCAAGGAGCCCCTGTTCCGGAACCCCGTTTTCGGCGGTTTTATCCGGCTCATGGGAGCCTTTCCCACCGCAGATGCCAAGCACCCCGACTATGACATGCTCTCCGAAGCCACCAAACGGCTGGAAAAACGGCGGCATCTGACCATTTTTCCGGAAGGCACCCGCCACACCGACGGCAAGGTCGGCAGAGGAAAAAGCGGTGTCTGCGTACTGGCTGCCCGCAGCGGCAAGCCGGTAGTACCCATCGGGCTGGTCTTTGATTCCAACAACCTGCACTTCCGCAGCCGCATCTGTGTCCGCGTGGGCAAGCCTCTGTACGCCGCAGATTACGGGCTGAACGCCGATTCCACCCCCCACGAAATGCATGCCATGCGAAAAGACATCATGGACAGCATCAAATCTATGGTGGAAGAGAACCCGCCGTTCCCGATCCTTCACGATGTGCCGAAACACCGCACTTCGATCGAGATCGCTCAGGACAAAAAACGGGCGGCTCTGGAACAGAAAAAACAGGCAGAACAAGCTGCCGACACTACGGAGGAATGATCGCGTATGGCTGAAATCACTGTGGCGGAATCCGCCGGCTTCTGCTTCGGCGTAGACCGTGCCGTCAAGCTTTGCTATCAGGCTCTGGAACAGCACCCCCATGTGGCAACGCTGGGGCCCATTATCCACAATCAGAACGTGGTGGACGATCTCACCCGCCGCGGAGCACGCATTGTGGACAGCATCGCAGATCTCCAGCCGGACGAATGCGTGGTGATCCGTTCCCACGGCGTCAGTGCTGCGGTCTATGACCAGCTGGAACAGGCTGGAAATCCCTATGTCGATGCCACCTGTCCCTTTGTGGCGAAGATCCACCGGATCGTGGAAGAACACACCCGAGCCGGCGATTTTATTCTGATCGCCGGAGATGCCAATCATCCGGAAGTTGCCGCAATTGTGGGGCATTGTAAAGGCAATTGCTTTGTTTTTGAAAGTGAAGAAGCGTTAAACAATTTTTTTCAAAAAAATTTAGTGAATTCTCGCAAAAGACTTGCAATTGTTGCACAAACAACGTATAATATATTAGTATGGGAAAAGTGTTTAGAAGCTCTTCCCAAGGACAACCCGAATATTATGGTTTACGATACAATCTGCCACGCCACACAGGTGCGGCAGTCCGACGCAGACAAACTCTCTCGCAAGTCAGATTTAATGATTATTGTGGGCGGCAGACACAGTTCCAACACCGTGAAGCTGTATCATGTCTGCAACAGAAACTGTAGGTCTTATCATATTGAGAATTCGGATGAGCTTTACACTTTAGACCTTGGTAACGCCGAGAAGATCGGCATTACCGCCGGCGCGTCCACACCGGCACATATCATTAAGGAGGTTCAACAAACTATGACTGAAATCATGGATAACAACGCCGTGGAGGAGGATATCAACTTCGCAGAAGCTCTGGATCAGTCCTTCAAAAAAATACATACGGGAGAGAAGGTAAAGGGTACCGTTTGCTCTGTCAACGATTCTGAAGCGATCGTCGATGTCGGCACCAAGCACACCGGTTATGTTCCTCGCAGCGAACTGACAGACGATGCATCCAAGAAGCCGTCTGACGTTGTCGCTGTCGGCGATGTTCTGGATCTGATTGTTACCAAGATCAACGATCAGGAAGGTATCGTTACCCTGTCCAAGAAGAAGGTCGACGAGATGAAGGGCTTTGAGGAAATCATCAAGGCCAAGGATGAGGAAGCTGTTCTGGAAGGCACTGTCAGTGCATCTGTCAAGGGCGGCGTTATCATCAACTATGCCGGCGTTCGCGTATTCATTCCGGCATCGCAGAGCGGTCTGCCGAGAGGTGCAGAGATGGATTCTCTGGTAAAGACCACCCAGCGTTTCGTCATTCTGGAAGTCAACGAACACCGCAGACGGGCTGTCGGCTCCATCAAGGCTGTTCTGAAGGCTGAAAAGGACGCTGCAAAGGAAGCTTTCTGGGAAACTGCCGAAGTCGGCAAGACCTACAAGGGCGAAGTCAAGTCCCTGACCAGCTACGGTGCATTCGTAGATCTGGGCGGCATCGACGGTATGGTTCATATCTCCGAGCTGTCCTGGAAGCGGATCAAGCACCCGAGCGAAGTTGTCAAGGTTGGCGACTACATCGAAGTATACATCAAGGATCTGGACAAGGAAAACAACCGCATCTCTCTGGGCTACAAGAAGCAGGAAGACAATCCGTGGGAGAAGTTCAAGGCAAACTACAAGGTTGGCGACGAGATCGATGCAACTATCGTTTCCATCACTCCGTTCGGTGCATTTGCACAGATCATTGACGGCGTAGACGGTCTGATCCACATTTCTCAGCTGGCTGACAAGCGTGTGGAAAATGTCAAGGACATCGTTTCCGTTGGTGACGTTGTACGGGTAAAGATCATTGACATCGACATCGAAAACAAGCGGATCTCTATCTCCATGCGTGCACTGCTGGAGGAGAACAACGACGCTGACTACGAGGACTAATTTCCCCGAACACGAAAGCGTAAGCTTGTAAAATAGAAGCGGCAGTATCGGTTTTGTGCCGGTACTGCCGCTTTTTTTTTAAGGCAATACCGCCCTAATCGGTTTACGACCGGGGCGGTTTATTTTTCATCGGCGATCCAACGCCATGGCATGTTTTTCCAGTATTCTCCGGCATAGTCGATACCTACACGCACATCGGTACGCAGAGCCGGACGAAAGCCGTCATCTGCGATCCACAGTTCCGGACAGGTGAGAAAGCTGTCCCCGTTGAACTGTTTGTCCACCTGTAGATACTTGGTCAGCTTGGCAGGGCCGTTGTGGACGGCTCCGGCACGAAGCAGAACGCCCTGCGGCTGTTCCCGTTCGCCGGTGATCACATTCATCAGCCAGTGCATGCCATAGCAGAGGTAGACGTAGATCACACCGCTTTCCCGATAGAGCAGTTCTGTGCGGGGCGTTCGCCCTTTGGAGGCGTGACACGCCAGATCTTCCTGCCCGCGGTAGGCTTCGGTTTCGGCAATGCGTTCCTGTAAAATCGTGCCGTCCGGCAGCCGCCGCATCAGAAGCTTCCCCACCAGATCGGGAGCGACCTCCAGACAGTCGCGGTGGTAGAAGGATTCCGTTAAACGAATAGGTGCCATGAGAAATACCTCCTTTTGCGGCGAGTCAGCCCGTCGCCCAGCGGAAATGGCGACGGCAGACTTGCTCAAGGATAGCAAGCCGCCGCTGACCCTGCGCCCCAATTTCAACTGTGAAAAGGGTAATGTTACGGCGGCAGCAGCCGCCTGTATGCCCCTCTGGGGGATTTTTGTTGATGAAAATCTACGAGGGTTCCCGTGCTGTCTGTAGGGGACGATGCCCACATCGTCCCGCCTGTGTCAGAAAAGCCCTGCACTACAAGGGTAATCACGCCCTGTGCACCGTATGATGCACATTGTGACACGTGCGGTGCACAATGTGACGTAGAGTAAGAGATAGAGATAGAGATAGAGATAGAGTAAGAGCAAGAGTTAGAGTTGTTTCTGGGAAACAACTGCCGGAGCAGAAAACCGACATACCATTTATAATGCCTGACACGGGCAGCCGCCTGTGATTTTGCCGGCAGTTTCGGCTCGGACAGCCGCTTTTTCCGAATTCACGAAAAGTTTACAAAATAATCGGAAGAAAATGTCCGCAGGGGCTTGCAATTCTTTTGCAGACATGCTATAATATACAAGCGTGATTGCAATAGATATGCGATGAAGCGAAAGGTTGCTGGCGGTATGTCGGGGAATTTTCGTGGAGTATGTCCGATTTCAAACCGGGCGAATCAGGATAACGACACAGTCTGTGTACACACTAGTTCCGCATGGCGACAGCTATGCCGGTTTGTGCTGTACTGCTGTTTATGCTGGCTCGGAAACATCTTTGGTTTTCGAGTTTTTTTATAAACAGATGCCGGGAACACCCGGCGGCGTGGAAAGTTCCTGATGGAGAAGCGATTCTCCAGCCCCCAATAGTACAAAGGAGGCGAAAAGAATGGCAGTCAACGAAAAAATCAGAATCAAGATCAAGGGCTATGAGCATGCAACTGTAGATGCAGCAGCAGCTAAGATCGTAGAGGCAGCAAAGAGAAGTGGTTCTCAGGTTTCGGGTCCGATCCCGCTCCCGACCGATAAGGAGATCATCACAATCCTGCGTGCAACTCACAAGTACAAGGACAGCCGTGAGCAGTTCGAGCGTCGTACACACAAGCGTCTGATCGACGTGGTACGTCCGACACAGAAGACCACCGAGGCTCTGCAGAAGCTGGAAATTCCGGCAGGCGTAGACATCGTGATGGAACTCAAGTAAGAATCTCTGATTCTGAAAGCGGTGGAAAACCACCGCACAGCGGCAGGCATGCCGCGGTCATGTTGACGGATCTGACTCGTCAACCAATAACCAACAGGAGGAAATCAAAATGCAGAAAGCAATTATCGGCAAGAAGGTCGGCATGACTCAGATCTTCGATGAAGCCGGAAAAGTGATTCCGGTAACTGTTGTAGAAGCCGGTCCGTGCGTTGTCATTCAGAAGAAGACAACCGAAAACGACGGCTATGAAGCAGTTCAGCTGGGCTTCGGCGATGTAACGACCAAGCACGTTACCAAGCCGATGCAGGGTCACTTCGCAAAGGCAGACGTTGCTGCCAAGAAGACGCTGAAGGAATTTCGTCTGGCAGACTGTGCAGCCCTGAACGTAGGCGATGTCGTAAAGGCAGACACCTTCGCAGTAGGCGACAGTGTTGATGTCAGCGGTACCAGCAAGGGTAAAGGCTTTGCAGGTGCGATCAAGCGTCACAATCAGCACAGACTGAAGGAAACTCACGGTACTGGTCCGGTTCACCGTCAGGCTGGTTCCATGGGTGCATGCTCCTCTCCGTCCCGTATCTACAAGGGCAAGGGCATGGCAGGTCACATGGGTGCTGAAAAGGTTACCGTACAGAATCTGGAAATCGTAAAGGTTGACAGTGAAAATAACCTGATTGCCATCAAGGGTGCGATCCCGGGCATCAAGGGCGGAATTGTTGTCATCACTGACAGCGTGAAAGCGTAAGGAAGGAGGAAACATCAATGGCAAAGATTGCAGTATTGGATATGGCTGGCAAGCAGGTATCTGAGAGAGAACTTTCGGATGCAGTTTTCGCAGTGACTCCTAACGAGGCAGTGATGCATGCAATGGTCGTAAATTATCTGGCAAATCAGCGTCAGGGTACACAGTCCACTCTGACTCGTACTGAGGTTGCCGGCGGCGGCAGAAAGCCGTGGAGACAGAAGGGTACAGGTCACGCAAGACAGGGTTCCATCCGTGCTCCGCAGTGGACACACGGCGGCGTTGCACTGGGCCCGAAGCCCCGTGACTATCGTTACGCTCTGAACAAGAAGGCAAGAAAACTTGCTATGAAGTCTGCACTTTCCACAAAGGTTCTGGATCAGAACATGATCGTTCTGGACAGCCTGAAGGTGGAAGAATTCAAGACCAAGACCATCGTTGCAATGCTCAAGGCACTGAACGTAGAGGGCAAGGCTCTGCTGGTTACCGCTGAGGCTGACCAGAAGGTCGTTAAGAGTGCAGCAAATATCGCAGGCGTGAAGACAGCAGCTGTCAACACCCTGAATGTATATGACATCCTCAACTATGACAAGTTCATCGTTGCAGAGGATGCTGTCGCAAAAATCGAGGAGGTGTATGCAAAGTGAAAGCAGCACAGGATATTATTCTGACTCCGGTCATCACCGAACGCAGTGTCGACGATATGGCTGAGAGCAAGTACACTTTCAAGGTTGCAAAGGACGCCAACAAGGTTGAGATTGCAAAGGCAGCAGAAGAACTGTTTCAGGTACAGGTTCTGAAGGTAAACACCGTAAACTGCACCGGTCACACCAAGCGTATGGGCAGAAGCGTCGGCAAGCGTCCGGACTTCAAGAAGGCTGTCATCACCATCAATCCGGAGCCGACTCCGGACAAGGACGGCAAGAAGCGTAAGGGTACCATCGAATTCTTCGACGGTATGTTCTAAGTTACGGCAACGATCGTAACAAGTATGGGAGTAATGCTCCCGCAAATCTGGCATTTTATGAGGAGTGAAAAAGAATGGCCATTAAGACCTATAAACCGACGACCCCCTCTCGCAGAAATATGACTGTGACCGATTATTCGGGTCTGTCGAAGGTAAAGCCGGAGAAGAGCCTGCTCGAGCCGCTGAAGAAGAACTCGGGCCGCAACAGCTACGGCAGAATCACCGTTCGCCACAGAGGCGGCGGAAACCGCAGAAAATATCGTGTCATCGATTTCAAACGCAGCAAGGACGGCATGAATGCAACTGTTCTGACTCTGGAATACGATCCGAACAGAAGTGCTTTCATCGCTCTGGTTCAGTATGAAGACGGCGAAAAGCGTTACATTCTGGCAGCTGACGGTCTGAAGGTAGGCGACACTGTTCGTTCCGGTTCTGATGCAGACATCAAGCCGGGCAACGCACTGAAGCTGGTTGACATTCCGGTAGGTACTTTCATTCATGCGATTGAACTGTATCCGGGCAAGGGTGCTCAGCTGGTCCGCAGTGCAGGCAACATGGCACAGCTGATGGGCAAGGAAGGTGCGTTCGCACTGGTTCGTCTGCCCTCCGGCGAAATGAGAAGAGTGCCGATCGAGTGCCGTGCTTCTATCGGTCAGGTTTCTAACGTTGACCACGAAAACGTACACTATGGTAAGGCTGGCCGCATGAGAAACAAGGGCTGGAGACCGACAGTCAGAGGTTCTGTTATGAACCCGAACGATCACCCACACGGTGGTGGTGAAGGTAAATCTCCGATCGGTCGTCCGGGACCTGTTACTCCGTGGGGTAAGCCGGCTCTGGGTTATAAGACCCGTGCAAAGCACAAGGCATCCGATAAGTATATTGTAAAACGCCGCAACGGTAGATAAGGGAAAGGAGGAACACACTCATGAGCAGAAGTATCAAAAAGGGACCTTACGTCCAGGAAGTCCTCCTCAAGCGTGTACAGGCAATGAACGAAGCCGGCGAGAAGAAAGTGCTCAAGACATGGAGCCGTTCTTCTACCATTTTCCCGGATTTCGTAGGCCACACCATCGCTGTGCATGACGGCCGCAAGCACGTGCCGGTATATGTCACAGAAGACATGGTAGGACACAAACTGGGTGAATTCGCACCGACAAGAACCTTTAAGGGTCACGCTGGTTCCAAGACATCCAATAACGGAAAGTAAGCGGAAGGAGGAGATCACATGGAAGCAAGAGCATATCTGAGAAATGCCCGCATTTCACCTCGCAAGGTACAGATCGTTCTGGATCTGATTCGTAACAAGCCTGTGGATATCGCACTGGCAACTCTGGACCTCACTCCGAAGGCTGCCAGCCCGCTGCTGGAAAAGCTTTTGAAGTCCGCAATTGCAAATGCAGAAAATAATCACAGCATGAATAAGGATAATCTTTATGTTGCAGAGTGCTTCGTTACCGCAGGTCCGATCATGAAGCGGATCATGCCGAGAGCACAGGGCAGAGCCTATCGCATTTTGAAGAGAACTTCACATATTACGATTGTTCTGAAAGAAGAAGAGTAAAATCCAGTAGGAGGTTGAGTTATGGGCCAGAAGGTTAATCCGCACGGTCTCCGTGTCGGCGTCATTAAAGATTGGGATTCCCGCTGGTTTGCGAATAAGTCTGACTTCGGCGATACGCTGGTAGAAGATTACAACGTTCGTAAGTTCATCAAGAAGAACCTGTATGCAGCAGGTGTTCCGAAGATCGAGATCGAGCGTTTCGCAGATAAGGTTAGAATCCACATTCACTGTGCAAAGCCGGGCGTTGTTATCGGCCGCGGCGGTGCAGAGATCGAAAAGCTGCGTGCACAGCTGGAAAAAATGCTGAACAAGCAGGTTTATGTCAACATCGTAGAAGTAAAGCAGCCGGATATGGATGCACAGCTGGTAGCTGAAAAGATCGCACTGGATCTGGAGAATCGTATCTCCTTCCGCCGTGCTATGAAGCAGTCTATCGGCAGAACCATGCGTCTGGGTGCAAAGGGTATCAAGACAAAGGTTTCCGGCAGACTGGGCGGTGCAGAAATCGCTCGTTCCGAAAGCTATCACGAAGGTACCATTCCGCTGCAGACCATTCGTGCTGACATCGACTATGGTTTCGCAGAAGCCCACACCACTTACGGCCGTATCGGCGTAAAGGTTTGGATCTATAAGGGCGAAGTTCTCAAGGGTGACGCTGCTAAGGCTGCCGCTCAGAGAGAAAAGGTAGAGAGAAAGTCCCGGGACAACAACCGCGGAGGCAGAGATGACCGCCGCCGTCGTGACAACCGGAACGGTGACCGCAGAAATGGCGGCAATTTCCGCCGCGATGCTAGAAGAGAAGGAGGTAACCAGTAATGCTGCTTCCTAAGAGAGTAAAATACCGTCGCGTACACAGAGGACGTATGACGGGTAAGGCAACCAGAGGTAATTTCGTAAGCAATGGTGAGTTCGGTATCCAGGCACTGGAACCGGCATGGATCACCTCAAACCAGATCGAAGCAGCCCGTATCGCTATGACTCGTTATATCAAGCGTGGCGGTCAGGTTTGGATCAAGATCTTCCCGGATAAGCCCGTGACTAAGAAGCCGCTGGGTACTCGAATGGGTTCCGGTAAGGGTGCTCCGGAGTACTGGGTAGCTGTTGTTAAGCCGGGCAGAGTTCTGTTCGAAATTGCTGGCGTACCGGAAGAAACCGCACGCGAAGCAATGCGTCTGGCAATGCACAAGCTGCCGATCAAGTGTAAGTTTGTAAAGGCTGAAAAAGGAGGCGAGCAGTAATGAAAGCAACCGAGATCAAAAATATGCCGGTAGATGAGCTGAACGCAAAGCTGGACAGCCTGAAGGAAGAGCTCTTTGCACTTCGTTTCCAGCTCGCAGCAAATCAGCTTGAAAATACAGCTCGCATTAAGGCTGTTAAAAAGGACATTGCTCGTGTAAAGACAGCACTGCGTCTGTCTGCACAGCAGTAAGTAGGAGGGTTTTACTGTGGCTGAGAGAAATTTGAGAAAAACCAGAGTCGGCATGGTTGTCAGCGATAAGATGGATAAGACCGTCGTTGTTGCAATCATCGACAATGTAAAACACCCGCTGTATAAGAAGATTGTCAAGAGAACCGTTCGCCTGAAGGCACACGACGAAAAGAACGAGTGCAGAGTCGGCGACCGCGTTGAAGTGATGGAGACCCGCCCGCTGTCCAAGGACAAGAGATGGCGTGTGATCGAGATCATCGAAAAGGCAAAGTAAGTCGAAAACATCTATAGAGTACAAACAGAACGGTTTCCGATAAGGTCGGAAGCGATTCTGAAAGGAGGAACTCGCTGTGATTCAGATGCAGTCTTATATGAAGGTTGCGGATAACACCGGTGCGAAAGAACTGATGTGCATCAGAGTTCTCGGCGGCACTCGCAGAAGATATGCCAATATCGGCGATGTCGTAGTCGCATCTGTTAAGAAAGCAACACCCGGCGGCGTGGTAAAGAAGGGCGATGTGGTCAAGGCCGTAATCGTTCGTTCTAAGAAGGGCCTTCGCAGAGAAGACGGAACCTATATCCGCTTCGATGAGAACGCTGCTGTAATTATTCGTGATGACAAAAACCCGAAGGGCACTCGTATCTTTGGGCCGGTAGCAAGAGAGCTCCGTGATAAGGATTATATGAAGATCCTGAGCCTCGCTCCGGAAGTACTGTAAGGCGGAGGTGTCAAGATGAGTAAGGTACACGTAAAAACAGGCGACACCGTTATCCTGCTGACTGGTAAGGACGAATATCTGTACAACGATAAGGACAACAAGTCCAAGGGCAGAAAGACCGGTAAGGTCGTAGCTGTCAGCCCGAAGGAAGGCAAAGTTATCGTTGAAGGCTTCAACGTCGTAACCAAGCACGTAAAGCCGACCCGCATGGGTCAGGTCGGCGGCATTGTGGAAACCGAAGGTGCACTGTACGCATCTAAGGTACAGCTGGTTTGCCCGAAGTGCGGTCAGCCGACCAGAGTTGGTCATGTGATCGAAGACGGCAAGAAGCTGCGTGTCTGCAAGAAGTGCGGCAAATCTTTTGAGTAAAGGAGAAACGATATGTCTACATTGAAAGATTACTACAATAGCACCGTTGCTCCTGCAATGATGAAGAAATTCAACTATGAAAATGTCATGCAGATCCCGAAGCTCGACAAGGTTGTTGTAAACGTAGCAGCCGGCGAAGCAAAGGAAAATGCAAAGGTGATCGATGCGATCATGACAGATCTGGCAGCAATCACCGGTCAGAAGCCGGTCGTTTGCCGTGCAAAGAAGTCTGTCGCAAACTTCAAACTGCGTGAGGGCATGCCGATCGGCGTAAAAGTAACCCTGCGTGGCGAAAAGATGTATGAGTTCGTATACAAGCTGTTTAATGTCAGCTTCCCCCGCGTACGTGACTTCCGCGGCATCAACGGCAACTCCTTCGACGGTAAGGGCAACTACTCTACCGGTATCAAGGAACAGCTGATCTTCCCGGAAATCGAGTACGATAAGATCGATAAGGTAAGAGGTATGGATATCAACTTCATCACAACGGCACAGACCGATGAGGAAGCAAAAGAACTGCTCTCTCTGCTCGGTGCACCGTTCGCGAAGTAATCAGGGAGGAAACAGTCATGGCAAAAAAAGCAATGAAAATAAAGCAGCAGAGAACTCCCAAGTTTTCCACTCGTGCTTACACCCGTTGTAAGATTTGCGGAAGACCCCATTCTTATCTGAGAAAGTACGGCATCTGCCGTGTTTGCTTCCGCGAGCTGGCTCATGAGGGCAAGATCCCGGGCGTAAAGAAGGCAAGCTGGTAAAAAGGAGTTCTACGAAAAGGAGGTCATTGGCATGCAGATTACAGATACAATAGCAGACATTCTGACAAGAATTCGTAATGCGAGTTCCGCACGGCACGCCACAGTTGACGTTCCCGCTTCCAATGTCAAGAAGGCAATTACCCAGATCCTGTTGGACGAAGGCTATATCAAGGGCTTTCAGGTAATTGAGGACGGCAAGCAGGGCGTGATCCGCATCACACTGAAGTATACAGACAATCGTTCTCCGGTCATCACCGGTCTGCGTCGGGTTTCTAAGCCGGGTCTGCGTATCTATTCCAGTTGTGAAGATATGCCGAAGGTACGCAAGGGATTGGGTATTGCAATCGTTTCTACCTCTAAGGGCATTATGACAGACAAGAAGGCTCGTGAGCTGAACGTCGGCGGCGAAGTTTTAGCATTCGTTTGGTAAGGAGGACACAGGATTATGTCAAGAATAGGAAAAAAACCGATCAGTGTTCCTTCCGGCGTTGAAGTAAAGTGCAACGAAAATCTGGTTACCGTAAAGGGTGCAAAGGGCACACTGTCCAGACAGTTCTCCAAGGAACTGGGCATCGCAGTAGAAAACGGCGAAGTGATCGTAACTCGTCCGACTGATGACAAGGAACACCGTTCCCTGCACGGTCTGGCCAGAACACTGATTGCAAATATGATCGAAGGCGTAACCAACGGTTACTCCAAGACCCTCATCATCGAGGGTGTCGGCTATCGTGCCGCAAAGAAGGGCAAGGACGTTGTCATGAATCTGGGTTATTCTCACCAGGTCATCGTATCTGAGAATGACGACATCAAGCTGGACGTTCCGCAGCCGAATACCATTGTCGTAAGTGGTATCGACAAGCAGAAGGTTGGCCAGTTTGCCGCAGAAGTACGTGAAAAGCGTCCGCCGGAGCCTTATAAGGGCAAGGGTATCCACTATGTCGACGAGCGTATCATCCGCAAGGAAGGTAAAGCCGGCAAGGGCAAGAAGTAAGCAGAAAGGAGTAAACCGCTATGATTAAAAAGATGGATAGCAAGAAAGCCAGAGCAAAAAGACACGCAAGAGTTCGGTCGAAGATCTCCGGTACTCCTGAGCGTCCCCGTCTGAGCGTTTACCGTTCTACAAAGCACATCTATGCACAGCTGATCGATGATGTCAATGGTGTAACACTGGCTTCCGCATCCAGCATGGATAAGGCATTTGAAGGCGAAGGCGGCAATGTCGATGGTGCTCGCAAGGTTGGCGAAATGATCGCAAAGCGTGCAGCAGAAAAGAACATCACGGATGTTGTATTCGACAGAGGCGGCTATCTGTACCACGGCAGAGTTAAGGAACTCGCTGAGGGTGCAAGAGAAAACGGACTGAAGTTCTAAAACAGGGGAGGTATTACTTTGGCTAAAATTGATCCGCAGGGACTGGAACTGGCTGAAAAGGTCGTTTCCATTAACCGAGTATCCAAGACCGTAAAGGGCGGCCGTATCATGAAGTTTGCTGCACTGGTTGTAGTAGGCGACGGAAACGGTATCGTGGGCTTCGGTCTCGGCAAGTCCGGCGAAGTACCGGACGCAATCCGCAAGGGCATCGAAGATGCCAAGAAGAATCTCATTCAGATCCCGCTGAAGGGTACCAGCATTCCGCACGAAATCGTCGGAAAGTTCGGTGCAGGCGAAGTTCTGATGAAGCCGGCTGCTCCCGGTACCGGTGTGATCGCCGGCGGTCCGGTTCGTGCAGTCATCGAAGTTGCAGGTATCAAGGACATTCGTACAAAGTCCCTGCGTTCCAACAACCCGTGCAACGTGGTACGTGCAACCATCAACGGTCTGGCTTCTTGCACAACAGCAGCAGAAGTTGCTGAAAAGAGAGGCAAGTCTGTGAAAGAAATCTACAAATAAGGAGGGTGCGAAATGGCAAAGAATATCAAGCTCGTAAAAAGCCTGATCGGTCGCAAGAAGGATCAGATTGCTACAGCAAATTCGCTGGGTCTGAAGAAGGTCGGCGATGTCAGCGTACAGCCTGAAAATGAGGCAACCCTCGGCAAGATTCAGAAAATTTCTCACCTCGTAGAGGTAACAGAAGCATAAGTTAATATCTAAGGAGGTGCACATAGCATGAAGCTTCACGAATTGTCCCCGGCTCCGGGCTCCACAAAAGAAGTAAAGCGTATCGGCCGTGGTCATGGTTCCGGTAACGGTAAGACCGCAGGTAAGGGCCATAAGGGTCAGAACGCCCGCAGCGGCGGCGGCGTACGCATCGGTTTTGAAGGCGGTCAGATGCCGCTGACCAGACGTATCCCGAAAAGAGGTTTCAACAACATCTTTGCAAAGGAATACGCGATCGTAAACGTTTCCGATCTGAACAAGTTCACAGAGGGTACTGTCGTTGATGCAGAGCTGCTGAAGGCAGCTGGTCTGATCAAGAAGACCTGCGACGGCGTTAAGGTACTCGGTGACGGTGAGCTGACAACCAAGCTGACTGTAAAGGCTGCAAAGTTTACAAAGAGTGCAGTCGAAAAAATCGAAAAGGCTGGCGGAAAAGCAGAGGTGATGTAACGTGTTCAAGACGTTGAGAGATGCTTGGAGTATTGCGGAGATCCGCAAAAAGCTCCTGTACACATTACTGATGCTCCTGATCTTCCGTCTTGGCAGTGCCGTAGTTGTTCCGTTTCTGGATACCTCTACGGTAAGCACCTGGATGGCTTCTAACGCGACCGGCGGTAACTTCCTCGAATATCTGGATATTATCACTGGTGGTGCGTTGTCGCAGGCAACCGTATTTTCTCTGTCTATCACACCATACATCAACGCTTCCATCATCATGCAGCTGCTGACATATGCACTGCCTCCGCTGGAGCGTATGCGTGATGAGGGTGAAGAAGGACAGAAAAAGCTCAACAAAATCACCGCTGCCGTTTCTTTGGCACTGTCCGTATTTATGTCCTTTGCATATTATCTGACTCTGAAGAATCAGATGAATGCAGTTGTGGACGGCGGTTCCAAGGCAGCCAACGTCTTTATCGCATTTGTCATCATCCTTTCCTTTATCGCAGGTACCTCCATCGTCGTATGGATGGGCAACCAGATCAACGATAAGGGTATCGGAAACGGTATCTCCATGCTCCTGTTCGCCGGCATTCTCGCAAGATTTCCGGTTATGGCAGGTACACTGGGAGAACTCACCAAGAACGAACCCCAGCGTTACTTCTTCGAATCTCTGGGCATTCTGATCCTGTTCATCGCAATGATCGCTTTCATTGTCTTCATGAACGCTTCCGAACGCCGGATCCCGATCCAGTACGCAAAACGTGTTGTCGGCAGAAAGCAGTACGGCGGCCAGTCTACACACATTCCGGTCAAGGTCTGCATGAGCGGCGTTATGCCGATCATCTTCGCCATGTCTTTTATGTCCCTGCCCAGCACGATCAGCCTGTTCAAGCCGGTATATGATGATCCCACCGGCTTCTGGCAGAAGTTCTATAACGGATTTATCAACTTCTTTAATACAAGAACTTGGACCTACGCTCTGATCTACTTCATTCTGATCATTGCATTCAACTACTTCTATGTGTCCATGCAGTATAATCCGATCGAAATCGCCAACAACCTCCGTCAGAGCAACGGCGGCATTCCGGGCATTCGTCCGGGTAAGCCGACTTCCGACTATATCCAGCGTGTTCTCTCCAAGATCACTCTGGTGGGTGCATTCTTCCTCGGTATCATCGCGATCTTCCCGATCGCACTGAACTGGATGGACCCGAACCTCAGTTCTCTGGCAATGGGTGGTACCACCATCCTGATCGTTGTCAGCGTAGCACTTGAAACCGTCCGCACGCTGGAGTCTGAAATGATGATGCGTCATCATAAGGGCTTCCTCGAATAAGCAAGGAGGCATATTCCATGAATCTGATTCTCTTAGGTGCACCGGGTGCCGGCAAGGGTACTCAGGCCGAAGTGATCTCACAGGCACTGTCGATTCCGCAGATTTCCACCGGCAATATGCTGCGTGAGGCAGTCCGCACCGGCACCGAATATGGTGTCAAGGCAAAGGCTGCGATGGACAGCGGTGCTCTGGTTTCCGACGATATTGTCATCGGGATCCTGAAGGAACGCATTGCACAGGACGACTGCAAGAATGGCTTCATTCTGGACGGTTTTCCCCGCAGCGTGCCGCAGGCCGAGGCACTGGACGAAATGGGCGTGAAGATCGACAAGGTTCTGGAGATCTTCGTTCCCGACGAAACCATTAAGCAGCGTGTTTCCGGCAGACGTGTCTGCGAGGGATGCGGTGCAACATATCACATTCAGTTCAAGCCGTCAAAGGTTGAGGGTGTCTGCGACAAGTGCGGTGCCAAGACCATCATCCGCAAGGATGACCAGCCCGAAACCGTGCTGGATCGTCTGGCAGTGTACCACAAGACCACTGAACCGCTGAAGGCGTATTACGAAAAGCAGGGCAAGCTGGAAACCGTGATCGGACAGGAAGAAGTTGCGGATACCACGGCTCTGGTATTGAAGGCTGTGGGCGTAAAATGAGTGTGACCATTAAATCCAAATCTGATATACAGAAATTGCGGGAAGCAGGCAGAATCGCTGCAAATGCTCTGGTACATGCCGGCAAGGTAATGCACCCCGGCATGACAACAAAGCAGCTGGACAAATCCATTCACGATTTCATCGTGGGCTGCGGTGCGGTTCCTACCTTTTTGGGATACGGCGGTTTTCCGGCAAGTGCCTGCATTTCGATCAACGACGAGATCATTCACGGTATCCCCAGTCACAAACGCGTGATCCGCGAGGGCGACATCGTCAGCGTGGACGTGGGTGCAACTTTTAACGGATTCGTCGGCGACACGGCATACACATTCGCCGTGGGCGACATTTCGGAAGAAGCGGCAGACCTGCTGCGTGTGACAGAAGCCAGCCTTTACGCTGCGATCGATGCGGCAAAGGTCGGGGCACGCCTCGGCGATGTGTCCCATACCGTGGAAGAATATTGCGGTTCCCGTGGGTACGGTATTGTACGGGAATACTGCGGACACGGAATCGGCCGTGAGATGCACGAGGATCCGGAGGTGCCGAACTACGGCAAGCCCGGCCACGGCATGCGGCTGATGCCCGGCATGACGTTCTGCATTGAACCGATGATCAACGGAAAAGGCGATGCCGTCCGTGTGCTCGGTGACGGCTGGACCGTCGTGACCCGCAGCGGCTCTCTTGCGGCACATTTCGAACATGAAATCGCAGTGACGCAGGACGGACCGGTGATTCTCACCCGACCGTAACGGAGGTTTCCGAATGGAACTGACAAAGGGTCTGGTGGTCCGTGCACTCGCCGGACGGGATATGGGGAATTTTTTCGTGGTGCTGTCGGTGGACGGCGGATATGCCCTCATCGCAGACGGCAAACGGCGGAAGCTCGCTTCTCCGAAACGAAAAAATCTCCGTCATCTCCAGCGGACGGATCAGTTCGTGGAACTGGACGGTGTTACGGATAAAAAGCTCAGAAATGTGTTGAAACAATATCAGGCGTGCGACTAACGCGTCCACGCCCCGAAGATACCCATTGGGGAGGTTATCAATTTGTCAAAGCAGGATGTCATTGAGGTAGAAGGCGTCGTTCTCGAATCATTGCCCAATGCAATGTTTAAGGTGGAGCTGCAAAACAAGCACACCATTCTGGCACACGTTTCCGGTAAGCTGCGGATGAACTACATTCGTATCGTGCCGGGCGATAAGGTGACTGTCGAGATGTCGCCCTATGATCTGACCAAGGGCAGAATCACTTGGAGAGCCAAGTAATTGTGCAGATAACGCACAGGGAAACCGTGTTCCGGTAACCGGAATGCTGTTTTCTATCGTAAAGTATGCAGACGGCATATCGGCCGGCTGCACAGTTGTTCCGAGAAGGAGGACAGTTGCAATGAAAGTAAGACCTTCCGTAAAGCCGATTTGCGAAAAATGCAAGGTGATTAAGCGTAAAGGCAAAGTAATGGTAATCTGCGAAAATCCGAAGCATAAGCAGCGTCAGGGCTAAGCTCGGGATTTTTTAACATGGAGGTGCAGGAAGAATGGCAAGAATAGCAGGTGTAGACCTTCCGAAGAATAAGCGGATCGAGATCGGTCTGACTTATATCTACGGAATCGGCCGCAGCACAGCAGATGAGATTCTGGCAGGTACCGGTGTCAATCCGGATGTCCGCGTCAAGGATCTGTCCGAAGAAGACGTTGCAAAGCTGCGTGACTATATCGACAAGCACATCACAGTAGAAGGCGACCTTCGCCGTGAAGTTGCTCTGAATATCAAAAGACTCGTTGAAATCGGTTGCTACCGTGGCGTGCGTCACCGCAAGGGCCTGCCGGTAAGAGGGCAGCGTACCAAGACAAACGCAAGAACCCGCAAGGGTCCGGTAAAGACCATCGCAAACAAGAAGAAGTAAGGGAGGGTGTTTCGTTTTGGCACAGCAGAAAGGCAAAAAGGTTGTTGTTCGCCGCCGCAGAGAGCGTAAGAACATTGAAAACGGTGCTGTACACATTCAGTCCACATTCAACAACACCATCGTAACCATCACCGACACACAGGGCAACGCCATTTCTTGGGCAAGCTCTGGCGGACTGGGCTTCCGCGGCTCCAGAAAGTCTACTCCGTTCGCTGCACAGACAGCTGCTGAAACCGCAGCAAAGGCAGCAATGGAACACGGTCTGAAGTCTGTAGAAGTATACGTAAAGGGTCCGGGATCCGGCCGTGAAGCTGCGATCCGTGCACTGCAGACCGTTGGTCTGGAAGTGAAGATGATCAAGGACGTTACTCCGATTCCCCACAACGGATGCCGTCCGCCGAAAAGACGTCGTGTCTAATCACACTTACAGGAGGTGTAATATATCATGGCAGTAAGCAGAGAACCGATTCTCAAGAGATGCCGCTATCTGGGTATCAGCCCGATGGTTATGGGTATCTCCAAGCAGTCTAACCGTAATCCGGGTGCCGGAAACCGCAGAAAGGTTTCTGAATACGGAATGCAGCTGAAGGAAAAGCAGAAGCTGAAGTTCATCTACGGTGTAGGCGAAAAGCAGTTCTTCCACCTGTTCGAAATCGCAAGCAAGATGGAAGGCAAGGCTGGTGACAACCTGATCGCTTGTCTGGAATCCCGTCTGGACAGCGTTGTATTCCGCATGGGTCTCGCTTTGACCCGCAGAGAAGCAAGACAGCTGGTAACACACGGTCACTTTACCGTAAACGGCCAGCATGTGAATATTCCGTCTTATCGTGTCAAGGAAGGCGACGTAGTCGCTCTGGCAGAAGGCAGCCGTGACAGTGCAAAGTTCAAGGACGTTGCAGAACAGACCGCAGACCGTACCGTACCGGTATGGCTGGAACCGGATAAGGAAAACTTTTCCGCAAAGGTCGTTCGTATGGCAAAGCCGGAAGATCTGGACTATGAGGTTGCAGCACACCTGATCGTCGAGTTGTACTCCAAGTAATCATTTGCAATTTACGGAACATAGAGAAGGATCACTCCCGGGGCGTATGCCTCAGGAGTGGTCTGATGCAAGGTCCTGCCGTACCAAGGAGCATCTGCGGCCGTGGTATGTCAGGAACAACCACAGACAAAGCTACCAAGCATAGGAGGGTGTTTTTATGCTGGAGAAGATTGAAAAGCCGGAACTCGACACAGTGGATCTGCGAAGCGACGGAAAATACGGTAAGTTTGTATTGGCACCGCTGGAACGTGGCTATGGTATCACCCTTGGCAACAGTCTGCGGCGTGTGCTGCTCTCCTCATTGCCCGGTGTGGCTGTGAATTCCGTGAAGATCGATGGCGTACACCATGAATTGAGTACGATTCCCGGTGTAAAAGAGGATGTGACGGAAATCATTCTCAGCCTGAAGGGACTCACCGCAAAGCTCTACGGCGACGGACCGAAAACGGTCTATATCGAAGCAGAGGGCGAGTGCGAAGTTACCGCCGGCGACATCAAAACCGACTCTGAAGTGAATATCCTCGACCCGGGTATGCATATCGCAACTCTGGGTAAGGGTGCAAAGCTGTATATGGAAATCGTCATTGATAAGGGCAGAGGCTACGTTTCTGCAGAGCGTAACAAGCAGATGATGAATACGCCTATCGACGTGATCGCAGTAGACAGCATCTATACCCCTGTTCTGAAAGTCAACTATCAGGTAGAAGACACCCGTCTGGGTCAGGTCACAGACTATGACAAGCTCACTATGGAAGTGTGGACAGACGGCACCATCTCTGCCAAGGAAGCAATCTCTCAGGCAGCCAATCTCCTCAATGAGCACCTCCGGCTGTTCATCGATCTCTCTGATGAAGCCAGCATTGCAGAAGTGCTCGTAGAAAAGGACGATAAGGGTAAGGAAAAGATCCTGGAAATGACTATCGAAGAACTGGATCTTTCCGTGCGGTCATTCAACTGCTTAAAGCGTGCCGGAATCAATACCGTGGACGATTTGATCAACAAGTCGGAGGAAGAAATGCTGAAGGTCCGTAACCTCGGTAAGAAGTCCTTCGATGAGGTGCGGGAAAAGCTCCAGTCCCTGGGCTTTGATCTCGCTAGTGAGGAAGACTAAGCGTCTGGTTTCGATCAGACGTTCAACAAGACCGAGCCTTGCAGAATCCTGTCCCCGCCGCGGGACGGCTCTGCAGCTAGAAAAAGGAGTGAATAACAATGCCGGGTACCAGAAAACTGGGCAGACCGACCGATCACAGAAAGGCGATGCTGCGTGGAATGGTAACATTCCTGCTGGAAAATGGTCAGATCGAAACAACTGTCACTCGTGCCAAGGAAGTACGTGCAGTTGCTGAAAAGATGATCACTATCGCAAAGTCGGATGATCTGCATTCAAAGCGTCAGGTTATGGCTTATGTAACCAAAGAGAGCGTTGCAAAGAAGCTCTTTGACGAAATCGCACCGAAGTATGCTGACCGCAAGGGCGGCTACACCCAGATCGTGAAGATTGGACCTCGCCGCGGCGACGCAGCAGAGATGGCAATCATCAAGCTGGTATAAGTTGTGTAATAGCCGGCACCGCCGTGTGCCGTAACAAACAGGCGAAGTATCGTACAGGTGCTTCGCCTGTTTTGTTGTGCGGGGCTGTCCAGATGCAGGGACATGGCACGGAAATCAATTTTCAAAAATATGTTGATTCAAATTGTGCCAAATTATGAAGTTTGACAAGTGAGGCTCCCCTGAAAGGGCACCCGCAGGGCGTGCCTTGTGCTGAGCTGGCAGTGCGTAGCACTGACTGAGGGGTTTCCACTTATGCCGAAAACACTATAAAAAGATTTTACGAAAAAACCTCTCCACCGCCTAACGGCGGTCCCCCTCTCCTTTCAGGAGAGGCTATTAAGCAGTGTCCGCATTCCCCAAAGTGGAAAACTTCTCCCACAGCTTTGTGGAAAAGGCATGCCGCGGCAATCCGGCACAGTTTTCAACATTGTGGAAAACTGTGCCGGATGACAGCGGAGGTGTTTTCCACAAAAAATCCACCAAAGAGGAAAACTTGTGGAAAACGTTTTTTCGCAAAAAATTCCCGTTTCCGGCGGTCTGCCGGTGCTGATTCCAAAAAACCGCCGGTTTTTGTCGAAAACGCACTGCGTTTCTTGTGGAATACTCTAAAAATGAAGTCTATATTTTGTACAATTCTACTAAAAAATGCGTATCTCTCTTTACATTTTGCGAGTTTTAGAGTATAATTTGAATGAAGGTTTCTGCCTGCCCTGCAGTGCAGGAACATATAAGCAGAAAAGCCGCCAGGATGCGGGAACACCGCCTTGATTTTCCGGTGTCCCCTTGCCCGTATCCGGCAGGTTCTGCCAGCCTGAAACGTGCCATTTTTGTGCGAAACTGCCGGACGCATGGCAAAATGCGAGCCGGCTGGTCTGGCGTATTGGGATATTATACAATTATAGGTTTCCTGATTCGTCGAGTTTACACAAAAACTTTGCGTATCTATTGACTTTTCTGTTGGGATATTCTATAATAAGAATAATTGGAACAGCATGAATCAGAGAAGCGATTCCTGCGGAGATTTCGACCAAGATTTTTTCGACTGCATGCCGCCGGCTTGGAACACCGGCAGGGCGTGCGGACAATCAGAGGAGGATAACACATGAAAGCAAAACACACACTTGCTGGTGCTCTGGCACTTGCAATGCTTGCTTCTACTGCTGTTTCGTTTCAGGTTTCGGCTGCTGACACAGCGGTGACCCTGAAGGGTGCAAAGGTAGAGGCAGAGGCTGGCGGAGAATTTTCTGTAGACGTTTCTCTGGAAGACATTCCGTCTACGAAGGTAAACGTCATGGACTTCGCAGTGACCTATGATCAGACTGTTCTGAACGTAGACAGCGTGAAGATCGGCAAGTCTGCTGATGTTGATGTTTCCGGCGACAGTACCGCCAGCGATGCTCCGGTATTTGCCACCAACATCAAGAACGGCGAGATCACTGTCAGCTGGACGACCGCACTGGACTCCAATTCTTGGATCTCTGAGGACGGTGTGATCCTGACCATTACCGGTACTGTAAAGGACGGCGTGGCAGATGGCACCGTAACTCCGATCGACTTCGCACCGGTTACCCGTGAAACTTATGACGGCTCCGGCAAGAACAATTCCAGCATGGTGATCGGCTATGTATACGGCGGCGATTCCGCTACCTATACGATCAACGCAGAAGCTGGCTCCGTGACCATCGGCAGCAAGCAGACCACCACTGTGACCACTACTGAAGGCGGCAAGGATACCACCGCTACAGAAGCGACTACTACCGCTACTGAGAGCAAAACAGATGTCACAAAGGCAACTACCACGATCTCCGGCAACATTGTTACCGGTACGGTAGCACCGGGCAGCGTGCTGTACGGTGATGTCAACTGTGATGCCCGCGTGGACATTACCGATGCCGTTATGCTGAACAAGGCAGCAGCCGGCGTGGTTACTCTGAACGACACACAGCGGAAGAACGCAGACTGCAACGGTGATGAAGAAGTTGGCTCGCAGGACGCAACCACACTGCTGATGTTCCTCGTAAACATCATTAAGACCCTGCCGTATTCAGACTAATCTGTTTCACGGCAACCACAAATTTTTCGTATATTTAGGAGAAGTGTTCCGAGGGGGAATGCGGCTCCTGATATAGGCAATATTTCATTTACGTATTTGTCGGCAATACCGGCAAGGAAAGGAAAGGAAAACATGAAGAAACGAACAAAGAAGGTTCTGTCCTTCGGCGTTGCAGCTCTGATGGCAGTTTCTGCACTGCCGTTCAGTGCACTGTCGGTTTCGGCTTCGATTCCCACAAAACAGACCGAAAATGGCGGCACACCGTACAATTTCCTCCTCGAGGAGCAGGGAAGCGGCGTACAGACCATCAGCATCTCTAAGGACGAGATCGCTGCTGGCGATGTTACCAAGACTCTGGACGTTTTCATCGATTCTGAAGAATGGCCTGATGACAACTACCTGAGCTCTGTAAAGCTGAACTGGGTTGCAACCAAGGACGCTACCTTCGCAGATGGCGGTGCAATTGCAAACAGTATCTACTATCAGAACGTTTTCAACGCATCTACCAAGGTCAACCAGCATGATGTCACTATGCCGAACGGTCTGGGCACAATCGTAGGCACTCCGTATAGCGGTGCATTCTGCATGTCCCCGATGTTCGAAGAGGATGAAGACCTGCACACCTGGAGCTACAACGACGCTCAGAGTAACGGCGTAGTCAGAGAAATTGCTTGTGACAAGATCTTTGGTGCCAATCTGATCGCCAACGGCGACAACAAGGTCAAGTTCGAATACGACTACTATGCAAATGCAGACGATTATCTGGCAGACAAGAATGCAGATAAGGCTACTCACAAGTCCCATAAGGTACAGGAATGCGATGTCAAGCAGAAGGAAGACGGTACACCGTACATCGAATATTCCTACATCAATCCGGGCGGGGAAGTTGCTGCAAACTATGTTGAAAAGACTGTTACAGTAGATCTGCCGTGCTATTCCACCACTCGTTTCGTAAAGGACTCTGATGGAAATGACTGCGTTCCGGACATCAACAACTACTATTCCTGGGGCTTCATTGCTGCTTCTTCGGATGACCGTACATACTTTGTTGGTGGAAAGTCTACTGACCTGCGTTTCACTTCCTTCGATGTTGTTGTTCCGAAGGATACCGCAGAAGGCACCTATTATGTACAGATCTGCAGCCGCAATGCAAACAAGGATCTGATCCCGATGCCGTCCGCTGCTGATTTCGACAGCGTAAAGGCAGATCAGGAAAACTATCGTGCAACAGTAGGTCCGCTGGAAGATATGTCCACTGCAATTCAGGGTAAGAAGGATGCATCTACTTACTCTCTGCCGCAGGATCCTTCCAAGGCAATCGTAAAGATCGTAGTTGGCGACGGTACTGTAACAGATACCACCACCACTGCCGCAGAAACTACAACCACTGAAAACAGCACTACTGCTGCAACAACCGCTGCAACTACTGTTACCACCGATGACAAGAGCGATGAATTCGCTTGGAAGATCGGCGAAGTAGCTTGCGAACCGGGCGACAAGAAGGTTAAGCTGGAAGTAACACAGACAAATGGTATCAGCACCACTGGTATCGTTGGTTCTATGATCGTTCCGGAAGCAACCCGCAAGATCCTGTCTGTTCCGAGCTCTTACAAGAAGATCTCCAACTGCTTCAAGATCGGCGATGCATATCCGGCACTGAGCCAGACCATGATGAATACACAGGAATACAGCGAAACTGGCCGTCTGGTATTCTCCATGAGCTCCAACGGCAGCATGGGCATTGTTTCTGGTAACACTCTGGCTGCGTTCACCATGGACGTTGCTGATAAGGACACCGTTACAGCAGCAGCTAAGGAAGCTGGTCTGGAACTGAAGAGCGACAAGAACGGTAAGTACTATCTGTTCCCGGTAACTTGGATGGAAGACGGCGTAGACATCGGCTACAGCGATGACGGTAAGGGCAACCTGACACCGGTTGAAGTTAAGCGTTTTGACTATCGTGACACCGAAGATAACGATGTTCATACACAGGTGAAGTACATCGACGGCGGCTTCAAGGTTTATGTTGACAAGAGCACTGATCCGGTTGAAAAGACCATCAAGTGGGAAATCGACAAGGTTAACTGCAAGCCGAGCGATTCTAAGGTAAAGCTGAACGTAACACAGACCAACGGTATCGACACTCCGGGTGTTGTTGGTTCTCTGCTCGTTCCGGAAGTAACTCGTCAGATCCTGTCTATCCCGAGTTCTTACAAGAAGATCTCCAACTGCTTCAAGGTTGGTAATGTATATCCGGCACTGAGCCAGACTATGCTGAATACACAGGAATACAGCGAAACTGGTCGTCTGGTATTCTCCATGAGCTCCAACGGCAGCATGGGCGTTGTTTCCGGCGAAACACTGGCAACATTCACCATGGACATTGCTGATCTGGCAACTGTAAAGTCTGTTGCAGAAGCAAACAATCTGGAACTGAAGTCTGATGAAAACGGTTCTTACTACGAGTTCCCGGTAAACTGGATGGAAGACGGCGTAGACATCGGCTACAGCGATGATGGTAAGGGCAACCTGACACCGGTTGAGGTTAAGCGTTTTGACTATCGTGATACTGAAAACAACGATATCCACACCAGCGTAGATTACGTAGCAGGTGCATACAAGGTATACGTTGATGCAGAAACCACTACAACTGACGCAACTACCACTACCGAAGAAACCACAACCACTACTACCACAACTACAGAAGCTACCACCGCAGCAACCACAGTTGCTACAACTGCTGCAACCACAGTTGCTACAACTGCTGCAACTACAGCTGCTACAACTGCTGCAACCACTACAGAAGCTAGCATCGTTGCAACCACAGCTGCTACAACTGCTGCAACCACAGCTGCAACCACTACCACAACAGAAGAGCCTGTAACCCAGAAGATGGTTTGGGCTCTGGATAAACTGACAGTAACTCCGGGTCAGGGCTCCACTGATGGTGACAACCTGAGCTATGCAATTACTGTTCAGAACGCTCTGAAGACCGGTGCCCTGCAGGGTACAATTGATCTGCCGGAAGCAACCAAGAAGCTGCTCCAGTGGCCGTATGGTACAACCGACATGCAGGTCAAGGTATTCAACCGTTACTACAAGGATCTGAGAAATACGGTATATGCAACAATGCCGACATTCCAGATCGACCTGATGAACTTCTGGAAGGAAGAAGCAAACACCAAGATCCACTTCGGTCTGATGTGTGATGCAAACACTGATTTCGTAGAACCGGCTTCTGCAAACGGCACACTGTACAGCATGCCGATCGCAATTCCGGACGAAGCAACCGTACAGGCACTGGCTACTGAGTATGGCATCAAATATGATGAAACACTGGGCGGCTATGTATTCCCTGTAAACTGGGCTGAACTGGGCACCGACATCTCTTACTCCAAGGATGGCAACGGCAACGTTGTTCCGGTTTCTATCGATCGTTTCGCTCTGACAAACAGCAGCAACGTGAAGTATGACTTCGCTGAAACTGTTGACCTGCAGGATGGTTACATCTGTGTAAAGGTTCCGAAGGCAACTACTACCACTACTACAGAAGCAACCACCACAACAACTACTGAGGTTACTACCGCAGCAACTACTGCAGCTACAACCGCAGCAACCACTGCAGCTACAACCGCAGCAACTACTGCAGCAACTACTGCAGCTACAACCGCAACAACAACTACTGAAGCTGAGCTGAAGATCGAAGCAAATCCGGACGCAAACTTCTACCTGTCTGTTGACGGTCGTGCGTTCAAGGCTGCTGATCTCGTGAAGTCTGCAACTGTAAACGGCGAAAGCGTTATGGACGATCTGACCTTTGGTGCAGAAAGCCCGAAGGCACTGTTCGACAAGGAAGGCAAGGCATATGTAGATACCGAACTCGATATCCTGTATAAGGGCGAGAAGGTTGCTACTGCAAAGGTTTACATCGGTATTAAGGGCGACACCGACCTGTCCGGTAAGGTAGAGGCTACCGATATGTACTACAGCAGCTACTACATTGCAAGACAGGGTGCTGGTACCAAGAGTGCAAAGCTGCTGGATGGCACCGATTATGCAAAGGATGCAAATCTGGAGAAGCTGTCTTACTTCCTGACCGATATCGATACTGAAAGCAAGGCAGGAGAGAATTCTGCAAGCGGCAAGATCGAGGCTACTGACCTGTACTATCAGGCATACTACATTGCTCTGATGGGTGCTGGTCACAAGAGCACTACTTGGGACAATCCGGTTTGCCCGGATCTGAAGAACCTGAAGGGCTCTATGTGGGCTGAATAATTCGGTTCTCTGATTTCGAATGCGTAAGCGTTTCTGACAACAAGGCTATGACAGCATAAGAAAAACCCGATGCGGGAGCGATCCCGTGTCGGGTTTTTTGTATTAGTATGATTTGCCTTGACAAACTGAAATGGCGTGTGCTATACTGATTTGTAATTGCATAAATTATTGTAAAAAGCCATGCCTCAGGCGTAAAAAGGAGAACTGTTTTATGGGAATTGTAGAACTGCTGCTGACAGCGATCGGACTGTCAATGGACGCATTTGCAGTGTCGGTCTGTAAGGGGCTGGGCATGCGGAAGATGCGGTACGATCAGGCGTTGGTCATCGGGTTGTATTTCGGCGTGTTTCAGGCACTGATGCCGCTGTTGGGCTGGCTGCTGGGTACATCATTTTCCCGTTATATTCAGGCGTTTGACCACTGGATCGCATTTGTGCTGCTGGTATTCATCGGCGGAAAAATGCTCTGGGACGTGTTCCACGAAAAGGAAGAATCGGCTGCTGAAAAAAGTGATGCCAGGCTGGATCACAAGGAACTGTTCATGCTGGCAATTGCCACCTCTATCGATGCTCTGGCGGTGGGGATCGCGTTTGCCTGTCTGGACGTGCAGATCTGGAGTTCCGTTTCCATCATTGGCTGTGTCACGCTGGTGCTGTCGTTCTGCGGTGTCTGGATCGGCAATCGCTTTGGCAACCGCTTTGAGAAAAAGGCGGAGATCGCCGGCGGCGTGGTGCTGCTTCTGATTGGCGTGAAGATTCTGCTGGATCATCTGATTCAGCATCAATGAGGGTGATCTCATTCCGAGTATGGACAAATTATAGAAAATTCCAGAATTTCCCGAATTCTTCTCAGAAATGTGTTTATATTTTTGTACGAATTTGTTACAATATATACATGAATATGTGGGAAACGGGGGCATCTGATGAAACAAAGAAGTGCAAAATCCAAGAAAAAAATTTACAGTCAGATTTTTGGGATCGCAGTGAGCCTGCTTTTGTCGGTGGCGGTGATTTCGTCTGCTGTTTTTCTGCATGAAAGCCATTATTTCAACTCCAGCGAGAGCCATGTACTGGAAGTGCTCCGCGGAATGGACGGCAAGAGCGAGGTGCGGTCGTGGGACGATGACCGGAATCTGAAACGGCGGGAAACGCTGCTGCAAAAAGGCTGTGCCGACAATCCGGACATGATCGGCTGGCTGGTGCTGCCGCAGACGATGATCGACTATCCGCTCATGGGCGGCACAGACAGCGATAGATACACCGACCACAACTATGAGGGCGGCTACGACTTGTACGGCACCCCGTTTCTGGACAGTCGGAATGCGGTGGATTTCAGCGACTTTTTTTCGCTGGTGTTCGGACATGATATGAACAATAGTGCCATGTTCGGGAGTCTGGACGATTTTTTGCAGGAGTCGGCATTTGCGGACTTGTCAGACGGTGTACTGCTGCTGCCTGATGAACGGTATCGTCTGGAGGTGACTGCCAGCATTGCGGCAACCTGCCCTGCACAGGAACTGATAGACCAGATCATGACGGCAGATGCCGCAGAGCAGCCGCAGCTGCTGGAGCAGCTGCTGGAAATGGCGGCGGTGAAAAAGGACGATGTTACAGTGTCCGAAGAAGACCACTGGGTCATGCTGTCCACGCTGGACTATGCCGATGAAAAGAACGACAACGGCACACCGTCTATGCTGTTGCTGAAGCTGGAAACCAGTACGACATAAAACACATGGGCAGGGAAACCTGCCCTGTTTTTGTGGAATTGCAGGGGAAAATTTTCTCCCATTTTGCACGATTGACTTTTTCGCAGAAGTGTGCTATAATATCGTTAATCTGATTGGATAGAAGGTCACGCGGGGACATGCCCGCGTCATTGGAAACGCACATTCTCCGGAATGATTCACGAACAACACTCTATGCCATTTCGCCTGTCTGCACGTGTACGCAGACCGGAACGGCTGGGTGCAGGTGCGGGAATTGATTCTAGGAGGATTTTTTATGCCCAAAAACAAAGTACAAGAAGTAATTTTTACCATTCTCATGGTGCTTGTCATGGTCTACGCGATGATCTGCTATAACATCGCCATGGAAACCGGCGGCATGACCAACATGGTATTTCTCCACGCTTTTCGGGAACTGCCGATCATGGGACCGATTGCCTTTCTGCTGGATTTCTTTCTGGTAGGCGGTCTGGCAAAAAAGGCGGCGTTTCGCATCGTCGATCCCGAAAAGGACAACCCTTTTCATCTGGTGCTGGCGATTTCCGCCGTGTCGGTGCTGCTGATGTGCCCGCTGATGAGCTTGGCGGCAACGCTGCTGTTCAAGCATGCCGGCGTGCAGGTGATTGCAGTCTGGTTTGAAACCACTGCGAAAAATTTTCCCATGGCACTGCTGTGGCAGTTGTTTTTCGCCGGTCCGCTGGTGCGGTTCGTGTTCCGGCACCTGATAGCATTGGTGCAGCCGCGTGAAAAGGCGGCAGTCACGGAAAAGGTCTGATATACGCAAGATCCCCGCTCCACTGTGCCGCAGTTCTGGCAGAGTGGAACGGGGATTGTTATAGGCATGACTGAAACGGCAGGCGGCTCATTATTCTTGAGTAAGTCTGCTGTTGCCGTTTTTGATGCGATGTGAAACATTTTGTTTGACATTTTTTGCAAGGTGTGGTATACTAAATTTTGAGGGCATACCAATAACGGTAGGCGGTCGAATCTTTTCAGATTTTTGCTCCCACTGCTCATTCGAACAGACGGGAGGTGATCGGTATGATGGATCAATATATCACTCTTGGTGATTTGCTAAAAATCGGCAGTTTCTTGCTGGATTTGACTAGCGTGATCTTGTACATTTACTATAATCAAAAAAATAGTAAGAAGCATCACCACAAAAAGAAAAAGAAATAACCGCCCCAAGCTTTCCAAATCTGCGGCGGTTAAATCTTTTTAATCAAAAGCAGTGGGAGCAGACCGTCTACTGGTGTGCTCTCTTTATCATTAGTATACACGATTTCCGCCGAAATGTCAAGAGCTTTCTGATGAATTCCGTGGCACTATCAAAAAATCTGTGTAAAATTGTAAAAAAGTACTTGTATTTTGCTTGTTCCTATGCTATAATAAAAGTACTAACCGGACGTGAGGGGGGTATACCTGACGTTTCGGTAATCTTACTATTTTACGAAAAGGAGTTCCCTCATGAAATTTGGCTATTTTGATGACGCAAACAAAGAATACGTCATTCAGAATCCGAAGACTCCGTACCCGTGGATCAACTACCTCGGTACACAGGAGTTCTTCTCTCTGATCTCTAACACCGCAGGCGGCTATCACTTCTATAAAGATGCCCGTCTTCGCAGAATCACCCGTTACCGTTACAACAACGTACCGGTAGACATGGGCGGTCGCTACTTCTACATCAAGGACGGCGAAACCGTATGGTCGCCGGGCTGGTCGCCGGTAAAGACAGATCTGGACGCTTACACCTGCCGTCACGGCATGGGCTACACCGTGATCTCCGGTAAGAAGAACGACATCTCCGCAGAAGTGACTTTCTTCGTACCCCAGAACTACAACGGCGAAATCCAGAGTCTGGTTCTGAAGAACGAGGGCAGCGAGGCAAAGACGATCAAGCTGTTCTCCTTCATTGAATGGTGTCTGTGGAACGCACAGGACGACTCCACCAACTTCCAGAGAAACTTCAACACCGGTGAAGTGGAAATCGAAGGCTCTACCATTTTCCACAAGACCGAATATAAGGAACGCCGCAACCACTTCGCATTCTACACTGTAAACGATGCGATCGACGGTTACGACACCGATCGGGAAAGCTTCCTCGGTCTGTACAACGGCTTCGAGAATCCGCAGGTCGTTGCAGCAGGCAAGGCTTCCAACTCCGTAGCAGACGGCTGGTCGCCGGTGGCTTCCCACTATAAGGAAATCACACTGGCTCCGGGCGAATCCAAGCAGCTGATCTTCATTCTGGGCTATGTAGAAAACCCGAAGGATCAGAAGTGGAACGCTGACGGCAGCATGAACAAGTCCCGTGCATACGAGATGATCGAACAGTACAACACACCGGAAAAGGTTGCTGCTGCACTGGCTGAACTGAAGGCAATGTGGGACGCTCTGCTGTCCAAGTACAGCGTCAAGACACCGGACGACAAGATGAACCGCATGGTCAACATCTGGAACCAGTATCAGTGCATGGTTACCTTTAACATGTCCCGTTCCGCTTCTTACTTCGAAAGCGGTATCGGCCGTGGTATGGGCTTCCGTGACTCCAATCAGGACCTGCTGGGCTTCGTACACCAGATTCCGGACAGAGCAAGAGAGCGTCTGATCGATCTGGCTTCCACACAGCTGGAAGACGGCGGCTGCTATCACCAGTATCAGCCTCTGACCAAGAAGGGCAACAACGAGATCGGCGGCGACTTCTCTGACGACCCGCTGTGGATGATCCTGTCTGTAGCTGCATACATCAAGGAATCCGGTGACTACTCCATTCTGGATGCTATGGTGCCGTATGACAACGACGAATCCAAGGCAAAGACCATGATGGATCATCTGGAAAAGAGCTTCTTCCATGTGGTAGAAAACGTTGGTCCTCACGGACTGCCGCTGGCAATGCGTGCAGACTGGAACGACTGCATCAACCTGTCCTGCTTCTCTGACGAGCCGGGCGAATCCTTCCAGACCTCCACTTCTCCGAAGTACGGCGAGGATAAGTATTCCAAGGTTGCAGAATCTGTCATGGTTGCTGCTCTGTTCACCTATGCAGGTCCGGAATATGTGGCAATGTGCAAGAAGAAGGGCGACGAGGCTGGTGCTGCCAAGGCACAGGCTGCCATCGACCAGATGAAGAAGAATATCATGGAATACGGCTGGGACGGCGAATGGTTCCTGCGTGCATATGATGACTTCGGCAAGAAGATGGGCTCTCACGAATGTGAAGAGGGCAAGATCTTCATCGAACCGCAGGGCTTCGCGGTTATGGGCGGCGTCGGTAAGGAAACCGGTGCAGACCTGAAGGCTCTGGAGAGCGTAGACAAGTACCTGAACTCTACACACGGTCTGGTTCTGAACCAGCCGGCATTCACCAAGTACTACATCGAATACGGTGAGATCTCTACTTATCCGGCAGGTTACAAGGAAAATGCTGGTATCTTCTGCCACAACAATGCATGGATCATCTGTGCAGAAGCATTTGTTGGCCACGGCGATAAGGCATTCGAATACTACAGCAAGATCGCTCCGGCATATCGTGAAGAAAAGTACTCCGACCTGCACCGCACCGAGCCGTATGTATACGCTCAGATGATCGCAGGTAAGGACGCAAAGCGTCACGGCGAAGCAAAGAACAGCTGGCTGACCGGTACTGCTGCATGGAACTTCGTAGCAGTTTCCCAGTACATTCTGGGTGTAATTCCGGATTGGGACGGTCTGAAGATCGATCCGTCGATCCCCCACGAATGGGACGGCTTCACCATTTCCAGACAGTTCCGCGGTGCAACCTATGATGTCACCGTCAAGAACCCGAACCACGTTTGCAAGGGCGTTGTATCGGTAACTGTAGACGGCAAGGCAATCGAGGGCAACGTACTGCCGGTATTCAGCGACGGCAAGAGCCACGCAGTAGAAGTGGTTATGGGCTAAGCTGAGTTTCCCTGAGATAATATATCCCTATTTCCTTTTCAAAAAGAGGGACTGCCATTTTTCGTGGCAGTCCCTCTTTGTTTTTAGGCAATACCGCACAAAGATTGTGCGGTATTGCCTTTATTCACACGCATAAATTCCACGGACACGCCGCTGAAAACTGCCGGCATTCTCCTGTTTCGGGATCGGAGAATTCCAGCGAATCGCAGTGCAGCATGTGGTGGGGAAACTGTTCGGAACTGGTGCCGTACAGCCGGTCGCCGGCGAGAGGATACCCCAGATATGCCATGTGTACCCGTATCTGGTGGGTGCGTCCCGTTTCCAGCCGCAGGGAAAGCAGCGTGTAGGTGCCGTCGCTCCGCAGCGGCGTGTAATGCGTCACTGCAGGCTTGCCCTCCGGACGGACACACCGGCACAGCACGGAACCCTCTGCTCTGCCAATGGGAGCATCTACCGTGCCGCCGGTGGAAAGTTCCCCGCAGACCAGTGCCAGATAGGTCTTTCGGGTGCTGCCCTGTAGCTGTCCTGCGGCGTAGGCGGACTTGGCAATCAGACAGATGCCGCTGGTGTCGCTGTCCAGCCGGTATACCGGACGAAAGGGCAGCTGCGGAAACTGTGCCGCAAAGACGTTCCCCAGCGTGTCCCCGTGGTGTCCCTGTGAGGGGTGCACCGGCATGCCGGCAGGCTTGTTGTAGACAATGTAGGAATCTGTTTCTCCCA
>OGCO01000785.1_pt1 | contig 52344 bp, 38 predicted proteins | sample 1570171 | NCBI WGS metagenome assembly OGCO01 (sample SAMEA4370583, study PRJEB24528) | human gut metagenome
TTCTGAACACTCTAATTGAAAAAATAACCGTCCACGAAGCTGTCAAGGGCGAGGACGGAAGCCGTGAGCAGGAAGTAGAAATCTACTACCGCTTCATCGGCAAAATCGACTGACCTTTCTTTTTTACCCAACAATATCTTTAATTAAGGGAGACGGGCCAGTCAGTGCCTGATTTAAACAGAATTTTGGAAATGGCAAGAATTTTTGGCGTTACAACTGATTACTTATTAAAAGATGAAATTGAAGAAGCGGAAAACGTTGATGGTTTTAAAAGTACGGAAAGTTCTAAGAAGCTTCGAAAGGTTACTATGGAAGAGGCAGATGAATTTTTACGAATTAAGACTAAAACGTCACCTATCATAGCATTTGGAGTATCTTTATGTGTGGCATCTGCAGCACCATTGATTGCCCTTATAGGTTTAAGTGAAAGCAGAAGAATTGGAATTACAGAGGATTTTGCCAGCGGAATAGGCGTGGCAATACTTCTTGTAATGGTGGCTGTAGCAGTATTTCTATTTATTTTAAGCGGAAGGGAATCCTCTAAATATGAATTTCTAGGCAAAGAAGAAATAGAAACTGAATATGGTGTTGATGGCATTGTCAGAGAAAAGAAGAATGGTTTCTCGGGGAAGTTTACAATATCAGTTGGAATTGGAGTAGTTCTATGTATTTTAAGCTGTGTGCCATTAATGCTTTGCGCAGGAATTAACGCAAAAGATGATATTGTAGTGATATCAGTTTCAATTTTGCTTCTGATCGTGGCAGTGGCAGTTAATCTTTTTGTGAGAGTAGGCATCGTTAATTCAAGTTTTGACGTATTATTGCAGGAAGGCGACTACACTGTTAAGAAAAAGAAAGAAGCTCCTGTTGTTGGAGCCGTTATGCTAGTGTACTGGTTAATCTTTGTGGCAATCTATTTAGGATGGTCATTTCCAACAGGAAAGTGGGATATTTCATGGGTTGTGTGGCCGATAGCAGGAGTACTTTCCCCGATAGTGGCTTTAATAACAAGAATGTTTGTGAACAAAAAAGAAAAATAGAGTTATAATAGGGAAAAACGGAATAGAAGGACTTTAAAATGAATATAAAATTATTGCAAACATTAAGAAATTATAACAAAGACAATTTTATAAAGGACATTATTGCAGGAATTATTATTATGGCGGTGTCTATTCCTATCTCTATGGGATATGCACAGATAGCCGGTCTGCCTGCAGTTTACGGATTGTATGGTTCGGTATTTCCAATTCTTGTTTTTGGACTTTTTTCTACATCGCCTCAGTTTATATTTGGTGTGGACGCGGCTCCTGCAGCTCTTGTAGGTTCAGCGCTTTTGACACTTAACATAGAGGCTGGTTCAGACAAGGCTATGGCAGCAGTTCCTGTTATGACGTTTTTTGTTGCCTTATGGTTGTTGGCTTTTTATTTTATGAAAGCCGGAAAGCTGGTTAATTACATTTCGGCACCTGTTATGGGAGGGTTTATAACGGGAATTTGCACAACTATTATATTAATGCAGATTCCAAAGATTATGGGTGGAACCTCCGGTACAGGGGAGTTTTTTGAATTGGCAGAGCATATATACCATACAGCATTAGAAATAAATATGTCTTCAGTAATAATGGGAGTTATTGCGCTTGCTATATTATTGATAATAAAGAAGGTAATGCCTAAGTTTCCAATGGCTGTAGTGCTAATGCTTGTGGGAACATTAATAACAAAATATTTTCCAATAACGGATTGGGGCATAAAAACATTAAATGCAGTAGAGCCGGGACTTCCAAAGTGGAGTATTCCTGATTTCTCGGCTATTCCAATTCAGCAGACTATTACTATCAGTTTGTCGGTGGCAGTAGTAATTATGGCTGAAACTTTGTTGGCAGAGAATAGTTTCGCTCAAAAAAACAATTACAGAATAAATGATAATCAGGAGATTTTTGCATTTTCCCTAGGTAATTTTATGGCTGCTTTTACAGGATGTTGCCCTATTAACGGTTCAGTTTCCCGTACGGCAATGGGTGAACAATATCAGGCAAAAACTCAGCTTACAGGCATTGTGGCAGGATTTTCTATGATAGTGTTACTTCTTTGCGGAACAGGATTTATCGGATATCTTCCTATTCCTATTTTGACAGCAATAGTTATTTCAGCACTTATGGGTGCAACGGAGTTTGACTTGGCGGCAAGGTTGTGGAAGGTAAGCAGAACTGAATTCCTAATTTTTATGGGAGCTTTTCTCGGTGTACTTTTACTTGGAACAATAAATGGTGTTTTAATTGGTATTATTCTTTCTTTTACGGAAATGATTATAAGAACATCAAAACCTTCAAGATGTTTTCTTGGAATACAGCCGGGGCATAGACATTTTAGGGATTTGAACGAGGGAAGACAAATACATGCCATTGAAGGAGTTGTAATTTATAGATTTAGCAGTAATTTATTTTTTGGTAATATTCAGGTGTTGCAACGCGATATTGAAGACAGCATAAAACCGGATACCAAAGCTGTAATTCTTGATGCAGGTGGCGTTGGAAGTATTGATATAACTGCAGCAGATAGGCTGGCAATGTTGTACAAGTCACTTGAAGACAAAGGCATTAGATTTTATATTACTGAACATATTGCAAAGATTAATGAGCAACTTCGAACACTGGGGCTAGGGTATATGATTGAAGAAGGAAGAGTTAGAAGAACTATTCACATTGCTTTGAAGGATATGGGCATTGGAAGACCTTATCCTTTAGAGGGTGGCGTAGAAAATGAAGAAAGAAGTGCTTTAAGAAAAAGAGTAGATAATAAGGTTCAGGAGTTCGTTTGGGCATACGGAGCTGAAAGTGAAGAGCAAATTGAAAAGCAGATTGTTCTGCAGATTCAGCAGTTAAAGAAAACAGGAGATATGGAGAAGCTTTTCCACGGAAGCTGGTCACATATGGATGCTTTTGACGAGGACGAGTGGTTAGAGCATCTTGAAGAACATCTAAAAGAGATTGTTAATATTTCAGGAAAAGATGAAAAAACTATTGCTGAACATTTCGAAAAGCATAGAGAAGAAATACATAGAAGAATCAGGGATGAACATCCTGAAATGGCAGAAAGGTTTAAGGAAAGAAGACATGTTCTTGATGAGCATTTAAAAGAAAAGCACCCGGAAGTGTTTAAATTAATTGAAAATCTGAGAGAAAATCAGAATTAAACTTAAAAATTCTTCTTGAAAATGCTGACAAGAAAATGTATCAGAGAAAGGCAATCATGAAAGGCAGAAATGTAAGATAATATCAGCATTATTTCGTAAGGTTTTTTATGCAATAGTGTGTGCCTTAACGTAGCTTTATACATATTATTGTTTAAAGTGCCGAAATTTAAAAAAGTACTTACGAAAAATAAAATTTTACTGTAGAATACCTAAGGAAAATTAAAAGAACGCAGTGAAAGTCAGATACGAAAGTAGAGATGGTAACGAGTTTAACAACTATTACATCTCTACTTTTTATTATGTGAAATGAGCTAAACGGAAACTTCTTATGTTTGAATAAAAGTCTTCCACACTGAACTCATTGAGAATAGCAATGCAGATGGATTTCACTGTTGAAAAAGAACACAAAAATAAAAGGAGGATTTATTATGCCACAGAATAAGAGAGAAAGTTTTATTTACACAGTAATTATGTGCTTCACTATGGTTTTATGGATGAGCATTTACAACGTAACATTACACACAGGAACATTTAACGCGCAGGTTATTAAGGATGCATGGTTAGGATTTCCAATTGCCTATGTATTTGCAGCATGTATGGATTGGTTTGTAGTTTCAGGATTGGCTAAGGGATTTGCATTTAAATATTTAGTTAAGCCGGATAGCAGTACACTTAGAAAAGTAATTTCAGTTTCATGTTCAATGGTTGTTCCAATGGTAATTATAATGTCACTTTATGGTGCGGTTGAAGCAAGTATTAGAATGGGTGATTTCAGCAACGTATTATTCATCTGGTTAACTAACATACCAAAGAATTTTGTAATGGCATTACCATTCCAGTTAATTATTGCAGGACCATTAGTAAGAAAAGTATTTAGAACAATATTCCCTGAAGGAAAAGTATTAGCATAAAACTATTTTTAGAAAAATGAATCGTTTTTATAAAAATATGAAAGAAATAAAATTTTAATTATGCCGAATTTTCGAGCTAAATAATAGTAAAATTAAGTAAAAATTATACAATATATACAAAAATACGCCTAAAATCAACTATTCTTTGTTGAAATATTGCAAAAACCGTTTTCCTAAAATATTCTAGAAAAGTAATTTGATTTTTTGAGAATGTTTTAGATTGGAAAGGACTAAAATATTTCTTTAAAGAAATCCAGGTACGGAAGGTTTTAGAGGGGTAAAAGTATATATTGTATTTTTTTTATTTAGGAGGTAAGAAAATAATGAGAAAAGGTAAGAAGATTGCAGTGGCAAAGAAAACCGCAGCGGCCTTTTTGACAGCGGCAATGGTTACGGGAATGTTGCCGGCAGGGCAGATTCAAAATGTTATGGCAGCAGACGATTCACCTTATGTAATTTCTACAGGAAGAATGGTGTATGCAAGTTCTTCAGTGGGAAATAGTGACCCGGCTTATGCAGTAGATGGATCCACCGGTACAAGATGGGAAAGTGCATGGAATGATAACACAGAGTGGATTTATGTTGACTTGGGAAAAGTTACTGATGTAACAGGCGTAAAGTTATATTGGGAAGGTGCCTATGCTAAGGAATACAAGATTCAGGTTTCAAATGACGAAGAAAATTGGAGTGATGTTTATGTTAATTCCGATTGCAAAGGTGGAAATGAGGACTTAAACATAACAGCAAATGCCAGATATGTACGAGTTTATATGACAAAGAAGGCTTTAGAAGCTTACGGATATTCTTTGTATGAGTTTGAAGTGTACGGTAAAGACGGGGTAACAAAAAGACCCGTAGATTATGGTGAAAATCTTGCCTTAAATAAAAATGCTACAGCATCATCATTAAGAGATGTATGGTGGATGTACGACGATAATGGAGTAATTGACCAGACTTCTGTATTGGCTAAGAATGCAGCTGATGGAAATGACAATTCATATTGGACATCAGGAGAAAAAGACAATCAGTGGTTGATGGTTGACCTTGGAGCAAATTATGATATTGGACGTGTTGAAATTGATTGGTCATCTGATGCAGGAAAGATGTATGACATTCAGGTTTCAAAAGATGGGGGTAATTGGACAACTTTATACAGACAGCTTAAAGGTTATGGTAATGAAGTTGCAAATATTGAACTATATGCCAATGCACGTTATGTAAGAATGTATGGATATACAAGGGTTGAAAGTGGTAGCGGATTTAGCATAAAGGAAATGAAGGTTTATAAGTACAAAGCAGGCGACAGAAAGGTAACCCACAGTATTCCAAACCTTCCTGATTCGTATGTTGTTTCAAACGGTAAGGGAACATATCTTGCAAATTCAATGTACAACGAAAAAGCAAAATTACCTGTTTACAAAACAGATGATGTTAAATCACCGATAGCAAGTAATGACTGGTGGCAGTCAATGCTTATTAATAAGTTTGGAAACTTAATGTCAACTCTTCCAATGAAAATGAAATATTCAACTAAGGGACTTGGCATTTTGACAGCAACAAGTGGCTGGCTTCCTGATATGGGCAGTACTGATGTAAACGTGTCGGTTAATTCTGAAACTGAAACTGATTTTTATATTTTGCCTGAAAACCTTGATACAGCTACAGCTTGTGATAAGGTAAGCGGATATGGTGATTATTCAGTAACAGCACAGCTTGCAGACGACAATCATGTTGCGATGACAAGTACATTTGTAAAAGGTTCACCTTACATCTATACAGAATATGGCGATACAAAGTCAGTTTATATTTCATCATTAGCCATTACATCAATTTTTGACGGTAACGGAAATGAAATATTGGCAAAAAATCTAGATTCAATGAAAGCAGATCATATCGGTCTTGAAATTACAGACAGTGATAACAAGAGCAAAACAAAAACATCAAAATGTTATTATTGTTTAACTGTTCCTGAAAATACAGCATTTAAGAAAATCGGAAGTTATATTAGAGTAACATTCCCTGAAACTAACGGTTATATGTCTATTGGAACAATGAAAGATAAATCACAGATTGAAACATTCTATAGACATGGATATGCTTTTGTTACAGATACAAAAGTTACATACAGTTATGATGACAGTAAAGCAAAGGTAACTTCAACATATAAGACTACAACAAGTCTTAAGAGAAATGGATTTACAGATCAGACATTTATATGCATGCTTCCTCATCAGTGGAAAAATTCAACAGATGATGATAAGGCATTTGCAACATATTCATCTGTAAGAGGTGATTTAAAGACTATTGAAGGACTTTCATTTACAACAGTTTCAGAGTTTGCAGGACTTCTTCCAACATTTGCTCTTCCAACTAATGCAGAGTTTGATGGAGAGGCAGTTTTAGGTTACTTAAATGAATTGGAGGATGCAACAAAGAATTTAAATCCTGCAGGTGATGCATATTGGGAAGGCAAGAACCTTCATCCTTTGGGAATGGGAGTTCTTATGGCAGACCAGCTTGGAGAAACAGAACTTAGAGATACATTCTTAAAGAGAATGAAGAAGATTCTTGTTAACTGGTTTACTTATGAAGGAAAGGATGATATCAGTTATTTTATTTATAATAATAACTGGGGAACTCTTTACTATGAACAAAGCGAGTTTGGGGCAAATGCAGCAATTTGTGATCACCATTTTACATATGGTTACTTCATGTTTGCAGCAACAGTTTTAGCTACATATGATAATGAATTTTATAATGATTACAAAGGTATGATTGAAATGATGATTAGAGATTATGCCGGACCTTCTGACAATGATAGTGAATACTGTAGATTTAGAGCTTATGATATGTACGAAGGACATTCATGGGCAGGCGGATACGCAGACAATGATTCAGGTAACAATCAGGAATCAGCCAGTGAATCATTATTTAGCTGGGTAAGTATGTATCTTTGGGGAGTTCTTACAGAAAATGATGAATACAGAGATGCAGGAGTATTTGGATTTACAAATGAAATGGAAGCAGTGGAACAGTATTGGTTCGATTACGACAAAGACAACTGGATTAAAGAATGGCCATACAATGTAGTAGGTCAGGTCTACGGTGGAATTAACTTCTATGGAACATTCTTTGGTGGACAGCCATTATATGTTTATGGTATTCAGTGGCTTCCGATTTCAGAATATTTAACATATTACGGAATGAATCAGAGCAGATGTGCTGAAATATATCAGGGATTGTTAGATGATACAACAATAGCAATGGCTAAGGCAGTACAGGCAGCTAAGAACGAAGGAAAGAGTCAGGAAGAAATTGACAAGATGCTTAAAGAGTATCCACAGGCAGATACAGGTTGGCAACATATTACATGGCCATTCCTTTCACAGACTAATCCAAGTCTTGCAATGGAGAAATTCCTTGCAAACGATACAAAGGTTCAGAAAACAGATACAGCTAACACATATTGGTTTATTAACAGTATGAAACAGTTAGGCGTAAAAACAACTGACATTGTTGCAACAGGAGATTGCTCAGCAGCAGTATATTACAACAAGGATACAAGCAAATACACAGCAACAGTTTGGAATCCTACTAACGACACAAAGGTTGTAACATTTAAAACTAACGGTAACAAGATTGGCACAGCAACAATTGGTGCAAAGGCACTTGTAAACTTTGAAGTATATAAGAATAAGAGCTTTAACATAGTACAGGCTTCAACTCCTGAAATATCTGTTCCATCAGGAAAATATGATGATACACAGTATGTAACAATTTCATCAGAAACACCTGGAGTTACTATTTACTATACAACAGACGGAACAATGCCAACAACATCATCAAAGGTTTATGATGGAGTATTTGCAGTATCAAGTACAGCAACAGTTAAAGCTATCGCAGTAAAAGATGAATATATTACATCTGCAATGGCTTCAAGCACAATCACTGTGAATGGCACAGATGTTTCACTTAAAGACAATATTGCATTAGGCAAGAACGTTAAGGTTTCATCATCAGAAAATCCAAGTGTAGACGGAAGTAAGATAGTCGATAACGACGGAACAACAAGATGGTCTTCAGAATTTACAGATAATCAGTATTGTCAGATTGATTTAGGAAAGAATTACACAATTAATAAGGTTACATTTAACTGGGAAGCTTCATATGCTAAGGAATACAAGATTCAGGTTTCAAAAGATGGAAACAACTGGACAACAGTATATGAAAACAACAATGGCAAAGGTGGAGAAGAAAGCATTGTATTTGATGCAACTGAATGTAGATATGTAAAGATGCAAGGTGTAAAGAGAGCATTAGCATACGGATATTCATTGTGGGAAATGGGTGTGTATGAAGCTGCAAAAGTTGAAACACCAATATTTAGCATTCCATCAGGAACATACAGTAAGGCTTTGAATGTAAACATTAGCAGTAAGACTAAGGGTGTGGAAATCAGATATACAACAGACGGTTCAACACCTAACGAAAAATCAAGGTTATACGTTCCAAGTATTAAGATAAGCAAGAATACAACATTAAAAGCGATTGCTTACAGAAAAGGAATGATTGATTCACCTGTGGCAACAGCAGAATACAAGATTGACGGTTCATCAACAGAACCTGAGCAGCCAACAACACCTGACACATCAGAAACAAAGATTATTTCTACAGGTTGTAAAACAGTAACATCAGGTTCAGAAAATGATGTATTTGGTGGCAAAAACGCAGTAGACGGAGATAAGGGAACACGTTGGTCATCTAATTTTGCAGACGATGCATGGATTTATGCAGACCTTGGAAAAACATACTCAGTTAATAAAGTTGTTTTAACTTGGGAAGGTGCTTACGGAAAAGCATATAAGATTCAGACATCAACAGATGGAAAAACATGGAAGACAGTTAAAAACGTGACTAATGGAAAAGGTGGAGAAGAAACGGTAGCATTTAATTCTACAGATGCAAGATATGTAAGAATGCAGGGTGTAGAAAGAGCATTACCATATGGATATTCATTGTGGGAAATGGAAGTTTACGGTAAAGTTTCAGGCTCAACATCAGATGATTCAAATAATGAAGATTCATCAGTTCCATCAGGTACAAACGTTGCAAAATCAGCTAAGGCTACATCATCAGGAAATGAAGCTGATGCAATGGCAGCAAAATATGCAGTAGATGGGGACAACGGAACACGTTGGTCATCAAACTTTGTGGATGATGCATGGCTTTTAGTAGACTTAGGCAAGGCTTACACAATCAACAAGGTAGTACTTAACTGGGAAGGTGCTTACGGAAAGGCATACAAGATTCAGACGTCAACAGATGGCAAAAACTGGACAACAGTTAAGAATGTAACAGATGGAAAAGGTGGAGAAGAAACTATAACATTTGATGCTACAAAGGCAAGATATGTAAGAATGCAGGGCGTGGAAAGAGCACTTCCATATGGATATTCATTGTGGGAAATGAGTGTTTATACTAAATAAGTCTGACGTAATATTTTGAAAAAATAAAAAACCAAGTGTTTAAACAAGAAAAGAGGCACAGTTTACGGTAATTAGTAGGCTGTGTCCTTTTCTTCTTATAAACTAATTTGTACTAATTATTAAATTGCAAAAATTATTTTTAATATCAAAGAAAAATTCCCTAAATGCTTACTTTTATTGATTAATTAGCAATCAGATGTTATACTGTAAAAGTTAATATTGGGTAAAATATGCCTGTTGATTTGGGCTGTTTTAGATACAATCATATAGAAGAAATAACGAGAAAACATTAAATTTGAATTATTAGAGAAAGGGTAGACTAATATGAAAACAGCAGTAATGACTGATAGTAATAGTGGAATTACACCGGAAGAAGGAAAGAAAATTGGAATATATTCTCTTCCAATGCCGGTTATCATAGCGGGAGATGTTTTTTACGAAGGAAAGAACATTACACAGGAAGAATATTATGGCGCAATGACTTCAGGAAAGAATGTTACAACATCACAGCCATCACCCGGGGATGTAATGGATATGTGGGATGGCATTTTGCAGGAAGGCTATGAACAGGTTGTTTACATTCCAATGTCAAGCGCATTAAGTGCTTCATGTCACGCGGCAATTCAGCTTTCAGAAGAATATGACGGAAAGGTTCAGGTTGTTGATGACCACAGAATCTCAGTAACAATGAGAGAGTCAGTGCTTGAAGCAAAATGGATGGCTAATCAGGGAATGACAGCAGAAGAAATAAAAAAGAAACTTGAAGAAAATGCTTACAATTCAAGTATTTACATTGCTGTTGATACTTTAGAATACCTTAAAAAAGGAGGACGTGTTACAGCAGCAGGAGCAGCCATAGGAGCAGTTCTTAACATTAAGCCTGTACTTACAATTCAGGGTGAAAAGCTTGATGCATTCACTAAAGTTAGAGGAATGAAGAAAGCTGAACTTAGGATGTTAGAAGCTATTGAAGAAGACCTTAATACAAGATTTGCTGATGTAGATAGAAAACAGTTAAGACTTGGAGCAGCAGGAACATTCCAGAAACAGGAAGACGCAGACCAGTGGTACAAGATGGTAAAAGATACATTTGAAAACGAAATCCACGATATATATTATGATTCATTGTCATTTAGTATAGGATGTCACGTTGGACCTAATGCAATTGGTATTGGAATAAGTGTTGTTACAAGAGATGAAAAGTAAATATTAAAAAAAGAAGAATCCCTCGGAAAGTGTCAGCTTTCGGAGGGTTAATTTTTTTTTTTAAGGATTAAATACAAACATAATCCCCTTAGTTAGTTGAAATAAACTCCTAAAAATAGTATCATTAAGAGTAAGACTATTTTGTAAATTATAGAAGGCAGGTACGATTATGTATGCAGTTTTTGGATTAGGGAATCCTGATAAGGAATATGATAAAACAAGACACAATATTGGTTTTGATGTTATAGATGAGTTGGCAAGTCAGATGGGTGTTGAGGTGAAGACTAAGAGACACAAGGCTTTATGCGGTATTGGAAATATTGGTGGCGAGAAAGTGATTTTGGTGAAGCCACAGACTTATATGAATCTTAGCGGTGAGTCAGTGAGAGCAGTTATGGATTTCTATAAGCTTGATCCGGAGAATGACATTATTGTTATTTCTGACGATATTAATTTGGCTACGGGAAGAATTAGAATTAGAGCCCAGGGCAGCGCAGGCGGTCATAATGGTTTGAAGAGTATTATTAATCACGCGGGAACTCAGAAGTTTAAGAGGGTGCGCGTGGGAGTAGGTGCAAATGAAGGAAATCTTGTAAATCATGTGCTTGGCAAGTTTAGCAAGGGCGAAAGAGTTTTGGCTGAGCAGGGTATAAAAGATGCAGCCTCAGCAGTTGAAGTTATGATTTTGGAAGATATAAACACAGCAATGAACAAATTTAATTAGAAGATATAAATATAGCAATGAATAAATTCAACTAGAATCTATCAAAATAGTGAAGTCCGGGAGTAGTAAATGAAAAGTTTTGATTATCCACTATTACAATTAAATGAGTTTGAGCAGGTTAAGGTCTGCTTGTCTGAACACAAATCCTGTCAGGTTACAGGGTGTGGGGAATCCCAGCTTGCTCATTTTATTAATGGATTGAGCAATGGCTACAAGCAGAAAGTCATTGTTACTTTTAGTGCAACAAAAGCAAGTCAGTTGTATCAGGATTTAAAGGGTTTTGCGGACGATGTTGTAATGTATCCTGCAAAGGATTTTATTTTCTTTAGTGCGGATGTACACGGAAATCTTATATTGCAACAACGACTTGAATTTATTCAAAAAATAGTTGAAGATAAGCCATTTACGGTAATTTTGACGCCGGATGCCTTTATGGACAAGATAATGCCAATTGAAAAAATCAAAAATAATTATCTTGAAATAGCAGAAGGTAGCATAATTCAGATGGATGCCTTAAAGAGCAAGCTTGTGCAGATGGGATACGAGCCGGTTGTTCAGATTGATGGACCGGGACAGTTTGCGGTGCGAGGAAGTATTGTTGATATTTACACGCTGACAGATGAGGTGCCTTATCGAATTGATTTTTGGGACGATGAGGTTGACATAATAAAGAGTTTTGAGGTGGAAAGCCAGCGTTCAATTGAGAATCTTGAATCGGTAAAAATTTATCCTGCCAGCGAATATTCACTGACTAAGAAAGAAATTCAGGCGGGAATGGCGAAGATTCGACAGGATTTAGACCAAAATGTTGAAAAATTCAGAAAAGATTTTAAGACGGAAGAGGCTAACAGACTTAGAGTTACAGTTGAAGAGTTTCTTACAAATATGGATATTAACCCAAGTCAGGTAGCAGTAGATAGTTATGTAAACTATTTTTATGATAATTTGGTAAGTCTGCTTGACTATTTTGAAAATCCAATATTTTTTATTGATGAGCCAAAGAGGGTAACGGAGCAACTTAACGTGGTTGATGCGGAGTTTGGAGATAGTATGGCTAACCGCCTTCAGAAAGGCTACGTGCTTCCGGGGCAGACAGATGTAATTTGGGACAAAAATCAGATAATTGCTAAGATTGATAGTGGCGAAAAAGTCCTATTTACAGCAATTGCCCAGAAGATTCAGGGATTTAGCGTGGATGATTTTGTGGAAGTGGGATCAAGAAACGTAAGTCCATACAATGGCAAGTTTGAGATTCTTGTTCAGGATTTAAAAAAATATAAAGAGCAAAAATATGCGGTTCTTCTTGTAACCGGTTCAAAAACAAGAGGCCAGCGTTTGGCGGAGGATCTTAGAGAGTTTGAGATTAGCGCATTTTTCGAAGAAGACGGGGAACGTCAGGTTATGCCTGGTGAAGTTATGATTATAAAAGGTCAGCTTCGCAGTGGTTTTATGTATCCTATGATTAAGTTTGTGGCTATTTCAGACACGGATATTTTTGGCGAAAAGAAGAAAAGAAAACGTAGAAAGCATGGCTATTCAGGTACTAATATTTCAAGTTTTACCGACCTTAACATTGGTGATTATGTTGTCCACGAAAACCACGGACTTGGTGTTTATCGTGGAATAGAAAAAATAGAAGTAGACCATATTGTAAAGGACTACATTAAGATTGAATATGCCAAGGGCAGCAACCTTTATGTGTTAGCAACCCAGCTTGATATGATTCAAAAATATGCTGACAGCACGGCGAAACCGCCTAAACTTAACACATTAGGTGGCCAGGAATGGAAAAAAACAAAGACCAGGGTTAAGAAGGCTGTTGCGGATATTGCGAAGGAGCTTGTTCAGCTTTATGCAATAAGGGAGAACAGCAACGGATATCAGTTTTCTCCTGACACGGAATGGCAGAAGGAATTCGAGGAAATGTTTCCATTTGAGGAGACAGATGATCAGCTTAATGCCATATCTGAAGTAAAAAAAGACATGGAAAGCACGAAAATTATGGACAGACTGATTTGCGGAGACGTAGGTTTTGGCAAGACAGAAGTGGCAATTCGTGCGGCTTTTAAGGCAGTGCAGGATGACAAGCAGGTGGCTTATCTTGTTCCAACAACGGTTTTGGCCCAGCAGCACTACAAAACTTTTAAGCAGAGATTTAAGGATTTCCCTGTCAGAGTGGAAATGCTTTCAAGATTTAGAACAAAATCAAATATTGATAAAACAATAAAAGATTTGAATAAAGGTTATGTTGACGTTGTTATCGGAACTCATCGTATGCTTTCAAAAGATGTTAAATTTAAGGATTTGGGACTTTTGATTATTGATGAAGAGCAGAGATTTGGCGTAAAACATAAGGAACAGATTAAAGAATTGAAAAATAATGTTGACGTAATGACTCTTACAGCAACTCCGATTCCAAGAACTCTTCATATGAGCCTTATTGGAATAAGAGATATGTGCGTAATGGAAGAACCACCTCAGGAACGTATGCCAATACAGACTTTTGTTATGGAATACAATGAGGAAATTGCAAGGGATGCCATAAACAGGGAACTTGCAAGAGGCGGTCAGGTTTATTACGTGTACAACAGGGTTCAGGACATAGCTGAAATGGCAGGAAAAGTTCAGGCACTTGTGCCTGATGCCAGTGTTGCCTTCGCACACGGACAGATGAGTGAGCGACAGCTTGAAGAAATAATGTATGATTTTGTTAACGGGGACATTGATGTTCTTGTAACAACTACAATAATAGAAACAGGTCTTGACATACCAAATGCCAACACCATTATAATACACGATGCAGAAAAAATGGGCTTGTCCCAGCTTTATCAGCTTCGTGGCCGTGTAGGCCGTTCAAACCGTACATCGTACGCTTTTTTGATGTATAGCAGAAACAAGATGCTTACGGAAGTTGCGGAAAAGCGACTTGGGGCAATAAGGGATTTTACGGAACTTGGCAGTGGTGTAAAAATTGCAATGCGAGACCTTGAAATCCGTGGTACCGGAAATCTTCTTGGGGCTGCACAAAGCGGTCATATGGAGGATGTTGGTTACGACCTTTATTGCAAAATGCTTAACGATGCCATTAATACTTTAAAGGGCAACAAGCCAATGGATGATTTTGAAACAAAGGTAGACCTGACAGTGGATGCTTTTGTTCCACCTTCATATATTAAAAATGAAGCTCTTAAAATGGATATTTACAAGCGAATTGCAGGAATAGAGACAATGGAAGAATACGAGGATATGCAGGATGAACTTCTTGACCGTTTTGGTGACATACCGAATCAGGTTGAAAACCTTCTCCAGATTGTTTTGCTTAAAAATGCAGCACATCAGGCATATGTTACTGAAATTTCAGGTCATAAAAACAGAATCAAGCTTACAATGTGGAAAGACGCTGAGGTGGATGTGGAAAGAATACCAATTCTTGTCCGCGAGTACAAAGGCAGACTTAAGTTTATGCCTAAAGACGAACCGTATTTTATTTTTGAGCCAAAACCGGGCACAGGCACAGTAATAGAAAATGCAAGAAAACTGGTAGAATCACTGTCTACATTGAAGGATGAAGAATAGAATAAGGTATGTGAGCTACGACTAAAGCAGTTGAAATATATTGTGGAAATATACAACTGTAGAGTCAGTCACATATGCTGTGATTAAAATAGTTGAAAAGATAAGGTAATGGGAATACATTGTATATAGTGGCAAGTCAGGGGAGGTGATTGTCTTTGAGAAAAAAATTAATATGTATTTTGGCAGGACTTACAGTTGCGGTGGGACTTGTAGGTTGTGGTCAGAAAAAAGCAGTGGAGGAAACCACGGTGGCTACAAGTGAAACAGGTTCCGAAAGTTCAACAGTTTTAAAGGGAACAGCTTCGAAAAGCTCAACCGGTTCTGACGGGGCAGACACTACTCTTACTATTACTGCAGGCGGTAGTCAGGTTATGCTTGACGAGGTAAGGTATTATGCGTATACAGCCCAGGCGACTTACGAAACTTATTATCTTACAAAGGGCAAGGAAATAGACTGGGACTCAAAAATGGATGGCGATGTGACTTGGGAGCAGGGTGTCAAAAGCCTTGTGCTTGACGATATTTGCAAGAGGGAATGGCTTAATGAAATTTCATCACAATATGATATTAAGCTTACAAAGAAAGAAAAGTCATCTGTTAAAACAAAGGCTTTAGAGTATTTTAAGAACACCAATGTTAAGCTTGCAAAGAAAATAAATATTAGTGAAGGCCGTTTGATTAAGGTTTTTGAAAAGGTAGAAATTGCTAATAAAACTGAGAAAAAGATGGAAAAAGATGGAAGTTCCACGAAGGAAATGTATATAAAATGGAAAAAGGGAAATAATGTTACGGCAGAATCACAATGGAATAACATTAATTTCAAGGAAGCGATATTTACATTGGAGGATGTTAAATGAGAAAGACAGGAAGATGCATATTAAGCGCAGTTATTGCAGTGCTTCTTATGATTGGAGCAATTGATTATGCATTTGTAATAGGAAAGGCGAAGCCGGTAGGCGATTTAAAGACAAGCCAGAGTGAAGTTATTGTTAAAGATTTTATCCACGATAACTATGAGATTAGCGAAAAAAATCCATGGACTGATTATGGACTTCATCCAATCGAATACACGGAATCAGCAGGAAAGAGCGGTTTTGACCAGGCTATAAGTGCCAAGGCAGCTATTCTTGTGAATGTTAATTCAAAAGAGATTTATTATGAAAAAAACAGCGATGCCAAGATGTATCCGGCAAGCACAACTAAGCTTATGACAGCTTTGACTGTTTTGCAGAATATGAAAACTACTGATATAGTAACAATCGGCAGTGAAATTAATATGATTGCAGCAGATTCAAGTAAGGCAGGTTTTAGTCAGGGACAGGTTGTAACAGTTCAGGAGTTGCTTGAAGGTTTGCTTATTTCATCAGGAAATGACGCAGCCTATGTTTTGGCAAAAGCAGCAGGCGAAGCAATTCTTAAAGACAATATTGCTAACGAAGGAAAAACTTTTACAGCAGCACAGTGTGTTGAGCGTTTTGTTTATGAGATGAATAAGAATGTCCGTGACATGGAACTTGAAAATACACATTTTATGTCACCGGATGGCTATGATGCGGCAGACCAGTACACATCAGCTAGGGACTTGTCTAAGATTGCAATTGAAGCATACAACAACGAAACAATTCGTAAGATTTGTGGAACACAGTCTGAAAAGTCCGGCACATTAAACAAGACTTGGGTATCAACAAATGCCCTACTGAACAAGTCAGGACAGTTCTACTACCAGTACTGTGTCGGCATGAAAACAGGAAGTACAGGCCTTGCAGGCAAGTGCCTTGTGTCAGTGGCAAAGAATGGCGATACGGAATGCATAAGCGTAGTCTTAAATGACAGCACAGATGAACAGCGCTGGACAGACGCAAAGAAATTGTTGCAGTTTGGCGTGGAGTAAAGCTTAATATAGAAAAATAGATTGATTCACCCCCGTAGGAAATTGGCAGGAGCCAATTCCTACGGGGGTTTTTGTAGTGGTGTGAGCCTATGAATAAACAGAGCAAAAAGGTGTCCGTACCTCAAAAAGAGGAAGAATTGAAATGTCGGGGTACGTTTCTCATAAACACAAACTATGCGTGATTCCAAATTCCACTAATAAGTAGAAATTTGCCACAAAAGAAAAACGCTCGCTAGGAAACCTAGCGAGCACCTTTGGTATATGGGGCTTCTACAAAAAAATGGGGGGATAAGTCGAAGCCCTCTATGTCACATTATATTACCTTTTGTTGTATTCTGCAACCTTTTTATTAATTTTTTCTATAGGATTTAATAAATCACTTATAGAAGCGTCATGATTTAGTCTGTCAATGAATGTTGCAGTGAACTTTGTAATGTCTACATTGATGTACCATTCTCTCTTAAGAAGCTCTGGAGACTGGTAAATCGAGTTAGTTGTCATGATTCTGTAGATAAGTCCCTGTTCGTAAGCTTCATCAAATCTTTCAAGACCGTTAGTAAAGAGACCAAATGTAGAAGCAACAAATACTCTGTTAGCTTTTCTCTTCTTAAGCTGCTTAGCAACATCAAGCATGCTATCACCTGAAGAAATCATATCATCAATAATAAGAACGTCCTTACCTTCAACTGAATCACCAAGGTATTCATGAGCCACAATAGGATTACGTCCGTCTACGATAGTAGTAAAATCACGACGTTTGTAGAACATACCTACATTAATTCCAAGAACGTTAGCGTAGTAGACAACTCTACCCATAGCACCTTCGTCAGGGCTGATAACCATAAGATGATCAGCATCAAGCTTAATGTCATCAACATTTCTAAGAAGATTTTTTATAAACTGGTATGTTGGCATAATTGATTCAAAACCACTAATAGGAATAGCATTGTTTACACGAGGATCGTGAGCGTCAAAAGTAAGAATATTGTCTACGCCCATGTTTACTAATTCCTGAAGCATTACTGCACAGTCCATAGATTCTCTGGATGTACGTCTGTGCTGTCTTCCTTCATAAAGGAAAGGCATAATAACTGTAATTTTTCTAGCTTTACCTGCAGCAGCAGCGATAACTCTCTTAATGTCAGCAAAGTGATCATCAGGAGACATATGATTCTTGCAACCGCAAACAGTATATTCAATGCTGTAGTTAGTAACATCATCGATAATGTAAAGGTCTGTACCACGAACAGATTCGCCTAAAGTACATTTAGCTTCACCTGTACCAAATCTTGGTGTTTTTACATCAAGAAGGTAAGAATCTTTAGTATAACCCTTGAAAGTAATAGGTGATTCTTTAGCTTCAATTCTCTGGCTTCTCCAATCAGCAATATAAGCGTCAACTGCTTCGCCTAACTGCTTACTTCCTGATAATGCAACAATTGCAAGTGGTCCTACAGGAATAGATTCAACATATTTTTTGATAGACATTTCAAAATTTCCTCCGTGTGTTAAATAGTAAATTTCTTTTTTATTCTTATATCATCACCAAAAATCTTTAAAGGAGTGTAATTACCCGCTGTACGGGAAAAAATACGCTCTTCATATTTCTGCTGTAATTCCTGTAAAGAAAAATTAGTAGAAATAATAGTAGATTTCTGATGTATAAGTCTCTCATTAAGACAATCAAATAGGGATGATTCAGTAAAGGAGTTAGACATCTCCGTGCCCAAATCATCAATAATAAGTAAATCACAACGAAGCAACTCGTCAAAACTAATCTGACGGTAAATAGTGGTGTTGCTACGTTTAAAGGAATAATCTGCCAACAAATCGAAAAGTTGTACTGCTGAAAGATAAATAACAGAGTAGGATTTTTCGATTAATTCCTTTGCAATGCAGTTAATGAGAAAAGTTTTCCCTGTACCTGCCCTGCCATAGAATAACAGATTATCAAAGGTTTTGTCAAAGTTATTTATAAAATAATGACAATGGTCCACAACAGCGTCAATATTTTCTGCTGCGGAAATCCCTGTATCGGGATCAATGTAGTCATCAGAATACAAATCATATTCAAAAGTATCAAAGTTCTCGCGTTCAAGAATCTCCTTAAGCTCAGAACGGGAATAAAGCAGTCTGACAACCTCTGCCTTAAGGCATTCACAAGGTTTTCCGTCAATAAAACCTGTATCTTTACATTTAGGGCATGTAAAAATCTCATCCAGGTAATCGGCGGAATAACCTCCGGCTAAAAGAGCTGCTTTCTTTTGTTCACTTATAAGGGCAATGTCCTCACGAAGTGTGTCCTTAGCAGAAGAATTGCCTGAAAGAGAAAGTCTAAGGGCACGTCCTGCAAGAACACCAATCTGCCCGTCTAAATCCTTAATAAGAGGAATTTTTTCGTAGACTTCTTCAATACGTCTGTTTAATTTAATTTTATTATTTAATTGACGGTCATTGTAACTGTTTGCAATAACGTCAAATTGATCTCTGGTTAAAGCCATATTAAATCCTTAAAAATTTTTAAAATAAATATCTACAATAATTAGAGTGTTCAATACCCAAAATTTAATTATAGGAATTGCTTTCAACAATCTTACTATAAAGATACCTTATATTTTAAAGGTAAACAATCCTTTTTTGCAATTAAATGTTCGAATTAATAAAAACCCCTAATAAATATTTCTGCAATAATATACAATATCTATTACTTGTTAGACTTAAGCTTGCTGTCTCTGTTGGCAATAAGCTTTCTTTCAAGATCCTTATAGTCATATGTACGCTGGTCAAAAGTCTGCTTTTTAGGTGCAGCCTTAGGAGTTTTAGAAAACTTAGCGTTTGCAAAAGGAATATTCTTCTGGAAAGTTTTTGACATTTCCTCAGAATGAAGTTTGTCTAACTTTTCAATATCGCTCATATCCTTAACATTGTTAGTATACCATTTTGTAAGAATACCATCAGTATAATTGAAAAGATTTCCGCTGTGCATGTGAGCCATAGTGCGGTTGCATGCTTCAATAATAATTTCGTCGGTAAAACCGTATGTATCAGTCCATTTTGCAATGTAAGCAATCTCTTTTCTTACAGGAACGGTAGGAGCCTGTCCGAAAATCTTATAAATGCTTTTAGAAATGCCTTCCCTGAACTTTTTGTCAGCCTTAGCTTCTTCTATTGAATTTATATCTTTTTTTGCGTATTCAACGGCTCTCTTCTCGATAGAAGATAAAGAGTTAAAACCGTCCTTGATGCAGGCATCCATAATATATTCAATAAAATCTGCATCAAAACAAAGTCCGTCAATCATATACAAAATACTGTTAATGTCATTAGAGCTAAGTGGTCTTCCAAGATAAGTCTGTGCCAAAAGCTGAACGTCATTAAAAGTATCATTATCTGCAAAATCAAGAATCTCTCTTGGTGTATATTTGCGCTTGGCAGGAATAACATGTCCTGTGCTTTCCGGAACAGGAATAGACTCACTCTGACCGGAAGCTGATGCCAAAAGGTTAGTTTCAGTGCTTGTAATACCCTTTACAATATAACGGTTGCGAAGGATAGACTCTAAAGTAATGCCTGAAATCTCATTCTGGCTGTTATAAGACAAAGTAATGAGATTCTGTTCAGCCCAATAGTTAAGAGCACGAATAACGTCAGACTCTAACATATTAAACTTGTCCGCGATTCTTTCAGTTGTAAGCTCATCAGCAATGTCGTTATTGCTGTTAACAAGGCGCAACAAATGAAGATAAATCTTAATAAACTCTCCGTTGGCCCTAGGCATATATTCATCCATAAAAATATTTGATACAGAAGTAAATTCTGCAATGCTCCCTCTATCTAAAACCAATTTACACATTTTGTCTCATAATCCTTTTCGTAAAATTATTATCTCACAAAAATGCACACAAATCCCCGAAAACTTCTGTGAGACTTGAAGACTCCCAGAGAAGTGGTGCAAGGAGAAGTATAGCATAAAGAATTAAAAAATCAACATCACAAATTGGGTGAAATGCCCATTTTTAAAGGGCTTGCGGGCAATGTTAATAATGTTGATAATGTGAATAAAAAGTCGGCATAAAAAGTCGAAAATCAGTGAAACCCTTATAAAATAAGAGAATTGTCAGGTTGCAAAATAACAAAGTTATGTAAACAAAAAATCCACAAAAAATCATTGAGAGTTATCAACGAAATTTTGTGGACATGTTAATAAGTTAATTACCTAGCAAATGTTCCCCGATTTTTACTACATCTCCGGCACCCATTGTTATCAACAAATCACCTGTTGAACAATTTTCTAATAAAAAATTTTCGATTTCGCTAAAAGATGGGAAATAATATGCTTCAGTACCAAGTTTTTTGATACCTTTCATAACATCTTTTGAGCTGATTCCGAGAGTATCTTTCTCTCTTGCTGCGTAAATATCTGCAAGAACAACAGCGTCTGCTTCTGATAAAGCTTTGCAGAACTCTGGTAATAAAGCCTTAGTTCTTGTATATGTATGTGGCTGGAAAACAACCCACATCTTCTTGTGTGGATAATGTTTAGCCGTCTTAATTGTTGCTCTAATTTCATCAGGGTGATGAGCGTAGTCATCAATAACAGTAATATCACCTAATTTGCCTTTGTACTGGAAACGTCTGTCAGTTCCACCGTACTGCTGTAAACCAGCAATAATGCTGTTATCGTCAATACCCATAAAATGAGCAGCAGCAATAGATGCAAGTGAATTGTAAATATTGTGTTCCCCTGTAACCTTCAAAACGATATGAGTCTTAGTTTCACCGTTTACAACAAGGTCATAAGAACCTCTTGCAAACTCATCATAAGTAATGTTAGCGGCGCTATACATACTCTTTTCAGGATCAGAGCCTACAGTAATAACGTTGCACTTAAGCCCTTCAGTAAAATAGTCAAGGTTATCAATATCGCTATTAATAACAAGTGCACCGCCTTCAGGAATAAGTTCTGCATATCTTCTAAAACTATGTCTAATGTCATCAAGGTCCTTGAAGAAATCAAGGTGGTCTGCAGCCACATTAAGAATAATTCCAATAGTAGGTGCAAAAGATAAGAAGCTGTTAGTATATTCACAAGCTTCAGTAATCATATTGTCTGAATGACCAATACGTGTGTTGCCGTTAATTGCCGGCATAATTCCACCAACCAAAATAGTAGGGTCGGTATTTGCTTCAAGCATAATCTGTGAAAGCATTGAAGTTGTTGTAGTCTTGCCATGAGTTCCTGAAACACCGATGGCAGTATGGTAATTCTTCATAATTTGACCTAAGAACTCAGCTCTTGTCAAAAGAGGAATATTCATCTGTGTAGCAGCTACAAGTTCAGGGTTGTCAGCCTTAACTGCAGCAGTATATATCAAAACTTCTGTATCGGCAGCCACATTAGAAGCCTTCTGGCCATAGTAAATAGTTGCTCCAAGAGATTCAAGGTGTTTAGTTATTTCAGATTCTCTTGAATCAGAGCCTGTAACAGTAAAGCCTTTAGAAAGCATAATCTCTGCAAGTCCGCTCATACTAATTCCGCCAATTCCTGTAAAATGGATCTTTGCCGGAGTATTAAAATCTAGTTCGTACATAGTTGTTTATTTCATCCTTTCTTAAGAAAAAAATTAAAAGACGAAAACGCCTTTCTACTTATTAATTAAGTATACTCTTAAATGATTTATTTTTAAAGACTGAAAAAAGAAAAAAAACAGGAAAATAAAAACTCTTTTGAAAAAATAATAAAAAAATTAATGAAATAATAAAAAACACGAAAAAGTAATAAAGAAATTGGTAATTTTGCATAACACATGTAGAAAAAACAAGAAATTTAGAGAAAAAATACACAATAAAATTCATTGAAACTCTTTTATTGAAAGGGGGTTAGTGCTATAATTAATTTATCAATTATTCGCAGCGAGGTGAGGGACATGATTAAAAAAGAAATGATTGCAATGCTGTTAGCAGGAGGACAGGGAAGCCGTCTCGGTGTTTTAACAGCAAAAGTTGCAAAACCTGCAGTGGCATTTGGAGGAAAGTATAGGATTATTGATTTTCCACTTAGTAACTGCATTAACTCAGGCATTGATACAGTAGGTGTTTTAACACAGTATCAGCCACTTAGACTTAACTCCCATATTGGAATTGGTATTTCATGGGACTTAGATCGTAATATTGGAGGCGTTACGGTTCTTCCGCCATACGAAAAAAGTAAGAACACTGAATGGTATACAGGTACAGCCAATGCCATTTTCCAGAACTTAGACTATATGGATTCATATAATCCTGATTATATACTTATTTTGTCGGGTGACCATATTTATAAGATGGACTACGAGGTTATGCTTGATTATCATAAGGCTAATAAGGCAGATGTTACAATTGCAGCAATGCCTGTTCCAATTGAGGAGGCAAGTAGATTTGGTGTAGTAGTTACAGATGAGGATCACAAGATTACAGAGTTCCAGGAGAAGCCGGAACATCCAAAGAGTAATCTTGCATCAATGGGTATCTACATATTTAGCTGGCCGGTTCTTAGAGAAGCATTGATTAAGCTTAAAGACCAGCCTAATTGTGACTTTGGCATGCATATTATTCCATATGTTCACAGAGAAGGAAAAAGAATTTTTGCATATGAATATACAGGATATTGGAAAGATGTAGGAACATTAAAGTCATATTGGGAAGCCAATATGGAATTAATTGATATTGTGCCTGAATTTAATTTATATGAAGAATTTTGGAAGATTTATACTAAGAATGATGCTTTACCACCACAGTATCTGTCAGACAGTGCAGAGGTGGAGAAGAGTATTGTAGGCGAGGGCTGTGATATATACGGCGGTGTTTATAACTCGGTAATAAGTGCGGATGTAGTGATAGAAGAAGGAGCGGAGGTTCACGATTCCATTATTATGCATGGCACCATAATTAGAAAAGGAACTAAGGTTTACAATGCCATTATTGCAGAGAATGTTGAAGTTGGACAGGACTGCGAAATCGGCATTGGAGAATATGCAGACAGCTTGTTAAGTCAGAAGATTTATAATTGTGAACTTGCTGTTATTGGAGAAGGTTCAAGTATACCGGATGGTGTAAAGATTGGAAAGAATGTAGCAATATCAGGAAAGACGGAAATTACAGATTATCCGGACGGAAAGCTCCCATCAGGTGGCTATATTATTAAGGCAGGTGAGATTTAATGAGAGCAATAGGAATAATTTTAGCAGGTGGAAATAACAGTAAGATGCGCGAACTCTCAAAGAAGAGAGCAATTGGAGCAATGCCTATAGCAGGAAGCTATAGAGCTATAGATTTTTCATTAAGTAATATGTCTAATTCACATATTCAGAAGGTAGCAGTTTTAACACAGTACAATGCGTGGTCATTAAATGAACATTTAAGTTCATCTAAATGGTGGGATTTTGGTAGAAAACAGGGAGGATTGTTTGTATTTACACCATCTATCACATCAGACAATGGATTCTGGTATAGGGGAACTGCAGATGCCATTGCACAGAATATGGCATTTTTAAAGAAGAGCCATGAACCATATGCAATTATTGCATCAGCAGATGCAGTATACAAGCTTGATTACAACAAAGTATTAGAAAGACATGTTGAAACAGGCGCAGACATTACAATTGTCTGCAAGGATATCGGTTCAACAGAGAAGGCTTTAGCATACGGTGTTGTAACAACAGATTCTAACGGCAGAATCGTTGATTTTGTAGAGAAGCCGGGAGAAACAACAAGCTCAAAGATTTCAACAGGAATTTATGTAATCAGAAGAAGATTACTTATCCAGTTAATTGAGCAGTGTATGGCAGAAGATAATTATGATTTTGTAAACGACATAATTATCAGAAACAAAGATACAAAGAGAATATATGCTTATAATCTTGATTCTTATTGGCAGAATATTTCTAACATAGACAACTATTATAGTTGTAATATGGATTTTCTTAAACCGGATGTAAGGGATTTCTTCTTTAAACAGTATCCGGACGTATATTCAAAAGTGGCTGATTTGCCACCGGCAAAATATAATCCTGGTTCAAAAGTAAGAAACAGCTTAATTTCAAGTGGTTGTATCATTAACGGTGAAGTGGACGGATCCGTGGTATTCCATCAGGCATACATTGGAAACAATTGTGTAATCAAGAACTCAATTATTCTTAATGATGTTTATATTGGAGACAACACAGTAATAGAGAATTGTATAGTTGAAAGCCACAGCACTATTAATCCTAACGAGAAATTAGGAAGCGAAGATAGCGAAGTACAGATTATTAATGAGAGAAACTTCAGATATAGTTTATAGAAGTAATCTAAAGGTTGTACATAAAAATACTTAGGCAAATATAATAGAAAGGAAGCGCAGGTGTATTACAGGTACACCTGTACCTCAAAGTAGGAAATTGAGGAAGGACATAATTATGAATATTACAGATGTAAGAGTTAGAAAAATGACAAAAGAAGGAAAGATGAAAGCAGTTGTGTCAATTACTATTGATGATGAATTTGTAGTACATGACATTAAAGTAGTTGAAGGAGATAAGGGATTATTCATTGCAATGCCTAGCAGAAAAGCAGCAGATGGTGAATACAGAGACATTGCTCATCCAATCAACTCAGGTACCCGTAACAATATCCAGCAGATAGTTCTTGAAGCTTACGAGAAGGCCTTACTTGAACCGGAAGCTGAATAGAAAATTATAAACAATAAAATAATATCTAACTAAAAAGGCTACAGCTTGCGGAAACGTGGGCTGTAGTTTTTTTGATTGAAAATTCTTAGGAGAATTTGTTGAATAAAATAACCTAAATGACAGAATCATATTGACAAGAAAGATGATAAATAATAAAATTATAGTATTAAGGATAAAGGAAAAATTACTATGAGAAAGATTGAAACATTAGAAAGGGCATTGGAAAGAATTAAGGAATTAGAGGCGGAGAACCAGAAGCTGAATGAAGAATTGGAATATTACAGAAACAGAAAAGTAAGCGGACGTCAGAAACATAACGATAAGTGGCAGTCTATTTATAATGATTTTGTTGTTTTATATGAATCGGGAATGTCAATTGCTGAAATTGCAAAAGAAAAAAAATTGAGCGAAAGAACTATCTATAGATATAAGGCTTATTATGATAAGGTGATGAGTGAGCAGAAAGCATTGGCGGAATAGATATTTAGGAAGAATGTATGCTTGAAAAAATATTTTATTAGGAGAAGAAAATGCTATTGGAAGAGTATATAAATGTTATAAATGCTATTAGAAGTTATGTTAATGGAGAGGAAATGGACCAGGCATTTTGTTCTAATTTGGCGGGAGCATATCAGATTTGCAAGAAACATAATTTAACTGCGCTTATGGCAGAAGTTTTGGATAGAACGGATGTTGACAAGAGGAGTCCGATATATCAAAGATGGCAGATGGAAAAGAATCAGGCTGTTTACAAGAATGTTTTGATGGATGTTGAGCGCGAGGAGATTATTGCATTCTTTGAAGAAAAGAATATTTGGTATTTGTTACTGAAAGGTTTGATTATTAGGGAATACTATCCAAATCCTGCCTTAAGAGAGATGTCAGATAATGATATTTTGGTTGACAGAAAATATATGAAGGACATTTATGACTTCATGGTTGGTAGAGGGTACAGTATTAAAGGATATGGAACCAGCAATCATGATGAGTATTTAAAGAAACCGGCATATAATTTTGAAATGCACAGAGCCCTTTTTGACAAAGATGATTACGAAAGTTGGAATAATTATTTTGACAATGTATTTGATAAGTTAACAAAGAAGTCTGAGAATAGCCTGGAATATGTATTCAAAGAGGAAGATTTTTATATTTATTTTATGGTACATACATATAAGCATTATGCAAGTGGCGGAATGGGACTTAGAACAATTCTTGATGTGTATTTGTATTTGAGAAAGAATAAAGAGTTAGATTTTTCTTATGTTGAAAAAGAATTGGGAAAATTAAATATAGCAGATTTTGAAAAGCAGTTTAGAAAGCTATGTTTTGATGTATTTAGTGTTAATGAATCTGATGCTAAAGCGGATTGGTATGAAGGTCTTCCAACAGATGAAAAGAATATGCTTGATTATATTATGGGAGCAGGCACATATGGAAATGTGGATAATTTGGTAGCAAATAAGCTTGGAGATGACGATGATGTAAAAAAATCTAAGTTTAAATATGTTTTTAGACGAGTTTTCCCAGACTATAAAAGTTTTAAGAAGTATCATCCATTGATATGTAGGTATAAGGTTCTTGTTCCTTTTGGATATTTATTTAGAATTATTAAGCTGCCTTTCACAGGTTGGAAGAGAGCCATGGCAGAACTTAAGGCTGTATTGAGAAAGTAGGCTTGACACTATTTCAAATGAATTATATAGTAAACTACAGTAAATATGAAAAGGACTGGCTTACAATGCGATTCATTTGGGGCTAGGCAGGGAAAGGAGCAGGCGGTATTCATAGGTATTATTGGGAGTGGCATTATGGATATTGCAAAATAGTAGTATGTACGATTATTTAGTAGTTGGAGCAGGTTTGTATGGAGCAGTTTTTGCTAATCAGGCCAAGGCTCAGGGAAAGTCTGTTTTGGTTATTGATAAAAGACCTAATATTGCAGGAAATGTTTTCACGGAGAAGATTGAAGGCATCAATGTACATAAGTATGGGGCACATATTTTCCATACTAATAATAAGAAAGTTTGGAATTTTGTTAATCGGTTTGCTGAATTTAACAGATTTACTAATTCACCGGTAGCAAATTATAAAGGGGAACTTTTTAGCTTGCCTTTTAATATGTATACTTTCAACAAGATGTGGGGAGTTGTTACACCAAGTGAAGCGCAGGCAAAGATTGAGGAGCAGAAGAAACAGGCTGGAATTACTGAACCTAAGAATTTGGAAGAACAGGCTATTTCTTTGGTAGGAACTGATATTTATGAAAAGTTGATTAAGGGTTACACAATGAAGCAGTGGGGAAGACCTTGCGATAAACTTCCTTCTTTCATTATTAAGAGATTGCCGGTTCGACTTACTTTTGATAATAATTATTTTAATGCACTTTATCAGGGGATTCCGGTAGGTGGATATACCAAGATGGTTGAAAATATGCTTGAGAGCATTGATGTAAAACTTGGAGTTGATTATTTTGATAACAAGAGTGAATATGATGCAATGGCTTCCAAGGTAGTTTACACAGGGGCTATTGATGCATATTTTGACTACAAGCTTGGAACTTTAGAGTACCGTTCAGTAAGATTTGAAAATGAAATCCTTGATATTCCTAATTTTCAGGGAAATGCAGCAGTTAATTATACTGATTCTGAAACACCTTGGACTCGTATTATTGAACATAAGTGGTTCGAGTTCGGAAAGGATGAAGAAGGTAATGACTTGCCTAAGACTGTTATTTCAAGAGAGTACAGTGCTGAATGGAAGCCGGGAGATGAACCTTACTATCCTGTGAACGACGAAAAGAATGGTGCTCTGTATGAGCAGTATAAAGAGTTAGCACAGAAGGAAGATAATATTATTTTTGGTGGCCGACTTGGTGAATATAAGTATTATGATATGGATGCAGTTATTGCGTCCGCACTTGAAATGAGTGAGAAGGAATTAGTTTAGGAAATTCCTAAAGAGGTTAAATTTTTTTGAATTGTAATATTTTTTGAATTACAATATTTTGGAATGAAAATATCTTTGAATTAAAGCATCTTTGAACTGACGTTGTGGGTTTGAAGATGTTTTTTTGTTGGAAAAAACAAAAATAATGTATAAATAATTTATTATTGTAAATTTTTTTAACTCTGTGCTATAATATCTTTATGTTTATAAGGTGAAAACTTTATAAAATTAAAATATGCTGAAAAATATTATATTGAAAGGAGTACTACTTATGAGACATGAATTAGACCATATAGATGAACAGATTATTAAGTTGCTTCATGAGAACGCTCGTATTCCCCTTAAAACTATTGCGAGCCAGGTCTTTTTATCATCACCGGCAGTATCTGCCAGAATTGAAAGATTAGAACAGGCAGGAATTATTACAGGTTATACTGCAAAGGTTAACCCGGCAGAATTGGGTTATCATATTAAGGCATTTATAAACCTTGAGGTTAATCCGGGACAGAAGAAGGATTTCTATCCTTATATTAAAAGTTGTAACAATGTTATTGAATGTAACTGTGTTACAGGAGACTATGCAATGCTTGTTGAGGTAATGTTTAAGAGCACTGAGGAGCTTGATCACTTCATTGGAGAGCTTCAGACATTCGGAAGTACGAAGACTCAGATAGTATTCTCAACATCTGTAGAACATAGAGGAATTCCACTTTCTACAGAAGAAGAATAGAATTTAGTATATTTTTATAAATTAATTTGTTTTTATAATAGAAGTTGTAAAAAAGGAGCTGTGTGCTAATGATTTTAGCAATCGTTAGAACAACAGCTCCTCTTCAGTGTGCCATTACGAAGCAATTATAAGTATATAGAAGCAAGAATATGTGATTGTCTACCGGGTACAATCCTGGTAAATGATCTACACAACCTTTATTTATCGCATGTTTTTGAACATTTCACTATATTGAGTGAAAAAATGTTGTGGGAATAGAAATAAAATTTGTTGAAAAGTTTTCTCAAACGTGGTAAGGTATTGAATACGTAACTGCTTGTTATTTATTTAACAATTAAGAAGATGATTAATTATTGAAAGCATTTGCTATAAAATAATTTGAACGCTTAAGGGGAATTCAATTAAATGAAAAGATTTGGTTGTTTAGAATGTATTCAAGTATTGATACTATCTTAATTGTTTGGAAGTACTCAAGTTTGATAATAATCAACAATTGAGAATCGAGAAAGAAAGGGAATGAATAAATATGAACAGTTTTATTTATTTAGCTCCGGTTGCAGGTGTTATAGCATTGATTTTTGCTTTTTATAAGGCAATGACTATTAACAAGAGCGAAGCCGGAAATGACAGAATGAAAGAAATCGCTTCAGCTATCGCTGAAGGTGCCAGAGCTTTCTTATTTGCAGAATATAAAGTTTTGGTTATTTTTGTAGCAGTATTATTTGTAGTTTTAGGATTTGGAATTAGCTGGCTTACAGCAGTTTGCTTCTTAGTTGGAGCATTATTCTCAACTTTGGCAGGTTATTTTGGTATGACAGTAGCTACAAAGGCTAACGTTCGTACAGCTAATGCAGCTAAAGAAAGCGGAATGAACAAAGCTTTATCAATCGCTTTTTCAGGCGGTGCTGTTATGGGTCTTAGCGTTGTAGGTCTTGGTATTATTGGAATAAGTGTTATCTTCATTATTCTTAATGCCACAGGCGAAGTTACAACAGACGCAGTAAGTATTCTTACAGGATTTAGCCTTGGTGCTTCATCAATCGCTCTTTTTGCAAGAGTTGGAGGTGGTATCTATACTAAGGCAGCAGACGTTGGAGCTGACCTTGTAGGTAAAGTAGAAGCAGGTATTCCTGAAGATGATCCAAGAAATCCTGCTGTTATCGCAGATAATGTAGGTGACAATGTAGGTGATGTTGCAGGCATGGGTGCTGACTTATTTGAAAGTTATGTTGGAGCTTTAGTTTCAGCTATTACACTTGGTCTTGTAGCAACAAATATTGGTAGTGCATCTCATTTTATGGCAGCTTTATTCCCACTTGTAATTGCAGGTGTTGGTATTATTGCATCAGTTATCGCTACTTTCTTTGTTAGAGGAAAAGACGGTTCTGATCCACAGAAAGCACTTAATGCAGGTGAATATACAGCAACAGCATTAGTTATTATTGCTTCAGCTATTTTAAGTAATACATTCTTTGGTAACTTTAATGCATTTATCGCAATTATTGCAGGTCTTGTAGTTGGTACTATTATTGGTAAAGTTACAGAAATGTATACATCAGAAAAATATAAGAGCGTTCAGGAAATCGCTGAAAGCTCACAGACAGGTTCAGCAACTAACATTATTAGTGGTCTTTCAGTTGGTATGAAATCAACATGTATCCCTATTGTTGTTATTGCAATCGGAATCTTAGTTGCATTCCACTTCTGCGGAATGTATGGTATTGCTCTTGCAGCAGTTGGTATGCTTTCAACAACAGGTATGACAGTAGCAGTTGATGCTTACGGCCCAATCGCTGATAATGCCGGCGGTATTGCTGAAATGTCAGAACTTGACGAAAGTGTTAGAGATATTACAGACAAATTAGATGCAGTAGGAAATACTACAGCAGCTATTGGTAAGGGATTTGCTATTGGTTCAGCAGCTCTTACAGCTTTATCACTTTTTGTTTCTTTTGCAGAAACAGCAGGAATCACAAAGAACGGTATCAATATTTTAGATGCAAGCGTTGTAGTTGGTCTTTTCATTGGTGGTATGCTTCCGTTTATGTTCTCAGCTTTGACAATGTCTTCAGTTGGTAAGGCTGCAAACAAGATGATTGAAGAAGTTCGTCGCCAGTTCAAAGAAAAACCAGGTATACTTAAGGGAACAGAAAAGCCTGACTATACATCATGTGTAGGTATTTCAACACAAGCAGCATTACATGAAATGATTGTTCCTGGTATCATGGCAGTTCTTGTGCCACTTGTTATTGGATTTTTACTTGGAGCAGAAGCTTTAGGTGGTATGCTTGCAGGTTCACTTGTAAGTGGTGTTATGATGGCAGTATTTATGGCAAATGCCGGTGGTGCTTGGGATAATGCTAAGAAGTTTATCGAAGGTGGTTTTGCCGGAGGTAAAGGAAGCGAAGCACACAAGGCAGCCGTAGTTGGTGATACAGTAGGTGATCCATTCAAGGATACATCAGGACCATCAATCAACATTCTTATTAAGTTAATGACAATTGTTTCACTTGTTTTTGCAACAGTAATTGCACAGTATGGTGGAATTTTATTCTAGATTAAAATGAAATTGATTGCTACGTATTGGTAATGAAGAAATTTGTTATAAATAGTACGTCTATCTTAAAACTGTATATTGGAAGCCATCACTTTATGAGAGAAAACATAAAGTGGTGGCTTCTCTTTTTTTTGCTTACAGTGTACAAGTCCAGTCATCCACCTGTGCTTGCACAAAGGTGGATGACTGGACTTAGGACACGCCCCAAGAATGAGCATAAAAGTGAAGCGAAAGCTTCACGATATGCGAATGCTTGGGAAGGATTGCGGGAGTGCGAAGCACGTAGCAATCCGGTAAGCAAAAAATGTAGTGGGAAAAGACTTGAGAAAGGATTGCGGGAGTGCGAAGCACGCAGCAATCCGATAAGCAAAAATGTAGTGGGAAAAGACTTGAGAAATTATTGCGGGAGTGCGAAGCACGTAGCAATCCGGTAAGCAAAAATGTAGTGAGAATAGACTTGAGAAATTATTGCGGGAGTGCGAAGCACGCAGCAATCTGGTAAGCAAAAAATGTAGTGGGAATAGACTTGAGGAAGGATTGCGGGAGTGAAATTTGACAATAATGGGCAAACTGGTTTACATAAAACAAGGAAACAAGATAATTATCGGACAGCGTACCCCAAATATTTAAAAATAGTGAATTTTTGTGGTACGTTTATTGCCATTAAGCAAGTATAAGTAACATAGTGGTTTACATAATAATTAAAATGAAAGTCAATATGTGACGAATTGAAGAATGAAGCAAGAATATGTGATGTGATTAGTTTACATAACTTGAAAACGTACCACAAAATTTGGAAAAATGCGTTTTTTGTGGTACGCTTGCAAAAATTACGATAAGTTATGTTGAGTTCTGCCATCAACCCTTCTACTTAAGTGACACATTTTTGTTTTTATGCTATAATACTTTGCTAACAGACAAATTAAATGTGAGGGTTGTTATGAGTTTTGATTTTTATTATGTAGCACTTTTATTTTTTATTTATAGTTTCCTGGGATGGTGCGTTGAGGTGGCGTTCGTTGCCATTACAGCAAGAAAAGTTGAGAACAGAGGATTCTTGAATGGGCCGGTTTGTCCTATTTATGGATGTGGAATGTTGGGAGTTCTTGCAGCGCTTACTCCATACAGGGACAATTTTATTTTGCTTTTTATTGGTGGGTTTATTATTTGTACAGCTGTTGAACTTTTTGGCGGCTGGGTTTTGGACAAAATTTTCCATATGAGATGGTGGGATTACACAAAGAACAAGTTTAATATTGGCGGCTATGTTTGCTTAAGATTTAGTATTATGTGGGGACTTGGCGTTGTGGCAGTGATGAAGCTTGTTCATCCACCGATTTTTGCTTTGGTTAGAAGGCTTCCAAAGATTGCAGGAATTATTATAATAAGTATTCTTGTTACTATTTTTGCAATAGATATGGTTGTTACTCTTAAGAATCTTATTGGTATCCGTAAGAGTTTGGGACAGCTTGACAAGGTGGCTGAGGACCTTAATAATCTTGGAAATCAGATTAAGGATGTTGTTGGAAATTCTGCAATTAATGTGGCAGACAGAGCCGAGGAAAGTCTTGAAAAGCTTGACGAGAGAACTGAAGAAAGCAGAGAAAAGTGGGCCAATGTCAGTGAAGCTGCAAAAGAAAAAATTGCAGAAGCAGTTGAACCGGCAAGAGAAAAATTTGCAGAGGCAGTTGAGCCGGCTAAAGAAAAACTTGCAGGTGCGGGAGAAGCTACTAGGGAGAAACTTGCAGGTGCAGGTAATGCAACTAAAGAGTTAATTTCCAACGCAGGTGGAGCTACAAAAGAAATTATCACAAATGCCGGAAGTGCCACAAAAGATATGATTTCCAGTGCCGGTAATGCAGCTAAGGATAAGCTTACTGCCGGTGCAGCTTCAAAGAATAAAAATCAGAATTCTGCAATGAAAGAGAAATGGGCTATCCAGAGAGCTGAATTGGAAGCCAAGATGGATTCTTACATTGCTAAGATAAATATTTACAACAAGCATTCACTTAATTCTCTTCCAAAGTTGAATAAATCCGGAAAGAGTATTAATATAAAAGAGTACATTGAAATGCTTAAAAATAAAAAGGACGAATAAGAAGGTAGGTACAGTTATGAATTTTGAAGGAAAATCATTTTTGAAATTATTGGATTTTACACCGGAAGAGATTAGTGCCCTTATCGATTTGGCAGCCAATCTTAAGGCAAAGAAGAAAGCAGGAGAACTTGTAGATGTTCTTAAAGGAAAGAATATTGCTATTATTTTTGAAAAGACAAGTACTCGTACAAGATGTTCTTTTGAAGTAGCAGCTCACGATCTTGGAATGGGAGTTACTTATTTGGATCCAACAGGTTCACAGATTGGAAAGAAGGAAAGTATTCCTGACACAGCAAGAGTTTTGGGCCGTATGTTTGACGGTATTGAATATAGGGGATTTGAACAGACTATTGTAGAACAGTTGGCAGAATACGCAGGAGTTCCTGTTTGGAATGGACTTACAAATGAATTTCATCCAACACAGATTCTTGCAGATTTCTTAACTTTAAGAGAGAAGTTCGGACGTCTTAAGGGACTTAAGTTTGTATATATGGGCGATGCCCGTTACAATATGGGAAATTCACTTATGGTTGGTTGTGCAAAGATGGGTATGCATTTCGTAGCCTGTGCACCGAAGAAGTATTGGCCTGACGAGAAACTTATTGAAGAATGTAGAGAAGTAGCTAATGAAACAGGGGCAAAAATCGAATTCGAAGAAGATCCTATAGTTGCAACAAAGAATGCAAATGCTATTTACACTGATGTTTGGGTTTCAATGGGCGAACCTGATGAAGTTTGGGAAGAGCGTATTAATGACCTTCTTCCATATAGAGTAACAATGGATTTAATTAAGAATTCAGCAGAAAATGTTGTATTTATGCATTGTCTTCCTGCATTCCATGACCTTAATACTAAGATTGGAAAACAGATTCACGAGAAGTTTGGACTTACAGAAATGGAAGTTACAGACGAAGTATTTGAATCAAAGAATTCAGTAGTTTTTGATGAAGCAGAAAACAGAATGCACACAATTAAGGCAGTTATGGCAGCAACACTTGGTGCAAAGTTTTAATGAGATAATTAATCAAAAGTTGGGTATTTTGATATCCAAATTTTAAAATAAAAAAGATGTTGTGTAGTTTGCACAGCATCTTTTTTTATGTATTAAAATCAAAATATAGTAATTTTTATTTTATTTTCGCTAACATTTTATTTGCAGTTTCGTATATTTTCTCAGGTTCTTCACCTATATTAAATTCACCTTTTTCGTATAGAATATTTCCATTAACCATTGTGAGAACAACGTTTTGCTTTGAACCGCTGTAAACAAGGTTTTTTGTAATATTGTTAATTGGCTGCATATTAGGCTGGTTTAAGTCAATGACTATTAAATCGGCAAGTTTTCCACGGGATAAAGTGTCACAATTTCTAAGTCCCATAGCTCTGGCACCGCCAAGTGTAGCCATTTTAAGCACTTCATTGGCATCAACTGCTGATGCGTCTTTTTCTTTAAGCTTGGCAAGGGAAGTTGTAAGGAACATTTCCCTAAACATATCAAGGCAATTATTGCTGGCAGGTCCGTCGGTGCCAATTGCAATGTTAATTCCTTTTTTCATAAATTTTGAAATAGGAGCCACGCCGCTTGCTAACTTGGCATTAGAGCCGGGATTAGTTACAACGGACAAACCGTGTTTTTCAAAAACAGAAATATCATCCTTAGTCATATGGACGCAGTGATAGCCACCACCACCGTAGTTAAACATTCCAAGTCTGTCAAGAAAAACTGTCGGAGTTGTTCCATAACGGTCCAAACATTCTTTGACTTCTTTTTTTGTTTCTGAATTATGACAAAAAACAGGTGCCTGATGTTTCTTGGCAATGCTTGCCATACCTTCTAAAAGTTCCCGGGAGCACGTGTATTCAGCGTGAAAGCCAAGTTCGTAGCTTATAAGTGGATTGTAACCATTGTATTTCTTGTAGCATTCATCAATTTCTTCAACTGTCTGGGTAAAATTATTTAGCCCACCTGTCATTACAGTTCTAAATCCACAATCAATAGATGCCTGAATAACCGGATTAGGGCTAATGTACATATCAAAGTTTGAGGTGATTCCTGAAGTAAGGTATTCCATTATGGCGATTTTTGAAAAAGCATATATAAGATCGTCATTTAGCTTGGCTTCCATTGGAAAAACCTTCTCGTTAAGCCATCTGTCAAGTGGCAGATCATCAGCAAAAGAACGTAAAAAAGTCATTGCTGAATGTGTGTGGGCATCTTTAAAACCGGGCATAATTAGATTCCCGTTAAGGTTAATTTCCCTGTCCCATTTAATATTATTGTCCTGAGGCTTTCCAACGTATCCGATTAAATGGTCAAAAACCCAAACCTCACCACTTGAAAGTTCAGTTCCATTTTCAAGTGTTAAAATTGTTCCGTTAAAAAATCTAATATTCATATTTTTATAAGGCTTTTGCCGTCCTTTCTATTGAATTTGCATTTGATTATTTATGATATTTAGTAATTTATATTATAATAAAAATAATCTGAAATTTTAATAGGTTATGTATTATTTCCCATAAATAAATTAAATAAGTATTTTAGGCATAAATTACTAATAAAAAAAAGAAAATAGTGCAATAAAAAACAAAAAATAAGTTATGGATGTTTTGCAGGATTTTTTGAAAATTATACTTCCTTTGTGAAAAGTGATATGCTAATATTTATACAAATAAACGTTCGAATAAATGAAAGGGAGGGATTAAGTTTTGAGATTTTTACATTTAGCAGACCTTCATATAGGAAAGAGAGTTAATGAGTTTTCTATGATTGAAGATCAAAGGTATATATTGAATCAGATACTTGATATTGTTAAGGAACAGGAAGTTCAATGTGTTCTTATAGCAGGAGATATTTATGATAAGGCAGTTCCGTCAGCGGAAGCGGTGTTACTGTTAGATCAGTTTATTAGCAGGCTTGCAGAGATGAATGTTAAAGTTGTGGCAATTAGCGGAAACCATGACAGTCCTGAGAGAATAGGCTTTGGTGCTGAGATTATGAGTACCAGTGGAGTGTATATGAGTCATCCTTTTAATGGTAATGTTGAAAAGGTTACTTTGGAGGATGAATGTGGACCAATTAATATTTATATGCTTCCTTTTATTAAGCCGGCCGTAGTACGCCCTTTTTTCCAGGAAGAGGATGTTTCAAGCTATGATAGGGCTATGGAAATTGTTATTAATAGTATTTCAATTAATAAGGATGAGAGGAATGTTCTTTTGGCACATCAGTTTGTTAAAGGTGGAAGTATTTGTGAGTCAGAAGAAGTGTCAATAGGAGGCGTTGATCAGGTGTCAGCGGATTATTTTGAGAACTTTGATTATGTTGGATTAGGACATTTGCACGGTCCACAGACGATTGGCAGGGAAACTGTACGATATGCAGGAACCCCTCTTAAGTATTCTTTTTCTGAGGTTAATCATAAGAAATCAGCACTTATTTTTGATCTTAAGGAGAAGGGCAACATTGAAATAACTAAGATTCCTTTTAAACCTATTAGAGATATGAAGGAGATTAAGGGAACTTACGACCAGATTTCGGCAAGAGATTTCTATAAGGATATGAATACTCAGGATTATTATCATATAACATTAACTGATGAAGAAGATGTCCCGGAGGCAATAGGCAAGCTTAGAACTATTTATCCTAATATTATGCGACTTGATTATGATAATACAAGAACCAGAACTAATAATGCTGTAACAGAGATAGAGAATATTGAGTTAAAATCACCGCTAGAGTTGTTTAAGGAGTTTTATGTAATCAGAAACAATCAGGACATGTCACCGGAACAGGAGAAGTTGGCAATGGACCTTATTGAGAAGATATGGGAGGATGCATAATGAGACCAATTAAGTTAATAATATCGGCATTCGGACCTTATGCAGAATGCGAAACTATAGATTTTGAAAAATTAGGAAATAAAGGTCTTTATTTGATTACGGGAGATACCGGAGCAGGAAAGACTACTATTTTTGACGCAATTACGTATGTTTTATATGGAAAGTCCAGTGGAAAGACCAGGTCTTCGTCTATGCTTAGAAGCAAGTATGCAAAGCCTGATGTTCCAACTTTTGTAAAGATGGAATTTGAGTATAGGAACAAAAAGTATGTTATTGAGCGTAATCCTGAATACGAGCGACCTAAGATTCATGGAGAGGGAACCACAACTCAGGGTGCTAATGCTACGTTAATTTATCCAGACAAAGATACTCCTGTTACCGGAAGTAGTAATGTTACTGTTGCCATTAATGAGTTAATAGGATTAGATTATGAACAGTTTACTCAGATAGCCATGATAGCACAGAATGATTTTCTTAAGTTGTTATTGGCAGATACTGATGAGAGAAGAAAGATTTTTAGCAAAATTTTTAATACATATCCATATGAGAAACTTCAGCTTAAGCTGGGAGATGAGGCAAAAAGACTTAGAAGATTGGTAGATGATCAGAATAAGAGTATAAGTCAGTACATAGATGGGATTAGATGTAGCGATAGTTTTGTAGCAAGGCAACAGCTTGAAGCTATAAAGAATAACAAGACAGAGAATGGTATTGAGAATACAATTGATTTCATCGAGGAACTTATTAACAATGATCAGGATTTGTTAAAAGTTATTAACGAAAGGATAATAAAAACCGAAAAAGCTCTTTCAGATGTTGATAAAAAGTTAGTTGAGGTTAATAGGGACAATTCTGCAAAAAAACAGAAGTTGAACGCGGAACAATTTATTGAGTCGAATAAGCCTAACTTGGAAGTACTGGAGAAGAGAGTAGAATTATGCAAAGAAGAAGAGCCTGTTCGTAAGGAATTAGAGTACAAAATTAAAGAACAGGAACAGCTTATGCCAAGGTATGATAAGCTTTTTGACACTGAAAAAGAGTATGTCAATGAACTTAAGTTAATTAAGACTAAAGAAAGTGAATTTGAGTCTTTATGTAAAGATATTGAGAATTTAAATAAGGTGTTGGCTACTAACAAAGAGAATCTTCAGAAGTTAAAAGATGCAGATGCCGTATTGGTAAAAATCGAAAATGCAAAAACAGATTATGATAATGTAAAAAAGAACTTATCAAACATTATAAATCAGTGTAATGATTATGAAGGAAAGAATCATGAGCTAGAGCTACTTCAACAGAGAGCCATAAAAGCCAATGATAGTTGGGAAACTAAGAGCAATGAATGTGCAGCTGTAGAGAAGACATTCTTAAATCAGCAGGCAGGAATCCTTGCAGGTAACCTTAGAGATGGAGAACCGTGTATAGTTTGTGGCTCAACTGTTCACCCTAATCCGTTTAAGCTAATGGATAAGCAGATAACAGAAAAGATGGTTGAAGATGCAAAGAATAAGGTTAATGAACTTAAAGCTATTGCAACGAATTACAGTAACAAAGCAGGAATGCAGAAGGGTATTGTTGATACATTATACGAGAGTATAGTAGAGAATTTCAGAAATCTAAAAGAGATATTTAAAGAAGTTTTAGAAGAAAGAGCAATTAATACTGTTTCAGATATAAAAGCCTGGTCAGATGAAAAATTGGTTAAAGTAGAGGAGGCTATTTCTAAAAACAATGGATATTATGAAATTGCTAAAAATAATGTTCAGGTTAAGGAACAGATTGAAAAACAGATTCCGGAAACAGAAGAACAAATAAACAACAACAATAATAAAAAAGATATTTTAAATAGTGATATTTCTAATTTGAAAATTAAAAATCGCGAAAATGCAATATTATTGGAACAGTTTAGGGAAAAACTTGAATTTCAAAGTAGGAAAGATGCGGAAAGCAATTTAAATCAGCTAAAGATTAACTTATCTGAATTAGAGAATAAAGCTACACAAGCTTTGAATAGTTATGATAAATGTAAGAAGTCTATTGATGATGCTAATGCAACAATAAAGACTATTGAAGAGCAGTTAAAGGATTCAAAAAACTATGATTTGGAACAGCTTATTTCTGAAAGCAACAAGTTGCAGGAAGAAAAGAAAGCTGTAAACAATCAGAGAAATGATGTATCCATAAGAATAGAAATTAACACAGGAGCACTTGAAAATATTAAGACAAACTTGAATAAATTAGTTACTACTGAAGAAAAATATAAGTGGGTTAATGCCCTAGCTCAAACAGCCAATGGTAATATAAACGGAAAGAGCAAAATAGCATTAGAAACTTATGTTCAGATTAGTTATTTTGAAAGAATAATTAACAGAGCTAATTTAAGATTTATGAAAATGACTAACGGCCAGTATGAACTAAAAAGAAGCACCGAATCTGATGATCAAAGAAGTAAGACAGGTTTAGAGCTTAATGTTATAGATCACTATAATGGTACAGAACGTGATGTTAGAACATTATCAGGTGGTGAATCTTTTAAAGCGTCATTGTCTTTAGCATTAGGATTATCCGATGAAATTCATTGCGCAGCAGGTGGAATAAAAATAGACACACTTTTTGTTGATGAAGGCTTTGGAACATTAGATGAAGATTCACTAAACAGTGCAATCGAAGCCCTTAATACTTTAACAGAAGGAGACAGATTAGTAGGAATTATCTCTCATGTTCAAGAATTAAAAACAAGAATCGATAGAAAAATAATCGTTTCCAAAAACAAGGTTAAAGGCAGCAAAGTTGCAGTGGAGATTTAGTGACAAGAATATTTTCTTTAAATTTCCACATACTAACTCCAAAGCTAAAATTTGCAATGGAGGAAATTAGTATGAAGGCAACAGGTATTGTGCGCAGAATAGATGACTTAGGTCGCGTGGTTGTACCTAAAGAGATTAGAAGAACTTTAAGAATCCGAGAAGGAGATCCAATGGAGATTTTTACTAATCACGATGGGGAAATTATACTTAAGAAATATTCACCTATTGGAGAGATTGAAATGTTTGCAAAACAATATGCAGATGTTATGGCACAGGTTTCAGGACAGAGAGTTCTCATAAGTGACAGAGATCAGATTATTGCTGTTGCAGGGGGAGTAAAAAAAGACAAAATAGGAATGGCTGTAAGTTCCCAGTTAGAAGAGTTAATGTCGAACAGAGATGTGAAAAACGGAGATGAACAACAGAAACTTTTTGAGATAATAAAGGGAGAAGAGCCTGAACAATGTGGTCAGATTATTTATCCAATCATATGTGAAGGTGATGTTATTGGAAGCGTTATTGTTTTGGCTAAAGATGAAAATAATAAGGTAAGCGTAACAGATCAAAAACTGGCAGGAGTAGCCGCAGCTTTCCTAGGAAGACAGATGGAGTCATAGTAGTAGGCAATAAATTTGTGAAAATAGCTCAAAGAAAAAACTAAAAAGTTGAAAAAAGATACTTTTTAACCAAAAAATTCCCTGCAGAAAGCTCTTTAAATGGAGTAATTATCTTGACAAAGCCTATTAAATGGGGTATAAACTGTATAGTATGATACGAAATCAGTATCGGATATATTTTCAAGGAGGAATTAAAATGAACAAGACAGAATTTATCGCAGCTATTGCTGAAGAAGCTGGACTTTCAAAGACAGATGCTGCAAAGGCTGTTAAGGCTTTTACAGATGTAGTAGTAGAAGAAATGAAGAAAGGTGAAAAGATTCAGTTAGTGGGATTCGGAACATTCGAAGTTTCAAAGAGACCTGAACGTCAGGGAATCAATCCTGCAACAAAGGAAAAAATCACTATCGCAGCAGCTAACGTACCTAAGTTCAAGGCTGGTGCAGCTTTAAAGAATGCACTTAATTAATAAATAAAAGTTCATTAGAAGATATAAGGACTGTTACAAAGTAACGGTCCTTTTTGTTATACACGACGAGCCAAATATACGCATACAGCTTTTTATGCTTGCATAAAAAAAGCTGTATGCGTATATTTGGCGACCGTATAATCACTGAGAAGAAGCGGAGCGGATTCGAAGTATTATACGTGAAGCGAAGCTTCGCCGTGTATAACAAAACAAAAGTATTAGTAACCAACCGTATAATCACTGAGAAGAAGCGTAGCGGATTCGAAGTGTTATACGGGAAGCGGAGCTTCGTCGTGTATAACAAAACAAAGTACACAAAGTAATGGAGGAAAAAATGAGAATTGACAAATTTTTAAAGGTTTCAAGAATTATAAAAAGAAGAACTGTTGCCAACGAAGCATGCGATGCAGGCAGGGTTCTTGTAAACGACAGGGTTGTAAAGGCATCTTATGATGTAAAAGTTAACGACATTATACAGATTCAGTTTGGTCAGAGAACAGTTAAGGTTCAGGTTCTAAACCTTAATGAAACAGTTAAGAAAGAAAATGCCACAGAAATGTACAAAGATTTAAGCTGATATAGAATATTTTTACATAATTCAGCAACTTTAAGAATATACTGTCCTATAAAAGGATAAGGTAGGATTGTATGGAACAAAGTTTAGGTTCAAAACAGAATTTAGGTTCAAAGCAAAATCAAATAACTAAACCACATAAGCTGGTTTTGGACAACAGAAAGAGAACAAACTTAACAGGAATAGAGGACGTTGTTGAATTTGATACCACACAGATAGTGCTGGAATCATCTATGGGAATGTTGGTTATTAAAGGAGCGGACTTGAAAATTACCAGACTTAGCATCGAAAAAGGAGAGGCTGATATTGATGGTAGTGTGAATAGCGTTATTTATTCTCAGATAAAGAACTATGGTGAAAAAGGTAAGTCGGTTTTGAAGAGGATGTTTAGTTAATGAGTCCTGCAATAAATGAGGAACTTCTTGTTCTTGCGATGTGTGCATATGGCGGACTTGTTCTTATGGTTTGCTATGATGCCATAAGAATATTTAGGAGAGTTTTTAGAGCCTCCATAATTAGGGTTATTGTAGAAGATGTTATCTTTTGGACAGTGGCGGCACTTTTTATATTTCAAATATTTTTTAAGTACAACTACGGAAGACCAAGATATTATGGAGTGATAGCCGTTCTTGGAACAATGGCATTGTTTGAGTGGCTTGTGGGAAAGAGAGTTGTTGAAAAATGTGCAGTGATTTTGACAAAAATTATGAAGACATTGTTAAAACCGTTGAAAAAACTAAAAAAAGTGATTACTATAAAAAGTAAGAGTATTCTGACAAAACATAAAAGCAGAAAAAACAGTCATACAAATAAAAATACAAAAAATAAAAAGACGGATAAACGTCAGAAAGAATTAACATATAAAAAGAGCAAAAGTCAGAAGAAAACAGGATAAAGACTGAAAGTTTAAGCAAAAAAATAGATAGAAATAGGGTGAAGTAATGGAAGAAAACAAAAGAGCGGCAGGAAGGTTAAATGAGATTCGTCAGCGAAGAATAAGAAACAGACGAATGATAGTTGGAATATCCTTTGTTGTTTTTGCCTTTTGTATTGTTATGGGAATACAGATGGTACAAAAAAATAGTAGCTTAAAGAAGCTTAAAGAGCAGGAAAGTAAGCTTGCACAACAGTATCAGCAGGAATTGCAAATATCTGAGAACCTTAAGGATAAGGAACAGTACGTACATACAGACGAATATTTGGAAGAAATGGCAAGAAAGCTAGGATTGTTATATCCTGATGAAGTAATCTTTAAGCCGGAAGACTAAAAAATCCAATTCAAATTAAAAATTAAATTCGAAAATCTAATCTGAAAATTAAAAAATGTTAGAAGAAAAAAATTAAAACAGGACAAGAGATTAAACTTAAAAGTTAAATTCCTCTAAAATTAATGGCACCATACTAGAAATAGTATAGGTGCTTTTTTGTCGAAATTTCTAAGGTTTTTCATACATTGTTTTGACAAAAAAATCAGGAAAGGGTGTTTATACTAGTCGGGAAACTAAATTTTTGCAAGGAGGGATTATGAAACAAAAAGTAGCAAAACCGATAGTGCTACTAATGATTGCAGTTGGAGTCTGTATGATTCCAATGCTTGGATACTATCCGTTAGTCCAAAGTTGGTATGGCGCAATGTGTAACGTAAAAGGGCTTGCGGTGTTAGGATGGCCGGTAATGATTTATGTGATTTTACAAAACGAGGGGGTATTGTGTGCAGTAAAATACGGCTGGATGCTTGGTGCCACAGGACTTTTTCTTGTGCAATATAAAAGAGTTAGCGAAAAATACAATCCGTTTACGGTAGCCTTTATAACAACACTAATAGGAGGAATAATGGAAGCCATGGACTGGTTTATGAATGGAATGATAAAAGAAGAGCTGTATGCCCTGATTCCCATTGTTCTGCTAACATGGTCTACCACAGTAATTTTTTCAGTACTAATCAAAAACTTTATGTGGCATATAAAGGGCAGAAAAAATTACTATTCAAGACTTAGGCATCAGCAAATTATAAGGAATGAAAAAATGATGCAAACATCTAAAGCTTTTAAGGATTTGGCAATAAAAATCCAAAATATGTCAGGCATTGAGGAAGACGACCAGGGACTTATGGATGCAGCGGTGGAGTTTGATATCAATGAAAATATGTGCAAGGGCTGTGCAAATGGGCAGATTCAATATTTGGAAAGGGCGAAGCTTAACTACCTTTGGTACAATAAAATGCTGGAAACAAGGGAAGCAATGGCAATTCAGCTTAATGAAATGGCAGACATTATTGAATACTATACCAAGCCTGTTTCACAGGAAAAAGGAAATCTGTTTGGTATGGAAAATTATTTGAAAAGGAGGTTAAGGGACGAAAAAATTATTGCAAGAAGAGTTTCTATTTCGGAGAACAGTAAGGGAAAATTGGAAATTCACATTGTGGCAAGAAAAAAGAAAAGGGCAAAAGTTACAACAGATGCAATGTGCAAAATAATTTCTAATGTAATAGGCCAGCCAATGAGATTTTCCGTAAAGGAAAATAGTCAGCTAATGAATTATTTTAATGAATATCTTTTTTTGGAACAAGTTAATTTCTCTACGGCCAGTGGATGTGTAAAGAAGGTGAAGCAGAATCAGGAAATGTCAGGTGACAATTATACGTATATGGAGCTGGACAGCGGTGCAACTTTTATGAGCATATGCGATGGAATGGGCTCAGGTCCAAGGGCGGAGGGCTACAGCGAAGTTGTAATTGATTTGCTGGAGCAACTTTTGGAAAGTGGTTTTACGGAGCAGACAGCATTAAAGCTAATTAACTCAGTTTTGCTTACGGGAAATCAGTGGCAGGAGCCGGCGGCAGTCGATATGGCATTGTTTGACAGATATTCCGGCACGTGCCAGTTCCTGAAAATGGGAGCTGCATGCACATATATAAAAAGAGGTGGCTGGGTGGAATGCATTAAGTCAACATCCCTGCCAATGGGGATTTTTGAACAGGTTGATATGGAAACCATTACGAAAAAACTTTATGCCGGGGATTTTATTATAATGATTTCCGACGGAATAGTAGATTCCCTTGAGTGTACCGACAGAGAGGAGGCAATGGGAAGGATAATTATGGATATTAAAACTGCCAGTCCAAGGGAAATGGCACTGGAGATTATGAACAGAGCTTTGCAAATGTCAAAAGGAATTCCAAAAGATGATATGACAGTTTTGTGCACCGGGATATGGGAAAATTAGTACAAATATGATAAAATAACAAAAAACACGTATGGTCGTTAAAGGTGTAACAAAAATATGAAAAATAAGGTATTGAATTTTATAAATAAAAATAAAATATTACAATATGGAGACAGCGTCATACTGGGGGTTTCCGGAGGCGCTGATTCCATTTGTATGCTTTATCTTCTAAAAGACATTAGCAGTGAAATGAATCTGACTCTTTATGTGGTGCATATTAATCATCACATTAGAGGAAAACAGGCTCAGCACGATGCTGATTACGTAAAAGATGTGTGTAGAAAGCTGAATGTGGATTTTAAGCAGATTGATGCAGATGTTCCACTTATGGTTAAGCAGACAGGTATGACGGAGGAAGAGGCAGGCCGTCAGGCAAGATATAAGGCTTTTTTTGAACGAGCCATAGAAGTAAAAATTAAAGAAAAAAAACAAGCTAAGAATCAGACTAAAAAACCAGATGAAAGCCGAAAACTAAGCTTAAAAGAGAATAAGGAAAACTCAGCAAAAGAAGATGGCATTAAGAAAAATGACCCAAAAGAAAGAAAAAACAGTTACAACAATATCAAAATTGCCGTTGCCCACAACTTAAATGATAACAGCGAAACCGTGCTGTTTAATCTTTTTAGGGGAACAGGCATAAAGGGACTTACGGGAATCCCGGTTAGAAGAGATATGATTGTACGTCCTCTTTTGTGTTGTACAAGACAGGAGATTGAGCATTATTTGAAATCTAAAAATATTTCATATTGCAGTGATGCAACCAACAAAGAAACAGAATACAGCCGTAATAAGATACGTTTGGAGCTTTTGCCTTATATAAAAAATAATATAAATAAAAAAGCTGAGTATAATATTGTAAACGCTGCAGAAAATTTAAATGAAATTTGGGATTATTTAAATAGGCAGGCAGCTGAGGAATATAACAGATATGTTAAGGATGAAGTTTTGGATGAGAAGGCATTTAACCTTCACCCGGCAGTTTTGAATCAGGTTGTAAGAAAGATGATTGAGAATGGAGCAGGAAAGCTAAAGGATATTACAAGGAAACACGTGCTTTTGGTTGTGGGGTTGAAAGATATGAATGTGTCCAAAACAGTTGATTTGCCATACAATCTTGTGGCAACAAGACTTTATCACGGAATATCAATAAAAAAGAAAAATGATGAATCGAATCAGGAAAAAACAATGGAACAGTGTTTGGTAAAGAATGGTAAGATTCATAATACTGAAAATGTAACAATAACCATTGAAAATAATAGTTTTTCTTCTGAAAATATTCAGGAATTATTGTATACGAAATGGTTTGATTATGATAAAATAAGAGAATTGACTGTTAGAACTCGCAGACCAGGTGATTTTATAACAGTTGATGAAAACGGAGGCAGAAAGAAGCTGAAGGATTATTTTATTAATGAGAAAATTCCAAAGGCGCAAAGGGATGAGATTCTTTTGCTGGCTGATGGAAGTCATGTGGTTTGGGTAATCGGATACAGAATAAGTGCTTATTACAAGGTTACTGAAACTACAAAGAATATTTTAAGAGCAGATTATATTGAAGAAGATTAGGAATTAAAAACCTAAAATAACATATGATAAGGAGTTTATTATGAATACAAAGATTAGTGTTATGATTAGCGAAGAAGAAATTAATAAAAGAGTATGTGAAATTGCAGAACAGATTAGTAAGGATTATGCAGGAAAAGAAGTACGTTTGATTTGTATTCTTAAAGGCAGTGTTTTTTATACATGTGAATTGGCAAAGAGAATTACTATTCCTGTAACACTTGATTTTATGAGTGTTTCAAGCTATGGTAGCGGAACAGTTAGTTCAGGAACAATAAAGATTAAGAAAGATTTGGATGATGACATTGAAGGACTTGATGTTATTGTTGTTGAGGATATTATTGACTCAGGAAATACTTTAAGCCGTCTTATTCCAATGCTTAAGGAAAGAAAACCGGCAAGCCTTAAGATTACAACACTTCTTGACAAGCCGGACAGAAGAGAGGTTGACGATGTTACAGTTGACTATGTTGGATTTGAAATTGAAGACAAATTCGTAGTGGGCTATGGTTTGGATTACGACCAGAGTTACAGAGATTTACCATATATTGGAGTTATTGAGCAATAAAACTTAATAAAATTATCGGTTTGAAAATAGGATCGGATACAATTGAACATTAAAGATAAGTTACACAGACTTGAAAAATTCCAGATAGGAGGAATGAATTGAACAATAAAAGAAGTAATTTTACAAGAATTTATTTTATAGGGATGGCAATTATTATTATAGTTATGCTTTATTATGCAGGTTCAGGACTTAAATCAAATAACTATAAATATAATGATTTGTTAAACGATTTGCAGAATGGAAAAGTTACACAGCTTAATATTAGCCAGAATAAGGAAGTGCCTACAGGAAAGGTTACTGTAAAACTTCAGGATGGCTCAACTAAGTATGTATACATTACAGATGTTAATCAGGTAATTAGTGATATTAAAGATATTAATGACAAGACTAATCAGAATATACAGCCAGGCATTGCAGATGTAAGAAGAGACAGTGTTTTCCTTACAAATATTTTGCCTATGCTTCTTATGGGTGTGGTTATAGTAGTTGTTATTATGATGATGAATGCCAATGCGGCAGGCGGAAATTCCAAGATGGCTAATTTTGGAAAAAGCAGAGCCAAAATGGTTGTAGAAGTTAAGAATATGGACTTTAGCAAGGTTGCAGGTCTTAAGGAAGAAAAAGAAGAACTTGAGGAAATTGTTGATTTCTTAAAGAATCCTAATAAGTATATTATGCTTGGGGCAAGAATCCCAAAGGGAATACTTTTAGAGGGACCTCCGGGAACAGGTAAAACTCTTCTTGCCAAGGCTACAGCAGGCGAAGCAGGAGTTCCGTTTTTTACTATTTCAGGTTCAGATTTCGTTGAAATGTTTGTTGGTGTAGGTGCATCAAGAGTTAGAGACCTTTTTGCGGAAGCAAAGAAGAACGCACCATGTATTATTTTCATTGACGAAATTGATGCAGTTGCAAGACGAAGAGGAACAGGTATGGGAGGTGGTCACGATGAACGTGAGCAGACTCTTAACCAGATGCTTGTAGAAATGGATGGTTTTGGTGTTAACGAGGGAATTATCGTTATGGCAGCAACTAACCGTGTAGATATTTTGGATCCGGCTATTTTAAGACCGGGACGTTTTGATAGAAAGGTTCTTGTTGGAAGACCTGATGTTAAGGGCAGAAAAGAGATTCTTGAAGTGCATGCTAAGAATAAGCCTATCGGTGATGATGTTGATCTTGAACAGATTGCAAGAATTACGTCAGGTTTCACAGGTGCAGACCTTGAAAACTTACTTAATGAGGCTTCTATTCTTGCAGCAAAAGCAGGAAAGCATTTTCTTACACAGGCCGAAATTAATCAGGCAATGATTAAGGTTGGCATCGGTAAAGAGAAGAAGAGCAGAATTATTTCGGAAAAAGAAAAGCGTATTACAGCATATCACGAATCAGGTCATGCGATTTTATTCCATGTTCTTCCTGATGTTGGACCGGTTCACACTGTTTCAATTATTCCAACAGGAGCAGGTGCAGCAGGTTATACTATGCCTTTGCCTGGTAAGGATGAAATGTTCCTTACAAAAGGCAAAATGTTACAGGAGATTATGGTTGACCTTGGTGGACGTATAGCCGAAGAACTTATTCTTGACGACATTACAACAGGTGCGTCACAGGATATTAAGCAGGCAACAGCTACAGCTAAGTCAATGGTTACAAAATATGGATTTTCAGATAAGCTTGGTCTTATTAATTATGATGATGAATCTGATGATGTATTTATCGGTAGGGATTTGGCTCATTCAAAGGGGTATGGCGAGAATACAGCTTCAGTTATTGACGAGGAAGTTAGGGAAATTGTTGATACATGTTATAAAAAGGCTAAGAAGATTATTGAAGACCATATGGAACAGTTGCATGCAAGTGCAGCATTGTTAATGGAAAAAGAAAAGATTGGCCGTGAAGAATTTGAAAGTCTATTTGACTCTGATAATAATCAGGCCGACTCTTTAACAAACGAGGAAACAGTATAAAATTTTAATGTTAAATAGTTGCAACAGAACTTTATTATTATTTTGTTGCAACTATTTTGTACAATGGGAAATCTGTTGTATGAAAACCGGAAATTTTAGAAGAAGGGATTATAAAAATGAAACAGCAAAAGGAAGCACTTTTTCACGATGGCTCAAGTCAGTTTTGCAAATATAATGAAAAGTCGGATACATATACATTTATTCTAAGAACTACAATAGGGGCAGTAAATCAGGCTTTTATGGCAATAGATGGATATGAGATGAGAATGTCACACATGGATACAAAGGGCAGATTCGATTATTATGCAATTAATCTGGCTCTTGGAACTAAAATGATAAAGTACCATTTTAGAACGGTTGGTCAATGCCAGTTATACTATAATGTTTTCGGTGCAAGTGAACATTTTTCTGAAGAATGGGAGTTTGAGTTTACACCGGGATTTAAAACACCTGATTGGGCTAAGGGCGCTGTAATGTATCAGATTATGGTGGACAGATTTAATAATGGCGATAAGTCTAATGATGTAATGACTAATGAATATGCCTATATTGGTCGTGGAGTTTCAAAGGTTGAGAATTGGGTGGAGCCTCCTGCTGTTGATGGAACAAGACAGTTTTATGGCGGAGATTTGCAGGGGGTTATTGATAAGCTTGAATATCTTGAAAAATTAGGTGTTGAAGTTATTTATTTTAACCCTATTTTTGTTTCTCCATCTAACCATAAATATGATACACAGGATTATGATTATATTGATCCTCATTTTGGAAAGATTGTTAATGATAACGGTAAGTTATTAAAGGACGGTGACAATAATAATGAGCACGCTCAGCGCTATAAGGTTAGAACAACTGACCTTGCAAATCTTGAAGCAAGTAATAAGTTGTTTGTTGAATTGGTTGAAAAGGCTCACGCCCATGGAATTAAAATAATTATTGATGGTGTTTTTAATCATTGTGGCTCTTTTAATAAGTGGATGGACAAAGAGAAGTTTTATACAAAGAATAAAAATTATAAATCCGGTGCTTATATTTCAAAGGATAGTCCGTACAATTTATATTTTAAGTTTCTTGAAGACAGATGGCCTGACAATAACTCTTTTGAAGGCTGGTGGGGCTTTGATACTTTGCCAAAACTAAATTATGAAGGTAGTAAAGAGCTTTGCGATTATATTATTGAAGTTGGTAAGAAGTGGGTTAGTCCACCTTACAATGTAGATGGTTGGAGACTAGATGTGGCGGCAGATTTAGGTCACAGTCAGGAGTTTAACCATGAGTTTTGGAAGAAATTTCGTAAGGCAGTTAAGGAAGCCAATCCGGAAGCTATTATTTTGGCAGAGCATTATGGAGATGCTAATTCATGGCTTCAGGGCGACCAGTGGGATACTATTATGAACTATGATGGCTTTATGGATCCGGTAACATGGTTTTTAACAGGTGTTGATAAGCATTCCGACAATTCTAATCCGGGAATGCGTGGCGATGCGGGAACTTTTAAGCTTACAATGCAGTATCAGATGTCAAGAATGCAGAATCAGTCATTGTTGGTGGCAATGAATGAGTTGTCAAATCACGACCATTCAAGATTTCTTACAAGAACTAACCGTATGGTTGGTCGTGTGGGGACAGCAGGAACAGCGGCAGCAAGTCAGGATATTGATGAAGCTATTTTTAAACAGGGTGTTGTAATGCAGATGACATTGCCGGGAGCACCCACACTTTACTATGGTGATGAAGCAGGAGTTTGTGGTTGGACGGACCCGGACAATAGACGAACTTATCCTTGGGGACACGAAAACTTTGAAATTTTGGAATTTTACCGTGAGGCAATTGCAATTCACAGACAGCACAAAGTTTTTAAAACAGGTTCTTACAAGCCATTAGTTGAGCAGAGAGATTTGCTGTGCTATGGACGTTTTGATATGGACAATGCAGCTTTTGTGGCAATTAATACATCAGATACAGACAAAACAGTTTCAATTCCAACTTGGACATTGGGTGTGGAAGATGGTGAAAGCTTTGAACGATTAATTGAAACATCAAGAGAGTTCTATAACTGTGGCAGAGTAAAAGTGGTTCAGGAAAACAATATTGTAACAGTAACCGTAAAAGCTAATAGTTCAGTAATATATCATAAGTAAGTTTAAAATATTTTAATGCAAACATAAAAAACTTCCTACCGGGAAATTGCCGGTAGGAAGTTTTTTGATATATAATAAAACATTATTGCATCAGTTATTTGGAAAAGAATAGTGTATTCCAAAATCCTCTTTGGAGTGTAAATGTAAACTTTTGAATGTTTCTTAAAGAAATCTTTGTCCTCAAACTTATGTAAAGTGTTAAACATTGTGCCGCTTTTCATAGAATTTTTCCGTTATGTTTTGAGTGTTATAATTAAATTAATTCATATGTAATCAAACTTTAGGTGCGTTGTCACCTTAATCATATTAACTAAATAATACCACAATTATATTACGCAGCTGTAATAGGTGTCAATTTTCTAAAAAATAAAAATTTGTTATCTAAATAAATAGATGAAAATAAAAAATATTGCAAAAAATCTTATAAAAATCACAAAAATGTTTGCACTTTAAGCATTTATATGGTATAAGTATATATTGTTAAAGCAATGGGCAGATTCCCGAGTGGCCAAAGGGGACAGACTGTAAATCTGCTGGCACTGCCTTCGAA
>OGCO01000793.1_pt1 | contig 52156 bp, 40 predicted proteins | sample 1570171 | NCBI WGS metagenome assembly OGCO01 (sample SAMEA4370583, study PRJEB24528) | human gut metagenome
ACGCCAACACAAAAGAGACAACCACTTCGGTTGTCTCTTTTGTTCTATCCGGAAAGAAGTAAGTGTTACCCTTCCATCAGACGATGCTTCAAGCTCTGCCAAAGCTCCAGCGCCTTGAAGCGGAAGACATAACTTGTCTCCTCCTCTTGCAGGAGAGAAATTTGCCCCGGCGTGAGCGTGCTGGTCTCTAAGGCCCGTTCGGAGACGGCGGGCAGGCAGAGATTGGGAAAGACTACGCACCACCAGTTGTGTCCCTCTGCCGCCCCGATGAGGACCCGCAGGGCCAGATAGTTCCCGGCGGGCAGAGAGATGCCCTGATACTGTCGAGTAGGAAACCAGGTCTGCTCCAAACGCACCTCGACCCGATCATCATGCCCTTGGGCTGAGATCTCTTGGGCGGCAGTCTGGGCGATGTCGTCCAGATGCTGATCGAGCAGCACCGCCGCGGCCTGGGGCTCTGTTTCTCCCGCGAGCAGGGCGCTTGTTGTTTCCAGAACCCGGTCCCGGACCTCTAATTTCAGGGCCTGGTCCTCTTCGCTGTCTGAATTGGCTAATATGTGCAGTCGAATGACTTGGGATGCCAGCCGCACTTGGGTGGCATCTGCCCACAGGGCCGTGCAGACCAGACAGGCCACGAACAGCGCCAGCACACGCCGCCAGGGAACGTCTCGTAATACTCTCGTTAAACGCATAAAAACACCGTCCACTTTCTAAGTACAAGGATCTGTACAGAAAGTATGGACGGTGTTTTTGGTGTTTATACCTGGGTTTCCCGCAGAGCGGGGAGGGGGCCGCTGAGAGGTTCCGTCAGGAAGACTTCCTCATAATCCTCCCGCAGGAGTGCCACGGCAGATCGTGCCAGGGCTTTCTCGCGGAACAGGCCGAAAACAGTGGGGCCGCTGCCGCTCATGGCGGCGCCCAGGGCACCGGCGGTGAGGAGCGCAGTCTTGATGCTTTCGATCTCCCGCTGCTGGGTGGAGGGCAGGACGCCCTCGAAGACGTTGAACATCCGCCGGGCGACCTCCATCAGGTCCCCAGCCTCCAGCGCCAGCAGAGTGCCCTTGGTGTCAGGCCGCAGGCGGTGCTTCCCCCTGTCCCAGGCCCGGAAGAGGGCTGGGGTGGAGATGGAAAACCGGGGCTTGCAGAGCACGATCCAACAGGGCGGCAGGGATGGGAGCGGGGTCAGTGCCTCCCCCCGGCCGCCCGCCAGAGCGGTGGTGCCCAGGACACAGTAAGGGACATCGGAGCCGACTTCCTCCCCGATCTTTGCCAGTGCCTGGGGAGATAAGCCTGCGTTGGTCAGCTCGTTCAGCCCCCGCAGAACAGCGGCGGCGTCGCTGCTGCCGCCAGCGGTACCGGCGCAGACGGGGATGCGTTTCTCGATCGTGATCAGCAGGTCCCGCCAGGTCTGGCCGGTGGCCTTGCGAAAGGCCAGGGCTGCGGCGACGGCCAGGTTATCTTTGTCGTTGGGCAGGAATTGCAGACCCGACGAGGCCCGGATCCCGCCGGCAAAGCCCAGGTCCAGACGGATGGTGTCGCACAGAGAGACGGATTGCATGACCATCTCCATCTCGTGGTAACCGTCGGGCCGGGCGCCTAGAATGTCCAGGGTCAAATTGATCTTCGCCGGGGCAGGCAGGGTGAGGGAAGTCACTTGATCTTCCGGGCTTCCATATAGAAGCGCTTGTCGTGGGCCTCGCCCATGGAGAAGGTCTTCCGGGGCAGAGCGCCGTCGAAGATGACGGTGGGGAAGAGCTGGTCCTTGGTCATGGAAGGCAGCAGGAAGCCGATGCTGTCGGGCTGGCTGACCAGGCTTTCCACCACGTCCTCGCCGTGGATATAGTCGATCTTGCCGCCGTTTTCTTCCAGGTACTTGTCCAGGAAGGTTTGCAGGGTGCCGACTTCCAGCTGGGCAGTGGGGTTGGGGACGGTGACCACACCCTTCTCGCCGCCGGGCAGGACGTAGGTGATCTGATGGCCCTCACCCTCGCCGTAGTGAGCGCCGGGGTAGGCGGCCAGGAAATCGGCCATGAGCTTCTTGGGGTCCACGCCGAAGAGCACGCGGTGGATGGCCTCGAACTCCAGGGAGTCGTCATACAGGTTCACTAGCTCCACCAGGGCGTAGCGGGCGGGATGGGTCAGCTGCTCCTCCGGGGAGAGGGTGGGCTTGAGCTCCTCCCAGCAGGCCTTGGCTGTGGCCAGGGAGTGGTTGCCATCGCCCATGGCATAGACCAGGACGGGCTTGCCCTCGGCGTGATAGGTCTCGGCAAAGCGCTGGGGATCACCCAGGGCGGCCAGCTGGTCCTCGACCTTTTCCGCCTGCTTCTTGGACAGCAGGTGGGCGGCGATGCGGCCGCCGCGCTCCATGAGGGAGGTCATGTAGACGCCGGACATCTCCTTCTTGGCCTTGTCGGTGGCCAGGGGCTCGATGATCTCTTTTTGGGGGTCGTCGATGAGGACCATGATGTGGGGCAGCTCGATGGGAGCGTTGCGGCGGACCTTCATGCGGGGCGGGATGCGGGAGAGCACGGTGCCCTCGGTGGCGCGGATGGGGGTGCCGGAGCCCTTCTCATAGCTGTACTGCTCCAGGTCCAGCTTGCCCAGCAGGCCCAGGCGGGTCTTGCCGTTGGACAGCTTGCGCTCCAGCAGGAGCATGGCGTCCTCCAGCTCCTGAAGGCGGCCGTCGGCCAGGTACTGCTCCATGGTGTGGTTGATCTTCTGGATCTCCTGGTCCACGTTGTCGCCCTCCAGCTTGCTCTCAGGCAGGATCAGGCGCAGGGTGGAGGGGGCGTCGCCCACATATTTATCGACGCGCTCCCAATATTCGGGCTGAGAGGTGTACTGGTCACAGGCCACCACGGCCCACTTGGTCAGGCCGCACTCTCTGGGCAGGAGAATGTTGGCCGGGGAAAAAGCAGTTTTGCTCATGTTGGTTTCCTCCGTTTGTCGTTGAGTGTTGTATCGCTAAGATACATGCAAAGCATGTTGCTGGGGGTTACAGCTGCTCAAAGAGCTTCCGCATCAGGACGGGGGCACCGGCCGCGTAGGCAGTGCCTTTCAGGCCGGATTCCTCGCAGTAGGGCAGGTTCAGACCCGTGTCCTTCCGGCTGTCATACAGCAGGTAGGGGACAGGGTCGGCGTCGTGGCCGCGGGTGGCAGTCAGGGTCTTGTGGTCGGAGAGGATGAGCAGGCGGAAGTCCGTGCCCTCGTCGGCCAGGGCCTGGGTGATGGGGCCGACCACGCGGCTGTCCAGCCACTCGATGGCCTGGAGCTTGCCGGGCAGGTCGCCGTTGTGGGTGCACTCGTCGGGGGCCTCCACGTGGACGGCGACGAAATCCTTGCCATTGTGCAGCTCGTCCAGGGCGGCGGCAACTTTGCCCTCGTAGTTGGTCTCCAGCTCGCCGGTGGCGCCCTCGACCTCGCGGATGTCCAGACCGGACAGGCGGGCGATGCCGAAGCACAGGGGCACGGCGGAGATCACGGTGCCGGTCTTATGATACTTGTCCCAGAAGGAGTCCAGGGCCACGGCGCTGCCCTCGGCCCAGAACCACACGCCGTTGGCGGGGAGCTTGCCCTCGGCGCGGCGCTTTTCGTTGATGGGGTGGTGGTCCAGGACCTTGTGGGCCAGCTTCATGAGGTCCTTCAGCACCTCGGCGTTGTCGTTGCCGGAGGGCAGCAGGGGGCCGATGACCTCGCCCAGGTGGTCGTGGGGCGGGATGAGTTTGATGCCCACGATGTTCGCGCCGGACTGCACCGCAATGTGCCGGAAGGAAGCGGCGGGATGCACGACCATCCCGGCCTTCTGGGCAGCGACCTGGAATTCGGGGTCGTTGAACAGGTCCGTGACCAGCTGAATGGACTGGTCGCCCTCGATGGAGCCGCCGGAGTGGGAGAGGATCTTCTTCTCTTCAAAGGGCAGGTCGCTGTCTTCCAAAGCGATCATGTTGCAGCGATAAGAAACGTCACCGGGCTGGAGCTGGATGCCGGTGGCAGCAGCTTCCAGGGGGGAGCGGCCGGTGTAGCACACGTTGGGGTCTGCGCCGAAAATGGACAGGATGGCGGTGTCACTGCCGGCGGGCAGGCCGTCGGGGCAGTTGATGACGTTGCCCACCTCGCCCTTGGCGGCCAGGGCATCCATTACGGGAATGTTGGCGTGCTGGAGGGGGGTCTTGTTGTCCAGGGTGGGGACGGGGTTGTCTGCCATGCCGTCACCGATGATGAGGATATACTTCATGGGATCTCCTTTCCGGAATGGGGGTTATGTTTGCACCTGTCAGCGGTCCATGGGACGGGGGACAGGGAAAAAGCTTTGAGAACCCCTCTATTATAATGCGGAATGGGCCGGGCCGCAAGAGCAGAACGAAAAGTTGCGGCAGGTTTCCGCCTATGCTATACTCATCCCATATTTTTGAAAAGAAGGAGGGGGATCATGTCGAAGCAGGAAGCGCTGATGTCCTGCGTGGGAGAAAAATAAATTTTGGAAAAATTCAAAATTTTTTTCAGAAAAAGTGTCACAAATCGGGGGTCTGGAACGTTATATAGGGTAGAAGGGGTTGGTGAGCGTATGATATAAGGCGCTATTCAAGGCCTTCCCCTGGGGGGAAGGTGGCCGCGAAGCGGACGGATGAGGGCAACGTCCCGCAAGCAATCCGTCGTGTACTAACCTACCCACGCACGTCACGCAACTACCAATCCAATTCTCTGGCGAAGCCAGACACCATGAAGGAGGAGAGTCCCATGCAGAAGAAACTACCCTACATCCTGGCCATTGTGCTGCCGTTTTTGGTTGTCTGGCCCCTCTCTGTTATTCTGCTGCCCCAGGCGCAAACCAAGCTGCACCTGTGGGTCATTGGCATCGCACTGTTCATCGTGATATTTTTCGCAGTTTGGAGGGGGAACTATTCCAAGCGCTGCAAGCGGGCCTGGCGGCTCCTGAGCGTGGCCATGATCGCTTCTGCCCTTCTGTTTTGGGCGATAGACACAACTAATTCCACGCTGGTCCCTGACCTGCGCTTCCATCTCTTCGAGCAGCAGTATCAAGCTGAGGCTGAGCGAATCAGCACCGCCCTCTCCGAGGTGCCGGACCAGTACTTCCAGGAGCTGGAGGGGGAAGAGTCCAGCCACCTGCTGGCCCTGGATGGAGTGCTCTACCTGGACAAAAGTCAGTCAAAGACCCTGCTGTTTTTCAACACACAGCTGAGCTCCTTTAGCTTCTATGGTTACTTATATTGCCCAGAGCAAAAACAGCTCCAGGAGGATTATGATTTCGTCCACTGGATCAATGACGATTGGGCGTGGGTCAAGGCCTATTGAGCTTCCAACATTCTAAAAAGAGGTGATCCTATGAACCGCAAAAACAAGACCCTGCTGACCCTCAGCATCCTCCTCCTGGCAGTGGTTGTGGCCCTGCTGTGGACGGTCCAGAGCTTTTCCCTCAATGCCTCCGTTTGCAGCGCCCCGATCCCGGCAGAGACCACCGACCCACCGGAAGGGCAGGTAGCCCTCTCCGCCGTGCAGATGTACCCAACTTACCGAATTCCCATTACCTTTACCTCCGTGGAGGTCCGGGACACTGTGACCAAGGAGCCGCTGGAGCCTGGTCTGGTACTGTATGATGAGGAACCGGTCCACCTCTTGATGGCGTCCTCTTGGGTGGGAACGCGGGAGGATTTTGAGAAGGAATTTTCCGAAGGCCCGCACCTGTCCGCCGAGGGCGGGAAGCTGACCAGCAAAAATATCGTCCTGGGGACTCTATGGAGCCATTGGCCAGAGTGGGACCACCCCACGGAATATGTCTTCCACTATAAGCTCTATGGGATCTTCCCCAAGACCGAGCATCTGGCCTACGATTGGGCATAGGGAAAGGTTTATTGACCTTCCCAACAAACATAAAACAGAAAGGTGATGTACAATGAAACGATTGCTATGGGTATGGTTGATGCTGTTGCTTCTGCTGTCGCTCTCCGCTTGCGGTGGAAAGCTGGCGGATGGGATGCAGGTGGAGATCGCGGAGGGAAGTTCCGGGTACTCTACCGAGGACATTCAGGCGGCGGTGGATGTTGTGGAGAAGAAATTCAAACGGGATTTCTCCGGCTGCACCATGACTGCGCTGCGCTATGCGCCGCACTCCGGGAAAGAGGGGAACGAAGCGTGGGCCGAGCAGTATGACGCAGAGGAAGCAATGGTTCTCTACTCTGATTTTGATGTAGACGGCTCCGGGGGCGATGGCAGCCTGAACCCGAATAGCACCTATACAGATTGGAGCTGGGTCTTGGTGAGAGAGAACGGCGGAGCGTGGAAAATTGCGACTTGGGGAATGGGATAAAAAAGGCCGAAGTGGAAGGAGAGAAAACCATGAAACACAAAGGAAGAACCATCGGGATCATCATTCTCTGCGCCGTGGTGGTCTTGCTGGCGATCAACTGGCAGGTCCAGCCGCTCCATAAATTGCGGCAGCAGGACGCTGCCCCGACCTATGCCCACATCATCCGTTCCGGCGTAGATGGACGGACTGTCGTGGAAGTGACCGACCCGCAGGCCTTGCAGGCCCTGCAAGACAGCGCCCGTCAGGCGGTGCCGCTCTGGGTGGGGCCAAGCCCGCGCTCCTACATGCTGGAGGAGGGGGACATTTACCATGTGTACATCTCCGCAGGCACGGAGGACCTGGCTTTTATGACGGTGGACAGCAAGGGCTTCTTGAGCGCCGGTCACGCCCGTTACCACGTCTTCGGAGCCTCCTGGCGGGACGCCGTGGAAAAGGCGTTCCAGCAGGGAACTATCATTGAAACACATAAGGAATGAGGGAACACAGATGAAACTTAAAACAATTGGAAAACGTGGAGCAGGCTTGCTTCTCTCGGCGCTCCTGGCCATCTCCCTCTGCCTGCCCGTCTCGGCGGCGGGCGGCGCGGGATACACAGACCTGCGGGGCCATTGGGCGGAGAGCCAGCTCCAATGGGCGGTGGAACAGGGATATTTGACCGGCACCTCGGCCACGACCCTATCTCCCAACAAGACCCTGACCCGCGGGATGGCGGCGGTCATTTTGTATCGTTACGCAGACAGTCCGACGGCGGGAGAGAACAGCCGGTTTTCTGATGTCCCGGCGGGGGCCTATTACGCCAAGGCCGTGGCCTGGGTGGACCAGACCGGGCTGATGTCCGGCCGGGGAAACGGGCGGTTTGCGCCCCAGGCCAACATGACACGGGAAGAATTTTTGACGGTGCTGTACCGCCTGCGGGTCCAGACCTGCGGGGTGCCCGGACAGGTGGGGCAAAACAACTGGGTCACGCTGGCAGATTATGGCGATCAGGATACCGTCAGTGCCTACGCCAGGGAGAGTCTGGCCTGGGCGGTGGGCGACCTGTTCCTGGCTTACAGCGGCACGGGGGGGACGGACAATTTCCTCCGGCCCAAAGATACTGTGACCCGTGCGGAGGTCGTGACCCTGCTTAGCCGGTATGACTGCCTGGTGGCGGGGAACCCGGCGCAAGTCTGCGTGATCCATCCGGAGCAGATCGCGACCATCACGTTCCGTCCCGGCAGCGCCGCGCCCTATGACGTGACAGAACCGGCGGCCATCCAGGCCTTTGCCGAGCGGGTCAATGGCTTCACTTACGACCACATGGTGCGCACGAAGAACACCAGCGCACCGGGGATCTACTACTATGTTTGGCTCAAGGACAAGACCGGCGCTGTAGTACGGAGTATGACGCTGTCGGTCAACGGCATCGACGGGTGCGAAAAGACAGTGACGGACGGAAATGAAATCTTTCCGCTCTCTTGGTTGCAGGGACTTCTGACGGCGTAATGTGAACGCATGAGAAAAGACCAGAGTTGTGCTGTCAACTCTGGTCTTTTGAAAAATGAAATATTATGACTTTTTGGGATCGTCCGGCTTCCCCAGCAGGGCCTTCCAATACTTCTGCTCCTGGAAGGTATCGGACTGGGCGTCCAGAAGGTCCAGGATGAGGGTGTTGGAGAGCAGGTAGCCCTGGGGGGTGAAGTGCCAGCGGTGGTCGGTCTGGACGATCCACTGGTGGCGCTCGAAAAACTCCAGCTTGCGGGCGATCGGCTCGAAGTTCAGGCCGAAGTTGCGGCGGTACTCCCACTCCTCGATGCCCCAGCGGGTCCGCATCCGCAGGAGCAGGTACTCCCGCGCCCGCTCTGTGGGGGGGATGGGCTGAACGTCCACCGGAGCTACCAGGCCACCAGCGGCCAGGTAGCCAGCCAGGTCCCGCGGGTAGGCGTAGCGCTGACCGTCGAAGTAGGAGTGGGCACCGGGGCCGAAGCCCACGTACTCCCGGCCCATCCAGTATTTCAGGTTGTGGCGGGATTCCTTACCCGGCTTGGAGAAGTTGGAGATCTCATATTGATGGTAGCCCGCCTGCCGCAGCCGGTCCACGGCGGCGAGATAAAAATCGGCCTGGTCGTCTCCATCGGGCAGTTCTAGGCCCAGCTCGGCTTGCCGGGCCAGGGGGGTGCCCTCCTCGACCTTGAGGCCGTAGCAGGAGAGATGCTCCGGGGCCAGGGCGATGGCCTTGTTCAGGGTGTCCAGCCAGCTGGCCATATCCTGGTCAGGCAGGCCGTAGATCAGGTCTAAGCTGAGGTTCGTGATCTTCGCCCGCCGAATGTCCGCCACGGCCTGGACCACTTGCCGGGTGGAGTGGATGCGGTGCAGACAGCGCAGCTGTTGGGGGTCGGCGGTCTGTGCGCCCAGGGAGATGCGGTTCACCCCCGCCCGGCGCAGGCGGGCGATGGAGCGCCAGTCCACGCTGTCGGGGTTGCACTCCACGGTGATCTCCGCCTGTCGGCTGACGGTAAAGACCCGCTGGATGAGCACCAGCAGCTCCCGCAGGCGCTTCTCCCCATAGTAGGAGGGAGTCCCGCCGCCAAAATAGATGGTGTCCGCCACCCGTCCCTTCAAGCGGGGCGCAAAGGACCTAAGCTGGGCGATGAGGGCCTTTTGATAGTGGTCCATTTCCTCTTCCCGCCCGGCCAGGGAGTAGAAGTCACAGTAGTCACATTTACTTTTGCAGAAGGGGATGTGGATATAGACGCCGTATGTGGTGGCCATAGAGTTCCCTCCTATCCTGCGTAGAGAATGATTACTGCTCTATTATAATGCGGAAACGAGAAACCCGCAAGCCCAGAACGGAAAATTGACACGGCAGAGCACCTGCCGTATGATATACATGGAGTTTATTTTGTTTGGAAGGAGTTTTACCATGAGAAAAAATGTGAAACGCCTGCTCTGCGGCCTGCTGGCTGCGGCGCTGCTGATCCCGGCAGCAGCGGCCGCCCCGGCGTCGGGACAGAAGGCCAAGCTCAGCGACATTCAAGGCCATTGGGCCGAGCAGCAGATCGAGCAGGCCGTGGCCGAGGGCTGGGTGGACGGCTACCCGGACGGAAGCTTTCACCCCGACGACACCATCACCCAGGCGGAGTTTACGAAAATGCTCCTGGCTGCCTTTCGCCTGACCCCCGACAGCGAGACCGTGACCTGGATGTGGAACAACAAGAAGTGGGCCCATGACAAGGGATGGACCGTGGCCATCGAGACCTACTATCCCGCCCTGACCGACATGAACACCCACTGGCTGACCAAGCAGGGGTGGCTGAAAGCCGCTTACGCCTCCGGTGTCCTCATCCCGGCAGACTACGACGGCGGCAAATACGGCCCCGACCTGCCCGTCCGCCGCTATACCATTGCCCTGCAAACCATTCGGGCCATGGGGATGGTCAGCACCGCCCAGAAGATTGCCACCGATGACCTGACCTATTCCGACAACGCCCAGATCCAAGACTGGGTGAAGGGCTACGTCAAAGTCGCCGCCCAAAACAACGTGATGAGCGGCTATCCGGACGGTTCCTTCGGGCCCAAACGCACCGCCACCCGCGCCGAAGCCGTGGTGACCATCCTGCGGGCCTTGGCATATAACAAAGGCGACGGGGAGATCCAGGCGAACCTGCACATAGAGATTTACAGCGATTCCCTAAATAAGGAGCCAACGGAAGTCGTGGACACAAAGAACGTGCGCATGCTGGCCGCAGACGGGCGCATTTACGCCAACCTTCTGGACTTGTTCGATGCCTATGGCATCAATGAGCGCACGGATGACGGAGAGCAACAGATCAGCTGGCTGCCCATTCAACAAGTTGTGCTGGCTGGGTCGGGTGCATTGCATGCGTTCCAGATGGGCAATTCCTATTGGGAAGGCGGAAATTACCTCTATTGGTATAACGAGCCGCCTACTCCGGACCGTGGCCTTCCGTTGCTCGGCCCGGTGCGCTCTTATTATGGTCAGCCGATGCTTCCTATCTATGATTTTAATCGCCCAGCCACAGACGAAAATGGACGGGGATGGGCGAGCTTTCAAGCCGATTGGGACCCAGCCACAAAGACCTTGAGTACCCGTTATGCAGAGCCTACGCATTATGTCTCCTGATGGAAGAAGAGAGGTGATCCCATGAAATTATGTCGACGGCTCCTCTGTGCCCTGCTGCTTCTGGCGCTGCTGATCCCGGCGGCGGCAGCCGCTCCGGCATTGGGCGGGGGAACAAAACGCAGCGACATCCAAGGCCATTGGGCGCAGCAGCAGATCGAACAAGCTGTGTCCGAGGGCTGGGTGGACGGCTACCCGGACGGAAGCTTTCACCCCGACGACACCATCACCCAGGCGGAGTTTACAAAACTTCTCTTGGCCGCCTTTCAGCTCACGCCGGACAGCGACACCGTGGCCTGGATGAAGTCCATCGCTGCCTATCCCCATGACAAGGGCGGGTACATGGACATCGAACCCTATACGCCTACCCTGAGCGATATGAAAGGACACTGGCTGACCAAGCAGGGCTGGCTGGATGCGGCGATCTACTCCGGCATTCTCGTCCCGGCAGATCATACCGGCGGCAAATACGGCCCGGACCTGCCCGTCCGACGCTACACCATGGCCCTGCAAGCGATCCGGGCCATGGGCTTTGTGGGGGCTGCGGAGACGGTCTCCACCGCAGACCTGGCCTTCTCGGACAACGCGGAGATTCAAGAGTGGGTCAAGGGTTATGTGAAGCTGGCCACGCAGTATGGCGTGATGAACGGCTATCCGGACGGTTCCTTCGGACCCAAGCGCACCGCCACCCGCGCCGAGGCGGTGGTGACTGTCGCCAGAGCGCTGGACTATAACCGAGGGGATGGAGAGATCCAGGCCAGCATGGAGCTGTATCGGTACTTTGCCTATCCCCACGGGAGCGAGAGTGCGGAGCCATTTGTCACGAACCGGGTCCGAATGTTGGCGGCAGATGGGCGCATCTACGTCAATGCGCGGGACCTGTTCACGGAGATCGGCGTAGATGGCGGCTGGCGTTGGTTCCCGACCCGTCAGGTCCTCTATGTGAGCGGCGGGAACACGAGCTACAAGTTCCAGATGGGCAATGACTACTGGGTCGGCAGGTCCCAGCAGGATTTTGCTTACGCCGAACCGACCCCGAGGGACAACGAGCTGCTGGGGATCGTCCGCTTCTACAATGGGAATCCCATGCTCCCGCTCCATGATTTCAATCGGCCGGTCCACTCGCCGGAGGGATTTTTGTGGAGCAACTTCCAAGGCAAATGGGATGCGGCGACACGGACCCTCTCATTTTCCATCTGTGACCCGACCCCCAACGGGTCGTGATCCCTAAAAACACACAGCCCGGACTGGCATGATGATGTGCCGTCCGGGCTGTGTGTCTGCTTTGGGACAGAAAAATTATCCCGGCGCCTTGCCGCCGAATTCTGGGAAGAGGATTGAAAACCTACTCATTTTGTACTATAATGTGACGAATTGCTCTTTTTTAAGAGATAAACTAGATGGATAAGCTTTCTAGTTCTGTTAAAAATAAGAAAACTACCCTAAAAATCAAGGGAGCTTTGGCGCTGTGGCTGCTGATTTCCAGCCCGCCTGTGCCGGGAGAGGAGGGGCTGCCTGTGGCGTTTATCACGGATCTGTTGGCTGCGCTGGGGGAGCATCTGCCTCTGCTGCTGGTCGGCTGCGTAGAAATTTTACTGGCGGTCTACCTCATTGGCAAGCTCCTGTGGGGCAAGGTCCAGCGCAAATCCTCCGGCAAGGGCAGGGGCGCGGAAGCGATCTTCTTGCAGGAGTGGAAGCGCCAGAGCGAGGAGGTCTGCATCCTCCTGCGCCGCCGGGACCGGATGCCCGTGTACACGGCGGGCAACCTGCGGGAGGTGCTGGGCGTGACCATCACCCGTCTGCGGGAGGATGCCGCCAGCCTGCTGGCTGGGTTGGACGATGAGACGGAGCGCAAACAGCGCTGGAAAACCTACCTGGACTGGGACGGGGCCAAGCCCCTGGTGGCCGAGGCGGCAATGCAGAACGGCCGCTGGGTCCGCTTCATCGCCCACCGCAGCCGGAACGACAAGTATGACCTGATCTTTGGGCGGGACATCACCCACGAGCACCAGCGTCTGGAGGAGGACAAGACCAAGCTCATGCAGGTCGAGGAGGCCAGCCAGTCCAAGACGACCTTCCTCTCCCGCATGTCCCACGAGATCCGCACCCCCATGAACGGCATCATCGGCATGCTGGCCTTGGCTGAGGGCAAGATGCAGAAGCAGGACCCGGCCATGCAGTACCTCGATAAGGCCAACGAACTCTCGGCGCATCTGCTGTCCCTCATCAATGACATTCTGGATATGTCCCGCATCGAGGCCGGAAAAGTCGAGTTGGAAAACAAGCCCTTCAGCCTCCGGGCCATGGGAGACAAGCTCTACGATATGTTCGCCAAGACCCTGGACGCCCGCGGCATCCGCTACGCCGTGAATTTCGAGGGCGTCACCGTCGACTGGCTTCTGGGCGATGAGCTTCGTCTGAGTCAGATCATGATCAATTTTCTCTCCAACGCCGTGAAATTCACGGAGCAGGGCGAGATCGTCGTGACGATCCGCCAGATGATGCTCCGGGAGGGCAACGTGGACCTGCTCCTGCGCGTCCACGACACCGGTCAGGGCATGGACCCGAACTTTGTCTACCGCATCTTCCGCCCCTTCGAGCAGGAGAGCATCGAGACCGGGAAGAAGTACGGCGGCACCGGCCTGGGCATGGCCATCACCGACCAGCTGGTCCATCTCATGGGTGGGCAGATCTTGGTGGAGAGCCTGCCCGGCAAAGGCTCGGACTTCACCGTCTACCTCACCCTGCCCCAGGCGGAGGCCGACGAGCAGGCCAGCGTGACCGGCCGGGCGGAGGACCAAAACCAGTATGAGGACGCCTTCCAGGACTGCCGCATCCTCATGGCCGAGGACAACGACATCAACGCCATGATCGCCGTGGAGCTGCTGGAGGGCATGGGCGCCAAGGTCGACGTGGCCCAAAACGGCCAATTGGCCCTGGAGGCCTTCCAGGCCAAGCCCGAACACTATTACGACTTTATCCTCATGGACGTGCAGATGCCCGTCCTGGACGGCCGCGCCGCCACCCGTGCCCTCCGGGCCTTGAACCGGTCGGACGCCACAGAGATCCCTATCTTCGCCCTGTCCGCCGACGCCTTCATAGAGGATGAGCGCCTGTCGATGGAGAGCGGCATGAACGGCCATTACTCCAAGCCGATTGACTTTATCGCCCTGCGGCGAAACGTGGGCGCATATCTGCGGAGAAAGGAAACACGATGAAAAAGAAGACCCTTCGCAAGTTGGCCGTTGCGCTTCCCTTGTCCATTGCCGCCGTGATCGGCGTGGCCTGCGCCGTGCAGGATTACCAGGGCGGTGCCGTTTTCCAGCCCTTCGCCAGCGACCGGGCCCTGCAAAGCAACCAGGTCCTCTTCCCCGACGACGGAGAGCGCACAGAGCAAGGCATGGGGGACGAAACGGACGACAGCGCCCTCTGGGAAAAGGACCGGGAGGCCGAGGACGCCAGCCGCCCCCAGCAGCAGGACCGGGCCGACTACCTCTTCCAGGACAACACGCCGGACACCCCCAGCAGCACCCTGGCCGGGACCACCACGCCCCAAGGGACCACCCGTCCGGGCAAGGTCCCAGGTTCGATCCTTGACATCGTAGGGGGCGACGGCAGCAACGCCGACCTGATCATCGGCGGCGGCAGCCAGCCCGGCGGGACGCTCCCCGGCGGCAACCCCGGCACTGGGGACGGCCCCACGACCCCCGACAGCACGCCCCCCGGCGGGGACACCCCCAGCGGCCCCGTGCCCCCCACCCCGACCCCAACGCCCACGCCGACGCCTACCCCGACGCCAGACCCTACCCCCAAGCCGGACCAGGAGAACAACGGCGGGGGCGGCGGGAGCGCGGCCCCCACGCCCACGCCAAAGCCCAACTATTCAGAGACAGCCAAAGACCCGGAGACGCCCAAGGGGGAACCGGGCGAGTCCGGCTGGGGTGATGCAACGAATATCCAAATCGATTCTACTTCTCCAAGACCAGGGGACAAAACAGATGAGAATACAAGCATCACTTTAAATATCAGTATGTCTGCGTCCTGTCCATTGTACTGTGGACAGAGCATCGACTCCTTAACGATTTTTCGGGCGTTAGATACTTATGTATCGGTCATAAAAAGGGACTTGAGTGCTTGGCCGCCTGTCGATACGACCTATTACTATTGGGGGGAACGCCAGTTCAACAAGCTTTTCCGCATCGACAGCGTGTCTTTTGACGGCGGCAAGACCTATAGCGACCAATTCCCGATGACCATTCCGGAGGGTTTGCAGGCCGAAGCGATGAAAATTCGGGTTTCCTATCGTTATGACACTTCGGAAGCCTGGATCTCTTATGAAAAGCCAGTCAGCTGTACCCCCAAAGAAGCTCGCCTCTATGTGCTGTCCGAGCAGTTGAACCAGCAGAACCAAACCATAGATTCGTCCAAAGTGTTAAATTCTGTGTTTGCTTCCGATAAATTCCCTTCCATCGGCTCCCGGATAAACTTGTTTTATTATCAGAAAGCGTTGCTGAGAAAATCTATGGAAACGACGGACAAGCTGGAGAAGCTGTTCCCCGGCTGGCTGGAAAACGATCAGATCGTTCCGTTTTCCTATCCGGTGAGCAGCGGTCGGCACGTGCTGGAACCTGCCTCTTTGGTAGACTACGATAGCAGTTTGTATGATGTCCGTTGGGCCTCCTACTATGTAGATGCCAATTATCAAGTACAGGACTCCGCTTTTGACGATTCCATGCTGTGCAGTCTGCAAACAATGATGGACTATGGCGATACTCTGGAGAGCCAATCTGTTGACCGTCTCGTGGTTCCCCAATATGTCCAGGCCGTGGAGCTGGTTCGCTTGTTTGGAAAAATCGAAGTCAAGGAGCTTGTCCTGCCCAGCTCGGTGATCTATGTCAACACCAAGGATCCGGATACCCTGTCTGTCAGGGAAAACTATGTGGTGGACAGCGCCAATCCGAAGTATACTTCTCAGGATGGCATCCTGTTCAGCAAGGACATGACCCAACTGCTGGCCGTACCGACAGAGCGGGAGACACTGGAAATTCCGGCTTCCGTGGAAAGCGTGACCCTGCCGGGAAGCGATTGCCTGACCAAGCTGGTGTTCCAAGGTACCAACCCGGACGCTCTGCCGGAGGTCAACTTTGAAGACCTGGCAAAAGAGAGTAAGCTGGTCGTCAAGCCAGAGGTTTTAGACCGCTTTCTGCAAAAAAACCGCACCGTGATCGAAAACCGCGGCTTCCAGGTTTCTGACACAGAGAAGCCGAACGTTATTTACACCGTGAAGAATGGCATGGTTCTTCGTAATGATGGCTCGTTGTCTGGCCTTATGCCCTCTGAGGACGAGATCTTGTATTTACCGAATGGTATTGAGAAGATAGACAGTGATGCGTTGCAAGGACAGAATCACCTGAACACGATCGTGATGCCTGCCGATGGAACTGTCGTTGAAACTGACGGCGCTTTGTTTGAAAACTATACGATCAAAAACGTGATCTGCTACAATCAGAACCAGGCGGAGGCCATCCGGGTTGTAGCCCCGGAGGGGATAACGATCCAGGCATGCAGGATAACGAATGGGTACACCTATTTCATAATAGGAGAGAATAAGGCGGTCCTGCTCTCTGCCCCGGAAACGATCACGGAATTTACCGGCACGGAACTGGGGAAGGAGATCTCTATCTGCGAGATCGGCAACTACGCCTTTGCCCATTGCAAGAGTCTGCGCTATGTGACCCTGCCGGAGAGCGTCAAACATATCGGCACCCAAGCGTTTTACGGCTGCGATGCGTTGGAGGGCCTGCTGATCGACAGCCGAGACAGCATCGTGATCGGTGACAAGGCCTGGGATAACTGCCCGGCGCTGCGTTTTGTCGCGTCCAATGCGGCCAAGGCTGTGCGGCAAAACAACTATGACCCTACGCTGAACGTCACGTATACGGGGGCGGATCGGGATTCCCTTTTGGTGCAGTATCTGTTCTGCCTACCAGACAAGCCGGGCTACTCTGAGCATTGGGTGTCTTTCGAGGATCCCATCACGCACTTTGTGATGGTCGATGTGGGAGGAAGCAAGGCCCTGTGCGGCGCCAATAAACAGGAAGGTGCGTGGTTCGTGGCGCGAATGGGGAAAACGATGCCGAAGCAAGTCAAGTTACCCCCAAGCATCCGCTGGTTCTATTGCGGTTCGTTTTCCGGAACCGTGTCCTCTGATGAAGCGGGGTATACCATCAATTGGGAGGAGCTTACTGCCAACGCTCCAAACCAGGCCAATTTGGGGATGAATGCGTATGCCTTTGCCCATTCGGACCTGGCGGGTACCATTACGCTGCCCGGTAACGTCGATTTTGATGACTATGCGTTCGCCTACTGTGATAAACTGACCTCTGTTGATTTTAGCGGTACGATCTCCCGGTTAGGCGAAAACCTCTTCATGGAGGACAAGGCGCTGAGCGAGGTGCGGTTTGGCACCTTTGCATCACCACCGGCACATGGACGCAACGAGCTGAGCAACCGGCAATTCAGCGGCTGTGACAAATTGCAGCGCATCGAGTTTACCAGTGCTACCCCGCCGACCTTGGGCTTTCTGGGGGTGGGGGATGCCTACGCCTTCACTTCCGCGCCGGAGCAGGACGAAAAAAACAAGCTAACACTCACCGTGCCGGAGGGGAGCAAGCAAGCCTATTTGGATGCTTGGCGTTATGCCTTTGCCGGGTATGAGGACACAACGATCAACGGGATATTCAAGCCAGCCTACCAGAGTATGCGGGAAAACATTAAGCATACGAGCAAGAACATTTCGGACGAAGAAGTGGACGCCAAAATCTACCAGACGCTGCTGTCCACGGAAAACCGCCTGCGGGGTCTGCTGGGAATGAAGAAGATCACAAAGCTGGACCACCTGTACAACTGGAAAACTACGTGGGGTGATGATCTCTTTATCCTGACAAGTGCTTACACGGATGCGACGGAAATCACACTGAATGCGGAAACGCTGGATTTGCCTGAGGGATGGTCGATCGACTATATTGGTTCTCATGCGTTTGCAAACGCGCCGAACCTGACGCAGGTGACGGCAGACGCGAACACGATGCTTGCCCTGTACAGCGGAGCCTTTGCGGATGAGGAAAACCATCCGATCACGCTGATCTTCACGGGGGATGCAGATCCGAACACGATGGGCGTTGGCCTGGTGCCCGCCGGGGATGGCAAACGGTTTGATTTTACAGGCTTGGATAAGGTCGTTCTTCTGAAAGGGACGGAGCAGATCTTCCTGGATCTCTGGCTCTATCCCACGTCCGGCTACGAGGATTATGCAGACCTGTATCTCCAAACCGCAGACGAACTATATGAGCAGAAGGAGCTCACAGACAATGTGGAGGAAAATAAGAAACTGATCGATGCTCGAATGGCGGAGATCATGCTGCCTTATGAAAATCAGCTTCGGCAGCTCTTTGGTATGAAGGAAACCGACCGTTTGACGGCCAGTCTGAGTGAATATCACGTCGATGTCCCGGACGATCGGGACTGGGAGGACCTTGTCCAGGATGTGGAGATGAACAACGGCAGCAACAATGGATCGGGGGATGATGACCTGACCGAAAGCCCTGCGCCGGGCCAGGAGGAAGACGGAGACACACCGGAGCCGGCGGAAACGCCCGGCAGCACCACAGAGACAGAGGAGGCTGCATCATGATCGTGGAACAATCCAAGCGGATCATCGAGGAGGTCGGCAAGGCCTTCATCGGGAAGACGGACCTGGTGGAAAAGGTCCTCATGACCATTTACGCCGGCGGCCACGTCCTCTTAGAGGACTGCCCCGGCGTGGGCAAGACGACGCTGGCCATGGCCTTTTCCAAGGCGTTGGGCCTGCAGAACAAGCGGATCCAGTTCACGCCCGATACGCTGCCCTCGGATATTACGGGCTTTACCATGTACAACCGGGAGAGCAACCGGTTCGAGTACCGGGACGGCGCGGCCAACTGCCAGCTGCTGCTGGCCGACGAGATCAACCGGACTTCCCCCAAGACCCAGTCGGCCTTGCTGGAGGTCATGCAAGAGCACACCATCACCGTGGACGGCAAGACCCACGCCCTGCCGACCCCGTTTTTGTGCATCGCCACCCAGAACCCCCTGGGTTCGGCCGGTACCCAGCCCCTGCCGGAATCCCAGCTGGACCGATTTATGGTCTGCCTCTCCATCGGCTACCCGACGCTGGAGAACCAGATGAAGATCCTCAACGCCCAGCGGTATTCCAACCCCCTGCTGGACCTGCATCCGGTCACGGACGCCGGGAATATCATCGAGGTGCAGAATTATCTGGCGTCCGTGCGCCTGGCCGACCCGGTGCTGAAATACGCCATCCGGCTGTGTGAAGCCACCCGTGTACACCCCCTGGTGGAGCTGGGCATCTCGCCCCGCGGCGTGGCGGCCCTGGTAAAGATGGCGCGGGCCAACGCCGTTCTGCGGGAGCGGAACTATGTGGTCCCGGAGGACGTGCAGAACGTGTTTTTGGACGTGTGTGCCCACCGCCTCGTTCTGCGCCCCCAGGCCAGAGTGGACGGCCTGACGGCCAGGGAGGTCTTGGAAGAGACCCTGACCAACGTCCGCCCGCCCCGGCCGGAGGACCGGTAACGCCATGCGGAAACGACGCCTCGCCTATTGGCTCGTGCTGGCGGTGCTGGCCGTGTTTTTGTTCTTTTTCAGCCAGCCCTTTTTCTTGTGGGCCCTGGCGGTGCTCGGCGTGCTGGCCCTGGTGGTGGCGGTCCTGCTGCGGCAGGATGCGAAAAAGCTGACCCTCCGCTTAGAGGTCCGCTCCGGTGGCCGGGAGGGAAGCCAGGTGCCCCTGACGATCGTGGTCCGCCCCAGGGGGCGCATCCTGGTGTCCCGCTGCATGGAGGTGGACCTGAGCATAGAGAACCTGATGTTCGGAAGCGTCCGCAGCAGGAAGCTGCATCTTCGTTTGGGGCGGGGGGAGCAGCGGTATCAGATCCCCATCCCTGCCGCCCAGTGTGGTCAGGTGTGCCTTCGGTGTGACGGCGTTCGGGTGCTGGATGTGCTGGACCTGTTTTCCGTGGCCTGCGCCCCCGTGCGGGAGGTGCGGACGACCATTTACCCCCGTCGGGTGCGGGTGCAGGTGCTGCTGTCCCAGGCCACCGTCGGCTCACCCAGGGCGGACAGCATGATGCAGAACCGCCAGGGCAACGACCCCAGCGAGCTTTTCGACATCCGGGAGTACGTCCCCGGCGACGACATTCGCTCCATCCACTGGAAGCTCTCCAGCAAGACCGAGCAGCTCATCGTCCGCCAGTCCAGCGAGCCCTTTTCCTATCACATGGCGCTGCTGCCCGACCTGGGCCGCAAGCAGGGGGAGCGGAGCGTGGATCAGGACGAGCTCAACGGCGCCGTCGCCCTGGGCAGCGCCATTGCCCAGGGCCTTTTGCGCCAGGGGGTGGCTTTCTGCGCTGCTCTGCCCACGGCGGAGGGCCTGGAGCTGTGCGAGATCCGCACCCAGAGCGATTTTGCCCGGTGCATGGACTGGTGGCTGAGCTACCCCATCCCGGAGAACCCAGGCGCGTCGCTCCAGGCCTTTTTGGCCCAGCATTGGGAGGGGTATTTCACCCGTCTGCTGCTGCTCACGGCGGGGCCCTGCGACTTAGACCTGACAGGCCTGGACGGCCGGATCGGCCTGACTGTGGTCAGCGCCGTGAATGCCTCCGCCCCCGCCACGGCGGAGATGAGCCCCACCACGACCATGGTGGAGCTGCCCACCCACCCGGACCGGCAAGAGGCCTGGCGGGTGGTGTGCTGACCAAAACAGAGAAGAAAGGAGGGAGACCGACCATGCGCCAAGCGATCCAAGAGCTGCAGCCCCAGGGGGCCAAGCCGGGCCAGGCCGGTCTCCTTTGGCCGGTTTTTCTGTCGGCCCTTATGACCCTGGGGAGCCTGCTGGGCGTGTACCAGACCTTTGGGGAGCATACGCCCGGCCTGCTCGCTCCCGTGCTGGCGGGGCTGGTGGCCCTGCTTTGCTGTCTGCTGGGGTGGGCGTTTCAGGAGAAACACGCCGTGCTGGCGGCCCTGCCGGTGCTGCCCTGGGTGATCCTGTTTGCCGTGGCCGGTCCCGCCGCCCTGTGGCGGGGCGGGAAGCTGTGGCTCAACGATCTCTGCACCCGCTGGAACCTGGCCCATGACGGGGCCTTGTCCCTCTTCCAGGTGGAGGGGACCATGGGGGACTTGCTGGCGCTGCTCTGCGGCTGTGCCGTTTGGTTTTTCGTGGCGGGGCGGCGGGTGCTGCCCTGCGGTGTGGTGGGGGGCCTGGTGGTCCTGCTGCAACTGCTGGGCGGGACGTTTTCGCCCCTGGCCTGTGCGTTGTTTTTGGGGGCCTTTCTGGGCCTTTGGATCACGCGGGACGGGGGAGCGCCCTCTCGCCGGGGCGTGTTCGTCTGGCTGGCGGCGGTGGTGCTGCTGGCCCTGGGCACCCTGTGGGGCGGCAGCACGACGCTCCCCTCTGTGGACCAGCTGCGGGAGAACATGACCCAGGGCGTCCATGACCTGCGCTACGGCGAGACCGTCCTTCCCCTGGGTGACCTGCGCCAGGCGGAGAAGCTCAACGAGAGCCAGGAGGATATGCTTACCGTCCATACAGAGCAGGAGAAAGCCCTCTATCTCCGGGGCTATGTGGGGGCGGACTACCGCAGCGGCGTCTGGTCCCCCCTGGCAAACCGCACCTACACCGGCGAGAACGCCGGGATGCTGGACTGGCTCCACGAGCAGGGCTTCGACCCCCTCACCCAGCCGGCGGAATACTACCGTCTGAGCGGGGAGGAGGACCAACCGGAGCAGAACACGCTCTCCCTCCAGATCAGCGGCGCAGCCCGTGATCGGATCTACTTTCCGGCCTCCCTGTCTGCCGTGCCCCAGAAGGGCATGCAGTCGGAGCAGGACACCGCTTTGGCCCCCACGGGTTTTATCGGCAAGTGGAGCTATGAAGAGGACGAACTCTCCGGCTCCCGCCCGGCCGAGCTGACCGTGGCAGAGGAGTGGGTCACAGCCCCCGGCAATGAGGCGCAGAACCGCTACTGCCAGGCCGAGGCCGTCTACCGGGATTTTGTCTATCGGACCTACACCACGGTGGACACCCAGCTTGCCGATCTCCTGCAAGCCATGTTCTGGGACGGGTACGATCAGGAGGGCGACGGCGTCTACCGCGCCCTGCGCCAGGTCCGGGATACCCTGAACGAAACGGTGACCTACACCAAAGCCCCTCAGGCCGCCCCGGAGGGAGAGGACCCCATCCTCTGGTTCCTCACCCAGTCCCGCCAGGGCAACGACGTGCTCTATGCTTCGGCGGCGGTGCAGGCCCTGCGGGCCCACGGCATCCCGGCCCGGTATGCGGAGGGGTACTATCTCTCTGCCTCGGACGCGGCCAACAGCCCGGACGGGACCGTCACCCTCACCGGCCAGAACGCCCACGCCTGGGTCGAGGTCTATTTCGACGGTGTGGGCTGGCTCCCCACCGACGTGACCCCCGGCTACTACTATGACACCGTGGCCCTCCAGCAGATGGTGGGCACGCCGGACACCGTCCGCAAGACCGCTGCCCTGGAGGACGACCAGACCGGCGCCGAGGGCGTCACCGGCGAGGACAACGGCGGCAGCGAGGAGAACATCATCCCCCCGGAGGCCGTGAAAAACGGGGCCATTGCCTTGGCGGGCCTGGTCGGGCTGTGCCTGCTGCTGGTCTGCATCGTGCTGCTGGTGCTGGAGCTGATGCGGGCGGCCGTGCTGTGGCGGCTGACCCAGCGCTTCCGGGCGGCGGATGCCGCCACGCAGATCACCATGCTGGAGGGACAGATCTTCACCTTCCTGGACCTCTGGGGCTATGAGGGCAGCCTGGGCTGGCACACGGAGGCGCTGGACGCGGCCCTGGCCAAAAAATTTACGGCCATTGAGCCAGGTGAGTTCCGCCGGGTCAGCCGCCTGATGGAGCAGGCGGTCTACGGCGGCCTGGAGTTGGAGGAATACGAGACGCGGGCCATCGGAAGCTTCCTGTCGAAGATCTCCCTCGTTAAACCGGGGGACGGCAGGGAGATCCGCCGCCGGTTGCGCTACGGCTGGTTGCCCATCTTCGCCAAACGCATCCACAAACGAAAAAAATAATTCCGACTGTGTGCGTAATGAATCGCACTGCGTCGGAATTGTTTTTGCTGTTTTTAAGAAGAGGGGTCAGGGTGTGGCGAGGACCTTGGGGTCCTTCCGGGTGATGATCCGGTAGGCGATGAGGCAGATGATGACGGACACCAACGACCCTGCCGCCGTGGCCAGGCCCATGGGGAGAAGGGACGCCGGGAACCAGAGGGAGGTCAGGTAAGCGCCGGGGAGCCGGGCCAGGCAGAGGGAGATGATGTTGTGCAGAAAGGAAAACTCCGACCGCCCTCTGGCGCAGAAGTAGCCGCTGAAGCTGAAGTGGATCCCCGCCAGGGCGCAATCCAAAATATAGCCCCGCAGATACTGCCCGCCGGCCACCCACACGGCCTGGTCTGGCGTGAAGAGGGAGACGACCTGGGCGGCGATGAACTGCATGAGCACGGCCATGATGAGGCCGAACCCGGCGGTGATGATGACGGCATAGCGCAGGGTGCTCTTGGCCCGCTCCGGCTTGCCGGCCCCGATGTTCTGGGCACCCAGGGCGGAGACGGTGGAGAGCATGGAGGAGGGGACCAGGAAAAGAAAGCTGATGATCTTTTCCACGATGCCCACGGCAGCTGCGTCCGTCAGCCCGCGCCCGTTGGCGATGATGGTGATGACGAGAAAGCCGACCTGGATCAGGCCGTCCTGGAGGGCGACGGGGATGCCGATGCGTAAAATTTGCCCGGTCACGGTCCGCTTGGGCCGGAAGCAGGCTTTCGTGACCGGCAGGCCCGTCCCCTTGCGGCAGATGACGATCAGGGCAATGACCACGCTGATGCCCTGCGAAATGGTCGTGCCCAAGGCAGCCCCGGCAGGGCCCAGGCGCAGAGCGCCCATGAAGAGAACGTCCAGGCAGATGTTGGCCGCGCAGGCGATGGCGATGAAATACATGGGGCTTTTCGAGTCGCCCATGCCGCGGAAGATGGCACTGATGATATTATAGGCAGTGATGCAGGGGATGCCCAGGAAGCAGATGGTGAGATACTGCGCCGTCCCCGCCACGGACTCCGCCGGGGTGGACATGACGGACACGATGGGATACACGAACCGCAGCAGCACCAGCGTCAAGACCACGGACAGGGCCAGAAAGATGGTCGCCGTGCTGCCCACGGCGTCGGCGGCCCGCTGGCGTTTCTCGCCGCCCACGGCCTGGGCGATGGTGACGGTGGAGCCCATGGCCAGTCCCACCAGCATGACCGTGATCATGTGCATGACCTGGCTGCCGACGGAGACGGCCGTCGTGCTGGCTACACCCTCAAACTGGCCGATGATGAACAGGTCGGCCATGCCGTACAGCGTTTGCAGAAAATAGGACAGCAGATAGGGCAGGGAAAACAGCAGGATATTCCGCAAAACGCTGCCGGTGGTGAGGTTACGTTCCATAGGCCAAGGCCCTCCTTTTATCCGTGGGTGCGACCACGCTGGCCGAGCCAATGGCGTAGAATATCCAAGACATGGTAAAAACCGCTCCCTTTCGTCGCTTAGTATAACACAAATAGACGAGAACGGAGGAACCAACGGGAAACTTTTGCCCTTTTACCTAGAAAAATCGTGGCTTGGTTGACAGTATGGGAAAAATGGTGATAAAGTGGTAAAATCAGCCGCCGGGATTTTTGAGAAATACGGCCTGGACCCTGCCCTGGCGCGGGTCGAAGCCTGACCCTATTGAACGAGAGAACCGAAGGAGAAGCCCATGAGAGTACGATGGATCGCAGCCGCCCTGACGCTGGCGCTGTGTTTTTCCCTGGCCGCTTGCGGCCATCCCCCTGTGTCTGAGGAGCAGGAACAAGAGCTGCCGACCTTGCGCATCGGCAGCGACGACTATGAGCCATACAGCTACCTGGACGAAACAGGAGACTTCACCGGCATCGACGTGGACCTGGCCAGGGAGGCCTGCCGCCGCCTGGGCTATCGGCCGGAGTTTCACCAGGTGGTTTGGGAAAACAAAGACCAGGAGCTGGCCGCGGGGAACATCGACTGCCTGTGGGGCAGCTTTACCATGACCGGCCGGGAGGACCTCTACCAATGGGCCGGCCCCTATCTGTACAGCCGACAGATGGTGCTGGTCCAGGCTGACAGCGACATAGCCACCTTGGCCGACCTGGCCGGAAAGCGCGTGGCGGTCCAGGCGACCTCAAAGCCGGAAACGGTTTTCCTGGAGCGCCCGGAACCGGAGCGCGTCCCAAAAGTGGGAGAGGTGTACTGCTTTTCTAGCATGGAGGAGGTCTACTCCGCCATCCGCAAAGACTTTGTGGACGCCATCGCCGGCCACGAGGGGGCCATGCGGACGTTTATGGAGGATTCTCCGGAATCTTGGCGGATCCTGGACCAGAGCCTCATGGTTTCGGGCCTGGGGGTTGCGTTTCCCAAGGGCACCAACGAGATCTTGTCGGCCCAGCTGACTGCCGTGTTGCAGGAGATGCAGAAAGACGGAACAACGAAAGCGATCGTTGAAAAGTACGGATTCGATCCGGATCAGTTTTTTTTAGGGAGAGGAGGTAGCTCGTGATGCATCACACCAAAGAAATGCCAGCGCAGCCCCGCCGCCGCGCGGGGCTGCGCTGGGTCTCCCTGGTGCTGAGCATGGTGGTGTTGGCGGTGCTCCTGGTGGTGCTGTGGGGCCAAGACCAGAAGAACGTCCTGGCTACCACCGACGAGACCATCGACTTTCTCAAGGAGCAGGTGGTCCGCTATGACAACTACGTGACCAACGACAAGACCAAGAGCTTGATCCGCCTGCTGGATAAGACGGCGGAGCTGAGCCGGTGCCTGGGCCTCTCCGGTGCGGCTGACCAGGATATTTTTGATGACTACGTCTATAACCAGCGCCTGACCGGTGCCGTTGTGGTGGACGAGACCCTGCACCCGATCCAGCAGTCCAGCGCAGACGGGGATACCTACGCCTATTGGTATGACATGCTCCACAGCCAGAATGTGACCTCGATCATTACCTACCCGACCAAGTCCTACATGACCCGCGTGGAGCGGGACGGGGAAAGCTATGACGTGGCCGTGGTCGCCCGCACAGGGGAGAAGGGGCTGGTCCTGGCCTATTATAAGCGCCATGAGATCGTTGCCGGCACCGGGGAGATCACCATGGAGTCTCTCCTTACCAATTATAAATTCAAGATGGATGGTGTCGTCATGGTCACCGATGGGACGCAGATCATTGCCAGCAACCACCAGGATCTGATCGGTCAGACGGTGAGCGACTGCCAACAGCTTCAGAACAGCGATACGCAGACCCTGAAAAACGGCCTGCTTCGCGTGAAGGTCGGCGGCAGGAGCTGGTACGGCGGAAAAGCCCAGGCCAAGGGAAACTTCCTCTACGCCTTCTTCCCCTCCAACGAGGTCTACGCCACCTTCCGCACCGTGCTGGGCTATGGCTTGGCGGCCCTGGCGATGATGTGGCTGATCTCTACCCTGATCCGCTACCGGATCGAACAGGGCGACCTGCGCCAGATCCAGAAGCAGTTACGCACCATCCAGGCCATCAGCAGCGTGTACACGGCGGTGGTTCTGCTGGACATCCGGAGCAACACCTGGGAGCTTATCCAGGCGGAAGATCGGCTGCGGATCATCACCGACCCCAAGAGCACGGCCACCCAGATGCTGCAAAGTATCAACGAGCACCGGTTCAGCAAAGACAGCCGGGAGGACTTTGCGGCCTTTAGCGACCTGTCCACCCTGCCACAGCGGATGCAGGGCCGGGATTTTATCACGCAGAACGTCCAGGACGTGAATGACCGCTGGTATGTTTCGATCATTGCGCCCCAAAAGCTCGACGAGCAGGGCGTCCCCACGGAAGCTCTGCTCATCTTCCGGGACATCACCGAGCAGCAGCGCCGGGAGCTGGACTACCAGGTGGAACTGAAAAACACCGCCGAGGAGGCCGAGCGGGCCAACGCCGCCAAGACCAGCTTCCTGCGCCGCATGAGCCACGACATCCGCACCCCCATTAACGGCATCCGCGGCATGGTCGCCATCAGCCGCTGCTGCATCGGGGATGAGGAAAAACAGGAGGCGTGCCGGGAGAAGATCCTGTCCGCCTCCGGCTTCCTGCTCAACCTGGTCAACGATGTGCTGGACATGTCCAAGCTGGAGAGCGGCCAGGTGCAGCTGGAGCACGTTCCCTTTGACCTGCCGGAGCTGGGCGACGGCGTGTTGAGCCTGCTGGAAACGGAGGCTCAGAGGCGGGGCGTGACCCTCTGCGCTGACCGCCCGGTGCTGCCCCACCCGCATCTGCTGGGCAGCCCCCTGCACCTGCGCCAGGTGATGCAGAACCTCGTCGGTAATGCCATCAAATACAATCGGGAGGGCGGCTCGGTCCACACCAGCTGCGAGGAGCTTTCCTGCGACGGCAAGCGCTGCTGGATCCGCCTGACCTGCGCCGACACCGGCCTGGGCATGAGCGAGGAATTTCAGAAAAGAGCCTTTGAGCCATTTGTCCAGGAGCACAACGACGCCCGCACCGCCTACCAGGGCACGGGCCTGGGCCTGGCCATCACCAAGGAACTGGTGGAGCACATGGGCGGCACCATCGACTTCACCAGCAAGGAGGGGGAGGGCACGACCTTCTTCCTCACCATCCCCTTCGACATTGACCCCGACGCAGCGCAGACGATGGAGACGGAGCAGCCGGAAGCGCAAAGCTTCTCCATTGTCGGCCGGAACATCCTAGTGGTAGAGGACAACGACCTGAACATGGAGATCTCCCGTTTCCTGCTGGAAAACGAGGGCGCTTGTGTGACAGAGGCCTGGAACGGGAAAGAGGCGGTGGAGCTGTTTGCCCGCTCCGCCCACGGTCACTTTGACGTGATCCTGATGGACGTGATGATGCCGGAAATGGACGGCCTGGAGGCCACCCGGCGCATCCGGGCCATGGACCGGCCCGACGCCAGGACGGTCCCCATCATTGCCATGACCGCCAATGCCTTTTCCGATGACATCCAGCGCAGCCGGGAGGCGGGGGTGAACGAGCACCTCTCCAAGCCCCTGGACCTGCCGTTGCTGCTGCAGGCCATCTACCGGTGCCTCCATCAATAAGCGAAGACCCAGCCGTCCGGAACACGGCTGGGTCTTTTGATTGCGTTTTATTGCGTTCGGTCAGCCGCATTTTTCTTGGCTTCCCGCTTGGGGTTCTTGGGGAACCAGCCCTTGGCCACCCGCTGCTCCTGCTCGAAGAGCTCCTTGATGGTCCAGAGACAGGTGATGCCGAAGACGGCAATCAAGATGCTCAAAACTGTGTGGGCGATGAACAGCGATCCGATCAACGCCCCCGCGCCCACCACGGCAAAGAGCGGCCAGATGCCCTTTCCAAAATAATACTCGCACCGGATGACCACCACATGAAAGCTGCCGATGAGCAGAAACGTGGCCGCGCCGATGAGGATGCCCTGATAGTGCATGGGCTCCGTCCCTCCTTCTCTTTGGGTCATTGTCCGTATCATACCATAAGTCGTCCCAAAAAGAAAGAAAAACCGGCAGTTATCCCAGCGCCACATCCAGCGCCATCATCACGCTGAACCCCAATGCGAAGCACAGCGTCCCTACTTTCTTAGTCTAACGGGAAAACACTCAAACGTAAAGATAGTCGTTCAGCACCGGCTGCAGGCCCTCCTGGCTCATGTCCTCATACATGGTCGCGAAGCTCCGCCCGTCGTTGATCTCGAACTGTTCGTCTCCCTCGTCGGCCCCGGCGTCCTGGCCGGTGTACTTGCTCTCGTGGTCGCCGATGCCGGTGGAGACACCGGCGGAGACCTTCGTGGCGGCGATCTTCACGATGCCGTCCCGGAAGCTGGCGCTCTCGCGGGAGGAGACGGTGATGCCTGCAAAGGGCAGGAAGATGCGATAGGCGCAAAGGATCTGACAAAGCTCTTTTTCGTGGACATCCAGGGGATTGATCTTGTCGTTGTTCACGATGGGCCGCAGGCGGGGGCAGGAGAGGGACATCTCTGCGTGGGGGTATTTACGCTGGAGATAGTAGACGTGCAGGGCAGTGGCCAGGGCGTCTTTTCGGAAGTCCGCCAGGCCCAGCAGGGCGGAGAAGCCCACGCCGCGCATGCCGCCCATGAGCGCCCGTTCCTGGGCCTCAAAACGGTAGGGCCAGACGCGCTTGTGGCCCTTCAGGTGGAGGGTCTCGTATTTGTCCGCGTCATACGTCTCCTGGAAGACGGTGACGTAATCCGCGCCGCAGTCCCGAAGATAGCGGTACTCATCGGTGTTCACGGGGTAGATCTCCAGGCCGATCATGCGGAAGTATTTCCGGGCGATTTTCACGGCTTCGCCGATGTACTCCACGCTGCTCTTGGCCCGGCTCTCGCCGGTCAGCATCAGGATCTCCTCCATGCCGGAGTCGGCGATGACCTTCATCTCGTGCTCGATCTGCTCTTTGTTCAGCTGCATCCGCTTGATGTGGTTGTAGCAGTTGAAGCCGCAGTAGACGCAGTAGTTTTCACAGTAGTTGGCGATGTAGAGGGGGGTGAAGAGATAGACGGTGTTGCCGAAGTGCTTCTGGGTCTCCCGCTGGGCCTTCCCGGCCATCTCTTCCAGAAACGGCGCGGCGGCGGGGGAGAGGAGGGCTTTGAAGTCCTCCACGGAACAAGTTTCGTGCTCCAGCGCCGCCCGCACGTCGCGGGCGGTGTAGATGGTGTAATCATAGGCGCCGACCTGGTCCATGACTTTGTTGCGAATTTCGGGAGAAATTTGCTCCATGCCGGGCTGGTAGGCCATGTGGTCCGTGCGGCTGGTGGGATCGTTCTCTAAGCGATGCTTTCGTTCCAGGGCCTCAGGGCTGAGATACTCCGAGTCGATTAAAAATTGGTTTTCCATGACGATCACGGTCTTTCTGTTGGATTTTGAAGGAGAGTCTGCCAGGGGAACTCAGTCGTGCAGGAACCCGGTCAGGGGGTCTGAGGCGGAGGCCCCGCGGGTCAGCACCCGGCCCAGGCCGGAGAGATAGGCTTCCCGCCCGGCTTCGATGGCCTTTTTGAAGGCGGACGCCATCTGGGGCAGGTCCCCGGCGGTGGCCAGGGCGGTGTTGGCCATGATCGCCGCTGCGCCCATCTCCATGGCCTCGCAGGCCTGGGAGGGGCGGCCGATGCCGGCGTCCACGATGATGGGCAGGTCGATCTCGTCTATGAGAATTTGGATGAACTCTTTCGTGGCCAGGCCCTTGTTGGAGCCGATGGGGGAGGCCAGGGGCATCACGCAGGCGGCCCCGGCGTTTGCCAGGTCGCGGGCGGTGTACAGGTCGGGGTACATGTAGGGCATGACCACGAAGCCCTCCTTCGCCAGGATCTCCGTGGCCTTCACCGTCTCCTGGTTGTCGGGCAGGAGGTATTTGGAGTCCCGCATGATCTCGATCTTCACGAAATCGCCGCATCCCAATTCGCGGGCCAGGCGGGCGATGCGGACGGCCTCTTCGGCGTTTCTGGCCCCGGAGGTGTTGGGCAGCAGGGTCACGCCCTTGGGGATGTAATCCAGGATGTTTTCATGGTCTTTCGTGTTGGCCCGGCGGACGGCCAGGGTGATAAGCTCTGCCCCGGCGTATTCCACGGCGGCCTGGATCAGCTTCAGGGAGTATTTCCCGGAGCCTAAGATGAAACGGGAGGAAAATTCATGCCCTCCCAGGATCAGTTTATCGTTCTGCGTCATAAGAAACGTCCTTTCTGTTTTGTGTCAGGGTTCTGTCTCCCCGGCGATGAGCCGGAGGATCATATTGGCCTCATGGGCGGCACAGACCAGCACGCGGGAGGCCACCAAGCCCAGCCCCACGGAGGAATCCGACGTGCCGTCCCCGCAGAGATAAAAGCGCTGGGAGACCCGGCGGGTCTGGATCGTGTTGGCCGAGCCAAGTCCCGCCAGGCCGGAGGCGGCCACGAGATATTTTTCCGGGAAGTGCTCTAGGACCCCGGAGACCAGCATGGCCTTGGCCTCAGCCCGGTCGAACGCTTCGCAGATATAGTCCTCGGTTTTGAGCAGGTCCGGCAGATTTTCCTCCGTGACCCGGACGGTGTCGCAGGTCACGTCGCAGTAGGGGGAGATGAGAGCTAACGTCTCCCGCAGGGCGTCGGTCTTATACTGCCCCAGCTGCCCCACGGCGTACTGCTGGCGGTTGAGATTGGTCAGGTCTACCCGGTCGAAGTCGATCAGGTGCAGATGCCCCACCCCGGCCCGCGCCAGGGCGATGGCGATGTTGGACCCCAGTCCGCCCAGACCGCACACCGCCACGCGGGCGGCGCTGATCTTGTTTTGCAGGTCCTCTCCGTGGCGGATGTTCAAGGCCTCCCGCATCACTTCACGGGAGGGGATGGGATGCGCTTGCAGGCCGGCCATCTCAGCCACCTCCCACGAAGCTGACGACTTCGATCACGTCGTTGTCTTGCAGCACGGTCTCCCCATACAGCCGCTTGGGGACGATCTCTCCGTTGCGCTCCACGGCGATGCGGGTGGGGACGTAATCGGTGGTGTCCAGATATTGCTGCAACGTCTTTCCGGCGGCGATGGCAACGGGGGTGCCATTGACTTGGATCATCGTAAAAACTCCTCTCACAGCGCAAAAAAGCCGCACAAAGGAACACACCCGTGGTGGTGTGCCCCTTCGTGCGGCGTTACGCTCGTACTCTGTATCCTATTGTATCATGGGGAGAGAATTTGTCAAGGGGTGTTTGGCAGCGGAGCGTCTACTCCGCCGGCAGTTGTCGGCCCGTGTGGTCGATGGTGTAATCCGTTCCGCAGGTGCCAGGCAAAATGAGCTGGCCGACAGGGATGACCTGATAGCCTTCGCCCAACAAATATTCTAAGATGCCCGGCAGGGCTTCGGGGGTGTGGAGCGCAGCGTTGTGGAAGAGAATGATGGAGCCGGGCTGCACGCCCTCGGTCACGCGCTTGGTGATGGTGGCCGCGTCGTAGTCCTTCCAGTCCAGGCTGTCCCCCCTGGCAGCGGTTGGAAAGGTGCAGGATCAGGAGTGATACAGGTACTGTAAAATGTTGATCAAGTCTTGGATATCAACTTTGTTGTCACCGTTGACGTCGCAGACGGAAGCGTTGCTCCAGTCGCTGTCGTTGGAATCTGCCCTATACCAGCGCTGGCAGGTGGTGATGTCCAGCTGGTCCACTGTGCCATCTTTGTTGACATCGTAAGAGTTACCCTCGCGCACTGCGATGCTGAGGGAGGACGTCTTGATGTTGCTGAGTAGCGTCACGGCCTGGCCGTTCTTGTCGAAGCCGGTGACGGTGACGCCGGTCAGCTTGATGCCTAGGTTTGTGCCGTTTTCTGCGGTGGCCTTGAAGACAACGCGGGAGACGTCGGTCAGTGCCGCCTGGGTGAGGCTTCCGCCGCGGGTGCCGTCCTGTAAATAGCTGAGCATCAGAATGCCCTTGTTACCGTTCCAACGGATGTCGCCCAGGGCGGTGAAGCCGTTTTTGCCCAGGGCGGTGCCGCCGGTGAGGGCGGCGTCCCGCTCAAACACAAACGAGACGGTAGCCACGCGCTTCAGCTTTTCCAGTTGGAAGTCCACAGGTAACTCAGCACCGGGCTGAATAGAAGCTGGGGCCTGGATCGAGGCGAGGACAGGTTCCTCTTCCGGTTCTGTGGGCTCCGGTTCTACGATGGTGCCGCCGGTCAGGGAGTAGTAGTCGGAGACCGTCTGGTTGTCTGCATAATCCACTAGGCCGATCTTCGCCTGGGTGAGGTCGCTGAGGGCCTGGTCGGACAGGTCGAAGGTGACAACGGATTCGGCCCCCTCCACGGTTTCGTTGGGGGCGTACCAGCCGGTCAGAGGCTTGGAGCCCAGCGTTGCGCAGACGGCCTGGACGTAGTGGTTATCTGTGACCGTCACCTTCCACAGGCGCTTGCCGTTTTGAATGACGACTTCGCTCTTCACGACCTCCGGGGCCTGGTTGTCGATGGTCAGGGGGAAGGACTCCGTCTCCGTCTTGCCGTTCAGCGTGGCCGTAACAGAGTAGGTATATTTGCCCTCCGGCAGCGCTTTGGCGGCGCCGAACCTGGGCTTGGTGGTGTAGCCGTTAAAGCCATTGATTGCCATCGGGGTGTGATAGGACTGCTGGCTGCTGCTGTAATAGGTCTTGCTCTGGTTGGTCAGCGTTTCCTCATAGACCTTGGCATTGCTCTCGTTTGTAACGGAGAACGTCAGTTTATCCGCGTTGCGCAGCATGGCCATGGCCGCCGTCACATGATAGTTTGACGTTTTGTTAGACATGGCGATGTAATTCTTGTCAAAGCGGTCGTTGTCCGTGGCGTAGAGGTTGTGGCCCAGGTAGTAGCCGCTGCCGTCTGCACCGAACAGGCCCAGCATGGTCTGGTAGACGGCGGGGCTTTCGTCTGCGTCATAGACAGAAGTGTCAAAGATCGGTGCGGCGGACCAGTCACCGTAGAAACCGAGGAAGGGCAGGCCCAGGGAGATGGTGTCCCCGTCGTTCACCGGTGTGAGGGTCACAAAGCCCTCCAGATAGATGCCATTGGGGAAATCCGCGTCCAGCGCAGCCTTGCCCTTTTCCGTCAGAGCCAGGGAGACGTTGACCGTCGCGGTGCCGCTGGCACGCAGCGTGACGGTACTGGGCGCAGTCACGGTCACTTCGTCTGCGCCCAGCTGGCGCGGGCTTTGGGCGAGATAGGTCTTGCCGTTCTCCTTTACCGTGTCCTCGGTCAGCACGGTCACGCCGACCTCATACTGGATCTCTCTTGTGCTGAGATTATTTGCCTGGAAGGAGAAGGAAAAGCTGCCGCTTTTGCTGTCGCCCAGCTCGGCCTTGGGCAGGCCGCTCTCTGCCGAGGACAGGTAGGCTTTCGCCTTGGTGGCGCGGCCAAGCTGCACCAGGCCGGCACCTTGCTTGCGGGGGGAGTAAGGCAGGCTCTGCTTGTTTTTCACCGGGACAGCGGTGCTCATGAGAAGCTTGTTGGACAGGGCGGTGATCTCCTGCTGGGTCATGCCTGTGCCGCCCAGCTCCTCCGTTATTACATTCCCTGATAAAATCACGGTCAGCGGTACCGAATATCCAATCGTTAGCATCGGTTCAAACGTGCTCTCCAAATTAGCGGAAGTAGACGGTATTACTATTAACGTTACGATTCCTGACGGCTATACGGCTCTTGATGGCAATGCATTTAAAAATTGCTATGGTCTGAAGTCTGTTACCATTCCTGGCTCGGTAACGAAAATCAACTACAATGCCTTTGAGGGCTGCAAAAATCTTGCGTCCGTCACTTTCGCGAACGGCAGCTCCAATCTTACTTTCGGCAACACGGTATTTTTGAACTGCACCTCGCTGAACAGCGTTACCCTGCCCGCCCGCCTGAATGATTTGGGCGCAGGCATATTTCAAGGCTGCACTTCGCTGAGCGAGCTTTCCATTGCTGCTGACAATGCGGCTTACCTGATGCAGGACGGCAATATATATGCTAAAAGCGATGACGGCGAAAGCTACGAACTGCATTCCTATTCACCCGCTTCCTCTGCAACCAGCTTTACCATCCCGTCCGAAGTAAACGGAAAACCCGTGACCTCTATTTTCCGCCTGGCTTTCCAAAACAATTCCACGCTGAAATCCGTCACAGTTCCTTCCAGCGTAACTAATTTTAAGGCTTCCTGCTTTGAAGGCTGTTCTGCGCTGAAGAAGATCTCCGTTGCCGCAGAAAACGTGACCCTCTCCAACAGCTGCTTCACTGGTCTGCCTGAAGGCAGCGTGATCGAAGTTGCCAATGATACCGTCAAGGAGGCCTTTGAGCCGAGCAAAAACAGCTATGGCACTACTGAGACGCATTACACCGCCGGCAAAACTACCGTGCGGGTCAAGAGCAACGAGCCGGAGCCGGAGGCGACGCCTGCGGCGGTGCTGACGCTGAAGGGCACCGGCGTAAAAGAGGGCTACTCCTACTACACGGTAAAGCTGGACAGCGCCACCAATGTCAGCACCATGATCGTGAACCTGTCCTTCGACGCTTCTCAGGTATCCAAGGATGCACAGACCGAGGGCAAAAAGAACGCTTACGCTACGCTCAAGAACAACAGCTTTAGACTACAGACCCAGACCTGGAAGGAAGAGAACGGCAAGGTCAAGGTAAGCCTGCTGCTCACCCCGGCCGATGTTACGACTGCTGTAACCACGGATACCGCTTCCAGCCTACTCCTGCTGGCCCTGCCGGTCAAGGCGGGCGTTACCGGTGATATCGCGATGACCGTCAGCGCCGAGTGCGCCGGTGTGGTTTCCAATATTTCCACTAAGGGCAGGGTCACCGTAAACGGCTCTCCCGCTTCCAACCGCATCGTCAGCTACGACGTGAATGCCGACAACGTGATCAACATCCTGGACATCACCGAGGCACAGCGCTTCTATCAGGTGTCCAGCAGCGACACAGACAACTGGTCCGCTGCCCAGAAGGCCGACGTCAATGCCGACGGTCGGGTGGACATCCAGGACCTGATCGACATCTTCCTGCAAATCAAGTTCTAAGCGAGGTACTCTATGATACGTTCTATGCAAAAACGACACCTGATGACGCTGCTTACGGTGGTGCTGGCCCTGTTTGCGCTGGTGCTGCTGCACCCGACGGCGAGCGCAGCCAACGACAGCTCGGATACGCTGGTCGGTGCCAACATCAAGAACGGCGTTCTTCTGGGCTACTATGGTCTGGGAGGAGATATTGTTCTCCCCAACACCGTCACGAAAATTGACAACGAGGCCCTCAAGGGCAACGATAATATTGTCAGCATCACCATTCCCGGCAGCGTCAAGGACATTGGCAACAATGCGTTTGAAGGCTGCACCAAGCTGGAGCGGGTGATCTTTACCAACCCGGAAAAGACAAGCAAGAATCTGATCATTCGCCTCAGTGCTTTTCAGAACTGCAAAAAGCTGACCGAGTGCGAGATTCCCGCCCGTGCCTACCAGGTCGTCGGCAACATCTTCAAAGGCTGCACCAGCTTGACTGAGGTGAAGGTCAACGCCGCAAACCCCTATTATTTCACTCAGGACGGCGTCCTCTTTGGCCCGGCTTTGGTGGAGTATGAACCCCAGTACGACGATGCCTATGCGTTGCAATCCTATCCCGCAGGCCGCCAAGGGGCATATACTATCCCTTCCGAAGTCAATGGTAAGGAGATCGACCAGATCTGGACGAGCGGCTTTGAAGACGCATCCGGCCTGACCGGCATATCCATCCCCTCCTCCATCGGCCGTCTCGGCACGGCGGCCTTTGAGGGCACCGGCCTGACGAATGTCGTCATTCCGGACACCGTCCAGCAGGTGGACCCCGCCGTTTTCCAGAACTGCACCAAGCTGGTGTCTGTCAAGCTCCCGGCTGGCCTCGCCGAGATAGACCAGTATATGTTCGCCAACTGCATCAGCTTGCAGCATGTGGACATGCCGGATTCCATTACCAAGATCAACATCTACGCCTTCCACAACTGCACCAGCCTGACCTCGCTCGCACTGCCGAAGAACTTATCTTCGCTTTCTGTCGGCTGCTTTGACAAGTGCATCAACCTGCAGCATGTGGTCGTGCCGCCCTCTGTCATCAGCTTTCCGAAGGATGATGTGGGCGTTTACAATCCCTTTAAGTATTCTCCCGTGACGGTCTATGTGGAGAAAAAATCCACCGCCGATAAGTTCTTCACCAACAACCTGGAGGAATTGCAGGCTTCGGCGATGGCTAACGGCGGTTCGCTGAAGGTGGTCACGCTCAGTAGCGTTGCCGACCCCGCTTCCATTGACGTAGGCTCTCTGGAACTCATGGACGCCGGGAAAAAGGTCAGTGTTGCCGGTAATTTCCCCATCGGCTCCTACCTGGATGTGCAGCCGCTGACCTCCGGCAGTGTCTACGATGCCTTTGCAGCGCAGGCAAACGACAAGGCGTTTACGGCCTACAGCCTGTCCCTGCTGCCTACCGGTACCTCGGCCACGGGTCCCTTTGCCCTGACCGTGGGCCAGCCTGAGAATTACTCCTCTTCCGCCAAGCTGTACAACACCAGCGGCGCACTGGAAACTGATTTTGCGGACAGCTGCTTTACCGCAACGCTGTCTGCGCTCGGCCCGGTGGCGCTCATCGACACCAAGGAGAGCACCGGCAGCACCGAGGTCACTTCCGTGACGCTGAACACGTATGCGCTGTCCCTGGAAGTGGGCAAAACCGGCAAGCTGTCTGCCACGGTCCTGCCTGATTCGGCTGCGAACAAGTCCATCACCTGGTCCAGCAACAAGACGGACGTGGCTTCCGTCAGCTCGAACGGCACCGTGACCGCGAAAAAGGCAGGCACGGCAGTGATCACCGCCACGGCCACCAACGGCAAGAGCGCCTCCTGCACCGTGACCGTCACCGGCGGCACGACAGACCCCGATCCCGGCCAGCCGGAGGCTGTCGTTTCCGCAGACGTGGCCCTGCGCAATGCGGGCCTGGCCGATCGTAACCCCAGCTTCCGTCTGGCGCTGAAACATGCGAAAAACGTGACCACCGTCCGCGTGCGTTTTACCGTTGATGCCAGCACCGTATCCGTCACCGGTCTGAACGGCTTCCAAGTCTTGGGTCAGCCCAAGGGCAGCGTGGCAAACGGCAAGTACACCGGCGAGGTTATGCTGGCTTACCTGAGTAACGGCCGCACGGCATTCACCCAGACAAAAGAGACCGGCATTGCCTCTTTCGTGACCAATGGCGACACGCCGACTCTCAAGATCACTGGCGTGACGCTTTCCGGCTGGGACAGCGACGGCAAGGCCATCTTTGGTACCACCGGTAGCATCGACCCGGATGAGGTCAAGTTCGTCGCCACGACGTATGACCTGAACGGCGACGGCAAGGTCGATCAGCTGGACATCACCGTGGCGCAGGCAGCCTACCAGGCCCGCTCCACCGAAAACGACTGGAACAGGCCAGGTGCCAACGGCGTGGCCCCCTCGGCTTGCGACGTCACCGGCGACGGTGTGGTAGACATTCAGGATCTCATCGCCATTTATCTGAACTTTACTGCGTAATCAAAACGGATCAAGCAGGGTGTGCCCGCCGCGGCGGGCACACCCGCCCACAGGAGGATGTATGAAAACCAAGATAAGATGTTTGCTCTGCGCGATGCTCTGCGTGTGCCTGGGCCTGCCGACGGCCTTTGCCGCCACGATCACGTCATCCGTGACGCAGATCTCCCTGCCCAAGGGCGAGACCAAGGCCAGCTTTGACGTGATCCTTACCGTAAACAAGGCCTTTGCCGGGGCGGAGTTTGGCCTCAAGCCCTCGGCCGATGATGTGACCCTGGAGTCCTTGCAAATGCTGGGCGAGATCGGCGGGAATAGCCCCGTCCAGGCGGACAGGAACGGCGTGCATTACTTCGGCTTCTTTACCGGCAGCAACGCTTACCGGCCCGGCACCTACAAGGTTGCCCGGCTGACCTATACCTACACCGGCTCCGCTGCCCGCACTGTGACCCTGGCCAGCTCCAAGATCGTCACGGTGAATGAGGACGGAAAAACCACCGAGGGCGATACTTCTTCCCAGCCCTTCACCGTCACCATCACCCGCGCCGGAACGACCACGGACGGCGGGACCGGCGGCGCGGGTGGCGGTGGGATCGGTGGCGGCGGGGGAGGGACCGTGACCCCTGCTCCCGGCGGCGCCACGCAGAACCCCTTTGTGGACGTGAAGCAGGGGGATTATTACTACGACGCGGTCCAGTGGGCCGTAGGCAAGAAGATCACTTCTGGCACCTCGGCCACTACCTTTACGCCCGACGGAATCTGCACCCGCGCCCAGACGGTCACCTTCCTCTGGCGCTCTCAGGGCAGCCCCAAGGCGGCCGGTGCGGAAAACCCCTTCACCGACGTATCCAAGGATGCCTATTATTACGACGCCGTCCTCTGGGCCGTGGAGCAGGGCATCACCAACGGCACCAGCGCGACCACCTTCAGCCCCGACGCTACCGTGACCCGCGGGCAGACAGCGGCCTTCCTCTGGCGGGTAGCCAAGCAGCCCCAGGTAGACCAGACAGCGAAACCCTTCGCCGACGTGACACAGAACGCCTATTACTACAACGCCGTCCTCTGGGCTGTGGCAAAGGAGATCACCAACGGTACCTCCTCCACGACTTTTTCTCCAGACCAGGGCTGTACTCGCGCCCAGATTGTCACCTTCCTTTGGCGAACCAATTCCAATTAACGCACAAGGGAAATTCCTGTTTCTGACGGGGTGCTTGCCTTAACCATCGATGAGTACGATGAGATCCTGTGCTATGGCATTGCATTTGACAAAAAGCGGTGCCTCGTCAAACGAGAACCAAATCGTCTATCATAGCCCAGTGGTCAGGAACCATATTCTTTACAAGGCGAGGAAATCCAATGAAGTATTTATAAAACTGTATATAAAAAGCATCAAGTATACAAAAAACGACACTGTTTGAAATAGTGTCGTTTTTTGCATTTCTAAACTAGGCCATGAGTGCCAATTAGGGGATCAAGCGGAAATTGCTGATCGTCATAGCAGCGATTCTGACTTGCATACGATTGAAGCAATGCAGCTTCAAAGGAGGCACTAACTATGAACATCAGGCATACATACCGAGGCTCGTGGGAGCCAAATCTGGATCGTCAAAAGAGTCGAATGGCAGCCTGTCATCGGCGTTGTCTACTGCGGCTTCTCCAACTTCGAGCGACCGAGACGCGGGCGGCGTGAGGTGGATTATGGATGCCATTTACGCGCGCCAGAGCGTGGAGAAGCTAGACAGCCTGTCTATTGAGGCGCAGATCGACCTCTGCCGAAAACTGTCCAGTGGGGAGGTACTGGTCTTTGAGGACCGCGGTTTCTCCGGAAAAAATACGAACCGTCCCGGCTTTCAATCGTTGATGGAAGGGGTTCAGAATGGAACAATCCAGCGCATTTTTGTCTACCGTTTGGACCGCTTCAGTCGCTCGATTGCGGACTTCGGCCGCGTGTGGGAGGTGCTGGAGAAGCACAGTGTTGCATTCGTTTCTGTGACAGAACAGTTCGACACTGGCTCCCCCATGGGGCGGGCGATGCTGAACATCATTATGACGTTTGCCCAGCTGGAGCGGGAGACGACTGCACAGCGGGTGAAGGATAACTACCACCATCGATTTTCTCTGGGGGCTTGGCCGGGCGGTCCGGCCCCCTACGGGTTTACGCTGGGGAAATGTGCAGGGCCACAGGGTGGGCAGGCCTCCACTTTGATCGTCAACGAAAAGGCGGACATTGTGCAAGAGATTTTTACACGTTACCGGGAGCCGGGCTTATCGCTGCGAGCCTTGGCTAGGGAGCTGACGGAGCGAGGCATCCCTGGGCCGCGACGTGTGGCTTGGGACAATGTAACACTCTCTCGCATGCTCCACAGCCCGCTTTATGTGAAGGCCAGCCCGGAGATTTATTGGTGGTACATGAGCAAGGGCGTGCAGCCCCAGCAGGAGATCGAAGCCTTCGATGGGGAACACGCCTGCAACGTGATCGGTCGGAGAGACCGGGCGAAGGGTATGTATTCTTCTGCGGAGCATCAGATGCTTACCGTCTCGAATCACCTCGGCTTCATTGCGCCAGAGCTCTGGTTGGAGGTTCAGAAAAAGCTGGAAAAGAACCCGCAGATCCAGCGGAGCAACGCGGGAAAATACACCTGGCTTACGGGCCTGATGAAGTGCGCACGCTGCGGGTATTCCATCAAGGTGAACTACCGAAAGGCAGAGAATCGGTATGTCCTCCTCTGCTCCGGCCGTTCTAATTTTGCGTCCTGCGATGCGTCGATCCAGATCGACCTTCGGGAGCTGGAGCGGGCGGTGCAGCAGGAGGTGGAACGGGTTCTTGCGGCGTGTCCGGAGGAACCGGTGGCCGCGGCGGATAGTCAAGTGTCCAAGGATATTTTGGCTGTGGAGGAGAAGATCCAGCGCTTGGTATCGGCCTTGGCCGAGAGCAGTGCCATCTCAGCTTCCTACATATCCCAAGAGATCGAACGCCTTCACAAGGAACGAGAGCGGCTGGCAGCCCAGGCTGCGCAGCAGAACAAGAAAACGGAGCGGATCGACTTTTCTTCCTTGTCCTTTGCAGAGAAGAAAGTAGTTGCTGCCGAGTTCATCCAACGGATCGAACTGGACGGCGAGAATGTGAACATTTGCTGGAATTTTTAAAGCCCCACACAGACCGGGTTTTATGGATCTGCGTGGGGCTTTCTGCATCATTGGGAGGGTGGGTGGAACATGATGCAAACTCTTTTTTGATTATATCTTTTTAAGATAACCTAACATTAAGGTAAGGGTTCCCTTGGGAAGGAGTAAAACTCCTTCCCCTTGCGACATCTATGGGAGCCTGAAGTACAATATTAAGGAGAAAATGAGGAGGTTCATGACGTATTATGGCATTTTTTAAAGTCGTAAGCAATAATGCGGAAGGCCAGGGGCCCAAATATCACGATGACAACGCGATTCGTGATGTTCTGGGATATGTGCTGGCTGAGAAAAAATGCCCGAGCGGATGCAAATGTACTTATTTTTAATGGGTATTTTTTCCCATGGATCAGAGAAAGGAACTTACCGACTTTTGTATCAGATGGAAGTTGATCATTCAAAAGAACGAGCATACCGCCTCGGACTTGATGCGCTAGAATCTCGGCTTCTCGACCCTGTTGAAGGATGCGAATGGCATTGACGGAAGAGTTGAAGGAAGAAACGGCGAACTGCTTTTACATTTTTCTTTGTAAAAACAACAGCTAGGGATGGATATTTTGGAACTGGGGCAACGATTTTGGCGAGCAATTGGGTGAAGTCATCCAAAGCCTTCACGTTCCCACCAGTAATGCGGTAGAGAACCTCTAAAAAATCTGTATTTTGTTGTAGAATAGAACAATGAAAGGGAGCGAGCGAAAGAAATTTTACAGAATGAGGAGTGTGTGTCATTTCCTTGCATTCTTCTAGCAGTAGTTTCTTACTTTTAATAGAATAACAAAGCGTATAATAAAATGCGTTTATATGAATATTCATCAAGGAATGATAACTGCTTGGAGCGGGACGGGAGTTTATCTGTGCTTGCAGATGTTGCAGACGTTCTAATGTATAAATGTTAGTGGAAAAGTTGTAGGGACAGCCTTTGCACTTGTGGCTTTTCTTTCGAGGAGAGCGCTTTCTCCGAGAACGAGGGGGAATCAATCGATTCATACAGATTAGCTGGTTGACAATCCCATTCTCTGTCCGTACACCTACGTCCGATGAATATTGTCAAGGCGGTTTTTCAAATGAAACTGTAAACACTTTGCGAACGAGCTGAATTTGCAGTGATTTTCGGAGAAAAAGGGCTTAGAATCAAGCGGGAAAAATCAATGGTTGACGGATTCGTGATGTGTTTTTCGTTTGCGCGTATGGATTGCACCGTTCCGCGATTCACGGTATCGTGCAGCCGATGTGCGGCTTTGCGTGACCTTTTGCGGTTTAGCTGGTTATCGTCCGATTCTGTGAAGTGTAAAGGTACATCCTGCGTAGGGCATCGAATGTAGCGCTCAAAATCGCCAGAAACAAAAAAGCACTTGCAGCAGGGCTGCAAGTCCAGTTGAAAGTGTGTGTTGATGAATACAAAGTAACATGGTATAATTATATTAAATTGCATGACATAAGGTTATAAATTTAGAGAATGAAGGGATGATTATTATGGCGCTTTTTCGTTGCTGTGAATGTGGTCGAACGATCTCGAATAAAGCTACTGTCTGCCCGCATTGTGGATGCCCCATTGAAAACATAGACATCAAATGTCCAAAATGTGGTTCTGATAACATAGATGTCGTAGATAATGGATACTCATTGATGGCTTCGTAGGTGTTCTCAAAGATTTTCCAATCCTCTTTGGGAGCCTGCTTGCGGTGCTTGTCCCGGTAACAGGTCTTGAAATTGACGGTATGCCCCATATACTCCACACGGGCGAGAATGTAGCTCACTGTCGTACCCCACCAGCGGTAGGGATCTTCAAACTTGTTGTTCCTGCGGTTGCCCACGCCCTTTGCGGCAAGGTAGGCAGATGGTCAAACTGTAAATCTCGGTATCATTTTCGGGTTCTTTTCGCCCTGTGCGCCCCATTTAAGGAACGGGTGGTATGCGGTATGGGTAAGTCCCTTCGGTGCGTTCTGTGCGCTTTTGGGAGGGATATTCGCTCCATTTCGGTCACAGGAAGTTATCGGACGGTTCATAAAATATTTCGTACGAATCTGTTGCGTATTTCGTCCAATTCGGATATAATATAGATGAACCAAATCACGAAGGGAGGAACCAGATCATGTCGATTACTGCGACGGAACTGAAAAGCAATCTCGGAAAGTATCTTCTGCTTGCAGCGACGGAGGACATTTTCATCACCCGCAACGGCAAAGTTGTCGCCAAGCTCTCCAATCCCCATCAGGACAGAGTTGACATTGCCAAGTCCCTGTTCGGGATTCTTCCGGCTGATGTGACGTTGGAGGAAGCGAAGGAAGAAAGGCTAAACCGGATATGAGAGCTGTCATAGATACCTGCGTCATCGTGGACGCGCTGCAAAGCCGCGAACCGTTCTGCAAGGATGCACAGTCGATTTTCCTGCTCTGCGCCAACCGGCAGTTTGAAGGTTTCCTGACGGCGAAAGCCATCACGGACATTTACTACCTGACACACCGGCAGACCCACAGCGACAAAGCAACCCGCGACGTTCTGACAAAGCTCTGCGCGTTGTTCGGTCTGCTGGACACTACGGCGCTGGACATCCGCAAGGCGATTTCGGCAGAGATTTCCGATTTTGAGGATGCCGTGATGGTCGAGACGGCGGTGCGCTCCGGCGTGGACTGCATCGTGACGCGGAACACAAAGGATTACAGCAAAGCGCCAATTCCCGTCTATGCCCCGGCGGAGTTCATAGAGCTGCTGACCGAAACAAGTGAAGATCAACCGGAATGACCGTCCGCAAATGCCGCCGTTTCTGGCGGCATTTTGCTTTTTATAACTCCTGCTCATGTTTCCGTCCGTGTTTTGGCCGCTGTGGCTGCATCTCTATCTGATAGTTGCGCTGCATGGTCATCAGCTCATGCAGGCGGTCGCTTTTCTCACGGTAATCGTTGTAGCACTCGTTTTTCTCAGAAATGAGCGACTGAATTTCCGCAACGACATCCTTGCGCTTCGGAAGCTGCTTCGGTGCGCCCAGCTTCCGCACAAAATCCTCGACGGTGAACGATTCGTTCAGCGTTTTTCGGATGATCTGGCGCAGCTTTTCCTTGTCGGTTTCAAAGCGTGTCGGCTGGGTGGGCTTGCCCTCTGCGGCAAGGGCGGCGTTTTCCCGATCCAGCGCCGCCTGTCCCTTTTTCTTCGCCCAATACTCGCACTCGGTGACGCGGTTTGCGCTGCCATTCAGAAGGTCGATCTGATAAAGACCGGCTTCGTGGCACAGCTCCATGACCTCGGACTTGAAATATTCCATCGCCGCGTCGGTGCAGCGGTGCTTGCATCCAGCTTTTGTGTCCGCTGGTCTGTCCATATAGGGCAGCAGCGGCACATTTTCAATCCGCAGACTGTTGATGACGATATGCACATGGATGTTACCGGACTGGTTATGCCCGTCCGGGTGGGTGCAGACGATCGCCTGATGACCGGGAAACTGTTCCCGGCAAAACCTCTCGCCAAGCTCCTGCGCCTTGTCCACGGTCAGCCCGTTGTCCGGGCCGTCCCGTGGGTCAAAGTTGATGATGTAGTGATGGCTCTTGACATCCTCGCGCTTCTGATTCTTGCCATAGCGGAGGTTGGAATGCATACAGGCAACCGCGAAATCATCCTCGCCGCAGTTCAGGGTGGAAATGCGGTAATCCTCTCTCGGCACAAGCCGCCCGTCTGCGTCCAGCGTGGGCTTCATGGTGAACTCGTCGTGTGCAAAGGTCAGATATTTTTCAGCGTCTCCGTAGTTGGCATTTTTAGAGCTGATATGTTTGAACGTTGCCAACGGCTTCACCTACCTTTTCCAGAACTTCAAACTTCAAAGCAGCGAGATCGGAAGCCGCCGCTCGCACCTCTGCCGCAAGCTGGGGATAGGGATTGTGCCAGCCACCCACGGCACGGGCGATCTGATTGAGGTTGCTGCCGATTTTTCCGTATTCGGCGGTCAGCTTCCCAAGCGCGGCAAGCAGCTCGTCGTTGACCGGGGAAACCGTGACAACAGGACGGATGCTTGCACCCTGAATGGCTCTGCGGATAAACTCGGACTGACTGATGCCGTAGGGCGCAAGGCGGGCAGCAAAGTCCGCGTATTCTTCCTCGGTCATGCGGGTCTTGACAACACGGCTGCGGTGGGGCGTGTCGTACCTTTTGCGGGGCATTGGCTTCATCTCCTTTCACTTATCGCCGTTTTCGGGGCAAATTTGCACCCTATTACCGGCTCAAACTCACAAGGATTTTCCAAAACGGAAAGCCCTTTACTTTATAACTTCTGCCTTTTCAGACTGCCTGACGTTCTCGGCACTCGCTTCATGCCCGCAATTTACTGATGCGGCCTTTCATCGGATGGTCTGCGACGGTTGTTATCACGCTCGGACGATCCCGGATGGGGAGTAGCTGCCCTCTGCTGTCATCGCCCACCGGAAACGACCCGGCTTTCCCGAAGCTGACGTTTCTCGCTCGCTCCCATGCGGGAGGTCTTGGCGCGTCCTTCGGCTCGGCTATCACAGAGAGCTTGTTGCCTGAAAAAGCTATTCGGTTGTCAAGGAACACCGTCCCGCCGGGGTCAAACTGTTACCGGCTCCGGCACGGGAAGGGCTTTCCGGTTTGGAAGCCCCTCTCAACATACAACGGACATTTTTTCTCGAAAACTTGGTACTGCCGGAGAAAAAATTTCTGAAAACCTCTCCACCTTACTAAGTGAATCAGCTCCCGTTTTTGTCCCAATGCTTTGCCCTTTCACTTTACAACGGACAATTATTTTGCGAATTAGGGGGTGCAGCTTCAGGAAAATTTCCCTTTCTACTTTTCAACGGACAGAAATCTGCCGTTTGTTGAGTATGCCGGTGAGAAAAATTTTTCTGCGGGAGCCGGTTTCAGCTCAGGTGATTTTCAAAACCTTGCGCAGCGATAGAGCTTGCAAAGCTCTGTCGCTGCGCGAGGTTGCCGCAGCCGTCAGGCTGCGTATAGCAGGGTTTGGGGAAGGCACTCCCCAACAAGATTCCGATGGGGCAGAATGAGCGAAATGCGAAATCTGGCACCTTGGTAGAATCTTGCTCTCTGCTGCTCCTAACCTCCCTTCACTTTACAACGGACATTTTTTCGGCAAAAAGCAGGGTGTGTATTTGTAAACATTTTGTGAACGAGAAGCCATCACTCGTCGTTCGTCGCTGCAACTCTTTCTGCTTTTACGGTATCGCAGCAGCGATAGGATTGCGACATACCAACGGTAACATTGGCGTTACCATTAGCAACATTCGACCAGAGTGTTTTTCTTTCTCCCTACCCTTACTACAATTCCAAAAGCACTTTTTGGCCAGATTTTCGGAGAAATGTTTTGTTCGCGGCGAAAAAAGCCAGATTTTTTTAACCCGTTCCCGAAAAAGATACAGGGGATTCACACAAAAACCTTGAATTGCGGAGGGGTCTATGGTAAACTTATTGCATCTAACTATACCCATTTGCCGGGGCGCTGAATTGTCCGGGCTTTGGGGTGTGGCGAGGCGGCGGAGCGTCCGGCGGGAAGGGCGCGGACAGCGCCGCGCAAGACCGCTTTTTCGAGGTGTCTGAACGGAAGCACAAAAGCGCGAAGCCCTTGAAACATCTGCAAAAAAGGGGTTGACAACATGAGATTTTCCCCCATAATTAGACAGACAGACAGACAGACAGACAGACAGACAGACAGACAGACAGCGTAACGCTGTCCTTTTCTGTTGTAAAGAATTATATAGAAAAAACTTAGGCGTATTATGCCCACTTTTTCGTGGACGTGATGCGCCTTTTTTCATTTCATTTAATTTATTTAAATAATATGAAACAGATAGGAGAAAATCTATTATGGTAAAGCAAAAAATTTTAAGCTTTGTGCTAGCATTTTGTATGGCATTTATGCTGATACCAACGACGGCGTTTGCCGCCAATGAAACGGTCGGTACACTTGCAGCCCTTCAAACTGCGATTACTAACGCAGCCGGCACGGAAGAAAATCCAACTGTGATTGTTATTTCCGGGCAAATTGAGGTAAATCAGACAATTAAAATCCCAGCAGGAAAATATATAAAACTCGTTGGAGAAAACAGCAATGCTGGGTTGATCTGAGCTGATAGTTTTACTTCCGCTAGCGGTTCTGTTACAAATTACTCACATTTGCTGTCGGTGCAGGGTAGTTTAGTGTTAGAGAATATAACCATTGACGGAAACAATAAATCCGGTGGCAGTTTGGTTTTTATTTATGGCAATAATGCCTTTGCGGTAATGAACGAAGGAACAACGCTAAAAAATAATCTGAATGGTGCCGTTAATTTGTATTCTCAATATTCCACGCAAGGAAATCCATGTCACTTTATTATGAATGGCGGTACTATTTGTAATAATAGTGCCAGTCAGGGGGCTGGTGTTGCCATTATAAATTATGGATATGCTGATTTTACGATGAGCGGCGGTGTGATTAAAGAAAATACAGCAACAAGTGCGGGTGGAGGCGGAGCCATTTATAGCTGCGCAAACGGAACTGTTACAATAAGTGGCGGTGAAATCATAGGCAATAAGAGTACGAGCTCTGAGGGCGGCGCTATGAATGTTACAGGCTTCAGCGCACTCGTTATTACTGGAGGAGAAATATCCGACAATCATATAACTGCTTCAAAGCGTGGAGGCGGAATTTTTAAAAGCGGTAATGCTGCCTTTACAATGACCGGTGGCGTGATAAAAGATAATAGTACGGCAAAAAATGACGGTCGAGAAGGACAGGACATTTATATTGTTTCGGGTGATTTCAATCTCGGAGGAACTGCTCAAATTCCAGACGGTTTGTTTATTGAGCGTTATAATAATTCAAGCGATAGGGGGAAGTTTTACATTACATCTCCTTTGCAGAACAATATAGGAATTGAAGGATTGTGGACAAGTCCCAGCGAGGGGCGTGTAGTAGCGGTAGGAAAAGATTATACTATCACGCAGAGCGATTTTGAAAAAATTTCGTATAACCATGCATCTTTAGTTTTAAAGTTTGATAAAGACAATAATCAAATTGTTTTAGGAAAACCGAGTTACACAGTTGCTTATACGCTTTTGGATATGACATTCGACGGGCCGAAAGAAATAGAAAAAGGGAACTCCCTCACGACAAAGCTTAATCCGTCTGTCGGATACCACTCACCCTCGTCAATCACAGTAAAAATTAACGGTGCGGAACTTGACAAAATGAATTATCAGGCTGTTCCCGTTCAAGGAGGAATTGGTGTAAATATACCGGCTGAATATGTTATTGGAAACGTAGAGATTTCCGCCGAAGCCGAAGCACACTTCGGCGGAACCGCAACTTGTACCGCTTTGGCTGTTTGCACGGGATGCGGACAATCCTATGGTTCGGTTAATCCTGATAACCACACCGGCGCTGTCGTTTGGGTCCAGACAGAAACTACGCATAAACAGGTATATAACTGCTGTCAGACCGAAGTGAGCGCAGAAAAAAGCCATAACTGGGAAAACGGGAAATGCACGGTATGCGAGTACCCGTGTTCGCACACTGGAGGCACAGCTACCTGTTCGCAGCTTGCAATCTGTACTATTTGTGAAAGTCAGTATGGGGAATTAGACCCAGATAATCACAAACCGGTAAGCGAATGGACGCAGGAAAATGGAAAGCATTATCATAAGTGCGAGTATGGCTGCGACACCCATCTTGACGAGACAAATTGTTTCGGTGGAGAAGCTACCTGCACAGAAAAAGCGGTTTGTGAGATATGTTTCAACCCATATGGAGAAATCAATGCTTCCAACCACACCAACCTTGTAAAGACCGAGGCGAAAGCGGCAACCCATCTGGAAACGGGTAACAAGGAATATTGGTATTGCGACGGCTGTAATAAATATTTCAGCGATGAAGCGGGTACGAAAGAGATCACCCTTGAAAGCACCGTGATTCCAAAGCTGACTGAGCATAGCAGCGGCGGCGGTGGCAGCAGCGGTTATAGCTACTACACCATCAAGACGACTGCCGGGGCCGGCGGCTCTATTTCTCCCTCCGGCAATGTCAGCGTCCGCGAGGGCCGGGATCAGACCTTCACCATCACCCCGGATAAGGGCTATGCCGTCGCCAACGTCAAGATCGACGGCAAGAGCATCGGCGCGGTGAAGTCCTACACCTTTGAGAATGTCAGCAGAACCCATACCATCGAGGTCATCTTTATGAAAGCCAACGGCAACCCCCAGACCGGCGTGTTTGTGGATGTAGCCACCGGCAGCTATTATGAGGACGCCGTGGATTGGGCAGTGGAAAACAGCATCACCAAGGGAACCGATGATACCCATTTCTCCCCGGATGGCATCTGCACCCGTGCGCAGGCCGTGACCTTCCTGTGGCGTGCCGCTGGCAGTCCCGAACCCAAGACCAGCATCATGCCCTTTACAGATGTGAACGCTGGCAGCTATTACTATGACGCGGTGCTGTGGGCGGTAGAAAACGGCATTACCAAAGGCACCAGCGACACCACGTTCAGTCCGGATGCCACCTGCTCCCGCGCTCAGATCGTCGCGTTCCTCTGGCGTTCTGAAAAATCCCCGGCAGCGGGTACAGCCAATCCCTTTGCCGATGTGAAGTCCACCGCCTACTATGCCGATGCGGTTCTGTGGGCGGTCAGGGAGGACATCACCAAGGGAACCACCAACACCACATTCAGCCCCGACGCGGATTGCACCAGAGCGCAGATCGTGACCTTCCTCTGGCGCTGCAAGAAGTGACCGGCTGACATACGGCCAAGCAGCAAAGCCACTGACATAACCACATAAGCGAACATCGGGCAGCGCAGCGGATAGGCTTTTCGCCTTGATGCTGCGCTGTTCTCTTCTCTCTACAGGAAACAGATCTATAATATCGTTCTAACCTTTTCTACCTGTTGCTGGAGCTATGATATAGCCGATACTGTCAGTCAGAGGAAGTCTTCGATCTCGTCTGAGGTAAAGCCGCACTCCCGAAGTGTGTGGATGTCCTTTGGCGTGTAGCCGAACGACGCCGCAACCGAGACCAAACCTTCCCAATAGGCATCCGGATTCCGACGTCCAGCGGACAGCGGTTTGGGATACCACTCGATCGCATCTGAGTAACAGGGCGGGCAGAAGGAGTTGATACAGAAGTGCTGCAATTTCTGCTCGCCGTGTCGGTCGATACGGAGAATATCACCTTCGTCTGTCTTCACTTCAACGGGCTTCTTCAAGAAGGAAAGGCCGGAAGCAGTTAAGAGCCATGGTACTGTCACAAAGGTTGTCCAGGACAGGTTCTTGCAGGCTCCGTCGGACAAATGCAAAGCCACGCTGCAGATATGATCGACCATCTGCAGCGTGGCAAGGAGGCTGTTCAGTTTTAACGTCCCCCGGAACATACGGAATTCAATCGTCGCGCGGTTCTCCAGATTGACGCAGGAGTAGCGTCCGGCATGGCTGCCTTTCTTGGCGTGCTCCAGGATCTCTTGGGGCCGGTCTTTGTAGCCATACCGAGCGGCCCAGCGTTCCAGTTGTCGTGGGGTCCTGCGGCTGAACTTGAGAAGCTCCTCCCAATGCTTTTCCACAAAGTAGAGGATCCTGGCGATGGCCGGTTCCTGTTCTTCCTCCGTTTCTCCGAAGGACTTCCGGCTGACGTGGACGTGGAGGCCGCAGGTTTGGGTTTGGTGGGAACGGTAGCCCAGCGAGCGGGCTGTGTGCAGGACTTCCGGCCAGGGCATCTCTTCCTGGTGGTACTCCAGGCTCATGGGATGCGTGACCAACTCGAAGCCGTTGCTGAGGGAACCGTCGTGCTTACAGTAGAGCCGCTCGGTGAAACCAACGTTGACTTGCGTCAGGATCTGGCTGGCGTAGTCACCCCGCTCGCCGCCTTCGTCGATCTCCAGCTCGACTCCGAAGTATCTGGGGCCAGTGCCATAGAAGATGGGTTCCGGCTTGTAGTAGTAGCCCTGGATCACGTCTCGGTTTGCTTCCTCCAGGCAGGTCAGGCAGAGAGGCTCATCGCTGTCGTCCAGATAGTAACTGTCCTCACAGTGGATGAGGCGGCCACACTCAGAGCAGGTCATGTAGCTTTGGTCGTAACAGGTTTGGCAGAGGGGCGTGTTGTCATTTCCGGCGTTGTCAGTGAGCCAGATCCTCTGACCGCAGCAGGCGCAGAGGGTGGTTTCGTTCTCCAGGCACTCTGGGCAGATGAGCCGGTCGTCGAATGGGATGAGCTCATCAGGGTCGTAGACTTCGCCGCAGAGCTCGCAGGGAATTTCGTGTTCTTTCATGGTATTGTCCTCCTTGATCATTTCCCTAGTGGGTAGATTTGAGAATATAATATATGATAGTAAATTCTTGATTTTACAATGAATATTAGTGCCGCAAGATTGCCGGGCGCTGCTTTTTCTTGTCAAGGGGAATGCCTTCGTGGTATGATAAGCAAAACGGAAAGGAGTTGGTCCGTATGCAACGAGTAAACTTACCGATCGGAACGTCTGACTTTGAAAGGATCCGAAAGAGCGGATGCTATTACATCGATAAAACCGGCCTGATCGGGGAAATATTGAACACTTCTGGAGTCCAAGTGATGCTCATCACCCGCCCCCGCCGCTTCGGCAAAACACTGGGCATGAACATGCTGGCCAATTTCTTTGACATTCGGAAGGACAGCAAGGCCCTGTTTGAGGGATTGGAAGTCAGCAAAGATCTGGCGCTGTGTGAGCAGTGGAGGAACCAGTACCCTACGCTCTTTTTATCCTTTAAGGACGTGGATGGGCTCTGCTTCGAGAACACATTTGCTTTGTTAAAATCTACTTTTTCCCAATTCTGCGATGCACACCCGGAGCTGGAGAACAGCGAGCGGGTGACGGAGCGGCAAAAAGAGATTTTTCTTCGGTTAAGAGAAGATAAGGCATCGTTTTCGGATGTACAGGGGGCACTCTCTGTCCTGATCCATATGATGCGGGCACACTATGGAAAGCCTGTGGTTCTGCTGCTGGACGAGTACGATGTCCCCCTGGCCAAGGCCAGTGCCAATGGATATTACAAAGAAATGTTGGAGATCATCAAGACGATGATGAGTACGGCACTGAAAGATAATCCAGCCTTACAGCTTGCTGTCGTTACCGGCTGCCTGCGTATTGCCAAGGAGAGTATCTTTACCGGGACGAACAACTTTGTTTCAGATACCATTGCCTCTTCGCGCTTGAACGAGTATTTCGGCTTTACACAAGAAGAGGTAGACCAGCTTTTGCAAGACACGGGCTTAACGGACCATGCAGAGGATGTGAAAGCCTGGTACGATGGCTATCACTTCGGTGAGTTTGACATTTACTGTCCGTGGGATGTGATGAATTATCTTCAGGACCTCCAATTTGACCCGTCAAAGAAAC
>OGCO01000802.1_pt1 | contig 51884 bp, 70 predicted proteins | sample 1570171 | NCBI WGS metagenome assembly OGCO01 (sample SAMEA4370583, study PRJEB24528) | human gut metagenome
GATGCAGATAATCCGTCAGCACCCGGAAACACAGCATTTCATCCTCCCGGAACTGACGGATATAGGGACGCTTTGGCTTGACCATAGCTGCGGCAGTGGGCGGTTTCGGGTCAAGCCCAAAGTCCGCAGCCAGCTTTTGCACTGCTTCATGGTTACTCAGATTGAACAGCTTTGCCACAAGGTCGATCACGTCTCCCTTGGCTCCGCAACCGAAGCAGAAGAAATAATCTTCATTCAGCTTCAAGCTCGGATGCCGGTCATTGTGGAATGGGCAGCAAGTCATACCGCTGCGGTTGACTTTCAGCCCATAGTGCTCGGCAGCTTGCTTCACGCTGATCGCCGCCTTGATGTTTTCATAGATTGTCATAGAAAAACCTCCGTTCATAATAGTCTGGAAAGCACGAAGCACCCGCCGTGATTGGCAGGTGCTTCGCCCTTTCTACTATGGTTATGACGGATTTGAAAAAAAGCAGGCTAAAAGCAGGACAACCTCATTTCAAAAAACAGGACAACTTATCTGATGATGTAGATTTCTTCACATTTGCATGGTATAATTAGAAAAGTGAAAAAACAGGACAGGAGGGCAAGCATGAATCAAGAACTGATGACATTGGATTTTTGGCAGGATACGGTCATATATGAGGGCAAAATATTTCCTATCGGTACTCTTGCCTGTGATGCGCTGAATGTTCCTGCGGATACCCTCGCAAGAATGAACGAGCAATGCGAGAAAATCAATCTACTGCTTGGAATGTTAAACGCCGGACAGGATGCTTCCGCACTCTTTCCTATGGCAAAGGAAGCTGTGCTGACAATGGTGGATATTCTCAGCGAAACGCCGCCGTTCTCCAATATGAATATTCCAAAACATAGAGAACGGATTGAAAAAGTCTTTACTGCGGACAATGCGCTGAAATATATGGAGTTTGCCATAAAAGCCGCAACTAATTCCTTGCAGTTTGAAGAAATCCCGAACTATGCCGATGCAATGATGCTCCAACGATATACTGCTGTATTCGGGCATCTGGCATACTCCCTTGGGGAATACCAAACCGCAATGCTTGATTTTGCGGAAAAATCAGACGGAAATGAAGCAGACCGTACCGCAGAGGGCTTCGCCAGAATGTTCGGCAGCTATTTCCCGCCGGAGTTCTCTATCACGGAGGGCAATGCCTGGATGTCTACCCTGAACAATTCCGTTCAGTATGTATCGGTCATCCGTCCCGGCGAAAAAGTTGCAAAGCTCGTCAAGCGAATCCATTATGTATCCTTTGTGGGGATGTTCCGGTCTGATCTCTTTGAGGGCTTGTGTGTCGGTCATGCACCGAAGAAATGTAAAATTTGCGGCAAATGGTTTCTGACAACCAACGCAAGGCACACCAAATACTGCGGCGGCTATGCGCCGGGGGACAAGCTACACCGCACCTGCCGACAGATCGGCAATCTGAAAGGCAGAGAACAACGGGAGCTTGCAGACGATCATCCTGTTATCCAGATATACGAAAAGCGGCTGAATACCATAAACCGCTATATCAAGCGTGGCAAACTGGATGAGGATTTAGCAGAGGTTATGAAGAAACTGGCGAAAGATAAGATGCTCCGGGCAAAAAGTAATGTCGCTTATGCCAAGGGAACTTATGAGAAAGAAATGGAACAGGTTGCTTTGAAGAAAGAAGCCCAAAAGTGCATTTGAATTTGTTAGGAGGAACAGTCAATGAAAATAGGATTTTTGTTTTTCTTGGTTTTCTGTATAATTGCAATTTTTGCGAGTAAGAAAAAGAAATAAATTTGAAATTGGACGTTGAAAGGAGGTGCGCTATGCTAAGTGATTTTACATGGAATATGACCGGATACATACCAAAATACGCTGTCAATCCGCACGGTGATGGTATCATTCCCTATATGGCAGAGCGCATCTTCCAACTGGAACCGGAGCCGCCAGCGGTGGGCAGTCTGAATGAATATATCCTGTCTGCCTTGCGGGAAAAGAATTTGATATATTTCTCGTTCTTCCTCCACCATTATGAGCCACAGCTCAATAAGCGCATCAAAGGCTTTTGGGGTGTGGATGGCGGCGATCTGTACGATACAGACCGTTTTATAGATATAAAGCTCTCCTGCAGGGAACAAATGCTCCAAAAGCTGATGGACTATGATCCTGCCAAGGGTGCGGAGTATGCTACATACATTTTTCCGTTCATCCGGGATGCTATGCTCCGTTTCCGCATGGGCGAAGAAAAATGGTCGGTATCCTCTCTGACCAATTATAAAATGGTGCGGTCAATGGCTTGGCTGTACCATAATACCAAAGATGCAGTCGGTGAATTTTCCAAGAAGTATAACTGCGATCTCGCTCTTGCGGAAGAATATCTGAAAGTTGTCCGTGGCATCCGCAATCAGCAGCCATTTTATGTCACAGACGATGACGGCGAGGAAACAGGCGAGGATGTTGCCCTTGATGATACTTGGAACTATACCGACATCCTCTGGAACGGCATACAGGCAGAAAAGGTGCGGCGGGCATTTGAAAAGCTGAATTACCGGGAGCAGACCTTGCTTGAAAAGCGTTTAGCGATCTGCATGACCTGCGGGCGTGTCGGCTCATGGAAAGGACGCCCCACCTTTGAAGAACTGGCAGTCATGTTTGAGGGCAGCACCGCCAGCGGTGCAGAACGAGCCTACCGCAGAGCAGTGGACAAGCTAACGGAATTATTGGTTGCCGAAGGTGCGCTCCATGCTGTCCGGTTGAAACAGGTGTCCAAAACCAAGTGCAAAAAGAAAATCGCCGCCGCAATCTACGAATACCAAGTAGACTGCGACGGCGAATGGGGCGAGATTTCATTTAATTTTGAGAATGGCACAGCTGAGATCATCCAACTTGCTGATTGGGACACGATGATAACAAAATGCTTTGCAAATCGGGCAATATCGTATCTTCTGAACTGCGAAAATGAGAAGCTACCAAAGGAAACATTGGTGGCGTTTGAACAATCTTATTAAATATCCAAAAACTATTGTTTTTGACACAGAGAATACAAATCAGTGTTGTACAGTTAGGGCGAAAGGAGGAAAAGTATTATGAACAGTAAGATTTTGATTATAGAAGACGAAGCCAAGATTCGGGAAATTCTGTGTGACTATTTCAGCAGCAAGGGAGAACTGCCTGTTGAAGCAAGCAACGGAATGCAGGCGCTTGAGCTGATCGATGAAAACGAATTTGACGCAGTTTTGCTTGACATTATGATGCCGGAGCTGGATGGACTTTCCGTCTGCCGTGCCGTGCGCAGAACAAACGATGTCCCCATTATTTTCCTCACCGCCCTTTCCGACGAGGAGGACAAACTGCTGGGTTATGAACTCGGAGCAGATGACTATGTTACGAAGCCGTTTACCATGTCTGTGCTCTATGCAAAAACCATGGCACTCATCAAGCGTAATCAGCGTAGTGTTCTTGCCGGTGACCGGATGGAGGTCAGCGGGATCACTCTGGAGCTGACTGCAGGCAGAGCGTATACAGGCGGCAAGGAAGTCTTTTTGACGCCGAAGGAGTTTGCTCTCCTGCGCTGTCTGATGCAGAATAAAAACCTTGTTATGAGCCGTGAGCAGCTTCTGGTCAAATGCTGGGGCTACGACTACGAGGGTGAATCCCGAGCTGTAGATACCCATATTAAACGCCTGAGAGAAAAGCTTGGCGACTATGCCGAATGCATCAAGACCGTTATTAAGGCCGGGTACAGATTGGAGGGGTGACGATGAAGAAAATCTCAAAATGGTATTGGATCGCCGCAGGTCTCCTGCTAATTTGGGCAGCTAAAGATATCTATGCATATTTGACCATCGGACGAGAACTCCTTGTCGAGTATTCGGATGTGTACTCCGTCCGGGAGATGGTGAAAGGAGATCTGATACGGGCGGGAGTGAAAGCAGGTCTGGCGCTGCTCCTACCGGTAATAGGATTTTGGCGAAGTAAAAAGAAACCTTTGAAATCACTCCATGCTGTAACCGGATTGCTTATCATATCCATCATGGGAACATGGCTCATTTCAATGATCGTACTTACCGTTGTGACCGCACAAGAAATCTATGATGGGATGTACGAGCAGGCAATAAACTTTCCGGATGCTGTTGACCGATACGGAAGGCTAAGCGACTTTTACGACCCCAATGAGGGCAGCTATGGATATTACAATGAGCATCCGGACTATCTGGAACATCAGATGCTTGATGCCATTGCCTATAGCACCGCAGATAGTACCACATCATCGTATCGCACAGGAGGGCATTTCGCATCTTATGACCATTCGACAGGGGAAGAACGGAACAAGCTTATCCGTGATATCCGCTATCCGCTGGAGACCGCTGTTCTGTTTTACGACGGCGAAGGAAATCTTCTCCACAGCAGCGACGACGACGTAATGTACTTCGGCTATTATACCCAGGAAGAATGGGATGCCGGACAAGATACCACAACACCACAGCATTATGGTTGGATCGACATCAGTGAAGGAAAAGTCGAAGGCTATCCAAATGACCCGTATCTCCGTTTCCGCACCATGTTTGCCGGCACACATAGTCTGTACGATATTTCAACCATTCGTGTCACGGGATACTTTGAAGGGACAAAGTTAGTGCCTGTCGTGATGCACTATGTCACCGATGGTTTTATCCATGAGGTCGTTGAAAGTGACAAGCAGTTTCAGACCGGACCGAGCAGCTATTCCTGGATCGTTTCCGATGTGGACAGAACAGGAAAGCTAAACTGGCAGCTACAGTTTGACCGCAGTGCAGAGTATGAAGGCAAAAAGCTTGTGACAGTATACCTTGATCACCCGGAAATGTGGGACTATCAGAAAACGTCCTATGTGTACACCAACGGGGTAGAGTATGAGAGTCTCGCCGCATTGACGAAAAAATTGGATTTTCCATCCTGGGCAGATATATTTTTCTACTCCAATGACTTTCGTGCCGAAGGGAGCTATGAGTTGAATAACCTTTTGGTGTTTGGCGGTTGGAAATATGCAGACTACGAAGGCTTTGATTACAGCTCGGGCACAGGACCCGCAACCGAGTATATGCTTGTTACAGCTGTTCAAGGAAACCCTCTCAGATGTGCAATGGGCGCCTTGCGAAATATCTACATCGTCACAGGACTGTTGGCACTGTCATTTCTTTTGACCGCACGCAGTGCCATCAAGAAGCATCTGATACAGCCTGTACGAGATATTGCAGATGCAATGGAAGACAGTTGGCGGAATACTTATCATACAGATAGCGCCTCTGCCATATGGCATGAAATTGAGAAATTAAGAACAGGCTTTGAAACAGAGAAGGATCGTCGCAGGATGAAGGACAACGAGATCACTCGATTAAATGCCGCTTTGGAATATTCCAAGACCGCTGAGGAAAACCGCCGCCAGATGACCTCTAATATAGCCCACGAATTGAAAACCCCGTTGGCGGTCATTCACAGTTATGCGGAGGGTTTGAAGGAGCACATTGCCGAAGATAAGCGTGATAAGTATGTAGATGTGATCCTTGCGGAAGCGGAGCGAACAGACGGTATGGTTTTGGAGATGTTAGATTTGTCAAGATTGGAAGCCGGTAAGGTGAAACTCTCACGGGACGAGTTTTCGCTTGCTGATCTTACGAAAGCTATCTTCGAGAAGCTTCAAATGGCAGCGGAGGCAAAGGAATTGCAAATCAGCTATGAGTTCCCCGAGCAGTGTATCATCGTTGCTGACGAGAATCGAATTGCACAGGTCATTGAGAACTTTGCGACCAACGCTGTGAAGTACACGCCTGCCGGTGGCTGTGTCACAGTACGGATTCAGAACAATCGTGGTAAAATTACATTCTCCATCGAAAATGATAGTAAGCCTCTGTCCGCAGAAGCTTTGGCGAAAGTATGGGACACCTTCTACCGGGTGGATGAATCCCGCTCCGGAGGAGGCACGGGACTTGGCCTTGCCATTGCTAAGAATATCGTGGAACTGCACGGCGGTAAATGCTCCGTTCAAAACACGAAAACTGGTGTGGAATTCCAATTTACAATTTAAGACCTTATTAGAAACAACACAGCCCATCGATCATTGAAGCGACCGGTGGGCTGTGCCATATCTATTCTCAATCTATTAACCGATGTTCTGGCATTCCTTGTGCATACTGCTCCAAATCACCGCTGAGTACCAACTGTGCGTATTCCAGCGGCTTGTTGTAGATTAGCCAGTCCATCTCTGACCGCTGATACATATTATCCGCTACTTCGTTCTCAACGGCAATAGTATCAATCGCTATCATGCTACCATTTGCAAATTTCAGCTCCACACAGGCGGTGTCCATGTTGAACTCACAAGAAATCAATCTATCCATAAGAAACCTCCATTCTGCGGGATGTTAGATCATCCCAAAATATTTGAATGCTTCTCGGATTGCTTTCTCTTTTTCCGGTGGACACTGGGGCTGTCTGGAATCCTCGGACTTCGGCAGATTATAGTTCTTACCAACCCCAATCCCACATTTTCGTTTAATCTGTGAGATATAGAGGTTGGACACCTTTAACCCGGTATGCTCCAACACATACTCCTTGATCTGCGGATAGGTTGCCCCATCCTGAAATTCGGACATATCCATATCTTCCAAAGAGAACTCAACCCGAATCTTTTTCGAGTCGACCTCACCCTTGGAAAGCAAGACAACCGTCTCCACATGCACCGTTTGTTGCTTATGTTCAAGCAAAGTTTTCAATAGCTTTTCAAAGACTCATTTACTAGCTAAAATACTACTTTTTTCAAGTTGTTTAACATTTTAGTTTCTACAAGTATTATCTAGCCGTATTGACTCGGTGGCAAATGGGTGGCATTGCCACCTTTGAACTGCTTTCTTCACTTCAAATAGTTTATTTACACTTAATAAGTGTACCTCGTTTTAATAAATTAAGCAACTTTGTATTTTGTGTGGCAGTACCGGTATAATTTTTAATCCCGTTTAAGGTTGCAATCCTTTTGCGGTTACTCTTCGAAGGATTGATACTTAACGATTTCAATGCGTCAACAATCGAACTAGATTTTCCCTTATAGCGTGGATAATATGCAATCTTTTTCTTGATAGGTTTCTTTACATTCTCTTCAACCTTTTTTGCAACTGGTTCTTTGTATAGTACGTTTAGGTCAAAGTTACCAGAATTGCCACTTGAGATTATTTTGGGAAATCTCCCTTTCGAAGTGTACTGCCATGCAATGTTGGCTGCGGTAGGTTTTTTCTCCTGGTTCGGATTTGTTGCAATCTGCATCCGTTTATCTCCCTGATAATAACGAGCAATCCACCAGTTCTGACACTTAACCTGTTTCCGGTCAATATGTTCGTTGTAGTAACTCATTCCTGTGTAAACACCAAATTTGTAACCACGAGATTCTACTACCGCCTGTGCTACATTAATGATTTCAGCAATTTTCGCCTTGCTTAATGATGCCTGCATCTTATCTTCTAGGTCAAACCACACACCATAGACAAAATGTGTTTTGTCAATTTTATCTAAGATATCACAGACTAGCTCCATGTCACTTTTAGCTTTTGTGGCTGTTGTAGCATAGGAATAATTATATACTCCCCAGGCAATCTCATTTTCATTGCAAGCCTGATAGTTTCTGTTGAAACCGTTGTCAATTTTTAAATCCTTACGAATGATCTTTAAGATAGCCCCCTGGCATCCGTATGCCTTTGCCTTCTCCCAGTTTACTGTGCCATTGTATGATGACACATCAATTAATTTTTTCATTATTACTCCTCCTTGCACTCTGGTAAGCCGGCAACACTGGTTAATACACTTACAATTCCGGCAAGTGCCGCTGTGCCAATCACTGTTGTCCAATCGACAGCGTTAATGGATACTGCCGCCGGAATCAAGGCAACTGCGGTCTGTGCAGCCGTTTTTACTGCCCTTACTCCTGCACATTTTAACCATTTTTTTGTTTTTACATTAATATTCATCATAATTAATCCTCCTGATCGTGTGCCTGTTTATTAATATGTTTCTCGATTTTGTCAATCGCTTCTGTGACAGGACCGTTACACCCCTGCTCTTTTAGTCCTTTTAAACAAGCAAGAATGCCATAGGTCAGCAGACACTGCTCACCTTTCATTTTCTCAATTTCTTCATCCTGTTTATTTTGCTTTAAATACCAGCGGTACGCGCTAAATGCAGCTCCAACGATTGCCGTTGTCGCTCCGAGCAGTGCCCCGGCGGTAATGATTGTATTTGCATCTATGTACACAGCCATCTTCCTCATTTCACCACAATTATTCCCTTGTACTTTGTGTTTGTACATTTCTTTGCATTCTCCTTTTCGACTGTCGTTGTGTTCTTATGGCCGTCAGAAAACCGCCAGATTTTACCCGATTTTAGATCTCTCAGCAAGACAACCGTATGAATCGGATTTCCTTCTTCAAACAGGATCATATAGCCTTTCTTTAATTTTGCCTTTAATTGTTCGGTCGTCAAAGACTTGTGATAGGCTGCCGGCTTCCCTGGGCAGATCATATTGATTCCCCTCGCAATTTCCGTAAGCGGATACTTTGCGCCGCATTTCAATTTCCTTCGGGCATACTGTAGCACCTGCTGCATATTTTTCTTGATGCCTTTGTATCGCAGTGCCATATAGAAACCAACTAAGCTACAACCATGTTTTCTAATAAAATCGCTTTTGAAATTGTATTGCGATGGCACCGGAATCTGTCTTCCGTTATCCAAATAAATACGATACGGATATTTCTTTTTTGTTTTCTTGTTTTTGTTTGCTTTTACTCTCATTTTAACCACCTCCTAGAGAGCGAAAAAATACACCACAAAGACAATTATCTCTGTGGTGTATAAATAAAAATATGATATTATTAATTTATAACCTTTCACTTGGGTTATTATTTTTTCATAATTTTTAAAAGCAGCTCCGAAAGGGGCTGTTTTCCTTTATACGATATATTTTTTAGATTTTTAGAAGAAGTTGACCTAGTTTTGTGAAAATAAAGCACACATATATCTGTGCATTAAATACACTTATATATGTGTGCTTTTATTTCATTGCTATATCTGTGATTTCTTTACACTGCTATATTTGTTCCTTTTTTTCACTCATATATCTGTGATTTATTTTCGCTGCTATATCTGTGATTTTAAATCACACAAGTCAGTCCTATCCTTTCTTTTCCCTTCTCCATAATATTGATCCCAACAAAAAAATGCTTCGCATTTATTCAAAGAGTTTTAGTTTTTCTTTTTCTCTTTTGAAATCCAGTTTGCGTATAACTTATTATACAATATAACTCTTATTATACAATATAACTGCTATACAACAAATTTATGATGATTAAATTTCACTGCTTCTTGCGATACCTTCGCATAAATCATTGTCGTGTCGAGTTTTTCATGTCCAAGTATCTTTTGTACTTCTGTAACATTCATTCCCCGATCAATGGCATCTGTTGCTGTTGTGTGCCTTATCAAGTGAGGATACAGATTTCTACCTATTCCAGACCGTTCTCCTAATTTATGAAGAATCTGTTCAATTTGTCCTTTAGTAGCACCTCGGTATGGTCTTCTGACGGTTACTATAACACTATCACATCTGTCTTTACGAGTAAGCCAATATTTTTTTAAATATACTTCTGCTTTGGCGTTCAAATATGAAACCCTGTGTTTGCTGCCTTTTCCAAATAAGTGAACTTCTTTCGTTTGAAAATCAATGTCGCTCTTCTTTAAATGAACCATTTCAGAAACACGACATCCCGTACTATAAAACAATTCTATCAAGGCTCTCTCTCTGTAATCCGCACAAGCATCTCTAACTAATTCTAATTCAATCCCACTTAAAGGCTCGCGTGGCTTAACTTCAAACTTAATAGGGTTTATTCTAGCTGCCGGATTTCTGTCCAAATACTCCTCTTTCACACACCAGTCAAAAAATGTATGTACAATCAATCTTTTTCCATCAATTGTCCTATTTGTATTTCCTTTTTGACTCATTGCATATAAATAAATGCGAATATCGTTTGTTGTAACCAACTGTATTGGTTTATTTACACATTGAAAAAATTCATCGAGATTACATTTATATGTTCGAAGTGTTTCCAAACTTAATCCTTCTATCTTTTTTGAAACAAGATAGACTTTATAGCATTCCGGAACCGTATTGTCATATGTAACGATCTCTGTTGATTTTTTCTCAATGTTATACTCTGCCGAAAACATCTCTAACTCCATCAAGACGGTTTTCATTTGTTCTGGTGATAACTTGCCATCCAACTTTGTCATAAATTCATTTGCGAAATTGTCCATAAAACTCCTCCTTTGTCTTTGCAAAGGTCTGAGATTATGCTATACTAACCCAGTACCTTTGTGGTGCTAGAGTCGAACCTTGGTGTAATTTTGGCGGTTCGGCTCTTTTTTTGTTTCTTACTGTTAGTATGACATTTTTCTTTTTTCAAGAATTTTTATACGCAACTTTTTTCGTATCAAAAAAATATCGCAAATCAATTTATAGTCGGTATTCTGCCTATAGCTTTTACAGTATACTGACTAAAACATATATTTTTACAGTATATTGACTAAAAATCAGATACTGATGGTATTTGGAAACCTCCCCTCTTATAGAATATAACATGGTTCATAGTGCAAATACCTCTGGATTCCACTAAAAAACATGCATTTTCTATAGGGAAACCTACCTCAAGACTGGTTTTCCCTATCCCGAAACCTTCTGAGGTATCTTTTAGCTTAATCCATATTTTTATAACTATTTTTCACTTTTAGCATACATGGCCGCAGGCGTTAAGCCTGCGGCCAATACATCTTGCTCTTTCTAAATCACAAAATAGCGTGACTTGCTTAATGAATTAAATGGGAAGTGAAGAAATTATAACTTCGTCAAAGAAAATGATACGTAAATATCCTTAGTGGTAATTTTGAGAGTTTGATGATCAGCCCAAGATACGATTCCTTCTAAATCCGATATAAGTGGAAAGATGAGTCCCTTGTACTTTTCACCACTTCCAGGGACAACGATTGCCGCGCGAACTTTTGTGACATTTCCTGCTGAAACTTCAGCGCAAATTAATAAATAGCATTGCAACTTACCTAATGTATAGGTTTTTTCGACACCACTTGATATAAAACCATTTGTGATTCTTTCACTACTTCTTTGAGTCTTACTATTTAATGAAGATTTTCTTCCATGCGGTGCTACGCAAAGTTAATTCATTTCTTTCGATTGAAACCTCGATGTTGCTAATATCCGAATGAATGATAGAGACATCACTGCTTCGTGTTTCGGCTGCTACCGTAACTGTATACACATTTGTTGTTGATGGAGGTATATCATTATTGCTCATTCCTGTTATAACAAGAAAATAACAAGTGTTGTACTCTAATTCGATAGTCAGAGCAGTGTTTGCTTTAAGTATATATGCCCTAAGACGCTTACTATTTTGTAACAGAAATTTTCTCCCAATTGCTCCAGGGTCCACTATTTATTTTTCTAGAAATAAAAGCTTCATTTGTGACTGTTCCAAAGGCAATAGCGATATACCATTTGTTGGAATCTTTGTTATGAGCTAGATATAATATTATTCCGTATTCACTTGGAGTATTTGCCGTTTGAGCTACATAAGTTGCGATAGAGATTCCCGTTTGCAGCGTATCTTGAAATGCATCGGTCAATCGAGTAGGGGAAGTCTTACTATTTAATCAATAGTGCATTGACCTCATATTTGCTGGAAATAGCTTTTGCGCTGGTTATGGTAAGAACTTTTTTGTTTTGCTCATTTTTAATGGTGTTGCTACCGGCGAAGACCACCTGCTTTACGTCCCATGTTGAGCCATAGTTGATAATTGAGGAAAAATAAATTTCTCCACCGAAACGACCAGTGAGAATAATTACACCTCGTTCAGCATCGGCAATATCAATTGATATTGTGGCAATGGTATCCTGCAAGCTTACAGACACAGGAAGACGTATCATGAATGGCTTACTATTTAATGAAGATTTTTTTCCATGTATTACTGGACAAAGTTAATTTGTTTCCTTCGATTGAAATATTAACGTCGCTAGCACTTGAACAAACGATAGAGACATCACTGTTTCGTGTTTCGGCTGCTGTTACAACTGTATACACATTTGTTGTTGATGGGGATATATTATTACTGTTCAATCCTGCTACAACAAGAAAATAACCAGTGTCGTATTTCAATTCAATAGTCAGCGCAGCTCCCCCTTTGAGTACATACATTTTGTAAAAACTCTTACTATTTTATTCGGAAAGTGGCGATACTTTTAAATCAAGTCTTCTTGAATAAAGAATAGTTACAGGAGTATATGCATTAGCAACAATAGTACAGCTTTCGTTATTTTTCGATATTGTAAATGCATCATCATTTGAGGAATTTGTTTTGTAAAATTTAATCGTTGTTTCAGTTGGCACAACAGATACATTTTCAAATATTCCTCCTGATATTTTAGTGATTGTTCCGGTAACCTTTTTGACCGAGATAGAATAAACAGTATTCCTTCCAGCGTCAGAAATACAAAGGAGAGCCACATCAACTGGCAGTGCCTTACTATTTAATTCATTAAGGGCTGGTATGATTGACTTATTTTGAGTCTCTAACTGCGAGATTACTGCAGTTGCTAATTTATTTGCAATCCAGTTCCATAATCCGCTGAATGGGGTTCTCTTGCTTGCATTAGCTTTAGAATCAGCGATCATAATCTCATCTGCATCTTCTGGTGTCGTTTTTGTTGTGTATTCTTTCCAATTTGCCATAATCTATTACTTCCTTTCTAAAATCTTCATCCAGTCAAAGTTTTTAAAGTTGCCATCCTCTCTCGCCGTTGTACAAATATATATTGCATCGTCAGCTATCCAAAGGTCTCCCAGATAATACGGAGGTTTGGGAGCCACTACTTCAACAGTTGTTCCAATTTCATTTCCTGCGAGATCGAGAATCGTATTGCCTGCCATATCGCTTAAGGTGCTCTCTTTAGTAGTAAGTGTAGAGCTTTCTGTGGTTTTGCCTGGAAACCACGCCTGAATCTTCGTTTTAACCAAAGCTGCTATATCATTTTTATTTGTCTCAATCTGTTCATGGTCTCCAATAAATTGTGTCGCAACTTCCTGCAACTTAATCAATTCCTGCGCTGCCGCTTCGGTAAGGATTACATTCTGCTGATTTCCTGCTTCTTCAACATTTTCCACTTGCATAGTGCCGGCTTTATTAACTTCTGTTATCTGTCCATTACCAGCACTCTCAATTGCTGTTACCTGTGCTGTCCCAGCTTCTTTAACCGCCTGTACGGATGCTGCCTGTTGTTTTGCTACAGCACTAACTGCTGTAGTGCCTGCACCTCCGACCCTGTTTGTCTGTGTTATCCCTTCGTCCGTAACCGCTTTCGTAGAGTTATCCTGTTGTGTCGTAATCGCATCAATGGCTGTTTTTCTCGCCTCTTCAACTGCCGATTCTGCCGCAGACGTTTTCTCTGCAACATGTGTGTCAAATCCTGTCACTTGTGCATTAATATTATCTTCTGATTCCTTAGCCGCCGTTCTGGAGGCTTCTGCTGACTGTGCATACCCTGCCGCACTGTCCCGGCTTACAGCAGCCTCCTCGGATGCTTCTTGCGTATCCTGCCGCATCTGGCTCACATCTGCCTGTGCGGCTTCAACCTCCTGCTGAGACAGCTCTACAGCCGCCCTGGACGTTTCAACCTGTTTCGCTTTATTAACCACTTCATCATGCAATTTAATATATTCTGAAGTTGTGTCTCCCGGTATGGTTAATAGTTGCCAAAATTCTGTACTTACTCCCGCTTTTGGTGCGATTCCGGAAATTTTTTTAGGGAATTCTACTTTACAAAAATATGACCCACCCTCATAATTTACCGTATCAAGATATTCATACGAAGAATCTGCATTATATTCTCCGCATGAATTTAAGGCGACATTTCCCAAATCGGTATTAACATAGTTGTTTTCCGTACTTGACATCTTTTCTCACTCCTTTTTCACAAGGCTAATCTGTATTTTAATCGGCTACCTTCTCTATGAAAGCAAACCTTATCCACATTTGGGTCTGAACACATAATCAGCCTCCCATTTACAACCTTAAACGCTGCGAAATAAACATTTCCTGTCTCGCCTTTTAACGCCTCTTCTTTTTCTTTTACATAGTTATCAATTTCTTTCTTACTTTCCGAAACCCGGCCCGATACGCTTGCAGCAGCATTTTTTGCTTGTGTTGCATAATATGCCGCATTATCTTTATCCTGATCAGGAAACTCTTTATGTCCATGTGCCCAGGCTTCAGCGACCTTTTCCGATTGTGTAGCACTATTTGCCGAATTATTTACCGCCTTGATTGCTTCTTTGAAAAGTTCTTGCTCTTCTGGGCCATCAAAAGTTTCCGGTTTTGCACGGGTTTTAACAGGGATTGTAATTTTATACCCTGTCCCTCCTGCCTGATCTGTTGTTAAATAAATGTAAGCGTACAGGTTATAACTTTCTATCGTATCTGCATTCTCAAGGCAGTTATCCGGTATAACAACGTCTGTAATATCATTTGTTGTAACTCCCACCCGGGTTGTCGATGTTTCTTCGTCCTCGATAGCAAAATGTACCTCAACTGCAGCAGGTAAATGTAACCCCTGTATTCTCAGTATCTGCCCATAATCGTATTGCCAGGCATGGCTAGCTATGACTGATGTATTATTTCCAGCAAAAACCGCAAAAACAATATTACTATTCACTTTTTCACCTTCTTTCAATACACAATATCTACGTCAAGATAAAGTTGATTTGGTGCGATATAACGCGGAGAAAGATTATTGAATCCATAATTGATATATGAGCACTCCACATTTACCTTTATGCAAGGGGTTCTGATATCATCAAAATATAATTCGATGTCTCCAACCCCAAATGTTCCAAGCGCATAGATTCCGCTTGAGCTTGGTGCTCCTGGAGAATCAATTTTTTTTATACTTGCTGTTATCTTCATTGCACTAGAGCCGTATTTCATCCAGTAATTTAAGAATTCTGTTGATAATGTAGTTTCAGCGAACATAAATTCCACGGTCGCAGTACAGACTTCTTTGCCTCCCCCTGCGAAATCTCTGTATTTTAAATGTAGCTCACAATGCTCCGTTCTATAATGATATGGTACTGTTTCGCCTGCATCGTAGTGCTGTATGCCCTCCTTATTCATGACTGCTTTCAATTTATCGTTTTCATCATAAATTTCTAATACACCTTTATCATTTTGCGAACCGCCCAGCGCCATTGTCCCCGCTTTTATATAGCTCATATTTATATAAAGTTCGTTTCCTATCTTATAAATTCCCTTAACCGCTCCCTTATTTGTCAATAAATTAAATATCTGTTCCTGCGTTAAGGAATCTTCTGCTAATGTTTTAAGAGTTCCTTTGCCATCAACTGATACTGATGAGGCCAACTGAAATTCTCCAGTGTTTAAATTCCAGAAGTTTTTTCCTGTCCTATCGCTAAGAATTCCTAATATAAGCGTATCTGCATATCCGCCTTCAGCCGTAAATGCTGTCTTCCAATCCCAGTCTCTTCCGTCCTGGGTTCTTGTATTTGCAATCTGAAAGCCTTGTGTGCCCAAGCACATTGCACCGTATGTAGAACTTTCTTTATCTGTATCCTCAAACAAAATTGCTCTTACATCCTGTTTCTGTGCTACATTTTTCTGATATCTTAACTGTGTATTGATTGCATTAAGTACACCTTTTATCTTTTCTGCCATGACAGTTTTTGATTGTTTGTTTACAATGCTATTAATTGCATCAACTGCTGAGGACACCTTTTCAAAATACGTCTGTGTAGTATCTCCTAATTTCACTGAAGAAACTGTATTTTTGATACAATCCCACTTGATTTCTACTACACGTGCATCTGTTGTGATATCCAATTTTTTATGACGACATCGGACTGTATCCCCTAAGGATACCTGCTCCAGCATCTTAACATCTGCATATTCGTCTGTTTTTGATAGCTGTACCATGTCCACTTCAAGTGACACTACTGGCAGATCAGCACCGTTCTGATATTCTTCCTTACATTTATTTTTTAATGCAGTCTCTAATTCCGTTTGATTCTTGCAAATGATAATATTTTCTTCTGTATCCTCTGTACTTTCTAGATCATCAATCAACTTAACATCTTCAAACTTCACTTCTTTTATGTACACCGTTGCATACTTATTGATATTTGAAGAATCTACCCACGGAGACGAACCACTTATCATTCTTCCGTTATAAGCAACTGGCACAATCCTCGTCATTATATTCGACATATCAACCGTATAGGTTAATCCGCTCATATTTTTCCCATAGCGGACTTCTACCCCATATTCTCCGCCAGCTCGCTTGTTTATGATAACTGTATAATTATCGTAAAGGACTTCTCCGCCCCATCTTTCAAGAAAAGTTGGGGAATCCGTTCCATTGATTGCATCAAGCATATTTCTACGTTCAAAATAGGCGGTAGAAGCTGCCGTAATATCTGATTTTCCAGAATATTTTGAACCTTTCAGCATTAAATCAAGGGCTTCCTGACCGTTTTTATCGGTTGGACGAGTATCCAATAAAAATACTTCTTTTGCAGCATCATAAAAAATAGGATATCCTATAGCAGATACCCCATAATTATTTTTTTCTATTTTATCTATACGAAATAATTGTCTTTTCCCCATGAAAGTAGGAACAGAAACTATACTTTCTTCTTCTATATACTTCCACCGTTCTTTCTGATCTAATGAATGTTCTAGCGTTAAGGTCCAGGCACCGTTCAATGCCGCCTGAAGCGTGCAGTTTTTTGGAAAAAGGGTCATTACACCGTTTTCCTCCGGTTTTACAGTATTCTTTTCATAGATTTGTATCAATTACAAGCACCTCCAATTTGGTATAACCTTTACACTTGCTCCGGATGTTGAGATTGTATTTGTTCCTGGTTTCAAATATAAGTCTTCATAGTCACCCGTGACATATGTGTTCATTAATTCACCATCCTGCCTGTATGTAATCATCCTGTCTGAATCAATTATGCAGTTCTGTCCTACATTTACTATAAATTTTTTACCGTTTACAGTAATAGTGGTATTGCTGCTCCCAGTCAAAATGAAAGTAGGGTGACATTCTTCATAATCATTCTTCAGAACAGATGATATGCTATACTCCTTACTTCCAGATTCAAGATACATATATCCTTCACATGTAAATGTCACTGTAAATTTTCCTATTTTATATGCTTCTCTCTCTGCAGTATCAAGGGTTACCTTTTTCACCTTATAAAAAAACTGAGCATCATCTGTAAATTTCAACTTTCCGACACTTTCAAAATGAAGCAACCACTTTTTAGCTTCTCTCCATTTTGAAAACCACATATCTGAAGAAACAGAAAAGTTAATATCTACTTGAATGTCTATATCAGAAACTGTTCCATCTCTAATATAGACACTTCCTTTTCCTGGTACTTCAATTTCCTGAGCATTCAGTTCTGGTGAGGGAATATTAGGACGCTGCATAACATACATATCATAATCTGCCGTCTTTTTCCCGTTGTATTCTATATCATATCCCCACATAATCAGTTGCCTCTCATCTTATCAATAGACTGCTGTTTTGTACCAATTCCTTTTTCAGATGTCTTTACAATATAGTCTCTAAATTTCTCATTTCCAATATAAACACAAATTTCTGGTGCTGATACTTCACTATTTATTCCGCTTAGTGCACCCTGAAATCTATCGGAAAGATTTTTACAGAACGCTTCTAAAGAAAGTTCCATATCGCCTGCTGTACTGGCCACTACAGGAGTTTTCATCCCAGACAAGTCAAGATTCTGTGCCGTACTTAAAACAGAACGATTTAATACCGGTAAAGTCTTATCAATACCACTTGCCATTCCTTTTATAAAGTCAGGCATCCAGTTTTCATAATCACGCAATGGGCCTCTGTCTGGCCGCGAGAAATGAAGGTAACTTCTGATATCATCTGCTAATCCCTGCACTGCATCTATGATATTATTGATTTCATTCTTGATTCCTTGCTCTAAACCTTTTATAAAATCTTCTCCCCATTTCAGAGCATTTGATGGAAGATTCTTCAGAAATGTAACGGCTCCCTGAAAGCCATTTTTGACCGTATATGTAACTTTTGACATTATATTTTTAATTCCACTCACCATATTTTTAAAGCCGTTGATTGCATCGCTTTTTATATTCTTCACACTTCCCGTTATCAAACTTTTTATATTGTTCCATATAGAAGAAGCTGTATTTTTAATGCTATTCCAGACATTCGACAATGCCTGTGGTAATCCTGAAATGACCGCCTGAGCACCTTTTTTTAATTCCGTAGCCTTCGTAACTACTGTCTGTTTAATGTTTGTCCAAATCTGTTGTATACTGTTTTTTAATCCTGTTACAATACCTGTGATTTCTGTTGAAAGAGTTGTCCATATCTGGGTAGCATTTGTTTTGATATTGTTCCAAATCTTTTTAGCATCGTTAGATAAATTTGTGAAATCTCCTGTTACAAGGTCAATGAGCAATAACACTGGACCAAGTACCGCATTTTTTATAATCTCCCACGCTGATGAAGCTATTGTAGAGATACCATTCCAGATTGTTTTTAAGGTATTTTTTGCACCCTCCCACAATCCGGTAATTGTAGAAACAACACTCTGCACAGTTTCATTATTTAAAATCCCATTCCAAGTACTTGAGAAAAAATTAGAAACTGTCTGCCAGATACCAGACCACCATGCCGGAATGCCTGCAAAAAAGTTTTTAAATGACTCAAACGCTCCTGGAATTGTATCCGTAAAAAAAGTAACAATTCCCTGCCATATATTCTTGCATCCATTAGAAACTGTCTCCCACAGTTTTCCGAACCATTGTGTGATTTTCCCCCAGTTCTTTACGATTAAAATAATCGCTGTAATCGCAGCTATTATTCCAACGATAATTCCTGCTATTGGCATCAATGGAGGAAGGAAGCTTGCCGACATCAGCTTGGATATTGTCCCAATCATAATCATGACATTTCCTATTGTTGTCAGTAATGGGCCAAGTACTGCAATCAATCCTCCTATGATAAGAATAATCTTTTGGACAACTGGACTGGCATTTGTGAAGGCATCAATCATAGATGTTATCTTCTTTGCAAGAGATGTCAGAAAAGGAATCACATAATCGGACATTTTAATCGCTAATGATTCTAATGCCCCACCAAGCTGCTCAAGCTTGCTCTGCAGGTTGTCCTGCATGACACTCGCTGTTTCTTTTGCAACTCCGTTACTATTATTCATCGAATCTGATAATGCATTATATTCCTTCTCCGATAAGTTAAGCAGAGCAAGCAGGCCCGACATACCTTCTTTTCCACCAAGAATTGTTGCATAATGTGCTTTTTCCGAATCTGTAAGCCCAGAAAAGCTTTTTCTCATTACTCCTACAATATCATTTAAAGATTTAAAAGAACCATCGCTGTTCGTGATATTTATTCCTAATTCATCTATCGCTGCCTGCACCGTTTTAGACGGTTTCACCAAGTTTGCCAAGCAAGTCCTAAGAGACGTTCCGGCCTGAGAACCTTTAATTCCTGCCAGCGACATCGCTGATATTGCTGTAGTGGTATCTTCAATAGAAAGCCCCATAGACTGTGCAATCGGTGAAATGTACTTATAAGATTCTCCAAGGTCACTAACTCCAATCGTTCCAGCATTTGCGGCCTGTGTCATCAGATCAGCTACCCTGCTGGAATCTTTTGCTTTCAATCCAAACCCTGTGATTGCATCTGCTGTGATTGTCGCAACAGTCCCAAGATTTTCGCCAGACGCTGCTGTCGCATCAAGTACGCCGCCCATGCCGGAGATGATCTGTTTTGTAGACCAGCCTGCTTTCGCCATCTCTGTCATAGCTCCAGCAACTTCTTTTGATGAAAATGACGTATCTGCTCCAAGTTCGATTGCTTTATTTCGCAGCTTTTCAAAATCTTTTCCCGTTGCTCCAGTGATTGCCTTTACATCAGACATTCCTTTTTCAAAATCCGATGCGACTTTAATACCTGCCACTCCAATTCCTGTGACTGCTGCCGAAACTGGCATCATTGCCTGTCCTGCACTTTTTGCTTTTTCTCCTGCTCCAGTAAACTTTTCTCCTACCTCTGCCAGTTTCGCACTACCGGAACCCGCTTCTTTTTTTAAATCTTCCAGCTTACTCTCTGTCTCTACAATTTCCCTCTGAAGTGCATCGTATTTATCTTTTCCGAGGTCTCCCGCTTCTAATTGTGCTTTTGCCTGTTTATCTGCTTCTTTCAAAATATCCAGCTTATTTTTTGTATCAGAGATTTCTTTCTGTAAAAGCTGCTGTTTTTGTGCGAGCAGCTGCGTATTTGTAGGATCCAGTTTTAAAAGATTATTTACATCCTTTAATGTCCTGCTTGTCTTTGTGACAGAGGTTTCTATTCCATCTAATGCCTTTTTTAATCCGGTAGAATCACCATCGAGTTTTATCGTGATTCCTCTTATTCGATTACTCCTCTGGTTGTCCTCCTTCCCGTGTCAGATTCTGACACCTTACAGAGCATCTATATCTTCCTGCGTTGCTATGTATGGATATTCATAATCATCGTTTCTCAATTCTGTAAACATATCATTTACCATGCCTATGCTTAATAAATCTAAATCAGATAAAGAAATACCGCACTGCACACACCTAAGCATGAACAATGCGGTATTCATCTCTCTGTCTATCTCTCTGGTTTTTTTTTGCCTGTAGAGGTCTGTTCGTTCTCAACATTCCACATTTCTACAATCTCAGGCAGGATTTTATAGATATCAAGCATAGCAAACTGTTCTAACCATTCTTCAATATCAGATGGCTGGCTTGGATCTCCGTGTTTATGCATCAGAAACGCAATATTCTCAAACATCTCTAAAGAATCTATTGGTAAATTGCTGCCTTCTTCTTTATTATTTTCATTTGCTTTTACCTGCTTCACAAGCCTGTTCATGTCAACAAAAATATCCCTGCCAAATTTCAGCCTGTACATTCTTGGGATTGCCGCTGAACTTTTAAACCGGCAGCTTACCCCACTTATATCTATATTCTTAACCATTTACTGCTTTTCCTCCCGTTACCTGAGCCTGATTTGTCGTTCCATCTTTCTCATATACTTTCTTGAACCAATTGCTCTTTACTGCTTCATATGACTCCTCTGTCGTTTTTGCCCTGATAGTTCCATCTTTCCCTGGAGATGCCGAAATATTGACTTTATCCGTAGATGGCTCTTTTTTATCCTCATTTGTCTTTGATTCTACATTCGGTCTCGTTGCTACACAGTTATAAAACCAGAATAGTGTAGGAATTTTATCTCCATCAATCTGAAATCCTAATGCAAACTCCTGAATCTCTACGTCAGAATTTTCAAAGAGCACTTTGTTTTTATCCGCTACTTCTTTCAAAATAGTTTTTCTGAACTCATCATCAATCAGTGCTGTTTCAAGATCCCCCTGATAGCCGCTGTTTGAAGAACCTGTATAATATTTCACGCCATCCGCATAAAAATAAGAAAGTTCTCCCTGCTGTTCTAATGAAATACTTACTGCTCCTGGCAATGCTACTGGTGTATCATATCCACTTTCTGTTTTTGCTGCATAATGAACATTTTTAATATTGAATTTTACTTTATTTCCCCTTAAAAATTCCTCCTTATATAGAAACGAAATAGGTATTTCTTATCAGTTTTTCTGAATTTATATAGTCTTCTTCCTGTTCAAAAAAAAGCCCATTTTTTATTAAAAAATCTGCTATTTTTTGCTCAATTTCTAAGTCTTTTTTCTCTGTATATAACTCAATATTCACATTTTTTACCTGTAAATATGCGATTCCATCTGCAGAAAAATTACTTGTATCTGGTACAAAATATGCAATTGCTGGATAAGAAACTGGTTTTGCAAAAGAATAATATGACACATTCGGAACGATGCTTTTCAATCCTTGATAAAGTTCTTCTAACGTCATAATCTTTCTAAACGCTCCTTTACTCTCCTCTCAAATTCTTCATTGCACCACTCTTCCACTGGCTGTATATGAACAATCGCTTCTGCTCTTCCACCCTGTCTTAACACATGCCCGTTTTCAAGCAAATGGGTCAATCCCGGCTTCTTTTTATTATGAACAACAAACTCGAACTTATCTGTTCCTTTCTTTACTGCTGACACAGTCCAGCCATCTGCATAATGTCCTTTTCTACTGCCTTTTCCTCTTGGAGAAGACTCTATGAGTTTTTTTCTGCCTTCCTGAGCTACTTTTTTTGCAATCTTTTCAAGTTCCGTTACAGATAACTTTTCATATGTCTTCAACTCGTTCATAACTTCTTTCACCAGGTCACTTGCGTCTATACTCTTTCCCATCTTTTTCCACCGCCCTTATTTTTATTGTCTTATTTTGAAACTGTATATTATCTATAAACTTTATATCATAGATTCTTTTTCGGAATATCAGTCTGTATTCAGCCGTATTCATCTTTTCAAACAAACGATTATAACGAAATATAAATTCTACGGTATTTTCCTGATGAACGGCTGCTGCTTCCCAGTATTCCGAGCCAGACAAGTTGTTCACATAGGCATAAGTTTTTTTATAATTTATCCACTTTTCTTCCTCATTGCCCACTCCGTCCTGAGAAAGAACAAGTTTCTGTATTATAATCCGATTCTTATATGCTCCTGAATCCATATCAGTTCTCCGCTTCTGGTAGTAGATTAATGCAGTGCATAGACAAGATAGTATCTACAGTCGGATTTATATTTTTCAGATTTCCTACTGCATCCCGGTTATTCCACATATCTGCAATCAGTGATAAAATTGCGATTGTGATATCCTCATACTTATCCAATTCCTTTTCTGTCAATCCCGTAAATCCACAGCAATAATTTATTGCTGCGGATTTCATAATATTGAGAGATTTCATGTCATTATCATCGAGGTTTTCCCATTCTTCTCTGATATGAGTACAAATATCCTGATCACCAATTTCACTTACTCTCATACGCTCTCACCTATGCTGTTTTCATCACGAGTGCTTTCATTTTCTGCTTGTCTTCAATCTTAGAATCCAGTTCCATCCATCCAACAATTCCTACTGCGTGCTGTGTTGCATATTTTTCTCTAAGGACCTGTAACTGCATCTCTTCTGCAAACTTCACTGCAAGTCCAGAAAAGTCCCCATAGTAAATTGCTTTTTTTCCTGCTGCGATATCCGGCATATTATCAGACACATAAATCGGTTTTCCAAGTAAAGTATTTCCAAATGGTGCTGTGATATCATCCTGTAATAAATATCTTCCGTTTTTATCTTTCAGTTTTCTTAGAGCAGTTCTTGTTTTCTGTGACATGATCCAGATTGCATTTTTCTGCAGAACATCCTTTATGCTGCCCTGAAGTTCAATCAGTTCATCTGTTGTGATTTCTGTAGCTGATTCTGTTGTTATGCCTGTCTCGATTTTTGATAGTCCTTCAATCTTTCCAGATGTTCCAAGCAGAAGTTCTTTCTCAATCCAGAGTGCAACCTTTTCTGCAATATGATTAATAACAAATGATACAATATCAAACTCGCTGTTATTGATTAAAGATTGTGAGATTTTCGCTAACGTACCGGCCAAGAAGCCAGAGAGAGTGATAGAATCAAATTTTCCTGACTTTGCAGCAAGTTCTTCAAATTCATTTGCGTATGCCACCTCATTATCATTTGCATCTGCCGGATAGCATGGGATAGCAATCTGTCCCTTTACGTTGTATCTTGTTGCTTTCTCTAAAATAGGACAGATATCATACACTTTCGTAATAATCTTTTTTACGATTGATTTTGGAATAACTGCACCATTATCACCAAAGGTCATATTCACATCCGCCCTCAGTTCCCCTGACACTTTTCCTCTGATATAATCAGCAAAAACCTGTTCTTCCTGCTGTGCCCTTGTCTCCCCATCTGGTCCAGCTCCTGGGTCATCTGGGTCATTCTGATTTACCATTTCTTCTTTCATTTTTTCTAAAAATGCGATTGTTCTATCAATGCTATTAATCTCTTTCTGAATACCATCAATATTTGCCTGTTCTTCTTCTGTAACAGCTCTTTCTTCGCCCTCTTTTGTAACTGCAGCATAAATCTTTTCCAGTTCTTTAATCTTTGCGGCTCTCTGTTCTTTTAATTTCTTGATATTACCTTTCCTTAGACATTCCCTCCATATTTTTCAATCATTTCTTTCAACTTGCTATGGTCTGGTTTTTCCTTCTTTTTTGTTGTTTCCGTAACATATTCCGGCTCCATTTCTTCTGCACGTATTTCATATGTCACCTCTCCATCTTCACCGGCACGAGCTTCCACTGTTGTCGATGGATACCACGGTCTCATTCTCTCATCAATCAATGATACTTCATCCATCTGCATATCTGTTATCTCCCGTACTGGGATACCGCTTTCTTTATCAGCCCGTACTTCCGTAGGGGTAAAGAACCGGAAAGACCAGCCCCTTAATTTCTGTTCCTTTGCCTTTTTTACAATCTCAGGGTCACTGGTTTCCATGTGTGCCCGAAGTCCAATACAGTCCTCCTTCAGAGTGAGATTACTGTCTGTATCTCCAAGATTTTTATTCCAGTCATGATTCAACAGAACGCTTACTTTCTTTGCCTTTTGTAATGCTCTTTCGAATGTACCTGCCCGGATTTTTTCGATAAAATACCCACCTTTTCCATCCGGTATCGGTCTGCTGTTCCGTCCTGTAACATTTACATAGCCATCAATGATTACCTTCTCCCCTTCGGGAGTGCCTCTGATTTCTATTCTTGACCTTCTGTCTGCCCCTTTCCTAATTCAAACTGCTGGTTCATATTTGGAATATAAACCTTTTTGGTTTTTGGATCATATAAAACATCCTGCAATCCAAGTTTCACCATGTCTATTCCAAGTGGTTCCATATTTTCTTTTGCCCGTATTTCATCAATCTGAAGCCATCCGGTTTCCGCTGCTGTTTTATATGCAGCATAGCGTTTGTCTTCATCGCCCTTTGTAAGCTCGTACATATCCGGTGCAAAAAAACACTCATTTTTTTCTGATTCAAGAAGTAATGCTCGGTTTAGGGCTGTCATAAATTCACCCATAAATGTATTGATTGAGTATTTTATGTAAGTCTTATCCCCCTGCTCTGTTGCAAGGTCATCCGGAACTCCTAACAAGTGTTTCACTTCCTGTGTATTTGTTTTTTTATTTTCATTTAACTGCATCTCTACTGAGGTATTGGAAGCCTCCTGAAAGTCTAATCCATCATTCAGAATCACAACATTCTCTGTATTATTCTGATATAATTTTCTCCATGCCTGTTTCAATCTGTTGATTGCTTCCTGCGTTAATTTTTTAGTTGACTTTACAAAACCCTTTTTGTTCCCACCTGTTTTAACTAATACCTCTTCAAAGATAAGTGAGTTATATAAGACCGAAAGAAGTTTATCATTCTCCTTAACAATACTGTTTCCACGCATTCCATCTGTTGTATTTCTTAATACTCTGACAAACTGTGATGGGAAATAACTTTTCCCCTGTACCAGTATCACATAGTCCTTAAATATCACGTCTGAGTTTTGTGCAATGGAAATCTCCTTACTTTCAACATACCTCAAAGATTCCACTTCCAGTCCATTCCAATCCACATAGATAAATCCACCATGTGACAGATAATAATCTCTCACAATAGCCTGCTTCATCTGAACTGCATCGAGTGTATCTCCAGTCTCCTCGTTAAGAAGGAATACTCGTCTGTCTCCTTCCAATTCTATAATCTTTCCATTTTCTTTTTTATAGAGCTTGATTGGTATATTTGCTACTGTCTTTGCAATCTCATCAATTACCCCAGTTACTGCAGGGATCTGGATTGCTTTTTCTCTTGTCATATTTGTATCCATCAAACAAGACCTTAGAATCGGGTCTAAACTTTCTTCGTTAAACTCACCTCCTTGTTCCTGTTCCGGCTCTGCTCTCACCTTTTTCTTAAAAAAAGCCCTTGTACTCACTCCTTTTATGCTGTCTGAACAACAAAATCATCCTGTCCGTAAAGAATATACTGCTGTAATAAATACATCGCATTGATTAATGCGACAACCATATCCACTTTTCCGGCTGATTTTTTCTTGTTAACATACTTATTTTTGTTTGTATCTTCTGTGCATCTCGCATTCTGAAAATTTATTTCCAACATACGATTATCCATATATTGAAATTCCTGCTGCAAAATGATTTCTTTTAACCACTTCGTTGGCATATGAAGTACAGAACTATGCTGCTTAATTTTTACACATTCATATCCATCTTCTTCTAATCCCTGGATTGTTGCGATTGCATTCCACGGGTCATAGCCAATCTGTTGGATTTCAACTCCATACTCCTCTTCCAGTTCTTCTATTTTTCTCTTTACGAAAATATAGTCAATAACCTCTTTTCCACATTTGAAGCAATCTCCTCTTTGTATTAGCGAATCATAATTTATATGTTCTTTTTTACTTTTTATGGCAACTCGTTCTCCTGGGATAAATCCAAATATCTTTGCATAAACAATTCCATCCAGCTCCGTAACCATCGCAAGTGCTGTATTGTCATCAGATTCTGACAAATCCAACCCTAACCAGACTCTCTTTCCATGCCAGAATTCTTTATCATTCTCTATCCGGCATAGTTTTACCTTCTGAATATCCAGATAACCCTCAACACCTAAACTCTGATAACGGATATTATTGTGCTTACACAGATAATTTTCCCGTTTGTTCTCATACAGTATTGCCGCTGATCTGCGCTGCACAAGGTTCTTAAACACCGCTTTCTTTTCCACTGCAACGGGGTTTGACTGATAAATACATTTATCATCACTCTGCCATATTTCCCCTTGCTGCAGTTCTTCATCTGGTTCATAAAGCAATGCAAAATACTTACCAAGTTCCTCTACGATAGCGTCAATTCCATCCAGCATCTTCTTGCTGATGTCAATCTCATCAATAAAAACATTATCCTCGTTTGGGTATTGAGTACTGATTACCATACCAAGTTTATTTGGTATCTCAATCTGTGATGAGCGCATTGCTTCGAGCGGGTAAGAATCCATTCCACCTGCTTCATCTGCCACAAACGCATTTGCCAGTCTGGAATCCAGATTATCTTGAGAATATGCAAGTGGCGTGAACGTACTATCATTCAGATAACAAGTAACATCAGAGCGAAGAATCTTAAATGCCGGGTCATCTTCATCCATAAGTGCTGGACTGCTTTTTAATATCTTACGAACTGCCAGCTTTACCTCTGAAGACTGTGCTAATGTGGGTGCAACTGAAAAGTAACGCCCAAACTCAACATCAATCAGCATTAAAAGAATCAATATCACCGCACAATAAAAAGTCTTATGATTTTTTCTTGAAATCTCTAACACTACCGTTTCATAATATCTTATTTTTTGGTATGCAGGGTCTACTCCATTATCTGCATAAACTTCTGCATCTTCCCTCCACATCGTACAGAGTGCGGCAGTTATCAACAACCATGCATAGTCTTCTATGGTCTCATAAAGATTTTTTCTAAGGTCTGGATGATTCATGAGTTTTAATAACTTACAAATCTTACTATACTGCCGCTCATCCACATAGGCTTCCGAATTATCCCCATCTGCAATCTCTAACCAGAGTGCAGCCTGCTTCTTTACATACTTCCCAACATAATTTTTTTGTTCAGAGACACACCACTTTGCATATGCATACGCTTTTCCATCCTTAACCACTTAAAGCTTCCCGTAAAGGATTTTTCTTTTCTGTTTTCTTCGGTATGCTTCGCAAAGATGCGGCTATCGTCATCACATTCTCTTTTTCAATGTCAAGAAGCATTTTTCTTTTTGACTGTACCTGCTTATCAAGTGCCAGCATAGACTTAACTAAGTCATTTTGCAGATTTATGTACTCCGAAAATTCCATATCATCTTTTCGCTCTTCTAGCTCTTTCTGTCTTGAAAAAATCGTCTCCCGCTTTTCTTCAAACTCTGTACATTCTGCAAGTAATAAGCAATATCTGTTTATTGTGCTACCATACAGGTCATCGTTCTTCTCAATACTCTGCAGCAGTTTTCTGATTCTCAAAAATTCCTTATGAGCAATCTTATTATTTTTTACCTCTTCCGTTTCTTTCAGAGTCTTCCCTGTAAGGAGAGCTGCCTCTGCCTTTTCTCTCTCCCGAAGCTCTTTTTTTGTCCGATGCGATTTGCCTTCAATCGCAATCAATTTTGCTGGTTTTGGTGGTGTTGGCATATTCTCCCTCCTTTCAAAAGCTGATGTGGGAATTTTTTAAAGAGAAAGGTGGGGCGTCGGTGGTGGCGTGCTCCCATTTTTTTACATTGTTGTCCCCGGGGGACCCTTCTCCCTCTCAATTGCATTTTTTTTCAACAAATCTCTGGGGATTTTTCCGTTTTCAGCCATTTCATGATGCCTAGCACATAACGTAATCAGGTTTTCATTGTCAAGCCTCTTGCAATAGTCCTCAACAAGCGGCACAATATGATGTACAGATAAATCCTCTGTCTCATACTTCCTCACAGGATCATATAATCCTCTGACACAAATCTGACACACACAATCTCTTTCCCTGATTTCTTTTCTCTTCTTTCGCCAAGCATGTCTCCCTCTAAACTTATTTGAGTCTGTGTGTAGCTTTGTCTTTCTTTTGCTCATTGCTTTCTCTTTCTCAATACATACATAAGTACTATCATGTATCCTTCCACAATAGCTGCATGACATAAGCATAACTTCCCCTCCTTCCGAAATAGCAGACTCAGGAATCGAACCTGAAACACCGGCTAAGGAGACCGGTATGATACCATTTCAACAGTCTGCATAAAAATTAGGCAACCGGATCACCGATTGCCTGTATACTGGAGAAGGTTTTGTCAACATCCCATCTTGGGGTTGTAATGGGGTATCTGAGCTTTTGCTCGTTATAAAGATAGCACATCTAAAAACAACATTGGTCAACATTTATTAATTTTTTTATTTTTTTACGCTTCTTCTAGCTTTCCAAATATCTCCTCATACTTATCAACGTCATACTTCATCAGCATTTTTTTCACAGTTTCTTCATCGACTGTTCCAATCTCTTTTACTGAGTCCTCCTGTACCACACCTAACCAATTTCCTTTTTTACTTTTGTACAATTCCCCTGACCGAAATACAGTCAATCCAAAAATATTTTTGCAGGTGTACTTCACTTTGTCAGAAACCAATTTCATCTTATCAGTATCATATTTCACCATATTTTTTGTATCTACATAAATCATCGTTTTCTCCCTTTCACTTTGACATATCTAATATTTTGTAAACTATTGTGTGCATCTGTTTCTTCTTATATATAGTTTTTAATTTTTAACCATTGAGTTTTACATAGTCTCGTTATGTCAAACTAATAGGCCAAATTAAAAGTAGCCATTGCCTTATTAATTGTATCCTGCTCAACTCCTATGTACCTCAATGTAATATGCACATCGGAATGCCCGAATATCTTCATAAGGAGCATCCCGTCTTTTGTCTTCATATACATATGATACCCAAATGTCTTTCGCATCGTATGTGTTCCTACATTATAGATTCCAAAATGTGCAGCAGCCTCTTTTATTATGTTGTAAGCCTGCTGTCTACTGATTGCCTTCTCCTGTCCCTGCCTGGATTTAAATAAAAGCTCATAATCCGGCTTGTCCTTTATGTAATGATCTATTGCCTTTCGTAGCTTCTTATTAATCACAAACTTTCTTTCATTATTTGTTTTCTGCTCACGCATGATAATATAATCTTTATTCTTTACGTCCCGGACTCTCATTTTTAAAATATCTGAAACCCTTAATGCTGTATAGATTCCAAACATCCAGAGCACGTAATCTCTTTCATTCTTACTTTTTAGGTAGTCTGCTATATCCTGTACTTTCTCCCGGTCTCTTATTGGTTCTACTGCGTTCATCTTTCACCTGACTTTCTGTGTCAGACTCTGACACTTGTCTATTTGATAAAATTACTGATACGCATACAACCCCAATCACGACCGTTAACACTACAAGTAAAATTCCTGCAAATATCATTTTTCTTCTCCTTTTAGCTTTTCAAAGAATCTCATGCACCTGATCTGGCACCCAGCCTTTGAAAATTCTTTTCCCGTTTCTTTTTCCATCTTCCTGGCTACTCTGCTCCACGACATTCCATCAATATAATAAAATTGCAACATTAATCGAAGCTCTGCCGGTTTCACTGTATCAAGAAATATATATGCTCTGTTTATCGCCTTTTCCTTTTCTGATAATGTCCTGCCCAACTTATTAACCCTTGCTTCGAGCAATATTCTCTTTTTTTCAATCACAGATTGAGGAAGCCCTTCAACTTTAAACAATTGTGTGCCGCCGTCTCCCCCGCGAACGGTATCTACAACGGTCCTGCTAGATAATTCTTCAATGTCTCGCTCCGTTTTGCTTATCCTCTCCCTGATATCTCGAATCAGAGCATCAACACACCGGCATCTTTCAAGATTTTCTTTTTCTGTCACGGCAGCCTCCTTCCTGTGTCAGATTCTGACACGTTCAATTAATAAAAATCGAAAGAATAATAATTTGGTTCGACAGGCTTTTTTGTTTTCTTCTTTTTGATCTTAGAAAACCAGATACTGCTTCTATCCCAGCCAAACGTACAATTTAATGTCTGTGCTATTTTTATCATGCTTTTTAATGACGGACATGTCTTTCCGGTTTCATACCCTGTAATTGTCGCTACTTTTATCCCTGACTTTTCTGCTAACGCTCTTTGTGAATAACCTTTGTCTTCCCTTACTTTCTTCAGTTCCTCAGCAAATGTATCTGCTCTGTCTTTTGTTTTCAACCAGGGATAAAAGAAAAATGAGTTCTTGTCCCATCCGAATCCACATCCAAGTGCATCTGCTATTCGAAATATCTTTTTCAGCGATGGATTTGCATCCTCTGATTCATATTTTTTTATTGTATCAACGCACATTCTCGTTCTCGCTGATAAATCTTCTCTTGAAGTTCCTGTCATCTCTCTCGCTTCCAGCAAGGCTTTTCCAAATATATTTTCCATCGCTACTCCTTTAAACCTGCAAAACTTTTAAATTCGCTTTCCAGTAAATTTGCTTTAATCAAATCATAGGTGATGTCCATCCAGTCACGTTTATCTTTGTTGTGGTTTGCATTTTTATGTATGCGAGGATCTACATCATCCCATTCGAAAACATCGAAACAGACATCACTTACGAATAGCATCTTACTGCCACGTGCTACACAAAGATAAAAACAATCCTTATATATACCTTTACACCGTTTAAAACCGTATTTTTCAAATTCCGCTGCCTTTACCGTCGGTCTTAGCATTCGCCTCACACTCCTTGCCGTGTCTCTTCTGGTAGTCTTTAAATCTTTCCAGATTCATTTCCTTCCGTTCTTCGTTAAATGTCATATGCAAAAGTTTTTTGCATCCTGGGCATATACCACTGCCAGTATTAGCCCCCATTTCTATGCGGATACTTTTGCAAATCCGAATTGTTTTTCCACACACAGGACATACTCCTTTATATCCTCCCTTTAATTCTTCCATGTGTTTTTCTACGCATTTTCTTGATTCTTCTGAAACTGAATTCATTATCTCTCATCCTTCCCATATTGTCCTCCATAGACATATTTTTTAACTCCTGAGAGGAGCTTATCTCTCAGGAGCATCTGCTTTAAGCTTCTTGTCACACCATTGTTCGTTTGATCTCATCCTGATCGTTTTGATTATCCTGGATACACCATCTATTAGGGCTATCTTTTCTAATCATGCAGTCCCCGTTCAGGTTGCCGCACGGGCAATCCATGCATGGACTGTCCGCATAACTATCTCTTGTAATCTCATCGCACATATCGCTCAATGTTTCTAAGGCTTTTTTAATTTTTCTATAATCCATTTTTACCATTAATCTTCTCCTTTCCCCTCCGGAGCTAATCCGGAGGACAATGGCATATAGCTCGTGTTCATATCACAGAACATTAACGGGTAACTTGTAAGTGTAAAAATCCTCTAAAGAGGCATGTCCAGCTTATTATTTTAAGATAACATTATCTATGTCTCGTATGACGATCGTTATTTTTCCTGTTGTATCTGTCTGTACTTCAAAATTTCCTTTGTTATACGTCTCCATTGGAATCGAAATCTCGATTCCGCCATCAGTTACTAACATCTGTTTTTCCAATTTCTTTGCAGTGTTTTCGTTAATAACAGTAAAATTATCATACTGCAAATCATACATTTCTATTTTTTCGTCATACTCAGCTTTTTCTTCTGGTTTTTCTCCGAAAAGCTTATTTCCGATTTCTTCTACGTCAAAAGCCCTACTATCTACATACTCTTTTTGCAAAGTACTTTTTATATCCATTTTTGTTTTTAAATCAGCACCATTATATTTATTGGAAATATTATTGATAACTCGCATAAGAATATTTAACTTCTTTTTTGGTGAACTACTGGTGTGACAGATAAGAAAATTTTCAGAAAGGTAATTGACTCTTTCACCATTTACCTCATATTTCTTTTCCAGTAACCTCATGCTGAAATCAGACAAGTTAATAATTACAGCTTCCGGTACCCGCGAAGTTTCTGAAATAAGTGACCGTTTTTTTAATAGACCTACAAAGGTATGATTACCTCTATACATTTTGTCATGATTGTAGTTTCTCTTATAGTTCATTTTTAACAGAGCAAGATAGATTTCCCCTTCTACCTGAAATGTTACAAATAACAAATCGGCAGCAGGAATATTTAATCCCTCGCCCATAGCAGCATAAAGTTTATTTGCAATTGCCTGACTGGTTTCAATAAATGAACTGTCTTCTGATTCGTCCCACGTTTGTAATATAGATTTAATCGGAGAAAATTCAGAATCAAACTCTCCTTTCTTTGTATCGTCACTAGAAATTATTTTATAAATGTGATTGCGAATAAAATCACACATCTCTGGACCAGCATTTAATAATGCATTCGAGAGAACACATTCTTCAAAATCAGTATCCAGAATATGCAAAATCGCTTTTCTTATAACAATATCATCTCTCGTTATCATAAAATCTCCTTTCCGGTATCTATCGCCCATGAGCAAGTTTATTTTCTAATGCTGCATAGTCGTATTCTCTTTGTTCAAAATTATGAAATCCGTTTTTTTCTGCCTGCTTAACAGGTTTCGCCTGCCTGCTATTACGTTCCCAGGTTCGGACGCAAGCCTTCCAGTCTTTCATTTTGTTCTTTCCCACCATCCAGTTCTTTGAGGCATAAAAATCTACGAAATATTCCGCATCGATACTGTTACCTCTCTGCTCACAGTAGTCTTTCACCTCCTGAACAGTCGGTGGTCTGAAGATTGTACGTGTTTTTTTAGATATATCGTCAGATATATCTTTTTTTATCTTAGTCTCAGTCTTATATCTATTTATGTCAGCCTTTTGTACTTCCTTTGTACTTCCTTTGTACTTCTTTTGTACTTCTTTTGTACTGCCTTTCGTGTTGTACAAAATACAGTATTTAGTACATGTGCCTCGCTTTTTTGACGACACAAAGTCAATCAAGCCAAGCTGTTTTAATTCGTTCCTTGCACGGATAAACGCTTTTTCGCTTATGCCCATGCGACCGCTCAGACTTACGTTAGTACGGGAGAACCACTCTTCCCAAACGCATTTATTGTTAATCGCCAGCAATGTGTGAAAAAGCAATTGTGCGTTTGCGGAAACAGTGTTGCACTCGCAAAAATCGTAAAATTCATTGAGCATATCTAAATATGTCATAAACCCTCTTCCTCAACCCCATTAGGGTACATTTTAAATATGTTCATGAGGCTGAAATGGTTCTATATGCATTTCTGCCTCTTTTTCTATCAGTTCGTTATATTTCTTTATGTGTTGATCCGGTGTAATTTCATCGTTCATCAACGCATCTTCTAGCCTAGAAAATTCTAATTCTATGTGTGTTCTAAATTCCTGCCGGTTCATCTTTCCGTCAGAAAAATTTTTCTGCAATATCCTGAGATGATGTTCCATCATCCCTTTGCTCCCTTCATAAAATCATCCATCATCTTCCCTTTCCAAGCCGGTTCTGGTTCACTTCTCTGTTTTTCTTTTGCACGTTGCATCACTCTTTTCGTATGCTTCGCAATTTCTTTGCATTTCTTTTTGTATCTGCCATAAGCTGTTTTTTTCTGACATGGCTGAGAACCGCCACAGCGGTCCTTATCCATACAGATTTCACAAGGGTCTTTCATGTTATTCCTCCTTATATTCTGGCATTCTCATCCAGGCAAAAATCTTTTTATCGTCTTTTCCAGCTTTCCATTTATTGTTTCCGAAAACTACCCAAGAATCATCTCGCAGTCTGAATGCCTCATGCACTTTGATGCTCATCTTATTCAAAGTATTTGTTGCTACCAGCACAGGTACAAACGGAAATGGAACAATATTATCCGAAAGCTTGTACCACTGTCCCGGTATACCATCAATCTCTGTCAAAGGATTTATTGTAGAATCTCCTGTAATTTCTACAGTTCTTTCTTTTATCTCTTCTCTTTGTTCCTGAATTGGTTCTTCCTGCTTAATTTCCTCTGGTTCCCGAACTCCCCAGGCATATTCCTTTTTCGCAGGCAGTGCAGTATCCGCTTTTTCTTTTATGTCATCAACCTCTGTTTTGACACTATCAACAGATTCTTTGATAATGCTCGCCTGTTTATCTTCTGGCTGTATCATGGTAAATGTCGGTGCCTGTACCTCTGTCTTTTCCTCCTGATCCGGTGCCGGAATATCCATTTCAATTTGTCCAGGAATATTCTTCTCTTCATATTCCTGCTTGATTTCCTTGATATCCTTTAAGGTTACTTTTCCATTTTCGTAGTATTTTCTAACTACTTTGACCTGTAATTCGGAATTTAATCCTGCTGCTTCATACGCAACAGAAAACGGAATCTTATCTTGCTTCAAGAGTGATTTTAATCGCTCAAATAGATTATTATTGATGCATTCGATTTGTGCCACTTTTGTTTTTGACAGGCCTAAGAAGCTTGCAACAATATCCCGAATCCTTCCAGATTGCAAATCATACCCGGGGACATTCTGTCCCCTTTCTTTTAAATTCCTAAAAGTGGCTGTGGCTTCTTTAACTTCCATTAGCAGATCTTCATTGTTCTTCTCACGATAAGAATTCGTTGCCATCAGCTCTAACCGCTCCATGTCTTCATCTTGCGGACAGCTAACTTTACAGGTTACTATTTCATATTCTTTGCAGCCTTCATCCACCAGCATATTTAGAGCAAGCCAGCGTCTTTCCCCGGATAATATCCGGTAGTCACCCTGTTCACAGGGGGCATATATCACTTCGAGGTTCTGCCGGAGTCCAACGGTTTTGATATTGGATTTAAGGCTTTCTATGTTTTCCAGATTGTAACGGTTTTCCTTATTTCGATACATCCGTTTTATGGAAATATCTTCTGTCCGGAAGTGAGCAGACGGAATCTTCGTTGCTTCCGCCTTTGTCTGTGCATTTAACATATCTGCTATCGAAAAGCTTCCCATCTGCCTCACCCTACCTCTCTTACAATCTCTTCAACAATTTTTCTATAGCTGGCTGTTACGTCTGCTTTCTTTGCGTGTTCTGGCAATGGCAGCTTCTTTAATGTTGCCTGCTCTATCACTGTAGACTGTTTGATATTTGTAGAAAAATAGCCTAATCCGCTTCTCTGCTTTACCCAGGTCTCCATTCCCTTAAAAGCAAGTGTATTTCGTGCCATATTAAGGAGAATCTTTACTTCTACGTTGTGGTTATATGTCCGAATAGTAGCAAGCTGCTTATTTAAATTTTCAAGCGCACTTACTTCAAAACCGCCAGGTTTAACTGGGGCTATAAGTAAATCTGTTGTCACAAGAATATTAATAATTACAACATCCAGCAAACGTCCGCAATCGCAAATGCAGTAGTCATAATCCTCAGATATTTCTTCTAATGCCGTCTTAAAACGAAAGATTTGTCCTGAATCATTGACGTTTGACAGGTTAGTAGCTGTACATGTTAAGTATCCATTTGCTGGAATAATATCAACATTAGAATATTTCGTATGCCGGATAACATCCCTGGTCGAATACCTCCCACCTGCTGTAATATGATTTTCCAAAAGGTTTGTAAGCCCTTGCTCGTCTTCAATCCCAAAACTCGTTGAAGAATCTCCCTGTGGATCCGCATCAACTAAGAGGACTCTTGCCCCCATTTCCTGACCTAATATGTAGGTCAGTGCGTTGGAAGTTGTTGTTTTTCCCACGCCGCCTTTCGGGGTCATTACCGCAATCACTTTCATCATTCTGCCCCCTCCTTTGCCAGTTTGTTATCATCAAACCATTTGATTCCTTTTCTATTCCAACGAACTACCGGTACCAGGACGGTTGATCTGCTTGTTTCTAAAACTTCTGTTCCTTTTGCATCCATGCGGACAGCAAAATCCGCACGATATTTTAAGTTGTGTATCATTTTTTCCTCCAGTTTCTTTTCTCTTTTTTACCAAAAATTGCTTCATATTCAGTTAATCGCTTACCGTTCCGAAGAATAAATACTTGATAATAATATTTATCTTCTTCAGAATTTTGCGATGGTGAAACATACAATTTATAAAGCCTGTCCCCTCGCTGAATCTCGCCCACATAGGATATATCCTTCCTGTGCAGCGTATCATCAACGGAATGGGCCTTCATTAATTTTTTTGTTAGATCTTTTTCCAAAATCATCACCCCAAATACTTGCAATTTCATTTAACATAAGATAAAATAAAAAATGTCATTTATTTGGAATGATGATTTTTGTTGGAGAGACGGTTGTTTTGAGATTTGCCTAAACCGTCTCTTTCATTTTGTTCAAATATTCAAGGCATTCCTGGTACATCTCTTCAGTTCTTTTCTCGCTAAACATTTTGCGGAAAAAGAATGTTCTATCCCATTCCTTGCTCTTTTTTATTTCTCCACGCATAACAAATACTTCTATGCCAAAATTATTGAAGGTAAAACTTACGTAATTTCCGGCCGCCTGCACTTCTGAAATTTCTTGGATCAGATTCATTATTTGTTCGTTATTCATTTTCTTCCTCCTATAGTTGTCTGTAATTTTTTCAGTGTCTTTAAACATTTTAGATACATACATTTGTAATCTCTTCTTTCTGGATCGAGAATAAATGTCTTTTCATATGTAGTCTTGTTTTTGTGCAAACAAATTCTTACGGATGCTCCGATTTCGCAATAAAACATTGTTGCTGTACCGCCCATCCTGTGCAGTTTTCTTATTTCACGCATCAAGGTGATTAAATCTTCTTCCGGCATTTCTACTGTTAAATTGTTTTCCATGTTTTACCTCCTAGTTATAAACCTAAATCTACACATTCAACCTGTGAAAGCTTCGTGCCATTTATGTAGTATATTTTCTTTTTACCTTTACCTGATAGCACCTGCCCCCATGAATACTTTCCTTCTTCAATCGCAGTTCCCAAAGTTTCTTTAGACATTCCCATGATTCTTGCTGCTTGGGTCAGCGTTAAACGCTTAACTTTTGCTCTTGAAATACAAGCTTTTACAGCGTTTTCTTCGGCTGTAAAATAATCTTCTGGAAGCTTCAATGCTACTGCAATTTCTTCCTGACGTTGTGGTGTTGGGATGTTTCTGTCAGACAGGTATTGACTGATAGAACTGCGCCCTATTTTTGTCAGCCGAGATAAATCTGATTGAGATATGTTTTGTTCTTTCATAACCTCTCTTAACTTTTCTGCAAATGTCACCGTGTTCACCTCCTCCCACATCCATGCTTTTGTTAAAAATTATTCTGTAACGTCCCAATCTTCCGACACAAGTTGTTCTCCAGTTGGTTGCCATCCTGTTTTGGGATAGCTTCCATCTCTCAACATCAATGTACACATATCCGTTTTTTCTAATCGTATCTTTACTGCTGGAATAGCTTTCATAAAGATGCATTTACCTTCCTTCATTGCAATTTCTGCCGCTTCTTTAATATTCACTTTACTACCTCTCATATTTTTATTGACATTTTATTCCATTTCTTCTATTATATTACCGCAGGATATTCTATATCTAAGTATTGAAGAAAGGAGGATTTTGTATGGATATATCAACTGTTGTTAATATTGTTCTTTGTATTTTGTCTTTTATATTGGCATTAATATCAATTGTCACTGTTGTCATTACATTACGTCAAAATCATACAATGATAGAAAATGCTACACGGCCATACATTTGTGTCTATGGCGAATCTATTAACACCGGAACATCAACGTTTTATCTGGTTATAAAAAACTTTGGATGCTCTCCAGCTACTATAACTAAGTTTTCTTATGAACCAGATTTATCCAAATGTTATGGCATTCCTAATGTTTCACGTAATTTTTTAGCCGACATTTCAAAATGTACATTGGCACCTGGACAGTCTAAAATATGTAGACTTGACTACAACGACACTCCTGACAATGTATCCTTTGATATTGAGTACTTTTCTGGAAAGAAAAAATATCAGGAACATTTCACAACTAACTTAAAAGCTGGTTCTGCTATGCTGACAGCTAAGACTGCCACAAAAGATACAGAACTCAAAACTATCTCATTCACTTTACAAGAAATGCTTCAAAAGAGTCTCTAAGACATCTTTTGAACTTTACTAAATTCACCTATAACATCTTTTGTATTTTCCAATACAATATTGGCTTCATCATGGGTGAGATTTTCCTCGGAGAACTTGTTCACGATATATCGAACAAGTTCTTCCGTCTTCGTTGCTGTTAAAACTGTTCCGTTATTCATCTGAATATTTTGAAAATTCATTTCTATTTACCTCCTTACCCTGCTTTCTTCTCGAAATACTCCCACAAAATTTGCAATATCAGTGCGTTCTTCGAAATTCCATTTTCACTGGCACGTAATATTAATTTTGTATTTAAATCCATCGGAATCCGTAATCCAGCACGAACTCTATTCATAACTATCTCCTTTCTTTTGGTGTTGTCACTTTGATTTCACCTTGAATTATAAAGTGTTGTCACTCTGTTGTCAATATATTTTTTGAAATCTTTTTGATGCTATAATGTTGCCATTAAGACAGCACTATAAAGGAGGTTTTAGTTATGCCGTCACAATTACCGCAATTTACAATTCGAATTTCACCAGAATTACTTAAAAAGCTTCGGTATGTAGCAGAATATAATGCCCGTTCTGCTAACCGCGAAGTTGAAATGTTAATCCGGCAACATGTCAACTCATTTGAAGATGAGCATGGCGAGATTACTTTTCCGGAGTAATCCAATCATTTAAAATGATTAATACTAATTCATTAAAACTCATTCCCTTGCGGTCCGCTTCTTTCTGGATTCGTTCTTTTAATTCCAGAGGAAGACGGACCGTTGTCTGTTCTTTGGGATTGTTTTCTTTTTTCATATGTATATCTACCTCACTATCCTACTTTCTCTGAACTCTGAGCATTCTTTTCAATTCTTCTAAGTGTCTGAAACGCAATAGCATTATTCAAAAGAATAGCCCTATCTGTTTTAGGTAATGACAAAAATACTTCTGTGATTTCTCTAATTTCCTTTTTCATTTCATCATTCAAGATACTCATGTTTTTCTCTCCTTTCGTTTGTTCTGTTTTGAGTATATATTAATACCTGAAACAGGATTTTGTCAATACTTTTTTGTTCTGTTTTCAGAACTTTTCTATTGACTTTATATTTTACTTTTGTTATGATAAATTCGGGAGGTGCAGAATGGAACCTATCAATGAACGAATACGGGAGCTTAGAAAAGCTTTAGGAATGAATCAATCAGACTTCGGTAAAATATTACGCATTTCTAAATCAGGAGTTTGTGATTTGGAAGCTGGTCGAAGAAAAGTACAAGATTCACATATCGCTATGTTAAAAGACTGGAGAGAAAAAGGATTCGCTATTAATGAAAAATGGATTCGTACTGGACAAGGGAAAATGTTTACTAAATTATCTCTTGATAAAATGTTGAGTGATATATCTTTTGGAAATGACGAATTTATAAAAGATTTCATTGAAGTTTATATGGACTTAGATACTTCCAGCAGAACAGCATTAAAAGAAATCATGTATAAAATGGCTGAAAAAATGATGTCTAAAAAAGAACAGGAGGATTAATCCTCCTGTTCCTTTTTTGCAAGCATATATGGTAATTCTACATAATCCTCGATTTTCTTTAAAAATGTAAGATTATAAATACTATGTACCATTTCTATAATTTTTTCTTGATGTTTTAATATTTCACGTTCTTCCTCTATTTTTTCTTTTCTTCTGTATGTTTCTTTTAAATCTTTTTTCTCCATACATACGACTCCTTTTATCCTTGCTAAATTTATATAGGCAACAATAATTTAATTGTATTTTACCATAATTAAACATATTTGTCTCAACTTCGTTTACTATGTGTAAACGCTTTTTTAGTTTTATAGTCAGATTCATATAAATCTTCTACTCCAACGCGAAGATTCTTTGCTATAAGTTCAAGAGTATCAATACGAGGAAATCTTTTTCCTGACGCAAAGTGATGCAGAACTGCTTTATTTATCCCAGTTGTAATCTCTAACTGTCTATAAGATATATTTTCCTTTTGCATAACCTCTTTCAATAGTAATCTCACGTTCTTTCTCCTTTCTGACACTGTGAGATTTATTCTTTACTACTTCTAAGGAATTTATTCTGTTCTATTTCAGAAAGTCCGTTCTACTTTCGCTCATTATAACTCAAGCATATTTTTGCGTCAATTTCCAAAATACTACTTAAGAACTGTCGCTTTTCAATCTTCTTGATAATAAATTCATGGAAATCCCTCCTTTCGAAAAACAGTGTATCAAACAAAAATAAAAAAGAATTTTTGTAAGAAAACTTCAAAACACATCCCCGTTACCACCCGTTCCCCTTTTTGCTTATAAAAAAGTGTGTTTTTTCAGATGTGGTATACTGATTCGTTTTGAACATTCTAATATAATATGCATAGATTTTTTTGAAATGGCCTCTCTGATTTGAAAAAAATCTATATAATAAGTATGATAGATTCTTAAATCGAATAATTTTTCTGTAGAATTTTTTTGCGTATCAGAGTCTGACACAATAATTCGCTTTTTCTCGATATATCTATTTCTTTTTATTGTCGAACTCTGTATAATAGGATTAAAAATATTTTTAAGTATCTGGAGGAGGAAATATGGCACTTATTAAATGTGAAGAATGTGGAAAAGAAATATCTGATAGAGCTGATGCCTGTCCGCATTGTGGCTGCCCGATAACCCATATTAGTGAACCTGTAACCCGTAATAATTTTGCTACTGCCTGTCTGTTTATTTCGCACTTATTAGGATTTGCATATACATTGTTTTGTCTCATCTACTGGGCAAGTGCTGGCAGTGGAATGTCCGGATTTGAAAAACTAGGAGCCGACATTGCAACAGTTATGATGATTCCTCATGTGGTCCTGGTTGTTCTTGCAACGGTATTTAATACTTTTGCTCTTTTTAGCTACCACCGTTGCTTTTCACTGACAGCAGCTATTCTTTATTGCGGCTCAATATTGTTTATGCCTTTATATTTTTATTTTGTAATCATACAGGCTATTTTATGCTTCATCTCATTTTTTCTTATGCAGTCAAAAGGTAAGATTTCTATAAAAGTTAAAGAACTTATAAGCACTGTATCTGTTTTATGTGCGATGATCAGTGTAATTATTATGTTTTCTAATATAGGCAATGTTGAAGATAATAAAAAAGCTGAAGTTTCCAGCGCAGAAAGTACAACAGAACAGACTGCTGCAACAACAGAAGCATCTACAGAAAACTCTCTGTTAATAAATCAACCTCAAACTTCAACTACGGAGACGCTCGTCCCACGAGAATATCAATCTGCATTAAATCAGGCACAGTCTTATAGCAATACTATGCATATGTCAGAAGCTGCTATATACGATCAGTTAATTTCTGAATATGGTGGACAGTTCAATTCTGACGCCGCACAATATGCAATTGAGAACGTGAACGCGGACTATTATTATAACGCCTTGGAATCTGCAAAAAGTTATTCTGAAACAATGGATATGTCCTCTGATGCTATTTATGATCAGTTGATTTCTGATTACGGCGGAAAGTTTACAGAAGATCAGGCAAGTTATGCTGTACAGCATTTATATGATTGATATATCATCAGCAAATTAAGATCACATCAAATTCAAATGATGTGGTCTTTTTATGTTATAATATAATCTTAAGGGGGTAACTACTAAAACAAAATTAACACAAGGAGGAATAATCAATGGCAGAAGGAGTTCGTAAAAGGGGAAAAAGCTGGTCTTATTATTTTGATACAGCAAAAATAAATGGAGAACGTAACAAGATTGAAAAGGGTGGTTTCCGGACACAAAAAGAGGCGATTGCCGCAAGAACTGCAGCTATTGCAGAATATAATAATTCTGGCAGAATATTTTCGCCATCAGATATGAGTGTGTCGGATTATCTTGATTACTGGTTAGAAAATGCAATAAAGAAAAATATTGATCATGGCTATAGCTATAATACCTATACTGATTATGAATCAAAAATAAGATTGCATCTGAAGCCTGCTTTTGGTATCTATAAACTGAGTAGTTTTCAGTATGCTCCAGACAAGGTCCAGGAATGGGTTGATAACATGAAATTAAATGGTTATTCTAAAAGCATGGTTAAAAACACTCTTACTTGTCTCTCTGGTGCGATGAATTATGCCATACTTCCGTTAAAATATATCCAAGCTAATCCTTGTGTTCCTGTAAAGGTAGGAAAAATGCCTGTTGATAGACACGCAAAAGAGTATTCCGAATACGTTTGTCCTAAAGAAGAATTTGAACGTATTCTTGAGCGTTTTCCTGAAGGAAAAAGTAACTTCTACCTTTCGCTGATCACACCATACTGTATCGGCACAAGAATCTCAGAAACATTTGCGATAGATCTGTATGATGATGTTGATTTTGAGAATCATACCGTTACTATAAACAATCAATTTCTAAAAATGAACAGAACATGGTTCCTAAAGCCTCCTAAATATGATTCTTATCGTACAATTAAAATGGGAGTTACTCTTGAAAAAGCATTAAAACAAGCTATAAAACAAAGAAAAATAAATCAGATAAAGTATGGACCAGACTATTTAAAAACCTATTTAATGCCTGATAGTTCTATTGTTCAAATGCGTTCAGAAATTCCTTTTCCTTACAAAGAGATTCATCCGTTATGCGTTAAGGAAAATGGAGAATTACTAACGCCAGAATCATTTAAGTACTGTTCAAGAGTTATTCATCATGAATTAGGCAACCCCCTTTTCCATAGTCACTGTCTGCGGCATACACACGGAACAATACTAGCAGAAAATGGAGTTAATCCTAAAACTGTCATGGAAAGATTAGGACACAAGGATATCTCAACAACATTACAGACGTACACATTTAATACAGATATAATGCAGACAGACGCTGTAACTATTTTCGAAAATACATTATAGAAAAAAAGGATTGACGCTGTTTAAAGTGTTCAATCCTTTTTCTTGCTTTTTATAAGTTTTTAATTTTGCGGGTGGCAAACGGGTGGCAAATTTGGTGATTTCGTGAAACTTATCTCCTGAAAACCGCTTATTTTCGTGATATTAACACGATTGTCTCCACGTGCACCGTTCCTGGAAACATATCCACCAAACAAGCTCTCTTCACCTCATACCCTGCTTCTCTAAATACAAGCAGATCACGCATAAGGCTGGTAGGTTTACAGCTTACATATACCATTTCATCTACATTGAAATTAATGATTTTTCGTAAAGCTTTCGGATGAATTCCGTCGCGAGGAGGATCGAGTACGAGAATATCTGGCTTTTGAGTTAAGTTATCCACAACTTTGAGGACATCGCCGGCAATGAATTCACAATTGTCTAAGTGATTGTCCACTGCGTTCTTTTTGGCGGCTTCCACCGCTTCTTCTACGATTTCGACACCGACTACTTTACTTGCTACGGGTGCAAGCATCTGTGCGATTGTTCCGGTTCCGGTGTAAAGGTCGTAAACGAGTTTATCTTTTGTTTCGCCGACGTATTCCCTTACTTTATCGTAGAGGACTTCTGCTCCTAAGGTATTTGTCTGGAAGAAGGAGAATGGAGAGATTTTGAAACGCATGTTATAAAGGTATTCATAAAAATAATCTTGTCCGTAAAGTGTTTTTGTTTCATCGCTCTGTACTACGTCTGCAAGGTTGTCATTTAACGTATGCAAAATTCCAACAACTTTTCCATCAATTTTCTGGGAGAGAATCATATTGACAAATTCAGATTCATCCAGTCTGCTCTGTGTCGTAGTGACAAGATTGATTAAAATATCGCCTGTTTTTACGGAACGGCGCATTACAAGATGACGAAGAAATCCTTCGTGGCGGATTTTGTGGAAGTAGGTTTCGCCTTTTTCTTTGAAGTATTTTAAGATTGCCTGAAGAAGTACGTTGAAATCAGGGTCTACGATGCGGCAATCGTCTAATGTTACGATATCATAGAAGCTGTTTTTCTTATGCATTCCGAGTGCAAGTGGGCCGTCTTTTTCTTCGTCTCCAAATGTAAATTCCATTTTGTTACGGTAGCCTTCTGTGATTGGGCTTCCGTAGATATTTTCGATATCAAAAGAAAGACCGTTCTTTTCGATTAGTTCTTCTACTTGACGTTTCTTTAAGTCAAGCTGCTGTTCATAAGAAAGATTTTGGTAACGGCATCCGCCGCAGATTCCGAAATGTTTGCAGGTTGCTGGCTGCTCTAATGGGGATGGTTCGATGACTTCGAGAAGTCTTCCTTCTACTTTGTCACGTCTTTTTTTGTTGATGGAAAAACGTACTACCTGTCCTTCTAACGCATTTTTTACAATCACTTTCTGCCCTTCAATATCTATAATACCTTTATTCGGGAATTCGGTTCGGATGACTTTTCCCTCAAAAATATCTCCTTTTTTCATTTAATAATTTCCTTTCTATACATAAAAAATGGAAAGGATGCCGCAGTATGCACCCTTTTCCATTGTCAAATCTTAATTTCGCTAAATTTCGATTTATAATATCCATGTCCGTAATGGGCCTCGCCTTCATCATCGATTTCCATAATGAGAAATGTTGGCATATGATCAGGTTGTCTTGGGTAAGAAACGCTTCCCGGATTTAATATCGTTACATCTTCATCGATTTCGATGTATGGTTTATGCGTATGACCAAACATAACAATATCGATACTATTTTGAAGTGCATACTGTTTTAAGCGTTCTACACCGCGATATACGTAAAAAGTATGTCCGTGAACAACCAGTACCTTATAATCGCCAATATTAAAAATGTCTTGTGCAGGAAGATCAAGATTATAGTCGTTGTTTCCGGAAACCATATGTACCGGACAATCTACCAATGAACGGATATAATCGTCTCCTCGCTCTACATCTCCACAATGGATGAGCATATCGATTGGTCCAACCTGCTCGATTACTCCTGCCACATCGTCATTACGTCCATGCGAATCACTGATTACCAAAATTCTCATTTTCTTTTCACTCATCTATTTATAAAATCTCCTTTATCTGGCGCAATGCCTTTCCACGATGACTGATTTCGTTCTTTTCCTCTGCTGAAAGCTGGGCCGTTGTCTTTCCTTTCTCTGGAAGATAGAAAATAGGGTCGTAGCCAAAACCATTTTCTCCGGCTGGTTCCTGTGCGATTCTTCCCTCAATCGTTGCCCGACGTGTCTCTACTCGTCCATCTGGAAATGCTGCTGCGATTACGCAGACGAAACGAGCACTTCTTACGATATCAGGGACGCCATGCAGTCTGTCTAAAATAATCTGATTTTTAATGCGATAAGATGTATTCTCTCCCATATAGCGAGCCGAATATACTCCTGGCTCTTTATTCAGATAATCTACTTCTAAACCGGAATCATCTGCTAATACGAGACTGCCTGTTGCTTCCATTACAGTTTTTGCCTTGATGATTGCATTTTCTTCAAATGTTGTTCCATCTTCCACGATGTCAACATCTACTCCGGCTTCTTTCATGGAAAGAATCTCGTAATCCAAATCTCCGAGAATTTCCCGGATTTCCTTCATTTTTCCTTCATTTCCTGTGGCAAATATCAATTTCTTTTTCAAAATGCTGCCTCCCAAAAAACTTGTGCTTTTTATATCACTTCTAACATTTTCGATATCTTCATATTAAATATTTTCTGCTAAGTATTCTCGCATTAAAGTACACTTGAAAAAATACTCATACAGATTATTCTTCCGGCTGTACCATTTTCTTTCTTCTCGGTGGTTTTGGGCCTGGAAACATGTAGAAATATGTCTTCATCATTCCGTTATAAATCTTTCGGTTCTTCGCCGCTTTCTTTCCGATGTAACGCTCTGCATCTTCATAAGCAGTGATGACATACTCAGACCAGCCGTCAAGTCCTGCGAAAGCTTTTCCCATATCACGATATAACGCCGGAAGATCTTCTTTTTCTTCTAAACGTTCTCCGTAAGGAGGATTTGTAATAACAAAGCCGTACTTCTTTGGATGGCTTAAATGATGAACCGGACGCTGCTGGAAATGAATGAGTCCGTCCACGCCTGCTCTTTTCGCATTTTCTCTTGCTGCTTTTACAATCTGCGGATCAATATCATATCCTTGAATATCCATCTCCACGCTCGTATCTACTAAAGATTCTGCCTCCTCAAATCCTCTGGCAAAAAGCTTTGGAGACACGATATTGTCCCAATTCTGCGCCTGGAATTCGCGGTGCATTCCCGGTGCGATATTCGCTCCCATCATTGCCGCTTCAATAGGAAATGTTCCACTTCCACAAAACGGATCAACAAGGATACGGCTCTTATTCCACGGAGTGAGCTTGATAAGTGCAGCCGCCAATGTCTCCTCAATCGGTGCTTTGCTGACCATGCGGCGGTATCCTCTCTTATGAAGGCTTTCACCAGAAGTATCAAGACCAATTGTCACAATATCCTTATAAATAATAACTCGAACCGGATAATCGGCACCATCTTCCTCAAACCAATTGATGTGGTAATGCTCTTTCATTCGCTCTACCATCGCCTTTTTTACGATGGACTGAATATCGGAAGGGCTGAAAAGCTTACTCTTTACAGAAGTTGCCTTTGTTACCCAGAATCTCGCATCGGACGGAAAATACTCTTCCCAAGGAACCTTTTTCACATTCTGGAATAGTTCCTCAAAAGTTACCGCCTTAAACTCTGACACTTTTAAAAGGATTCTCTGCGTTGTTCTTAAGAAAATGTTTGCTCTTACCAAAGCATCCATATCTCCGGCAAAAGTTACCTTTCCGTCTTCTACCTTCACAATCTCATATCCCAAATCTGCTATCTCTCTTTTACACACTGCCTCAAGTCCAAAGTGACACGGCGCAATAAACTCATATTTGTTGCTCATCTTACCTCCATTCATTGCATCTTTCTTCTGTTTTTATACAAAGACACGTTTCTATATCTAAAGCAATATTTATAATATTACTTCATCTGCCTAACCTCATTTTTCTATATAAATTACTACTTAAAATACCACGATACACATGTACTTCATCCTATTTTTTCATAATCTACATATTTCTCAATAATTATAATTGTACTTAGGAAATGTTGCTATGTCAAGAAGTACGCACCATCGTCCACAAATCGTTCTTCTCCTTTTCTAAGTATCCTTTATAAAACATAATGCCGCCAACCACACTGTATGCGTGAATTCCCACAGAATCAAGCTTCTTCGCCGCCAGCATACTTGTGGAACCTGTATCACAATATAAAAAAACTGGCTGTTCTTTTTCTATATTAAAATCTTTCTCTATTGTCTCTATATCGAACTTTTCATTCATAATTTCTTCAAATGGGAGATTGACTGCCATTGGGAGATGCCCTTTTTTAAATACTTCCTCTGAACGCACATCAACGAGCAGACCTTCTGAATCGTAGCTTCTTTTTATCGCTTCCGATATCGAAATTAAATCAAACATGATTGAAACCTCTTCCTTCCTTTGTATCAGAATATGTTGGTTTTCCCTAAAAGTGTGGCAAAGAGACGCCCAATGCAAGAGAAAAAAAAGCATATTTGTGACTTTAGTCGCGGCGGTTTGAATGCTCGCTTATGCGCTCGCATCCAAACCTTGCTCCGAGGCCACAAATATGCTTTTTTTCTCTTGCATTGGGCTGTCTTTGGCAGCTCAGGAGATTCAAACTGTAGTCTTTTTGCTTAAACGGAAGGCAGATCGGATGTAGAAAATGGGGCTTTTTAATTTTTTCTTTGGTATGACAAACGCGTGTTTAAACTTTCAGCAATTCCATTCCCAGCCAACCCAGCCAAAGAATAGCTCCCGAGAAAGAAGGCATCCTATATTTGTGGCCTTAGATCAAGGATTGAATGTGAGCGTGGAGGCGAACATTCAACCCGAAGTGATAGAGTCACAAATATAGGATGCCTTCTTTCTTCGGGAGCGTCTGTCTTACCTGCGGCAAATCCTATTCAGCTACAATCTTAATGAATTTCTTCTTTCCTCTCTTTAAGACTTTTCCTTCGCCTTTAAAGTCATCAAGTGTATAAGCAGCCTTAAAGTCCGTTACCTTTTCGCCATCCAATGTTACACCACCCTGTGTTACATTACGTCTTGCTTCAGAACGTGTTCCTGCTAAACCGGATTTTACAAGAAGTGCAAGGATATCTACTGTGCCATCTCTTAAGTCTTCTTCTGTAACTGCACATGCTGGCATATTTGCTGTGTCTCCGCCGTTGCTGAATAATGCTCTGGCGGCATCCTGTGCTTTCTGTGCTTCTTCTTCGCCGTGAACTAATTTTGTAAGTTCAAACGCAAGAATTTCTTTTGCTTCATTTAATTTGCTACCTTCCCAGCTATCCATTGCATCAATTTCTTCTAACGGAAGGAAGGTCAACATACGGATACACTTCATAACATCTGCATCTGCAACATTTCTCCAGTACTGATAGAAGTCAAACGGAGAAGTCTTATTCGGATCTAACCATACAGCACCGGACTGTGTTTTACCCATTTTCTTTCCTTCGGAATTTAAAAGAAGGGTAATTGTCATAGCGTAAGCATCGGCATCTGGTCCTAATTTACGACGGATCAATTCTGTACCGCCAAGCATATTACTCCACTGGTCATTACCACCAAACTGCATATTACAGCCGTATTTCTGGTATAACTCATAGAAGTCATAGCTCTGCATGATCATGTAGTTAAACTCTAAGAAAGATAAACCTTTTTCCATTCTCTGTTTGTAGCATTCTGCACGAAGCATGTTATTTACTGAGAAGCATGGGCCTACTTCACGAAGTAATTCTACATAGTTTAAGTCTAAGAGCCAATCTGCGTTATTAACGAGCATAGCTTTTCCATCAGAGAAATCAATAAAACGGCTCATCTGCTTTTTGAAGCACTCTACGTTATGGTTGATTGTCTCTTTTGTCATCATCTGACGCATATCTGTACGTCCGGATGGGTCACCGATCATGGCAGTACCACCACCGATTAAAGCGATTGGCTTATTTCCTGCCATCTGCAGACGTTTCATCAGGCAAAGTGCCATGAAATGTCCTACATGAAGGCTGTCTGCTGTTGGGTCAAATCCAATATAGAATACAGCCTTTCCGTTATTGACAAGTTCCTTAATTTCTTCTTCATCTGTTACCTGTGCAATCAATCCTCTTGCAACCAGTTCGTCATATACTGTCATAAAATCCTCCTAAATAAAATAAAAAATCCCGTCCTAATAAAAGGACGAGATATAACTTCGTGGTACCACCTTTTTTCGCAGAGTAGATGCTCTGCCTCAAATGAGCGTCAAACAACGCCTCTGCGGATAACGGCCGCCGCTCCGTCACAGCCTACTAAAAACAAATCTTACCTGTTCCATCACATTCAGCAATTTCTAAAATCTACTCACGCTTAACATGATAAATATCTGTCTCATTCGGTGTGCGACTCAGGAATGTATTCACTTGCTATCTGGCACATGACCTCCCACCAGCCGGTCACTCTCTGGAATGCATGAATAAAAGCTACTTGTTTCCGTCTTCGTCTTTCTCATTTTTGAAATTCATATTGAAATTCACATAAAAATGATGCTCCTATACTGTAAATTCTATATTATTACAAATATAAGTGATACAGAGCATCCGTCCTGTGCGGACAAACATCATGTTTCTTATTGTAGTAAAACCTGAAAATTTTGTCAAGTAGGATTTTTGATTTATTCTGTTCCTGTTCGTTTCTGTTTTCGTTTGGATATATCGCATATACCAAAGCTTTATTTGCCATTGTGCCTGCTTCGTTATTCAATGAATAACTATGAATACTCACTCATTCTTACTTTCTCATTCAGCGAATCAAAATATAACCGCCCGTATTCCTTTTTCTGCTAAAATATAAATGCGTATCCCCCACATTTTTCTGTGGAAACATATAGGAAATAAGTTCTGGCAGCTTAGCCCGTTTTAATCTTTGCTGTTCTCCTGCCCAGTCTCTTGTTGCAGAATCAGTAAAGACTATCTGCCCCTCTTCATCCACACCTAACAGAATCATCGTATGATAGGATCCCGCATATTTTTTATCAAAAAAGTGAACGATTCTTTTTCCTTTTCTACGCATTCGGCTTGTTTCTATAATGACGGGCTTTCCCTTATATAAATGCTCCATCATCTGTTTTTCGGCAGCTTTATCCTCAAAATCTCCTATATATTCGCAAGAAACACCCTCTTCTTGCAAAATAAGAGAAATTCCATAAAGAGAAACCGGCATCTGCCTTGCCATCACTTTCCCATAATTCTCCGTATATACTTCTTCGGGGAAATGCTTTCTCTCCACCTCAGAAATTGTTCCATTTGGTTTCAAATCTGCATACTTTTCCACAAAAGCCGCCAATGCTGTTGTCAAAGAACAGCAGGCACACCCATGCCTGGTCATGTATTCGCTGTAATCACCATAAATTCCCGCTTTCTGTTGAAAAACAGGATATATTCTTTGTGAATCACCGTCAGTAATTACTACATTAAGTGTTTTTTCGTTCAAACCATCTTGAGGAAGCATGGGGGAAAGGAACTTTCTTCCCTCTTTATCACTCACAAAATTTAAATGTATACAATTCATAAAAGTCCTTTCTATTCTGGGTTGCGTAACAAGGGAGACGCCACCAGAAAGAGAAGATACCTTATATTTGTGACTCTATCACTGCGGGGTGAATGTTCGCTTCCCATGCTCACATTCAATCATCACTCTAATGCCACAAATATAAGGTATCTTCTCTCTGGAAGCTGTTTTTTGCTGTAGAAGTAAAATCAGAATTCATATTGTAGGATTTGGATATCATTTATAAGATTATAGCTTTCCATGAAATGAAATATTAAGGATTGACACGCAAACTATTATTATAATATCACAGCAATTTTACAACAACAAGCCAGAGTTCCTATTTCTTCTGTCCCCATCCTCAATTTTTTTCAACTGATTTGTAGGATTGAAATACACAGCCGCTGTAAAACACTTTCTACCGGATTGCACAAAGAATATGAGAAAAAGAACCCCTAAAAAATTTATTGAATTTTGTGACTTTGTGCTGCGGAATTTTGACCATAGAAA
>OGCO01000810.1_pt1 | contig 51412 bp, 45 predicted proteins | sample 1570171 | NCBI WGS metagenome assembly OGCO01 (sample SAMEA4370583, study PRJEB24528) | human gut metagenome
CCGTATTCATGAACTCCAAAGTAAAACAGGCTCAGAAAGAAGGCGCTTCCGTTGCAGATATCTCCGCCGGTCTCGCTTACTCTGTTATCAAGAATGCGTTATATAAAGTAATCAAAGTTTCTGATGCTTCTGAGCTTGGTAAAAATATTGTCGTACAGGGTGGTACATTCTATAACGATGCGGTACTGCGAAGCTTTGAAAAAATCGCCAACTGTGAAGCGATCCGCCCGGACATTGCAGGTATCATGGGTGCTTTCGGTGCCGCTCTGATCGCAAGAGAACGTTTCGAAGATGGCAAAGATACAACCATGCTCTCCATCGACAAAATCAATGATCTGAAATACACCACCAGCATGGCAAACTGTAAGGGATGTACCAACAGCTGCCGTCTGACTATCAACCGTTTCTCCGGTGGTCGTCAGTATATCAGCGGTAACCGCTGTGAGCGTGGTATCGGAAAACAGAAAAATAAAGAAAATATCCCGAACCTGTTTGATTACAAATACAAAAAAATCTTCGGTTACACACCGCTTGATGCCGATCAGGCTGTCCGCGGTAAAGTAGGTATCCCGAGAGTCCTGAATATGTTTGAGAACTATCCGTTCTGGTTCACCTTCTTTACAAAGCTGAAATATCAGGTGGTACTCTCTCCTACTTCCAACCGTAAGATCTACGAACTTGGTATCGAATCCATCCCAAGTGAATCTGAATGTTATCCGGCAAAGCTGGCACATGGTCACGTGACCTGGCTGCTTCGTCAGGGTGTGAAGTTTATCTTCTATCCATGTATTCCATATGAACGTACCGAGTTCCCGGAAGCAATTAACCATTACAACTGCCCGATTGTAACCTCTTATGCAGAAAACATCAAGAATAATGTAGATGAATTAAATGATCCATCCATCACCTTCCGCAACCCGTTCCTGGCTCTGACGAATGAAGAGACAGCCACAAAGCGCCTGGTGGAGGAATTCTCCGATCTTCCAAAAGAAGAAGTTCTGGAAGCGGCACATGCTGCGTGGGCAGAACTGGAACATATGAGAAACGATATCCGCAGAAAGGGAGAAGAAACCCTTCGCTATATGGAAGAAACCGGAAGACGCGGCATCGTTCTGGCAGGTCGTCCGTACCACATTGATCCGGAGATCCATCATGGTATCCCGGATATGATTAATTCCTACGGAATCGCCGTACTGACCGAAGACTCTGTGTCTCATCTGGCACCACTGGAGCGTCCGCTTCGTGTCAATGACCAGTGGATGTATCATACCCGATTATATGCTGCTGCAAACTTTGTCAAAGAACGTGACGATCTGGATCTGATCCAGTTAAACTCCTTCGGCTGTGGTCTGGATGCCGTAACCACCGACGAGGTACAAGAAATTCTCTCCAACAGCGGAAAAATCTATACCTGCCTGAAGATTGACGAAGTAAACAACTTAGGTGCTGCCAGAATCCGTGTCCGCTCTCTGTTGGCTGCCATTCGAACCAGACAGAAACAGCAAAAGAAACGGGAGATTCAGCCTTCTTCTATCAAGCGGGTACCATTTACCGAAGAGATGCGAAAAGACTACACTATCCTCTGCCCACAGATGTCTCCGATACATTTTAATATTCTGGAGGCAGGTTTCAATGCCAGCGGCTATCATCTGGAAGTCCTTCCGAATGATAACAAAGAGGCCGTCGATGTAGGACTGAAATATGTAAATAACGATGCCTGCTACCCGTCCCTGATGGTTGTCGGACAGATCATGCAGGCACTGTTATCCGGCAAATACGACTTGCACAAAGTAGCGATCATCATGTCACAGACCGGTGGTGGATGCCGTGCTTCGAACTATATCGGATTCATCCGCCGTGCATTGAATAAAGCGGACATGGGACATATCCCGGTAATCTCCATCAACCTGAGCGGTCTGGAGAGCAACCCCGGCTTCAAGATTACTCCCGGCCTGGCACGCAGACTGGCTTACGGATGTATCTTCGGTGATATCCTGATGAAATGTGTATACCGCATGCGTCCTTATGAAATCAAAAAAGGATCCACCGACCGCTTACATAGAAAATGGGAAAAAATCTGTATCGATTTTGTATCCGGCAAACATCTGAGTCATACCCGGTTCAAACAGATCTGCCGTACGATCATCCACGATTTTGACCGTCTGCCGATCGATGAGAACTTAAAGAAACCGAAAGTCGGTATCGTAGGTGAGATCCTGGTAAAATTCCTTCCTGCTGCCAACAATCATCTGGCTGAGCTTCTGGAACAGGAAGGTGCCGAAGCTGTCGTTCCGGATCTGACTGACTTCATGTGCTACTGCTTCTACAACCAGAACTTCAAACATGAGAAACTGGGCTTTAAGAAGACTTCCGCTATCACCGGAAATGCCGGTATCGCTGCTATCAACTGGCTGCGCAGTGCTGCTACCGAAGAATTCAAGAAGAGCCGTCACTTTGATCCGCCGGCAAATATCTCGGATCTCGCCCGCATGGCTTCACCGATCGTATCCATGGGTAACCAGACCGGTGAAGGATGGTTTCTGACCGGTGAGATGATGGAACTGATCCACGGTGGTACACAGAATATTGTGTGTACGCAGCCATTCGGATGCCTGCCGAACCATATCGTTGGTAAGGGTGTTATCAAAGCGATCCGCAGAAGCCATCCGGAGGCAAATATCGTAGCCATCGACTATGATCCGGGCGCTTCTGAAGTAAACCAGCTGAACCGTATCAAACTGATGCTGTCTACGGCTGTAAAGAATATGAAGTAAAAGCAGAACAATGGATCTGCGAAAATCATTATATCATGAACTTCGTTCATGATCGCCATTCGCCGCTCCCCAGAACCGTGCCAGCACGCTTCTGGCTCGCTAACGCTCATTACATTACAGATCTTTTTTGCAATGAAAATGGCTGAGGATTCGTCATAGAACGTTTCCTCAGCCATTTTCATTTTCTTTTTAAAATCCTTCTTTTCTCCGCTGTTTTCTTAACCTATATCGTTTTTCTCCGCCTTCCCATTCTGCCCTGTCATTTTCCGACTCGACGATCAGTCCCGGGACCGGAATCGGGTGATGGTGTTCATCAACGGCTACCATTACCACATATGCACGGTTGATCACCTTCCGGATACCGTGACGACTTTCTACATATGTGTCCACACGTACTTCCATCGAAGTTCTTCCCACATGCGTAATCTTTCCCCGAAGAACTACTACATCATTTACAGTAGCTCCCTCTTTGAAATTCAGGTTATCGATCGCCGCTGTCGTGATGTCCGCCTCGCAGTGACGCATCGCCACGATACTGGCAATTTCATCAATCCAGCCCATCAGCTGTCCTCCGAACAGATTTCCATAACAGTTCAGATAATTGGGGCGCATCAGATACGTCTGCTCCGTCTGAGAATCCACTACCCTTTTACATGGTCTCTGTGTTTCTTCCATTGTAATATCCTTCTTTCTTCCATTACACAAATCATTGCTGTTCTATTCTTCATTAATTGCAGGTAACTATTCAGTACCTTCACAGTTACGAGCAAAAACGCATTTAAAATCACCTTCGGTGATGGCATTTTTGCTTGTATGTCTCGGGATTTTGGCATAAATATGCCAAAACACCTCGCGGGATAATGGCTGCTGAATAGTTACAATTGCAGCTTCATTATCTGTATAGAAAACAAAGCAAAGCTGGCGTTCTGTACAGAATCTACCAGCCATACTCAAATTACTTTATTTCAGGGAAATCCCATTCCTGTCTTTATCGGAATACTTTCAGGATCCGTAGCACTTTCACCACATAATTTCCCATCGGGAACCGCCGCATCTGTTCCACCGTTGTTTTCGTAACGATCACATACAAAATCAGATATACCAGTGCTGCCAGAATTACAGAAACACCCAGACACACGATACGGATCGGCACCAGAAGATGTAGTCCGTAATATACGATCCATGCCACAACACCCATACCTGCTGCCGCTGCCAGTGGTTTTCCGTAACCGTTGACAAAATCGTTCTTGTGACCCAGATATTTTTTCAGGGACATGGCATTCAATACACACATGGCGACTGCAAATACCAGACTGGCGATCAATACAGAGAACACGCCCATCTGTGGAGCTGCAAAAGAACATACCGCCACAGCGATCACATTCAGCACCAGAGAAATCGCAGAGTTTCGAAGCGGAATTCTCGCTTTACCGATTGCCTGCAACACTCCGTTCGTAATCGTAGACAGTGCGGAGAAAATAACCGTTATGGAACCTGCTAAAAGCAGCTGTCCCGACAGTGTTCCACTGGATGGAAACAGCACTTTTGTGATTGGAAACGCCAGCACAGCCAAACCAACTGCTGCCGGGATACACAAAAACATCGTCAGCTGGATTCCCTCGTTGATCTTTTCATTTGCCTCTTTATACTCATTTTTGATAAATCTCGTTGCAATCTCCGGCATCATCGCAGAGGAAGTGGCACTTGAAAGTGCCAACGGAATATTGATCAGCGTAATGTAGTAATTACTGTATTCTCCCCACTGACCACTGACTACTTTTGCAACGATGCCTTTCATATTCAGGATATCCGAGAAAATCTTGGAATCCAGGTAACTGCTGGCATTGTATACAAAAGTATTGAAAATAATCGGCGTTACCATCAGGAAAATGATCTTCATAACGCCCACCATGGACTCTTCCTGTGTATGTTTATCTCTGGCGATCTTTTTATGGATTGATTTCCGGTTTGCCGCATAGACGATCAACATAAATGCCAGACCGGTCAGCACACCGGCTCCGGTACCCATCGCACCACCGGCTGCACCATAAATCGCATGCGTCTCCTCGTCCACTGCAAACTTCTTGATCAACAGCCATGCCGCCAGAATACTGACGATCGCATTGGCGATCTGCTCCAGAATCTGAGAGATCGAGGTTGGCATCATCGTGCTGTGCGCCTGAAAATATCCACGCATAACACCAAGAATTGCTGAAAAGAAAATTGTCGGTGCCAGCATCCGCAAAGCCAGAAGTGCCTGCTGCTGATTGACCGGCAGCAGATAATTACCAAAGAAAAAGGCAACCAGAGCTGCCACTCCACCCACGATCATTGCATATAATAACGCCCCATGAAAAACTTTCTGGGCATTTCGATATTGTTTCAGTGCCAGACGTTCCGATACGACCTTCGATACTGCCATCGGAATACTGTAGGCAGAAATCAGAAGCAAAATAACATACACGTTATTCGCATATCCATAATATCCAAGTCCTACCGTTCCCAGCACAACCCCCAGAGGGCTTCGATACAAAAGACCGATCACCCTGGAGATCAAAGTCGCCATCATCAGAAATGAGGCGTTTTTCACTAATCCATTTTTCTCACTCATCATTTACTCCTGCTTTATCTCTTTTTCGATTTTTCCGGCTTTCATGGAAAAATCCCGGCAAATACCTGATCTGTCTTCTATAGCCGGACTACCTATTCTCGATCTGCCAGTCAATCGGCTCCAGACCATGTGCTGTCAGATAAGCATTTGTCTTACTGAACGGCTTACTTCCAAAAAATCCCCGGTAAGCGGATAACGGACTGGGATGAGGAGCCTCCAGAATCAGATGTTTGTCCGGGTCAAGCATGGATTTTTTACTCTGAGCCGGTTTGCCCCAGAGGATAAAAACCATCGGGCGATCCTGCGCCGCCAACACCCGAATAGCCGCATCGGTAAATTCTTCCCAGCCGATCCCCCGATGGGAATTTGCCTGATGAGCACGTACGGTCAGAACTGTGTTTAACATCAGAACACCCTGTCTCGCCCATTTTTCCAGATATCCGTTATTTGGGATATAACATCCAAGATCATCTTCCAGTTCTTTGTAGATATTCACCAGTGAAGGCGGAATCTCCACATCCGGTTTTACCGAAAAACAAAGCCCGTGAGCCTGTCCGTCTCCGTGGTACGGATCCTGTCCGAGAATCACTACTTTCACCTGATCCAGCGGTGTAAAATGAAACGCATTAAAAATATCATCTCCCGCCGGAAAAATCTGATGGGTTGCATATTCTTTTCCCACAGTTTCAAATAGTTTTTTATAATAGGGTTTGTGAAATTCCCCTTCCAGGGCTTTTGCCCATGCTCCTGAAATTGGAGGCATACGCCCTCCTCCTCTCCTGTGCGTGCAATGGCAATCTTCCTGTATCCGGATTTTACCGGATTTCCACGCACACTTGTATTTTCGTAGCTGTGAAGGTACTGAACAGTTACGTATTTTCTTATATTTCCGATATCTTTACAGACGAACCGGAAGTCCTCTGTCCCGAAGATATTCCTTTACTTCCCGGATCTCCAGTTCTTTATAATGGAACAGAGACGCTGCCAGTGCGGCATCTGCACCGCCCTCTGTCAATGCGTCATAAAAGTGCTCCAGCGAGCCCGCACCACCGGAAGCAATAACCGGAATGGATACTGCATCTGCGATCGCATGGGTCAGTTTCAGATCATATCCTGCTTTTGTGCCATCTCCGTCCATACTGGTGAGAAGAATCTCTCCTGCTCCCAGAGCTTCTGCTTTTTTTGCCCATTCCACAGCATCCAGACCCACATCGATCCGACCACCGTTTTTATAGACATTCCATCCTGAGCCGTCTGCACGCTGCTTTGCATCAATAGCAACTACCACGCACTGACTTCCGAACTTTAAGGCTGCTTCATGAATCAGTTCCGGGCGGTTTATCGCAGAAGAATTGATGGAAATCTTGTCTGCTCCTTCCCGCAAAAGCAACCGAAAATCATCCACCGTGCGGATACCGCCTCCTACGGTAAAAGGAATAAATACGTTAGCCGCAACTTTCCGCACCATATCTACCACTGTATTACGATGATCCGAAGATGCTGTGATATCCAGAAAAACAACTTCATCTGCACCAGCCTCGTCGTACGCTTTCGCTACTGCCACCGGATCACCCGCATCCTGAAGATTGACAAAGTTCACGCCCTTTACTACTCTTCCATTATTTACATCCAGACATGGAATAATTCTTTTTGTCAGCATCTTATCGTCCTCCTTTTCCTTCCAGTTTTGCAAAATTTTTCAAAATCTGCAAGCCCACATGGGAACTTTTCTCCGGATGGAACTGGCAGGCAAACAGATTGCCGCTTTCCACAGAAGCATGGATATGGGTACCATATTCGGTTGTTGCAGTCACAATTTTTTCATCCTGTGCTTTCAGATAATAGGAATGTACAAAATACACATATGCATCTTCCGGAACTCCCGCAAACAACCGTCCTTTATTCGGAAATCGGATATTATTCCAGCCCATATGAGGGATCTTCAGCCCTTCTGCCGCAGGAATCCGAAGAATCTCTCCCTTTAAGATGCCAAGGCCCTCCACGCCCGGACTCTCCTCACTTTTTTCAAACAGAAGCTGCAGTCCCAGACAGATTCCCAAAAACGGAGTCTGCTCCTGAACTACCTGGTGAATCACGGGTACCAACCCGAAATGGTGCAGATTTTCCATCGCATCTCCAAAACTACCCACACCCGGTAACACCACTTTATCCGCAGCCAGAATCTCTTTCGGATCTCTGGTCACCAGCACATCCTCTCCTATCAGCTGCAGAGCTTTTTCCACGCTTTTCATATTTCCCGCATCGTAATCAATCAGTGCTATCATGTCTTCACTCCTCATCTGTTTTTCTGACACTACCGCTACTCCATCACAGCTGTGTCTGCGACCTTTTAGATCGATTGTAGTTTATCATAATTTCAACTCGAATTCCATATCTATTCTGCATAATATACTAGAGCGTGTTTGGGATTAAGTGTTACTGTTCACTCCGTTCCCGGTAACGATGAATCTTTCTCTGTAACCTGCAATAATTCAATTATTTGCAGGAATCCTGCTGCATCGCTGCCGGAAGTTTTCTCTCCTTTGCAGTAAATTCTTTCACATCAATACGGATTACATTCACAATTGATACCAGTTTCTCATCAAAGGTAAAGTCCTTTCCCGTCTGCTGTTTCATCAACAGGGACAGTGCTTTTTCCTTTTCTTCCACATCCGCCACCAGGGTTCCATATCCGCGTCCCATCACGCTCCGGTATGCCATCCCGTACTGGCAGGCTACCTTTCCCTCAAACGGAATCATATCTGTCTCCAGAGCAAATGAGACTTTTGGATTCTTCTCCAGAACATCAAATTTGTACCCTTTGGTGGCGCCATGGAGATAAAATGTCAGCTTTCCGTCCACATATTCATATCCATAATTCATCGGCACCACATAAGGCCATCCCTCATCAGACAAACCCAGATGCAGGATCTTTGTTTCGTTGATGATCTGTAATATATCATTGATATCAGTTACTTCTCTTTCCCGTCGTGTCATAATTTTTCTCCTTCACCGTAATCTGATTCTCTCTCTATTCCCCAAAATCAGCTGCACAGATCTTCAGTTTTTCCCGGATCGGCAGGTGGTATGGACAGCGTGGTTCGCATTTGCCACAGCCGATGCAGGCAGAAGCTTTTACTTTTAAGGTACTGTATCGATCTCTGGCCCACTGCTCCAGATCATAACGTTGCAGATAACCGGCAAACAAGAAAACACTTGGAATCTGGATTCCTACGCTGCAAGGTGCACAGTAATTACAACGACGACAAAAATCCGTTCCCAGCTGGTCACGGACTGCCTGAATCTTTTCCTCTTCTTCCTTCGTCAGCGGTTCCTGATTCTCACAGGCTTTCTGATTCTCTTCCAGTTCCCGAATCTCTGCCATACCAGGAATCGTTATCGTCACATTCGGGTTGGAACATACATAGCGGAGTGCCAGAGTTCCGTCTTCGATGGCTCCTCCTGCCAGTGGTTTCATATCAATAAATCCGATGTTTTTCTCTCCACACCGACGAATCAGTTCAGCCCCCTGCTGTTCCACAATATTATAAGGAAACATAATCGTCTCCACCCAGTCCAGGGTCAGCGCACGCTCAAAAACTTCCGTGGAATGCGCCGTGATTCCGATATGTCCGATCTTTCCAGTGTTTTTCGCCTCCAGCAGTGCTTCCAGTGCTCCACCTTCTCCGATCACCTGATCCAGCTGTTCCATACTCGGATTATGTACCTGATACAGATCAATATAGTCTGTGCGGAAATTCCGAAGACTCGTCTCGATATCTGCTGCCATCGCTTCTTTTGTTCTCGCCATGGATTTTGTTGCTAGCACGAACTGATCCCGGATTCCTTCCAGACCGTAGCCGATATACTGTTCACTGACAGTGTAGCCCCGTGCAGAGTCGATGTAATTGATTCCCCGCTTTACCATATCCTGCAACAGCTTTCTTGTTCCCTCTTCATCGATCTTCTGAATCGGAATCCCGCCAAATCCCATGCGGGAAACCTTTAATCCGGTTTTTCCAAGTGTTTTGTATTCCATTTATATTTCTCCTTTTTCTGTGACATATGATCTGATTTTTCATGAGATACATTATAACATCTTATGGGGCGGAATGAAATCTAAAAAGAGCCAGTATTCTTATATTTTGATAAGAAATACCGGCTCTATTGAACTGACTGATTACACTCAGGTTTTCATCAATCCACTTAGTCATTCCTCAGTGCCGTCACCGGATCACTCTTTGCCGCTTTCTTCGACGGGATCAGTCCACCGATAAACGTAAGAAATACGCTCAGCACGATCAGTATAAGTGCCGGAATCACCGGCAGGGATGCACTGACAGCAGTGGTATCTGCCAGTTTGTGAATCAGGGCATTGCCCGGGATCAGAAGTAACAGTGTCAGACCGATACCTATCAGACCTGCACACAGACCGATGATACAGGTTTCCGCATTGAACACCTGGGAAATATTTCCTTTAGACGCTCCTATTGCCCGCAGGATACCGATTTCTTTCCGGCGTTCCAGCACACTGATATAGGTAATAACTCCGATCATGATCGAAGAAACCACCAGTGAGATCGCCACAAACGCAATCAGCACATAACTGATAATATCAACAATATCCGTCACCGAGGACATCAGCGTTCCGACCATATCTGTGTAGCTGATCACCTGCTCGTCTTTTCCTTCTCTTTCCATCTTACTGTTATAATCATCCAGCAGCTGCACGATCTGTTCCTTACTCTCGAAGTTTTTCGGATAGATTGAGATACTACTCGGTTCTGCCTTATCTGCATAGCCGAGTTTCTGCAGATTCGAATCATACGTTGTACTTCCGGTATTTCCCATGGACATCATCAGTTCGGTCAGTTCTTCTCCATCCATGCTTATATCAAATGCCCCGGTAAATGCATCCGCATCAATAGAAAATGCATTCTGCAGATTCTCTCCTACCCGGCTCATCGCCTGCGTCATGGCTTTTTCCATACCACCGGCGATCTGTGTCATCATCTGCTCCATCGCTTTTGAAATCTGCGTTCCCAGTGCCTGTGACAGAGTATTTCCATAAGAAGAAAATGCACTCTGCATATAGGTTCCGATTGCCGTGGATATCTGTTCTTCCACACCCTTCGTGTCGATCATCTTCATAAGACCTGCGGAAAGTTCCTGCTTCGCGCTGTCTGTTCCCAGATAATCCATAAAGTACTCACCCATTTTCGCCGGATCCGGGTAACCGTTTTCCTGTACATAGGCTTCATATCCTTCCAGCAGCTCCTTCGAAAGTTTTTCCAGCTGTTCTTTTGTGATATTGACATCTCCGTTAATATGAATATTTTTCTCTGCCCAGGCAGTCAGGATCTGCTGGCATTCTTCTGTCTGGAGATATTCCGTCAGGTATTCATCCAGCTTCGTCATATCCGTATAGCCCTTTTCCTGGGCATACTTCTGAAATCCGGTCATGATATCTTTGATCAGCTGCTGCAGTTCTTCTTTTGATACTTCGGCAGAACCGCTCGATTCGATGATGTCTTTGATATTATTTTTCAAAATTTCCTGTGCTTTTTCTGTATTCAGATAACCAATAAAGTTCTCACCCAGACCGGAATAATCTGCTTCCGGATGTTCTTTTGCATATTCCTGGTAGCCCTTTAACAATGCAGCAGCAAGGTTGCTCACATCATCACCGGACGCCTGGATCTTAATTCCACTCATCAGATTACCAAGCGACAGATCCGGTGCTTCCGGAAGCGAAATATTGATGGCACTCAGATCCAGCATGCCCGAAAGATCCAGTGTATTCGGATCGACGGAAAATGCATCTGAGAGATCCGCGCTTCCTGCCATTGCATTTGCCATGACATTTTCATCAAATTTAAATGCATTTTGCAGTTTATCCTCATCGATCTTAAAGAGGGATCCCATATCAAAATCATTATTCGATTCTTTACCAAATTCTTCATTGGTAAAAACATCAATATCTTCATTTTTCATCTGAGCTTTTACGATTTTACTGTTTTTTGCTTTCTCGATCACATGATCAGTCAGCTCTGCCGGATAATAGATACCGGTTCGAAGCAGGGCTCCGTTGGCATCCTCCGATGGTTGCACGATACCGACCACTTTCAGGTCTTCCCCGTTTTTCACCAGTTTTTTCATATATTTATTATTATCCGATTTGTCTTTCCAGACCTTGTACTCACTGTCATAGCTGTAATAATCCGAAGCATTGACCAGTTTAAAGGTGGTTCCCAGAATATCCTCATAACGGTATGTGCCGATATTATCCGGAGTATCCACATCTTCATCCTTCATAAACTGTTCGATCATATCATCAAGTTCCATAGCATCTCTGAGTCCCAGTGTGTACAGGAGAAAATCGCTGATACTTCCGTCCGCAGTCATAACTACCACACATTCGTCATAACTTTCCGGCCAGCGACCTGCTTTTACATCATACTGGTTTTTATACAGATTCTCCTCTCTCGGCATCTCATAAAACACATCTGTGCTCATCATCGAGGACATCATACTATTTGCACTCGACGAAGAACCAAGCCCCAGAGAAGCAAAGGATTTGTCCGGATTAACCTGACGAATCCTATCTCTATCTTTGTCCAGTCGAAAGATCTGCGGTGTTGCGCTGTAACTGTATTCCACGGATTTTGCGTATTTGCTGACTTTCTTTTCATGATCATCCAGATATTTTTTCAGTGATTTCAGGTCATTGGAGTCCATCGTGGAGAACATATTTGTGATCATCTGCACAACATTGACCTGATCGTCGTCTTCCTTCTCCGCGTCTTTATCATCTGTCCCCATGTTCATCGCCATCATGGAAGTCAGGTCAAACCCGGTACTCTGGATCTCCAGTGGATATTCCGATAACGTTTCTTCTTCCACCGACTGGATATAAGCATTGACACCATTTGACAATGCCAGGATCAGCGCGATACCGATGATACCGATCGATCCGGCAAAGGAGGTCAGAAGGGTTCTGACCTTTTTGGTCTTTAAGTTATTAAAACTCAGTGCCAGAGCTGTCAGAAATGACATCGAAGATTTTCCCATATTTTTATGTTCCGGCGGGGACAGTGCTGCCTCATCCACCTCATAGGGATTTGTATCCGAACGGATCTTTCCATCCCGCAGATTGACGATTCTTGTGGCATAAAGTTCCGCCAGTTCCGGGTTATGGGTAACCATCACAACCAGACGGTCTTTCGCCACCTCCCGCAGCAGATCCATAACCTGTACACTGGTATTACTGTCCAGTGCTCCGGTCGGCTCATCCGCAAGCAGAATCTCCGGATCATTGACCAATGCTCTGGCGATTGCCACTCGCTGCATCTGTCCGCCCGACAGCTGGCTTGGTCGTTTTTCAATTTGTTCTCCCAGACCTACTTTTTCCAGGGCTTCTTTCGCTCTTCTTCTTCGCTCCGCTTTTCCAACGCCGGAGATGGTCAGCGCCAGCTCAACATTGGCGAGCAGTGTCTGATGCGGAATCAGATTATAACTCTGGAAGACAAATCCGATCGTATGATTTCGGTAGGAATCCCAGTCCCGGTCTTTGTATTTTTTCGTGGAAATCCCGTTGATGATCAGATCCCCGCTGTCGTAACGATCCAGCCCGCCGATAATATTTAATAGTGTGGTCTTTCCTGAACCACTGGGTCCGAGAATCGCAACAAATTCATTATCCCTCAGATTCAGACCGACATCATCCAGGGCTTTCTGAACCAGTTTTCCTGTTTTATATTCTTTTCGAATGTGTTGGATTTGAAGCATGTTCTTCTTTCCTTTCTTTTGCTTCGCTGTTTTCATGATAAACCACCATAAAACATACGGCGCCAACACCAAGATCATCCGGTGTCAACGCCGATTTTCGCAGATGATTATATACTAACATAAATTTTGCGGGGTGAAAATAAAAAGAATCTAAACTTCTTTAAAACTTCTGTAAACAATCGTTTAAAACAGACACGGATCAGATAACATCCACACTGGTCACACCGGGAATTTTCTCCAGCACTTCTACATAACTGCTCTTATATGCAGTAGGCAACCGTAATGTCAGAAACAGGGCGCATGCCATTCTTTTCGTTTTCCCCTTTATCACATCCATAGTATCTACCTGTATCTGATTCTCCTGAAGTTTTTCCAAAAATTCAGAAATGCTTCCATTGGTTTCCAGTTCCACATAGACGGATAAATATTTACTGCGCCGAAAAAAATATTTTTCCAGACGTGGAAGCACGTGAAGGGAAATCAGTACACACACCGTAATGATAACTCCACCATCCAGAAACCCGATCCCCACTGCAAGACCAACGCATGCACATGCCCATAAACTTGCCGCAGTTGTCAGTCCCCTCACCTGATGCCCGGACACAATGATGGTTCCTACTCCAAGAAATCCTACCCCGCTGATCACCTGCGATGCCATACGCGAAAGATCCGATTTCCCAGGAAAATATACCTCCATATACTGCGCCGTCAACATAACCAGCGTTGCTCCCAGACATACGATCGTATTCGTCTTTGTTCCTGCTCCACGTTTTTTCAATCCTCTGTCCAGAACGATCACACATCCAAGTATCATGGAAACTACGATTCTAATCAAAACATTGGGAATTGTCCATTCCGCACATGAAAAACCAAACATGCGATTCCTCCTTATAACTTTTTGTTCTCGTATTTCTTTTATTATACTATATCATATTTTTATATGCTTTTTTCAAACATTTCAATATACTTTATTTTTTATTTATTATACTTAATTTTAATACATATTATTTTCAACTTTACTGTTATAAAATAATCGTATCTTTCTTCTGCCAGTAAGCTGATTCTTACAAAATGTCATTTTTTATAGAAAGACAGACCAGGTCGGATATCCGGCTCTAGTCTGTCTTTTCACACTTTTATTCTTTTTCAGAAATGATCTTCTCCATAAAGATCCCCGGAATCAGATAGTCTTTTTCCTCTCCGGTATTTCCATTCAGTTTATCCAACATACGCTCCATCGCACACTGCGCAATCTTCTGCTCGTCCTGGCGGATATGTGTCAGTTTGTACTGCCCGGATCCGATGTGGTTTTCATCCATGCAGCACACTTCTATTCTGCCCTTTAACGCTTTTGCTTCCAGAACAGCCTCTGTCTCCATGGCAACACTATACTCACCACATACGATACCTTCGAGTTCCTTGCTGTATCTCTCAATATACTCTGCAATCTGTTTTCGATAGATCTCTCCGCGGGCTTCCACCGGATTATCATAGGTAATATACGGGAGACTACACTTTCCGACCGGAGTCATACCATATTCGGAGATTCCCTGATAAAATCCTTCATTGCGTTCTCCAAGTGAAGACGTTCCGGTTTCTTCCACTGTGATAAATCCTATTTTTTTCTTCCCGGTTTCCGCAAAATACCGAACCAGCCGCGACATGCTCTGCACATTGTCCGTCCGTACTGAATCCAGTGAGATTCCATCTAATTTTTTATCAATAAGTACAGTGGGATATCCGTCAATCACCAATCGAAGAATCTCGGTATTATAATACGAACCATGGCATGGCATTACAAACATTCCCTTCGCACCGATACCGCGCAGATAGCGGATTGCCTGTGTCTCCAGTTCCCGGTTTCCGTAGGAAAAACATGGGTACAGATGGTATCCCGCCTTTCTGGCAAGCTGCTCCAGTTCATACATGATCTGCAGACCATAGCTGGAACTGATATGTTCAAAAATCACTCCGAGAACAGGTTCCCCTGTCTGAATAATCTCTGATTTTTCCGGTAATACCGCTTTTTCTTCCACCTCAATCCTGCCAACTTCCGGGTATTCCATGACAAAACTGCCTTTTCCTCTGATCCTGCGAATCCTGTGTTCTTCTGCCAGAAGATTCAGTGCTTTTTTTACTGTGATTGCACTCACTCCGTAATGTGCAATCATATCCTCCTCCACCTCAAGTTTATCACCCGGTTTCAGATCACCACACTCTATCTTCTGTTTCAGATCATTATATACATTTTCGTATAGAAACTGCTTCTTCGCCATGAGTAGCCCCTTTCATCGTTCTTTTCGCAACTGTTCAGCATCTAATAATCCTCAGAAAATGTCTCGTAAAATACTATCTGCTAAATAATTGTACACTCTGATAATATTATATTCGATTCACTCAAAAAAGAAAAGCAAATATATGTTTTGAACAACCGTTTTTCAGACACCTGTTACCTTTTTTATCTCACGTTCTACACGTTCCGGAATCTGTGCACAGAGTTCTGACCACGGAAGCAGAACCGTTTTATCATCCCACTTTGTGTAAGTTCCTGCCGGAACAAATGCAAAATGTTCTTTGATATAATTTTCTACCGCCTGATCCTGCCATAGAGTATGCACCGGCATCCCCGGGATAATATCCGGTGTCAGGATACCATCTGCACCGGCTGCCACACCACATGCATCCCGATAATCCACCAGGGTTTCAAATCCTTTCGCCTGTGGCATCAGCGCATGTTTTCCGGGCTGCACATAAACCACCGGGCGTCCATCGTCCAGTTGCAGCTCGCCGGATGATGTTGTTACATGGAAGAACTTACCATGGAAACTGTGTTCGCACCCACAAATGTTTCCCGCATCATCAACATAAACCCAAATATGTTCCAGATCATACAGGTGCTGAATATCATAGTCATAATAATACGCATATTCGATACAATATTCTGCACCGTACTGCGCCGGATCAATCATCCGCGTACAGGAAGCACTTCTTTTTGCATTCTCATATAACGTATATCCGACACCGACGATTTTAAACGGCTCTTTTCCATCCATCTGCAAAATCGGTGCATATTTTTCAGCCAGACAACGTTCTCTTTCTTCGGCTTCTTTCTCTTTGTCGTCTTTTCTCACAAACAGAAAATTACTGGTTCCATAGGCTGCAGAGGTAAATACGCAGATTTCGCACGCTGATTTTCGTACCCTACTTCCGTTAGTATTCCGTTCAGATCACATTCTGCAATCTCCCAGCCTTTCGCCTGGATTATTCCCCGCGCTTCTTTTCCTTCCAGTTCCAGGAATGTGAGGATCCTCCGGTTTTCATCCAGCTTTTCTGCGCCGATCAGCTTCATATGTTCCGGGAATCTCAGATCGGTTTCCGGCAATGGAGTATCCATAACTGCCACTCCGCCTGTATGTTTCAGGCATTCTGCAGGGATATCCTTTCTGGTATGTTCCGGTTCAAATCCCTGCAGGCGGAACCGGAAGGTAAAATCTCCACCGGTCCACTGTGGAAAGTTCGTGCCCCACATATTATTAAATAAATTGAAATACAATACCGGCTTTTTCGTCTGTTCAAATACCGGTCCGTATGTATAAATTCCCGGATCTCCGATCGCCATCAGCGGTGCATCCAGACTCTGTACCCACAGTCCCATCTGCTCATTCATCACGGCAACACCTTCATCCAGACAATACAGACTGTGATTTGCCTTCTCCACAATATCTGTTGCCGGATCCAGTGTAACTCCACCCTTCCGGATCCGATATTCTACATGTTCTCCGGCAAACGGTACTACAAAAGAACCGGCTTCCACATATGGACTTTCCTGTTTCTCTTCCAGATGCAGTGTAACGAAAATCTCTTCTCCCTGCTCCGGAAGTGTGATCTCTACCTGTATCTTCCGGGCATCACCGTACTCGTCTGCACTTTTTTCGCCAGCATAATTGAATACCAGACCATGCTCTGTTCTCTCGCATCCCGTATATATCGGTCTGCATGTTTCATGCTCACAGAACGGATAATTCTCCCTGCCATAATCCTGAATTCCCCAGGTTGTAAAGTGATATCCATATGTTCTCAGATATTCGTTGATATCGTTGTATCCGTGGCGGTCATACTGATAACTGAAGATTCCCTCAGATTCTTTCGCTGTCAGCAGATCTTTTCCTGCTTTTTTATCATGTACACGGAGAACTTTTCCGGTATTAGCATTGTACCAGATGCTATAACGATGGTTCTCCATACATGCTGTGCCGTCTGCTGCAATACAAGCAATGCCCGCAGCATCTTTTCCTGTACTGTTACTCTCCCCCTGTTCTGATTTCTTTTCTACACACTTCTCGCTGCATCTATCGGTATTCTCTGTTGCATTTTCTGCATCTGCACAACATTTTTCTTTGATCCTTATTGTCACCGACCGGAACCCCTCAAGATTCTCCACATAAACCTGCCAGGTTCCCGCAATCTTTTCGCAGGGCAGTTCTTTACCACTCAGCGTAACCACCGGCTGTTCCCATGCTTCCGGAAGTTCCACCCATCCAGTATAACTGCCGCTTCCCTGATAGAAAAGATACCATTCTTTCTGGCTTTTCTCTCCTTTTTGAGCAATCAGTTCTGCCCGCAGATTTCCTGCTGCTTTATGGCTCTCCCGTACCCGTTCTTTCTGTTCTTCCCAGGATTGCTCCATGAAACGATAAGTATCACTGTCTTTTGCCTCCTGGAATTCTTCTTTTTTATAGACACGGTTCGGACCCATATAAGTCTTTACATCCGCTCCCCAGGTATGTTCCTCAAACATCGTGATCTGGTGATAATATGCATCCCACAGTTTGCTGATTTCTTCTTCCTTCTCTGCATCCATCGGCGTATCTGTCAGCAACAGGTTCGCCCAGATTGCTTCCATCGTCTCTGCCATTTTACGGTCTTTTCGCAGGACACCAACCTCTTTCGGGTACGCACCTACTCCATGGATCCAGGTATCCGCCATGTCTTTTTGAAGAACCGGCACATCGCTCAGATCACATGTTTCCAGTTCCCGGTAAAAATCATCCATCGTTCCGCAGACAATCTCTGCGTCCGGATACGTTTTCTGAATCTCTTTCACCATATGTTCAATAGCATCCGCGGACTGCGGACCACTGTTATCTGTCGTATGCATCAGTGCCATCCACACCGGATATTTCCAACTTTTCGGTGGAATCAGACCGCTGCCGTATCCTCCACGGCTGTACATGGTAAGCACCTTTCTTCCACCCGGTGCCTGCCAATAGAACAGTTCCGGTACTTCCGGCGGCGTGGCAAACTCATTACATCCCAGATGCAGAAAACGGATCCCTGCCTGTGAAAGCAGATCCGGCAGCATCACACTGTGTCCCGGCACATCGGTCATTTTCGCTGCGATCGGGCATGGTTTGTGATAGCGTTCTGCCAGCAGTCTGCTGTATGTGAATCCACGCAGATATTCTCCCGGTGTCGCAAAATCGGTATGCGAAGTAAACGGAAGGGCATGCCACACCACCTGACCGTTTTCAATCAGTTCATCCAGTTCTTTTCTCAGTTTTGGCTCACTGTGATTCACAATATGCCATAACGGCCATGCCGGCATCGTCCATACAAAATGCCGTTTCCCAAGCTTCTGTGTTCCCTTACATGTCTCGATCACCTGTTCCAGCATGGAACCTGCATACTGATCGATGACGTTAGACGCCAGATCCGTAAATCCGATATCAAAATGCGTTTTAAATACCAGGATAATTTTCATCTTACCTTTATGCCCTCCGTTTTTTCTAATTCTGCCTCTAGTTTTTCCACCAGATCCAATAGTTCCAATGGTTTGTGGATGATATAATCCGGCACTTCTTCCTCATTTTTCGGCTCCATCGGATACCGCGGACTCCACTTGATAAATACCGAAGTAATTCCAAAACGATTTGCCCCCACAATATCTCTCTCCAAATTATTTCCTACCATAATAATACGTTTTTTATCTTCGTCCGTCAGATGCAGCAGTTTCATCGCCGTCTCAAACATCGCCTGTGACGGTTTTTTTTCTCCTACTTCCTCTGAGATCGTTCTCGCATCGAAAATATTTTTCAATCCATGCTGACCGTAAGAATTATCAAAAGACTGTGTATATCCATCCGCTACCAGTTCAATCGTATACCCTCTTTCTTTCAGAGTAAGAAGCATCTCTTTTGCACCGTCGATCAATTCGCAGCTTTGTACGATCGGTGAACCTTCGTTTCTGTACTCGGTTCCTTCATTTACCAAAGTGTCTCCGCTGTCTATAAATACGATTAATTTTTTGCTCATGATTTTCTCTCCATCTATGTTTTGCTGTCATTTTCTGTTTTCGTATTCTTATTTTAACATATTAAATATATTTTGCAACGGTTTAAAGTATATTTAATATGGTTTTTTATATATTTTACTTATCAATAGTTATGTAAAATTATAATAAAATACAAAAAATGGTATAGCACCTGTTTGTCAGTCGCCATACCATTTTTATCTGTTATATTTTTTATTTTTCTTCAAAACTGCACCGCGCCTTCACCTGTGCCCCATAGATCGAATGATTTCCATTGACCATATATGCCAGCAGGCAGACCACAACCAGAGGGATCGCATTCTGGCTTCCAAAGACTTCCAGTCCGATCAGAATCGGTGCAATTACCGTGTTGGTTGCACTGCCAAATACTGCTGCATAACCAAGAGATGCACATACAACCGGCGGAACTCCCAGTGCCGAACCAAGCACTACTCCCAGCGAAGCGCCGATGGAAAACAGCGGCGTCACCTCACCACCCTGAAATCCGATAGCAAGTGTTGCGATCGTCAGCAAAAGCTTCAGGATCCAATCGTATCCATAGATGGTATCTCCATCAAACGATGCCGTGATCAGATTGGTTCCCAGTCCGCTATATCTTGCACTGTGTAATGCCAGCAATATAACCGCAAGAGGGATCGCAAGACAGCCGATCCGTACCAGTGGATTGCTGATTTTGTCTCCTGCCAGCTTCTTCGTCTTCTGCAAAAGTACAGAAAAACACCGCCCGGTCAGCCCGAACGCCAGACCGAGAATTACCAGAATAACTACATTTTTTATATTTCCAATCTGCCAGATTTCCTGTATATCCACCGCGAATTTTTCCAGTCCCAGCAGATGTGATGTCGTGGATGCTGTATAGGACGCGATCAGTGCCGGAAGCAGCGCATCATATTCCACATAACCGGAAACCCCCACTTCCATCGCAAAAAATACTGCTGCTAGCGGTGTCTGGAACAGCCCGCCAAATCCCGCTGCCATACCGGTAATCAGCATCACCGGTTTTGCTTCTTTGATATGGAGCCGTCTGCCCGCCTCATGCGAGAGCGTCGCGCCGATCTGCACCGCTACCCCTTCCCGTCCGGCACTGCCGCCGAAAAGATGCGTAATCCACGTTCCGATCATCACCAGCGGAACGAGTGCCAGCGGTATTTCTTCCCGTTTTTTCTGTCCCACTTCGAATACCAGTGTCATCCCCTTCAGGCTCAGACTGCTGAAACGCTGATACATCCAAACAATTGCCAGACCAGCCACCGGAAGGATCGGGAGCAGATAACGATAATATTGCTCACGAAAATCCGAAATTGCCAGCAACCCTCTTCCGAAAATCGTGTCGACGATTCCCACGCAGATACCTACTAATACGGCAAGAATCACGTATTTTCCTTGCAGAATCCATTGTTCCTGTTTTTCTGCGGATATTCCTGTTTTCTTCTGTTTCATTTCGTTTTCTCTTTCCTCCATGTTCTTCTGATTTATTTCTCCCCTGAATGAGATAAAATACGCTTCGCGAATCTGACTCATTCCCTGCATAATCAAAGTTGAACCGCCGAACTAATAACTGATAGTTCCTGTAGCAAAAAAGGCTGATACTCCCGTGCCATGCACAGAAGTCATCAGCCTTTTGGCGGTTTCGATCAAAAATCGTGGGAGAACCTCATTCCCGTTCTGGATGAAAGTATAACAGTTTTTCCGCACGTTCGTCAAGGCAAAATCTGTTACATCCACTTCTCCCTCTTATCTGTTTGTATCAGAACCCCCTCTCAATTTCCCGGTTCTTCCGCATCCGCCGGAACACCCCTTCCGGGATTGCCACGCAGAGTCCGCCGAGGATCAGCAGTACACCGATCAGTTCTCTCCACGGGTACACAAATCTGAAATAACCAACCCGGCTTTTCATCACCACAGCAACAACACCAAGCACTCCACTTCCCACTGTCAGTACCAAAACCCCAACGATCAGTCCGTAGAAAATCCCTTCCATCCGCGTCATGTTCTTCAGCTGCCGGGTTGTCATGCCGATGCTTTGCATCATGGAAAATTCTTTTTGTCTTACGGTATATCCGGTTACGATCACATGGAAATAATTCATCAATCCCATAAAAAGCAGCACCAGACAGAGTCCGTACATGATGATTCGACTGGACGCGATATAGGATCTGGCAGCGGACAACAGTTCTGATTTGCTTACCAGCATCAGTGTCCGCGAATCCGAGATATAATCTCCATGGCTGCTTTCCGTCACGAACTGCATATTATAGCTGTCCACGGATTTTTCTACAGATTCCCGGATCATCGGCTCCATCGACCGTTTGACATCCATCTCCAGTACAAAGGTCTGTACCGGCAGCTGCATTCGCTCCATTCCCTTCTCGCTCACCAGAAAATACACGATCCCCGGTCCGTTCCAGGTCGTGTCGAGTGCCGGAGCCCCTTTTTCCTTGAAGTTCAGGTAGCCGCAAAACTTCATATCCGCCGTCTTTTCTCCCTGCACCGTATAAGTGGAAAATGTCTCTCCCACATCCTCTCTGCCTTTTTGTGCCTCGATTCTCGAGAACAGATTATAGTGGAGCATGATTGCACCCGTTCCCGCTTCCACGCTTTCCAGATCCAGTCCCAAATTTTTCTCTTCGTTAAGTGTTTTCAGTTCTTCCAGATAATCATCGCTGACCAGTTCTGCCACGAACTCATAAAATTTTGGAGCGGTTTCTTCTATATTTTCCGTATTCTCCTCAGGGATCTGATTCTCTTCCAGCGTTTTTCTTCGAAGATCCAGGATTTTTTCATCAAGCTGTAACTTGCCATAACCGCCCGTTACTTTCGACACCTTTTCCACACCGTCGAGACCGGTCATTTTGTCAATCAGTTCTTCCGGAAAATACGTCTCCTCCGTCGGATACTGGCTGATCGTCCCGGAGGATATATTTGTCATGATCTTAAAATCATGGTTTTCCGCCTCAATCTGGTTGGTCATATCCGTCCCATTCGTGATCACAACGGCAGAAAGTGCCACGCAGATCCCGAGAGTAAGCGAAACGATCGTCAGCACACACCGTTTCCGAAAACGGAACAGATTTCTCCACGCCATCGCTTTCAGCGGATCTTTACTCTGTCGTCGGCTTTTTCTCCCGGCAGATACTTTTTCCATATACTGTATCGATTCCACGGGAGAAAGTTTTCCGATTTTTCGGACAACACCGGCTGCTCCAAGAAACGTAACCAACATTCCAAAGCAGACAGATGCTGCCAGCATCCACGGACGAAACGCGATCATCGCGGAGGCTTTTCCCAGGCCATGCAGATACATCCTCGAAAGCAATGCAGGAATCACCGTCAGGGTAACCGCAACGCCTGCCACACTTCCCCAAAGACATCCCAGCACCGCGATTTTCCGTATCTGGCGGTACGCGATGCTTCGGATCTGTTTCCCGGTTGTTCCCAATGTTTTTAACAGACCGAATCTTCGGATATCTTTTCCATAGGAAATATGAAGCACATTATAGATCAGCAGCCACGCAGCAAGTAGGATCACGACAGCCATCACCGCTGCGATATCATATCCGCCGACCAGTTCGGTCACAGCCTCCAGACCCAGTCCGGTACCGCCGAAAAACTGCTGACTGTCATCGCGCATCGGAATATCCTGATACAACCGGTCTTCCACCGTCTGACCGTCCACGCTCCTGCTCTGTTCGATCAGCAGCGTTCTCGATACTTCCGAAAGATCCAGCTGATCCAGATAGGTCTTTGAAAAATAGCCGTACGCTTTTCCCATCGAAGGATCTACATATTCCGTATAATATCCAGACAACCGAAAATCCCCGGAGTGTTCTTCTCCCTCACTGTCCGTCATCGTCACCGGGATTACCATCCCTAGCTTCGGTTTGCTAACCCCAAGCAGCTTCAGAGCCCGCATGGGCAGCATGATTTCATTCTCTTTCGTCGGATACTCTCCATGAATATCCGTATACGCCGGTTTCTGCATGTTTTCCCACGCCGTCTTGTCTAACACTGTACACAAAAAAGCGTCTGTGGCAGCAAAATCCGTTTCCATTCCCGCAGATCGGATATATGCCAGTTCCTGTATTTTCCGATACTGTTCTTCCGATGGATCCTCCAGTGTTGTGCTGGCTTTCGTTCCTCCATTTCTTACCATCAGCAGATAATCTGCCTGTATCTTTCCGATAGCCAGACTGAACACACAAAATATCATCCACACAGCAAATGCAACCGTCCCGATCAGGATCCGGTTTCGTCTTTTATTTTCCTGATACTCCCGTTTTGCCAGAAGCCGCAGGATCTTCTGATTGTTATTTTTCATCCGAATCACCCGTTACCTTTCCATCCTCGATACGGATGATCCGCTCTGCCATCTGCGCGATCTCTTCGTTATGTGTAACTACCAGAATCGTCTGATAAAATCTTTCCGCGCTTATTTTTAACAGTCCGATCACTTCCATCCCGGTCACTGAATCCAGATTTCCGGTCGGTTCATCTGCCAGGATCACCGCCGGTTTCGTGATCAGCGCCCGTGCGATCGCCACTCTCTGCTGCTGACCGCCGGATAACATATGCGGCATGTGATCCAGTTTTTCCGTCAGTTTCAGGCTTTCGGTAATTTCTTTCAGGAATTTCCGATCGACCTGCATCCCGTCCAGCAATAACGGCAGCGTAATATTTTCCCGGACGCTGAGTGTCGACACAAGATTATAATTCTGGAAAACAAATCCGATATTTCTTCTTCGAAAAACCGTCTTTTCTTCCCCTGACATTTCCTTCAGTGAGGTTCCCCGCACCCATACTTCTCCGTCGGTCGGCTCGTCCAGACCGCCCAGCATATGAAGCAGTGTGGTTTTTCCACTGCCCGAGGAGCCGACGATAGCCCCGAAGGTTCCTTCCGTTACAGAAAGTGAGACACCATCCAAGGCACGCACGATCCCGGATGGTGTCTGATAATATTTTTTTACCTCTTTTGTCTCAAGTATCTGCATCTTTCTTCCTCCTGTCGCAGTTATCTGTTCTTTTTCTCTGCTTTTCTATGATTGTAACAGCCAAAACTTACAAACTGCTTACACGGGAAGAAAAATCGCTACTTCCAGTCCCTGTTCTTTTCTTTTTGCTTTCATGAATCCGCCGTGGAGCGTCACGATCTCCCGGCTGATATACAGTCCCAGACCAAATCCCGGTTCTCCGGTCACTCTGCTTCCCCGGTAAAACCGCTGAAAAATCCGGTTTTCTTCTCCTTCCGGAATCCCGATGCCATCGTCAGATACCACGATTCTTGTATACATTTCATCCTGCCGCACGACGACCCGGATCTTCGAGTGTTCCGGTGCGTATTTTACGCTGTTATCCAATAGATTATAGACCGCCTCGCCAAGCCAATTCCCATCATGCCACACTTTTGTCTCTTCCGCTCCGGTTACTTCCACTTCCATCTGCTTTTCTTCTGCCGTTTTCTGTACCAGAAGTACCGCTGAAAATATCGTATCCGCCAGAGCATCGGTTGTTTTTTTGATCTGGATCATCTGTTGTTCCAGCCGCGCCATCTTGATAAAACTTTCTGTCAGAAAATGCAGCCGCTGTTCGGATTGTTCCAGTGCGCGCAGGTATGTCCTTCCCGGCTCTCCCGATATCTCGCCCTCTAAAAGCTGTGTGTAACTCTCCACGCCCGCCAGAGGATTCCGCATCTGATGCGCGATCTCCCCGATCAGTGCTTTCGTCTCATCCCGCTCTCTGGTAATCCGTGCTTCCACGCCCTGATTTTTCTCAGAAATCCTGCGAATCTGATAACGGATCTTTGCCGGAAGTGTATCTTCATACCCGATTTCTCCCGGCTGGATACATTCCCCGTTCAGAACCCGCTCCAGCATCCGGGAAATCTCTTCCATCTCCTGCTGTGCTTTTCTTTTTCGAAACATGTTATTCTCCAAACGTATAGCCCAGCCCAAACACATTTTTCACATACACAGGATGTGCAGGATCCGGCTCGATCTTCTTTTTCAGGCGGTTCAGCGTCACATGCAGCGTATTTTCTTCCACAAAATTCCCGCCATCATCCCAGACCTGTTCCAGAAGCATGCGTTTTGTTACTACTTTTTTCTGATTTCGCGTAAGTACTTCCAGAATCCCGTACTCTTTCGGTGTCAGCGCTACCGGCTTTCCCTGGATCCTCGCTTCTTTCCGGTCATAGTCCAGGCTGAAATCCTGATAATAAAACACCTGATTCGGCTCACCGCCTGTTCTTCGAAGCACCGCCTCGATATGTTTTAAAAGCACCGCAAGTGCCACCGGTTTTACCAGGTAATCGTCCGCACCCGCATCGAATGCTTCTACGATATCCTCTTCTTCATCTCTCGCTGTCAGAAAAATAGCTGGCAATTTCTCCTGCCCGCTCCTTTGCCGGCACAGTTCCACGCCGTCTCCATCCGCAAGCCCGCGGTCGATTAAAAGCAGATCCACCGGCTGTCTCTCCAGCAACCGGCGGGCTTTTGTCACAGATTCCGCTGCAAATGCCTGATATCCATGGGACGTGAGCATCTCCACCAGCGCCTGCCCAAGCAGCGTGTCGTCTTCGATCACTGCGATTTTATACATCTTTACACATCCGATCTGGCGTAACTGTTTTTCATCTGGTTGCTCAGTTCATACAGAACTTTTTTCAATGTCGCAGAAGCTTCTTTCTGTACCATTTCTGCCACTTTCCGGTTCGCTTTGCGTTTCAGTTCCATCTGTTTTTCCGGATCTTTTTCATCAGCAAGAAGTGCATCGTACTGGTTGATCAGTGCATGACTTTTTGCCAGGACATTTTCCTGATAGTGCTCCACATGGAACAGAGATTTTCCATAAGAAGCATCTGCCATCGCTGCGATCATGCGGCTGGTCCAGTAGAAGTTTTCGGTAGAGACTTCACCGGTCGTGTTGGCAAGATATTCCGGTGTCTCGTCCACATCCGCATAGAACGGAACCATCGTGTTAAATGCATTCGATGCGTAAGCCACCCATTCCAGCGTTCCAAATCCAGCTCCTCCTTCCGGGCGCATCTGGATCAGAGACATAAAATCATTTCGGTTGATACCGATCGAACGGTACGCACCGCTCATGGATTTGTCTCCATAGGACAGGTACGGATCATATGGTGTTCCCTGATAATGTGCAGATAATGCATATTTTACATCTTCCGGCGTGATCTTCTTTTCCGGAACCATGCACCACGGAATGTCATCGGACAGTGGTGTGTAATCGGCGTCCGGACCGTCCCAGTTTACGGAATTCGGATTCAGATACCGTTCCATGTACCAGGCTCTCGGCGTATTGTATACATGGTCAGAATCGTCATGACTTCCGAAGGCATCTCTTGGATTCAGAACACCGTCCATCGAGAGATCCAGATGATATTTTTCGATAAATTCTTTCAGGTCCGGGGAGCACATATATTCTTTCTGTTCGCCCAGCGCATCTTCCAGATCAAAGGTATCGATACCAAGCTGGTTTGGCATCACGACATACACATCATCCGGCACTCTTCTTGCCATCCAGTGATGTCCGCCGATCGTCTCCAGCCACCAGATCTCGTCAGCATCCTGGAAAGCGATTCCGTTATTTTCATATGTGCCATACGTTTCCAGAAGCTGTCCCAGTCGGGCAACACCCTCGCGGGCGCTCTTAATATAAGGAAGCACCAGGCACACGATATCTTCCTCTCCGATACCACCCGGTACTTCTTCCTGACCGTCTTTTGCCGGCTGATATACCACCAGCGGATCGGCGCCCTGTACACGCGGGTTGGTTGTGATCGTTTCGGTGGCTGTCATGGCTACATTTGCCTCATTGACACCGCTTGCTGCCCAGATTCCTTCTCCTTTTTCTGCATTTGGCATGGATGTATAGCGCATCGCCTGTTCCGGCAGTTCTACTTTCACATGGGAGAGCACGGAAATATAGGTTTTCGGCTGTTCTTTGGGTGTTACCACCGTGAATTTTTTCGCTGTAAAATGTCCGGATCCGGAGTCGTCGTTGCGAGCGATCATTGTGGATCCGTCGTAGGATGCTTTTTTACCTACTAAGATTGTTGTACAAGCCATTTTTCTCATCTTCCCTTCTGTTTGTTTTGCTGGTTTTTATTTTAGCACATTGCTAACTTACTGTAAATCTGACCTTTTTGGTATACGGACGAAATCTTTTCGCGTACGGACGAACCCATGCCCAGGCTCCCACTCGTCAGACAACCGCTGGCAACGCAAATCTGAGCATTAACTCCGGCTATGTTCACGAGGGTCGGCGGACCCTCGCGAAAGCCTACGTAAATGCTGGATCTCATCTTTGCTAAGAGCGCCAGCATAAGGCTGTCTGACGAGTGGAAGCCTGGGCATGGGTTCTGGATGTTGGAGACGGAAGATGTGCGTAAAATTGATAGGTGTTGGAGACAGAAGGTACATGTAAAATTGATAGGTGTTGGAGACGGGAGGTACACATAAAGTTGGCAGGTTTTGGGAACTGAAGGTGCGCGTAAAGTTGGTAGGTTTTAGGAACTGAAGATACGCGTAAAGTTGGTAGGTTTTGAAGAAAATTCATACATTTATCTTGGTGGCTTTCTGGACTTTGCTATCATTTTTTGTTATACTTTTCTACAAAATTTACTCTCTTATTTTGGGAGTGCAGAAAACTAAAAGGAGGTTATGTGACCGGATATTTCCGGTTGCTCTGTGTGTATGAAAAAGATATTTCAGATCTTTGCCCGTGATATGCGGCGGCTGTTTACCAACCCGGCAGCAGCGATCGTCATGGTCGGCGTGTGTGTTCTTCCATCGCTATACGCCTGGTTCAATATTGCCGCCAACATGGATCCTTACGGCAATACCAGTAACATCAAAGTGGCGATCGCCAACTGTGATACCGGAGCCAGTACAGAGACGATGTCTCTGGATGCCGGAGGCACCATCGTGGATACGTTGAAGAAAAATAAGCAGCTCGGTTGGACGTTTGTCGATGAAAAGCAGGCAAAAGCCGGTGTGACTTCCGGAAAATATTATGCCGCTATCGTGATTCCCGAAAATTTCAGTGAATCGCTCCTCAGTATTCTGGACGGCGAGGTGAAACAGCCGGAACTGGACTACTATATCAATGAGAAGAAAAATGCGATTGCTCCGAAGATTACTGCTACCGGTGCTTCGACGATTCAGCAGCAGATCAACGACACGTTTTCTTCGGTAGCCGCAGAAACTGTATCGGAACTGATCCGTACTTCCGCCGGTGATCTGACCGGGAAGATTGATAAGACCAATTCCGAACTGTCCACTGCACTTTCTGAGACGAGGGACAATCTGAAAGAGTATCAGAAAGTTCTGAAAAATTTCAAAGAAACATCCGGTTCTTCTGAGAAGCTGATCAAGGATGCACTGGAGACTCTCGATGCGGTATCTTCTGCCGCGGATTCCGGCTCCAAAACGCTGACCGACACGACAGCACTTCTCGCCACCAGCCGTCAGACACTGGGCTCTTTCTCGAGTCAGTTCAGTAACGCATTATCGAACAGTGAAACACTGTTAAATAACACATACGCTTCCGCAGTCGTAAAACTCGGTACCTTTGAGACGAAAGCTTCTCAGGTGAATACGGTGATCGGTGACAGTATTGATTCCGTTACAGCTCTGAACCAGAAACAGGCGGAATTGCTCGATGAACTGCAAAATCTTCATGAATCCATCGGTTCCGATTCCACGCTTTCCGAGCTGATCAGCGAAAAAATCACTGCTTTGCAACAGCAGAATGCTTCTTTTCAGGAACTTCTGGACTCTTTGAGCACCAGCAATTCCAGTATTCAGGAAGCCATGACCACAGCACAGAACACCCGCTCTTCGCTGGAAAAGCTGGTGACAGACAGCCGTTCCTCACTTCAGACTTACCGGAATTCTCTGAATGAATCTCTGATTCCGAAGTTAAGCCAGTCCATGGATACGCTTTCTGCACTTAGCGGAACTCTGACCGCAACACTTTCGGATGTGGATCCGACCGTAGAACAGTTAAAACTGATCCTTACACAACTGGATACCAGCCTGTCTGACAGTTCTGCTGCCCTCGGACAGACCGGCGGTGTGCTGGACACCATCGATCAGCAGCTCTCCACGATTGCTATCGATCTTGGTGTGTTACAGTCCTCCGATATTTATAATCAGCTGATCACCTTAAAGGGGCTGGATGCCGACTCGATTTCTGACTTTATGTCCTCTCCGGTTTCTATCCGGTCGGAAGTATTATATGAAGTGGAAAATTATGGATCCGGTATGACACCATTTTACACCAATCTGGCTTTATGGGTTGGCGGGCTGATTCTTGTATCCATCTTAAAACAGGAAGTGGATAAAGATGAAAAAATCTCACGCTTCACACCTTCCCAGGCATACTTTGGCCGCTGGCTTGTATTTGTGATCATGGGCCTGATACAGGGATTTATCGTGTGTGCCGGAGATATTCTCTTATTAAAAACCCAGTGCCTGCATCCGACAGCATTTATCCTTGCCGGCATATTCTGTTCGTTTGTATATGTCAACCTGATCTATGCGATGGCTCTGACATTCAAACACATCGGAAAAGCCCTTGCCGTTCTTCTGGTGATCTTACAGATCCCCGGATCTTCCGGAACGTATCCGATCGAGATGACACCGGTATTTTTCCAGAAACTTCATCCGCTGCTTCCATTTTCCTATGGTATCGGTGCGATGAGAGAATGCATCGCCGGTTACTATGGTCATACTTATGCAAAAAATCTGGGAACTCTTGCGCTGTTTTTGTTGCTTGCTCTCTTTATCGGCCTGGTGCTTCGTCTCCTGTTGATGAATCTGAATCATCTGTTTGATCGACGACTTGCTGATACGGATCTGATGCTTGGCGAAACCGCCAGCGATGAACTGCAGCGCCCACAGATGCAGCTGATGCTTCGTGCACTGATGCGTGACGACGAGGCACGAAAGGATTTTATGGAAAGATCCGAACGTTTTGAACGGCGATATCCATATCTGATCCGATATGGTTTTCTTGCCATCCTGATCATTCCTCTGATCTTCCTGATCCTGATGTTCAGTCTGGAGTCCAAGATTGTTTATCTGATTCTCTGGATTGTCTCTTTGATTGCTCTGGTCTTATATCTGATCTGTGTAGAATACATTCACGATAAGATCCAGCGCCAGATGGAACTGGGCGGTATCACTTCCGAAGACCTGGTACATGTGATAGAGGAGGAAAAAGAACGATGAAAAATATATGGAAAATTTTCCAGCGGGATCTGCAACAGATACAGAAAAATGTCATTGCCATGATCGTAATTATCGGTATCACCGTTGTTCCCTGTCTGTATGCCTGGTTCAATATCGCTGCCAGCTGGGATCCTTATGAGAATACCGGCAATCTGAAAGTCGCTGTTGCCAGCGTGGATGAAGGATATGAGGGAAGTATCATTCCGGTCCAACTCACCCTCGGCGATCAGGTATTATCCGCACTCCGTGAAAATACGCAGCTGGAATGGGTATTTACCACTAAATCTAAAGCCATGAAGGGTGTAAAATCCGGTAAATACTACGCTGCCATCGTCATTCCTGAAGACTTCAGCCGGAATATGATGAGCGTATTCACCAGTGAAATTCGGAAACCGAAGATCACGTATTATTCCAACGCAAAAGAAAATGCCATTGCACCGAAAGTCACGGACAAAGGCGCAACCGCGATCCAGACACAGGTGAATGAAGTCTTTATCGAGACGATCTCGGACACTGTATTTACCGCCCTGCAGACCTTGTCAAATGCAGCAGACCGTGAAGATTCCAGTGCGATTGTCGGCAATCTGATCACCAATCTGGAAAAGATCAACACGGATCTGACCACGGCTTCGAGCACCCTGCAGTCTTTTTCCGGTATGACTTCTTCTGCCCAGCAACTTCTCGATACGACTGCTTCTTTTCTGCAACAGACGCAGAAACAGACAAAATCCAATGTGGATGACTTAAAAGAGACACAGAAATCATTTTCCGGGCTGCAACAGTCCGTTTCCGGCGCAACGGACAGTATCAATACGGCACTGACCGCCAGCAAAGGGTTTTATGACCAGATGGCAGAAGTGATTGATTTCGCTTTGCAGACACAGAGTTCCGATGCTTCCGCTGTTTCCGATACGTTACAGTTACTTGCCGGTCGTGTCGATCAGGTGATTACTTCTTATACTTCCCTTCGGGACAGTATCGCACAAATTGGAGAGGATCATGAGGCACTGGCTTCTGTCACCGGTTCTCTGGTGGCAAAACTGGATGCTTCTATCACCACACAAAAAGAAATCCGCGATAAGTTAAATGCAATCGCATCTTCTCTTACTTCTGCGGTTTCGGATGTGGAAAATGATAAAAAAGAGCTGGATGATCTGATTCGTCAGAGCGCTTCCGGCATCAGCAGTGTAAAATCAGAGTATGAATCTTCGGTTCAGGCGCAGTTAAACAGTCTGCTCTCTTCTGTCTCTGACACCCGTTCGGATATCTCCGGGTTGATGACACAATTGGATAACAGTATGGATGGAATCTATACTCTGGCGGATTCGGCAAGTTCTGATCTGTCTGAGATTCAGACCACGCTGAATGACTCCTGTAAGCTGCTTACAAAGGCTTCTGAGAAATTGGAAAAAACGACTGGAAAATTGAGCAGTATGCAGGAAAGCGGGGATTTTTCTCAACTGGAATCTCTGATTGCCGGGGATACGGACAGTATCAGTTCGTTCCTCTCCGCACCCGTTTCTCTGAAAACTACAGAAGTTTACCCGATTGAAAATTATGGTTCTGCCATGGCTCCGTTTTATTCTACGCTTTCGATCTGGATCGGCGGCATTGTTCTGGTGGCGATGTTGAAAGTTACGGTATCGAAAAAGAGACTTGATGGTTTAAAGAATGTGAAGCTTCACCAGATGTACTTGGGACGGTATCTGATTTTCCTGATTGTTGGGCTGTTGCAAAGTTCGCTGATTTGTCTCGGGGATCTGTTCTATCTTGGTATTCAGTGCAAACATCCGTTTTTGTTTGTGCTGGCGGGATGGATCTCAAGTATCGTGTATGTAAATATTATTTATACGCTTACGGTTTCTTTCGGGGATATCGGTAAAGCGATCAGTGTGGTTTTACTGGTTGTTCAGGTTGCCGGTACCGGCGGTACCTTCCCGATTGAAGTGGCTCCTGGATTTTTCCGGGCGGTTTATCCGCTGCTTCCGTTTACGCACAGTATGGCTGCTATGAGAGAGGCTGTTGGAGGTGTGTATGGTATGGATTATTGGATGGATCTTGGGAAACTTGGAGTGTTCTTGATTGTTTCACTGGTTGTGGGACTGGTGTTGAGACGACCGATTATTCGGATGAATGATGAGTTTACGGAGAAGTTGGAGGAGACGAAACTTATCTAACTTTTGTATTGAGAGTTTGTTCCAGACGGACGCCCCGGAGGTAGGGAGTCTGTGTGGCGCAACGTGGGCAGGGCAACTTTGAGCTAACCGCCCACCTACAGAACCTGCCACTGGCAGCTTCCTCCGGATGCAATGCAACAAAGTGTTGCGTCACACAGACTCCCTACCTCCGAGGCTGTTTTTCCTATTTTCTGAATTTTTTTAATTCTTGCACTTACTAATTCTTAATTAATCTATTCCTCTTGTCTTATATATTTAATATTTCTACTTATAAATTCATCATTTCTTTGATTCTATTTACAAATAACTCTCTCAAATTATTATAAGATCACTCTTTCTCCTCAATTTATCATTGCAATTGCATGTTTTTGTTTACACTTTTTGCAACCAAAACTTTTATTATTTCTGCTATTCTTTTTCTCATCTTAATAGTTATTTTTCATTTTCTTATTCTGATGATGCCTGCGAAAATCTATTATCAGTATTTTCGTCTGTGAGGGTCTGTTTGAGTTTTTCCACTTCTGCAGGGATATCCGGGCGAAAAGAGAGGTACCAGGTTTCGGTTTCGGTGATGTATTTTTGGCGGAAGTGTCTGCTGGTGCAGGAGGCAGTTCTCAGGTTATGGAGGCGGTCGGCTCCTTTTACGGCGTAGGCTATGGGATTTTGGCGGATGCGGGTGACGTAGGTTTGCATGTCATAACCTTTTTCTTTGGTGAGCAATTTTACCGCTTGCAAGACTTCTTCACCGGCGATGGAGCGGATCTCGTCTTCGGTGGCATCTGTGTCTTCCAGAAGATCGTGAAACAGGGCAACGATCAGATACTCGATATCATAGCCTTCTTTTTTCAGAATCTTGGCTACCGCCACCGGGTGCGTGATATACGGATCCCCACCGATTCTTTTCTGGGTTCCATGTTTCTTTTTTGCAAATTCATAGGCTTTTTCGTATAGCGCCTGATCATATACGATCTGCTTTTCTTTTGTCTGCATCTCTTCCATAGAACTGTCCTCTTTTCTTTTGTATCCAACACTTATTTGTAATACATATTTTTTAACAGGATAAATATCATTTAAAAAAATTCTCACTCCTGTCTCTCATTTTTCCTCAATATAATCAAACGCGATCCTGTCGCTTCCGTCTCTTGTGTGGATGATTCCGCACTCCTGGAATCCGTACGAGCGGATAGCTCCCTGCATCGGTTTGTTATTTGCATGGGTATCGATTCGCAGATAGTTGCATTTTTGTCTGCAAAAATCAAAGCATCTTCTCGCAAATCCCTTTGTAGTGCCATCGGAAGCAATTCGATGAATCGTTCCATATTCTGTCTCACTGCGCCATGCCCCCTGATAGATTACGCGATATGTAGGATCCTCGCCAATGATAAAGACAAATACCCCAACCACCTTCTCATTTTCCATGCAGACATAGCAATGATCTGCTGCAATATCCTTTTCCACGATCTCTCGCGACGGATATCCCTCTTCCCATTGTGTTGGATTGCCATTTTCTTTCATGAATTTTCTTGCCTTTGCATAAATCTCCAGGATCTCTGGTATATGTGTTTCATTTGCCTTTATAATCTCCATTATTCCTCTCCTACTATTTTTCTTTATTATGTATTTTTTCCATTTATACAGCTACTAAAATCTTTTTTTCGATTTCTTTCACTGTTTCCAGACTTACATCTGTCATACTCGCAATCGTTTCTGCCGTATTTCCTTTTTTCAACATTACCGTAATAATATAATATCCGTTATCCCTTGCTTTCGCACACTATACATCTGCGTATTGTAATCTCTTATTGCTTTCTCTCTTGCCTCATATTCCAGCCGTTTTCTTTCGTCTGCACTCATTTGTTCCAGCATATCATATGCTTCCTGCATATAAGGATCTTTCTTTTTCTCCATTCATTTTCTCCTGTATCTTTCTTATTTACGAAATATATACAGGAATATTTTCTACCACCATAGTAACATATCTTTTTCTGCTCGAAAAGACAGAACGCATGAAGAATTTTCCTGTAATATTCCTTTGGTTTGTATCGGATTATTTCTCAGGAATCTGAGGTTGATATGAGTTTCCGATAGGACATTAACGTGTGCAAAACATATGTTTGTTATATTATAGCAGTTTTCTTTTCATCCGACAAGTATTTCTCTGATATTTAAAATATTTTCAAACATCCAACGCCATTGGCAACTTTCTTCGGGGGCAGAGCAACAATTAAATTTAATCCACCGGACCAATCATTGATACACAACGCAAAAAGTAACCGGCGAATGCATCCATTATCCTGCATTCGCCGGTTACTCCCATTATTTTTTAAATTTTTCCGGTAGCAACAACTGCCCTACTGGTTTTCCCCAACAGCTACCTCATAGAAATTATCTTCTGTCAGACCCTGGTCGCCGACTGGTGTATCATTCAGGAACAGGACGTATGCGATCTGGTCCGGATCGATGATGCGGTCGGTTGCGTAGGCGTAGACATAATCATCGGAACTGTTATTCTGGTATCCGATCACACCGCCGCCCATGTACATATTTTTGATCACGGTGCCATCTTTTAATTTGATTCCCATCAGAGCCGGAGCTTCCTTAAATGTCGTGCTTTCCGAAGTTGTTCCGTCTTCATTTTCCGTGGTAATGGTTTCTTTCTGTAACGGGAAATTGTATTCTGCATAAACAGAGATTGGAGAAATCTCTACGGTCTGGATCGTTGCACCGCTGTCTCCCAGTGGCTGGTTCAGGGTATATGTCTTTGCAGTATCCGCGCCGCCGAGTGTCCATTCAAAACTCCAGGTGCCTTCCAGTGTCTTGGTGAATTCCGCCTTATCTACCGTTCCCAGATCCTTCAGTTCCACCTGAATATCCTTTCCGATAAAAAATCCTTTTTCGCTATAGTTGTTCATATTGATGTCAAATTCCATGCTGCCATCTTCCTGCACATAGTAATACATCATGTCTCCATTTTCGTCCAATGCAGAACTTCCATCGGAAGCCCGCACCGGCATTCCGTCATCTCCTGCGATGATGCCGTCATAGAATCCGGCATCCAGGTTCAGATCCTCTTTTCCGTCCACCAGCACGCTGATGCTTCCAAAGTCCGGCTGCTGTCCGTCTTCCACCTGAAATCCCTCTACTTTGAAAGAAATATGGCTGTTGTAATTATCCGTGATACTCTGCTCTGCCGTCACGGTCACGCCCGCATCTGTGCAGGACTGACTGGTAAATGCTGCCATTCCGTTGTCTTCCAGCTGTTTCTGCTGTGTTTCCGTTGCCTGCATACCTTCTGCCATGCCGGTGCTCCACTTCATATAAGCGGCTGCTCCTGCCGTAACGGTTGCAGTCGCCAGTGCCGCAACTGCTGCCACTGCCGCAATCTTTCTTTTGGAAAATACTTTTCTTCCTGTTCTTTTCTTGTTATATGAAACTACTTTCTTATTATCCATACCGGTTTCCTCCTGTTCTGCACGAATCTTTGCAAATGCCTGATCTGCTTTTTTTCTTACCACTTCCGGAATCTCCACATCCTGCTGCAGTGTCCGTAAAATTCTATCATTACTCATATAAATACTCTCCTGTCTGTCAAATCTCTGATTCTCTCTGTCCTGATTACCTTCTGTTTTCCCGACCGGTCTTTCTAATTCACAACTTTCAGTTGCAAAAGCCCCGCCAGCTGTTCCCGTCCCCGTGCCAGTCTGCTTCGCACGGTTCCCTCCGGGATGTCCAGAATCTGACTGATCTCGCTGGTCTTGAAGCCTTCAATATAATACAGCATCACCACCAGCCGGAAATTCTCCGCCAGACTGTTCAGTGCCTCTTTCCACTCACTGTTCTCAAATCCATCGTCCACATCCGGCGTCTCCGGGATCTCGTCCATCCAGACCATCTGCTTTCTTTTTCGCAGAATATCGTTACATTTGTTCAGCAGAATCCTGGTCATCCAGGTACGAAAATATCTGGCTTCCTTCAACTGGGAAAGTTTCTCCCAACACACCAGAATCGTATCCGAAATCGCATCTGCAATATCCTCGTCGTTGCAAAGAACCGACCGTGCCGCCTTATACATATTCTGCATCTGGCTCTCCATCAGTGCCGTAAAAGCATCCGGATCTCCGTTCCTTGCCTGACTGATTAATTCTTCCACTTGTTGTCCTTTCTGTTTGTACGTACAAAAACAGGTGCTTTTCTTTAACGTTTACATACATTAGACGGAGTTGCAAGAACTTTCGCTCCCGAAAATCCAATAAAATAAGTATTTATCAGATATTTCATGGCGATTTCAGAGGTTCTGGTTGTCAAACAGGCAATAATAATCTACTATAAAAGGCTTTACCACAGTATTTTCAAAACTATGGTAAAGCCCTGTTCTTACATTCCCCTTATCTATTTTCTTACTTTTTCTCACTCTTCGTCATTCCCGGCTCTGCATCTTTCCACTCTACCGTATACTCCTCACCGATGCTCTCACCCACATTTTTTATGTACTCCTCGATCAGCGTCTTCGCCCGTGCTTTTGCCTGCGACAGCATCTCTGTATTTTCTTTTGCCTGCTGCTCCATCGCTTCCTGCGCACCCGCCAGTGTCGTTGTTTTCTCTTCTGTGGTAACACTGGTCAGAAAACCGGTATCGGTCAGCGGGGTACCAAGAGAATCTTCATCCACATCTACATTCAAAACCTGTGCATCCGGCATCGTCACGGTCACCACACCGTTTTTGTCCGGTTCCGATACTGTGACCTGACTGATATCGATGCCATATTCAATAATCCCACTATATTCCGTCCAGATTTTCTTATATCCGGTTTTCAGCCATTTTGCGAAAATGCCACTTGCTTCCGTCTCCGCTTTCGCAACATTATGATAATAACACTTCAAAGTGGCCAGTTCACACACCGAAGTAACCCCTGAAAAATCAGCAGTCTGTGTTTCTTTTCCGCATCCTGTCAGACAAAGAACAACGGTCCCAACGAGAAGCATCCATGTTTTTGTTATCTTTCGTACTCTCATTTTGTTTTCCTCCCCGGCAAATTTCAAGGTCTTCTATATATCCCACTGCATCGTATATCCTGCATTTTTCAGGATCGGCGAGAGTAGTGCTTCGATGGCTGACTGCAGATTTTCTTCGGCCGTCTGATAGAGTTCTTTTGACTCACTCGCTTCCTTTAGGGCATCTTCCTTGCACACCGTCATGATATCTTTCAGCTCCACATCTGGATTCTGTGGGATAAAACTGAGCGAATCCGGATCCACGGTTACTGTATTTACCGTAATTTCCGGCAGTACCGGCGTTACCGTTTTCTTTTCCTCATCAATGGTAAATGTTATCTGATCCAGCGCGATTCCTACTTTCACCGTGGAGGCATACGCGATATGGCACTCGGTTTCTTCCAGGTTTCCATCACTGTACTTGTCTGCGATCCCGTTGTATATGAACTCTGCCGTGGACAGTTCACTGATATCCACCGCTTTTTCCAGCTGCGAGGAAGTAATTACGCTTTCTTTTGTTATCTTCTGTACTGCATTTGGTACAAACAGACCTGCTGCAACCGCAACGATTCCGAGAACCAGCACACTTCCTATGATTTTTTTCTTCATTCAGTTACTCCTCTCCCGTTTTCCCTTATTATACTGCATAATCTCTTTTTCTTCCACCGGCATATTTCTGTTTCCAAACCTGAAAAAAGATGCCATGCTTTAAAACATAGCATCTTTTTGACATCTGTTCTCAGTTAATATCCAGATCTGCCGTAACCTGATAATAATCGCAGGCATGGGATTCATATCCGGTAACATTTGCTTTGGAGATCATGCTCATTTTCAGGAACGAGCAGAAGACGAATGCATGATCATCCAGAACGGTCTGCTGCATCTGTACAGCAAGTTCTGCACGTTTTTCTATGTCAAATTCCGCGCTCAGTTCTTTTTCCAGCTCATCCAGTTTTTCACTGCTATATTTTCCCTGATTCCTTGTCGCATCGGAAGTTGCAAAAACAGTAAACCAGTATTCCGGATCACCGGTAGGTGCCTGTACATTAGCCATTGCATAGACATCCCATGCAGTGGGATCATCTGCCACAGAGTTATTGTCCGCCGTACAGTTGATGTCCAGATCAATCCCGATATCCTTCAGAGTTGCCTGTGCGGATTCTGCAAGCAGCGGCAGTTCCTGACGGCTTGGGTAGGTCAGCCATCTTACTGTTAATTTTTTTCCATCTTTCTCACGGATGCCATCTCCGTCAGTATCTTTCCATCCTGCCGCTTCCAGAACTTCTTTCGCGCCTTCCGGATCATAAGTTTCTGTCGTCACCTTATCTCCACCAAATGCAGAGCCTTCCGGAAATACTCCATTTGCCACATAACCATTGCCTTCCAGTAAGGTTGCAACAAAATTCTCCTTATCAATCCCCATGGCAATCGCTTTTCGGACTGCTGGGTCGGCACATACAGAACTTTCATCAAAATTCATCTTTCCAAAGAAACAACGGGAAGTGGAAATCTGTGAAAATGTATATGCATCATTTTCAAACAACGGATAGCTTTCGTAAGCCATACCGTAGGCTGCCTGTATTTCTCCCGACTGGAGTGCATTGGCCAGCGTACTTCCATCTGTAATGGTACGGATTGTCAGCTCGTCAATCTTCGGCGTTCCATTCCAATAATCCTCATTTTTTACCAGTGTCAGATGATCATCGCTCTGGCAGTCCACGGCGATGTATGGACCGGTACCTGCTACGATTCCATCATCAAATCCTGCGTCCACATCAATGATACATCCATAGGGATCTCCAAGGTAGTTTAACAGCGCCGGTTTCGGCTCTGAAGTATGAATCGTAAGAATCTGACCATCTGCTTCCATCGAATCGATTTTCAGATCATTTTTTGCCCGTTCGTGATTTTCAGTCAGATGCTCCAGACATTCTTTCACCGCTTCCGCATCCATATCCCGGCCACTGGAAAATTTCACATTATCCTGCAGGGTAATCTTCCATGTCAGTTCATCCACATTCTCCCATTCTTTTGCCAGCCAGGGTTCGATTTCCATGGTATCCGAATATTTTACCAGTGTCTCACCAATCCCATACCGGATACAGGCCCAGCCTGAATAAGCATCATGTGGATTCACATTGTTTTCTTCATTGGAACTATTGAATGTTGTGTCACCGATTACCAGGGTCTTTTTCCCTTTCTCAGTTGTTGTCTCCGTTTCGTTTTTCTGATTTCCGCATCCTGCGAGCATACTCGCACATAAAACAACACTTAACGCAGTACCGATCAGTTTTTTCGCATTCATCCTTTCTGTTCCTCTCTTTCTGTTTCTCACTTTATTATTCTTTTACAGAATCTCTGGCCGGTCTTCCTATCCGTTCTCATATTCCGGCCGTGGGTTCCTGTTATTATTATCACAGAACGCTTTCAATAAGTCTTCCGGTATATTCTGTCTTCGGATTCCGGATCACCTCATCCGGCGTTCCCTCCTCCACAATCTTTCCCTGATGCATGACAAGCACTCTGTCACAGAATTGTTGAACCAGTGCAATGTCATGGCAAATAAACAGATATGTCATATTCCTTTCTGTTTTCAGTTTATCCAGCAGTTCCAGGATCTCTTTTTGAATCGTAACATCCAGCGCAGAGGTCGCCTCATCCAGGATCAGTAACCGGGGATCGATAGCGATTGCACGGGCGATCGCAGCCCTTTGACACTCCCCGCCACTGACTTCATGAGGATAGCGCCCTGCATATTCTTTTTCCAGTCCGCATAGTTCCAGCAGCTGTCCTGCCTTCACCATTGCTTCTTTTTTTTTCATTCCATAATTGATCAGACTTTCTGCAATTCCATCACCCAGTTTTCTGCGCGGATCAAAGCTCTCCGTTGGAGTCTGAAATACCATCTGCATCTTCTTATATACTTCTTTTAACTCTTTTCCCTTTTTCAGAGTGATATCTTCTCCATCCAGCCGGATCGTTCCGGAAGAAACATCCAGTAACCTGGTGATCATATTGACAACCGTAGTCTTCCCGCTTCCGCTTTCTCCGATAATTCCAAGCTTCTCACCGGACTCTACAGAAAAACTCACATCATCTACTGCCGTGTAGTTCTCTCGTCCCAGAGAGACAAATGTTTTTGTCAGATGTTCTGCTGCTAGTACCACACTCATTTTTCCTACCTCCGAAGTTTTGGAACCGCTGCCAGCAATTTCTTTGTGTACACTGATCCCGGATGTTCAAATACTTCTTTTGTCACTCCATACTCCATGATCTCACCTTCATGTAAAACCAGCACTTTGTCTGCCATCGCACGGATCACTCCCATATTATGAGTTACCAGCACTATGGAAGTTCCAAACGTTTCCCGAACCATAAGCATCTCTTCCACTACCTGTTTCTGAACTGTTACATCCAGTGCGGAGGTCGGCTCATCTGCCATCAGTATCTTCGGGTTCAAAAGCATGGCAGCCGCAATGCCCACTCGCTGCTGCATACCACCGGAAAGTTCAAAAGGATAACTGTCCAGTACTCTTTTGGGATCTTCAAAGCCAAATTTTTCAAGCAGCTCCTCTGCCTGATTCTCAAATACATCTGCTTTTATTTTTTTATGTTCTGTCATGAATTCATAGAGCTGTGCCCGTACCGTACGGATTGGACAAAAAGAGCTTCCGGCTGTCTGAAAGATCATTCCAAGCTCCGGTCCGCACAGTTTTCTCATCTCCCTCGGTTTCAGGTCGGGAAGATCCATTCCCTTATACCAGATATCCCCTCTGGTAACAAGACCGTCCTTTCCAAGCAGACCCATCGCCGCTTTGATCAGCGTCGATTTTCCGCTGCCACTTTCTCCTACAATTCCAAGGATTTCACCTTTTTCTACAGAAAAACTGACATCATGTACAACCCTTTTTCCTTTATAACTGATATCTACATGTTCATAACGAATGACTTCCGTCACTTTTTCTACCTCCCATTGCGGGGATCCAGCCAATCTCTGACCGTATCACCCAACAGATTGAATATCATTACTGATACAAAGATTGCACACCCGGGTGCCAGCGTTACCCAGGGATGAGTCGTAAGCAGATTTCTTGTGTCACTCATCATACTTCCCCACTCAGCCACCGGCGGTTTTGCTCCCAGCCCCAGAAAAGACAGACCTGCAAGTTCCATCATCATCGTTCCGATATCCAGCATCGCTGTAACCAGGATGGGGCCTGTAATATTAGGAAGTATATGCTTAAAAATCAGTTTCCAGGTTCCACAGCCGGACAGTTTCGCTGCCCGGAGGTATACCGTTTCTTTTTGTGCCAGAGTTTCACTTCTTGCCACTCTGGCGTATTTTGGCCAGCTGATGGCACCCAGTGCTATGATCGCATTATGGACACCACCTCCAAGAGCTGCCGCTACCGCCAGCGCAAACACCAGCCCGGGGAAAGCAAGGAATACATCGGAAATACGCATCAGAACCGTATCGACCCATGTTCCCTTCCAGGCACAAAACACTCCGATCATCGTACCAAGCACTGTAATAAATGCAACCAGCAATAAGGTGGAATAAATACTGGTCTTGCTTCCCACGATCACACGGGACAGCATATCCCGTCCATATCGGTCAGTACCAAAGATATGTGCAGCGGACGGCACTGCCTTTGCATTACCCAGATCCTGCAGATAGGGATCATATGGGCATAAATATTCACTAAAATACGATGCGATCACCAGTGCCAACGCCAGTATTCCAAAAAAAATCAGACGAATCTTCAAATGATTCCTGTGTATATTCTGTTTTCTAATTGTTGGTTCTCTCATCCTTTTGTTACCCCCAGACGAATTCTCGGATCCAGTCGGTGATACAAAAGATCCGTGATCAGATTCACCAGCACATAAATAATTGCCATCCATACCACATAAGCCTGAATAACCGGATAATCACGCATGGTAATCGCATCTACTGCCAGTTTTCCAACGCCACCCCACATAAAAATACTTTCTATAATGGCAGTTCCCCCCAGCAGATTTCCGATTGAAAGTGCCAGTAGTGTAATAATCGTCAGCATCGAAGATTTCATTACGTTTTTCCATAAGATCACGCGACTGCGCACACCTCTTGCCCGCGCTCCCTGCACATAATCCTTATTCCATTCCTCCAGCACTGCGGCTCGAACCTGCCGCATATATTTTGCTGACATGGAAACAGCCAGTGTAAGAGCCGGCATCCATGCACTCTTCAGGGTCACTCCATCCGAAATCACCGGAAGCAGTTGAAGCCGAATACTTAATAGCTGCATCAGTAACATAGCAACAAAAAAATTGGGTAAAGCATTTCCTATAAAGCTGAAAAATCGCAGGATCAGATCCGGAATCTTATCATGCGTAACCGCTGCAAGTATGCCAAAAGGAATCGACGCCAGTATGGTAAGGATAATGGATAAAGCTGTCAGAAGCAAGGTTGCCGGAAGTTTGGAAAGAAAAGTAGCGAACACCGGTTTCCCGGTCATATAACTTTCTCCCATATCCCCTGTCAGCATTCCGCCAAGCCATCTGCCATACTGTATCAGGAATGGCTGGTCCAGTCCAAGTTCTGCTCTTTTCGCATCTATAATTTCCTGAGATACTTCCGTTCCTCTGTTCTGATACATCTCCGTAACCACGTCCGAACCAGCCAGGTGCATCATGGCAAAAGACAAAAAAGTAATCCCCAGTAAAATGGGGATTAACTGTAAAAATCTATGCAATACATACTTTTTCATTTTATCACCTCATCAAAAGAACTATAATGAGTATATCATTTCCATATTTCTGTCGTAAGCCCCGTAGGGGGTTTTGAGGTATTCAATTTTGGACTGACCATATTCCAAAACATAACTGTTCAGTACCTTCACAGTTACGAGCCAAAATGCATTTAAACGATAAAAACACGCTTTGCGAGTTTTTATCGTTATCGCGGCACTCCTCAAGGTTCCGTGCAAGCACGGACTTTGACTCGTTGCTCGCGTAAATCACCTTCGGTGATGGCATTTTGGCTTGTATGTCTCGGGATTTTGGTATATTCATGCCAAAACACCTCGCGGTACAGTGGCTACTGAATAATTACGCGAGCAATTACAAAAGACAGGGACGTCCGAAGAGAATGTCCCTGTCTTTTGTAATTTTAAAATAATTCTTTTACCCGGAAACGGTAACTGTAAAAGTCTTCGAATCCAAGAGAAAGATACAGCCGCTTGGCAGGAGTATTCCCCTCTACGACCTGCAGATAAGCCCCGGTCATTCCCAGCTCTTTTCCGCGATTTAACAAAGAAGTACAAACGGAACGGGCATATTGACGTCCGCGGTAATGAGGATGCACATGGATCGCATAGATTCCCATGTAGGAACGATCTAAAATGCCGAGTCCGATAGCGACAATCTGTCCGTCGCTATTGGTAATGGAAGCGGCAAGAGTGTCTTTTGGAATTGCATGGTACATAGAAGGTACAATCTGACGATGGATGGCACTGGTTGTACTTTTTAAGGCAAACAACGACTGAATCCACCGGTCATTGATGGTACGTTCCAGCCGCACACTGACAGGTGGCATGGTGATCTGCCAGGGAGCCAGATCCAGGGTCATTACTTCCGTGACGTGTTGCACTGCATATCTGCGGTCGATCAGCCGCTTTTCAAAATCATCCGGAAGAAGAGGCGTGATCTTGAAGATAGAAGGCGTTCCCCAGCGATGGTAAGCGTCTTCGCAGAAATTAATTTTTTCTTCGATAGGGATCGAGGATGGTCCAATCTGTTCCACACAGTTGGTTCTGTGAGTATAAAAATAAGAAAAACGCAGAAGCCATCCGTCATAGAGCTGAATCTGATGAGAGGGCCACGCGTTCAAAGAAAGATCTTCGATCATTTTGATGGTGGGTTTCATAGTAAATACCTCCGTATACTTTCATTATAATAAAGAAGAAAAATACAGGCAACAGAAAATAAGAAAAAACTTACAAATTTTAAAACAGGTTGCAGAAGCTGTTAAAAGAGGATATAATAAGGGGCATGATATGAATACTGCCCTAAAAGGCAGTATTATCAGTAAGAAAGTATCTGGAAATGTGGAAAGCGGAGTTTACAGATAGGAAAACAGATGAGGAGAGTAGATCATGTCGAAGGTTTTAAAAACGATTGTTAATGTGATCCTGTTTTGTGCCATTGTGGTTGCGGCGGGTCTTTTGATTCCACCATTTGCAGGGATTACTACGGTGATGGTGGATGATATCGATATGCAGACAAATCTGTCACAGGGATCCGTAGCCTATGCAGTGGAGAAGGATCGCAGTGAACTGAAACAGGGAGATAAAGTTCTGATCAGTCAGGAAGGCAGACAATATGTATATGTGGTAGACAGTATCGATGGCAGCAGTGTGGTACTGGATGATCAGTTGAGCACAGATGGTGGGACTACACAGCAGGAGCTGGGAAGCACGGTTCAGAAAGTTGTGCTTGTTGTACCGGTGATTGGTTATGTATCCATGGCACTTCGAAGTACAGAAGGGCTGATCATTGTGGGACTTACTGTTGTATTTGTTATTATCCTGTTTATTCTTGCGGAGGTCTGGAAAAAAGATGATGACGAAGAAGAGGACGAGGAGAATGAGGATGCGCAGGAAGATGAGTCTGAGGAAGAACAGGAAGAAGAACCTGCAGTAATGTCCAGACGGCAAAAGAAAAAAGCAAGAAAAGCAGATAAGAAAAAGCAGAAACAGGAAGAAAAAGCCGCAGTAGCTGAAGCGAAGGCAAGGGCGAAACGTGAACGACAGGAAGCCAAACTTGCCAAGAAGAACAAAAAGGCTCATATGATGGATGAGTCAGAGCAGGAACCGGAAGCGATACCGGCAGAGCCGATGGAAGAGACACAGGCAGCCGGCAGCACACAGGAAATCGTTCTTCCACAGGAACTGATGCAAGAAGAACAGAGCGCAGGAAACACACAGGAAATCGTATTACCAACGGAAGAGACTCAGGAAAAACAGGAATCGACAGACGAAACGGAAGATCCGGATAAAACACTTTTGCAAGAAACAGCAAGTCTGTTCGCTGCTGATATCGCCAGCATGATGGGTGAGAATCAGACGAAAGAGACAGAGGAACCGGAAGAGACAGATCCATTGGATTCGACAGAGCAGACACAGCCGGTAGTTCTTGAGACGGTATCGGAAGAAAAACAGGAGACAGGAGATAAGAAACTTGCGATGCCGGTGTACACAAAAGAAGAACTTCTTCAGAAGGCCGAAGCGGATGGAGATGAGCCGGAAGTAATCGAAGATGAAGTTAGCGGAGTTACCCTGGTAGATTATTCAGACGTCCTGTAAAAATAAGAAAATAAAAATTTTTGAAAAAAATTTGAAAAACCCCTTGCATTTGCGAGGGGTTTCGTTTATAATAACCCATGTTGTGACATTGATAGCGATGAAGCGCGAGGTTGCTGCACTAATTGCAGGTTTTCCGTGGAGCGAATGTCAAGTTAAGAAACTGGCGACAAGTCACTGTATACATGTTAAATACGTCCACCAGAAGTGTGGAAAACCGCGTGAAAGTCCGGAGGACACACACGGGAAAGTGTACAGTCACCGCTTGTCGTACTCGTAAAGTGCGAAAAGGAGGCGACTTTTTTTATGGCAAGTCAAGTAATGAGAATTATTCTGAAAGCTTATGATCATCAGCTGGTTGATGCATCTGCAAGCAAAATCATCGAAACTGTAAAAAAGAACGGATCAGTAGTGAGTGGACCGGTACCACTTCCCACTAAGAAAGAGGTAGTAACAATCTTACGTGCGGTACACAAATACAAAGATTCCAGAGAACAGTTTGAGCAGAGAACTCATAAAAGACTGATCGATATCATCGGACCGACACAGAAAACTGTGGATGCTCTGGCAAGACTGGAGATGCCGGCTGGTGTTAGCATCGATATCAAGATGAAAAACAAATAATTTCATCGAAAAGAATTATCCGGAAAAGTTAGATATAGAAGCAACACATTCTTAGGAATCAACATCCCGTATGGGTCATAGTGTTCCACTTATATCGGCTGTTTCTAGGATGAACACCCGGGTTGGTGTTCCGCTGTAGTTTAAACAGGAGGTAAAAAGAATGAAGAAAGCAATCTTAGCTACAAAAGTTGGAATGACTCAGATTTTCAACGAAGATGGAGTTTTAACTCCGGTGACTGTATTGCAGGCAGGACCTTGCGTAGTAACTCAGGTTAAAACTGTTGAGAATGATGGTTACAGTGCAGTACAGGTTGGTTTTGTTGACAAGAGAGAAAAACTGGTGAACAAACCAATGAAAGGACAGTTTGACAAAGCAGGCGTTTCTTACAAGAGATTCGTTCGCGAATTCCGTTTAGAAGATGCTGAAAGCTATGAAGTAGCTCAGGAAATCAAAGCTGACATCTTTGCAGCAGGAGAAAAAGTAGATGCTACTGCAATCTCCAAAGGTAAAGGATTCCAGGGCGCAATCAAGAGACACGGTCAGTCCAGAGGACCTATGGCTCATGGTTCCAAATACCATCGTCATGCAGGTTCCAACGGTGCTTGTTCCGATCCGAGCCGTGTATTCAAAGGTAAAAAGATGGCTGGACACATGGGTAACAAAAAAGTTACAGTACAGAATCTGGAAATCGTCAGAGTAGATGCTGAAAACAATCTGCTTCTGGTAAAAGGTGCTGTACCAGGTCCTAAAAAATCTTTAGTAACAATCAAAGCAACCGTTAAAAGCGCAAAATAATTTAACGGATGATCGGTGGACCCGATGCCGCGAGGCATGATTCTTGAAAAGGAGGAACACACAGATGTCAAACGTATCTGTTTATAATATGGAAGGCAATGAAGTTGGCACACTGGAACTGAACGACGCTGTGTTCGGTGTAGAAGTAAATGAACATCTTGTTCATATGGCAGTTGTGCGCCAGCTGGCAAATAAACGTCAGGGAACTCAGAAAGCAAAAACCCGCTCTGAAGTAAGCGGAGGCGGAAGAAAACCTTGGAGACAGAAAGGAACTGGTCATGCAAGACAGGGTTCAACAAGAGCTCCACAGTGGACAGGTGGCGGAGTTGTATTCGCACCGGTACCAAGAGATTACTCTTTCAAAATGAATAAGAAAGAAAGAAGAATTGCTCTGAAATCTGCTCTGACAACAAGAGTACAGGAAAACAAACTGGTAGTCCTGGACGAACTGAAATTAGACGCTATTAAAACAAAAGATATGCAGAATGTACTGAACAACCTGAAAGTTGAAAAAGCAATGGTTGTTACCGATAACGAAAACGTAATCGTATCTGCAAGAAACATTCCGAATGTGATCACAGCATCTGTTGGAACACTGAATGTATTCGATATCCTGAAATACAACACAGTTGTTCTGGACAAAGCAGCTGTTGCAAAAGTTGAGGAGGTATATGCATAATGGCTAACATTCAATATTATGATGTAATCCTTAAACCGGTTGTAACTGAAAAAAGTATGAACGCTATGAGCGAGAAAAAATATACTTTCCTGGTTCATCCGGAAGCAAACAAATCTATGATCAAAGAAGCTGTTGAAAAAATGTTCGAAGGAACAGAAGTAAAAACTGTAAACACAATGAACCTTGACGGTAAGAAAAAACGTCGTGGTTACACAGTTGGAAGAACAGCTAAGACAAAAAAAGCAATCGTTACTCTGACAGAGAACAGCAAAGACATCGAAATCTTCGAAGGTCTGTAAGATTGCAAAGCGGACAAAGTCAATAAGACTTGAGCGAACATCCGATCGCTCTTACTATCGCTGAATGAAAGGAGATAATTACAATGGGAATCAGAAAATACAGCCCATATACACCGTCCAGAAGAAATATGACCAGCCTGGATTTTGCTGAAATCACAAAATCCACACCAGAGAAATCTCTGGTAGTATCTCTGAAAAAGAATTCCGGACGTAACAATCAGGGTAAAATTACAGTTAGACATCGCGGAGGCGGAAGCAGAAGAAAATACAGAATCATCGACTTCAAGAGAAGAAAAGATGATATCCCTGCAACTGTAGTTGCTATCGAATACGATCCGAACAGAACAGCAAATATCGCACTGATCTGCTACGCAGACGGTGAGAAAGCATACATCCTGGCACCAGAAGGACTGAAAGTCGGCGCTAAAGTTATGAACGGAGCTAACGCAGAAGTTAGACCTGGTAACTGCATGCCACTGTCAGAAATCCCGGTTGGTACTATGGTGCACAATGTAGAACTTCATCCTGGAAAGGGCGGACAGCTGGTTCGTTCTGCTGGTAATGGAGCTCAGCTGATGGCAAAAGAAGGAAAATACGCAACCTTAAGACTGCCTTCAGGCGAAATGAGAATGGTTCCGATCAACTGCCGTGCATCTATCGGTGTTGTAGGAAACGGAGAGCACAACCTGGTAAATATCGGTAAAGCCGGAAGAAAACGTCACATGGGTATCCGCCCGACTGTACGTGGTTCCGTTATGAACCCGAATGACCATCCGCATGGTGGTGGTGAAGGAAAGACCGGTATCGGCCGTCCTGGTCCATGTACTCCATGGGGTAAACCTGCTCTGGGCCTGAAGACCAGAAAGAAAAACAAACAGTCCAATAAGTATATCGTAAGAAGAAGAGACGGTAAAACATTAGCGAAATAAGGAGGTTACGTAAATGGCTCGTTCATTGAAAAAAGGACCTTTTGCAGATCAGAGCTTACTTAAAAAAGTTGATGCTATGAATGCAGCAGGAGATAAATCAGTTATTAAAACCTGGTCACGTCGTTCCACAATCTTCCCATCTTTCGTAGGACACACAATCGCTGTCCATGATGGAAGAAAACATGTGCCGGTATATGTTACAGAAGATATGGTTGGACATAAACTGGGTGAGTTCGTTGCTACAAGAACTTACAGAGGACATGGAAAAGACGAGAAAAAATCAGGTGTTCGTAAATAAAGCGGTATAGCCCAATCTTGAAAGGAGGATTTTAGTCATGGCAAAAGGACATAGAAGCCAGATTAAAAGAGCAAGAAATGCTAATAAAGATACCAGACCATCTGCTAAGTTATCCTATGCAAGAATGTCCGTACAGAAAGCTTGTTATGTACTGGATGTAATTCGTGGAAAAGATGTGCAGACAGCACTGGGAATTCTGACATACAACCCACGTTACGCTTCAAGCGTAATCAAAAAATTACTGGAGTCTGCAATCGCAAATGCTGAGAACAACAACGGCATGAGCCTTGAAAATCTGTACGTTGCAGAGTGCTACGCAAACAAAGCACCTACAATGAAGAGAATCAGACCGAGAGCACAGGGTAGAGCATACAGAATTGAGAAAAGAACAAGTCATATCTCTATCGTGTTAGATGAAAGATAATAAGGAGGGTAATCATGGGACAGAAAGTTAACCCACACGGCCTTAGAGTCGGTGTTATCAAAGACTGGGATTCCAAATGGTATGCAGAAAAAGACTTTGCTGATAACCTGGTGGAAGACTATAACATCAGAACATTCCTGAAAAAGAAACTGTACAGCGCAGGTGTTGCTAAGATCGAAATCGAAAGAGCTTCCGAGCGTGTAAAAGTTATTATTTATACAGCTAAACCGGGTGTTGTAATCGGTAAAGGTGGTTCTGAAATTGAGAAAGTAAAAAAAGAACTGCAGAAATATACAACAAAGAAACTGATTGTTGATATTAAAGAAGTTAAGAGACCAGACAAAGATGCTCAGCTGGTAGCAGAAAACATCGCACTGCAGCTGGAAAACCGTATTTCCTTCCGTCGTGCTATGAAATCTACAATGCAGAGAACAATGAAAGCCGGAGCAAAAGGAATCAAAACATCCGTATCCGGACGTCTTGGTGGAGCAGATATGGCTCGTACAGAGTTCTACAGCGAAGGAACTATTCCGCTTCAGACACTGAGAGCAGACATTGACTATGGCTTCGCTGAAGCAGACACAACTTACGGAAAAGTTGGTGTTAAGGTATGGATTTACAAAGGCGAAGTACTTCCAACAAAGGCAGGTAAGGAAGGGAGCGATAAATAATGTTAATGCCAAAAAGAGTAAAACGTAGAAAACAGTTCCGTGGCTCCATGAAAGGTAAAGCATTAAGAGGAAACAAGATCACGAACGGTGAATATGGTCTTGTAGCAATGGAACCATGTTGGATCAGATCTAACCAGATTGAAGCTGCCCGTATCGCTATGACACGTTACATCAAACGTGGTGGTAAGGTTTGGATCAAGATCTTCCCTGATAAACCAGTAACAACGAAACCGGCTGAGACACGTATGGGTTCTGGAAAAGGAACTCTTGAATACTGGGTAGCTGTAGTTAAGCCAGGACGTGTAATGTTCGAACTTGCAGGAGTACCTGAAGAAGTTGCGAAAGAAGCATTACGTCTTGCTATGCACAAATTACCATGTAAATGTAAAATCGTTTCTCGTGCAGACTTAGAAGGCGGTGATAACA